>Ga0126371_10001382_pt1 | contig 20507 bp, 13 predicted proteins | sample PanSoiMetaPlot_4_FD_110145 | JGI IMG/M metagenome (GOLD analysis project Ga0126371, IMG submission 110145) | Tropical forest soil microbial communities from Panama - MetaG Plot_4 | ecosystem: Environmental > Terrestrial > Soil > Tropical forest > Bulk soil | place: Panama | collected 2016-02-17 | reverse complement strand
TACCCCATCAGTGTGACTTCAATTCCCAGCCAAGCGGTTTGGCCGTACGCCCAGCAGTGGAGTTTTAGCGTGCAACGCGAACTGCCGCACGACGTATTCGCAAGCGTTGCTTATGTGGGCAGCAAGGGTACCCACCTGACCGTCGAACGCCAGCTCAATCAGATCAAGCCGCTGGCTTCGAGCTTGAATCCCTTTGGCCCGCGCGAGCCGATTCTGCCCGACGTTCCTGCTAACGCGAGCGGGGGAGACTGCGCCGGCTTCAGTCCGACGGCCACCAGCACTACCCCTCTGTTCCAGTTACGGAACGGAACAATTGTGGGACCTCAGGATCCCGCTTACATCAATCTGGAAGCCGCTTGTGCTGGCGAAATAACAGGGATTCCGAACGTGAACACGCTTCGCCCTTATCCCGGCCTGAATCAAATCTTCTCGTTACAGAATGTGGCCGATTCTACCTATAGTGCCCTACAAGCTACTGTTCGCCGCACCCGTGGTCCGCTAACGCTCAGTGCTTCGTACTCTTACAGCCACTCGATCGATGACTCCTCGGACCGTTCCGATGCCACCTTCGTCAACTCGTATGACCTGAGATCGAATAAAGCCAGCTCGAACTTCGATCAGCGTCACCTGCTGAATATAGGGTACATATACAGCCTGTCCCATCTGACGAAATGGCTGCAATCGATGGGCAGCGGCAACCCGGGTGACTCGGTACGCGAGGGTGACGATGAGCCCCTTCCAGATGTGCCTTCTCGCTGGCTCCGCTTGTTGGGAGAAGGTTGGCAAATCTCCGGGATCACAGTCTTTCAATCGGGGACGCCCTTCAGCGTCATCAATGGCGGGAGCAGTTCGATCTCGGTTCTGGATAACGCTGGCGTGGCCAACGGAGTTGGTGCTGGATCCTATCCCGACGTGGTTGGAGACCCTCACGCACGGACTCCGCTCGGCGGAGATAACCCAAGAAGTTTCGGTCCGCTGCTCGGAAATCCCAACGCATTCGCTGCACCTCGAGGCCTGACCTTCGGCGATACGGGGCGTAATTTTCTTAACAATCCGCACCGCACGAACTTCGACATGACACTCATAAAGGATTTCCCAGGTTTTCGAGAATCGCATATCGTTGAGTTCCGCATGGAGGCCTTCAACGTATTCAATCACACACAATTCCGCCTCTATAATCCCGATATCGGAAACACGGGATCCAATGTAATCAGTTGTTATGGGGGACCAGATTACCTCGCCGGGTTCTCCGCGCCAGGCGGTACAAACTGCCTAACCGGAAGCGCCTTTTTGCATCCGGTTGACGCTCACCGTCCACGCACGATTCAGTTCGCCCTGAAATACAGCTTCTGAGGCCGAATCGACTGGGCGCTTGACGCCTGCACCGTTCGCAAAACCCTCCCGAATGTGGCGATCGGATGAAAATCGCGTGAAAAGACGCGCCGCGCGGGACCCTTCCTCCTTCAGCTCTGGTATCTTCGATTTTCCGTGGCCGCAAAACGGACCGCAAGCAGCCCCAAAATGCGGCCTGCTGGAAACCTCAGAACCAATATCTTTTTTCTATGATTGCCAATCGCCAGCTAAGCATGGACGAGTACGTCGCGATGCTTCGTCGGCGGCTGTGGGTCATCGTACTGCCTGCTGTTGTCGCTCCGCTAGCCACGTTTCTCATCTCTTTTGCCTTAAAGCCGAAATACACGTCGAGTGCCTTACTATTCGTCGAAGGCCAAACGGTTCCGGCAGATTACGTTAAGCCGATCAGCGCCCAGACTACTGCGGATCACATGATTTCGTTGGAGCAGGCGGTGCTTAGCCGCGACCGCTTGCAGCCGCTGGTAACTCGCCTTGCGCTGGTTCGAAAAGGCGAAAGTGAGGACGCGGTTGTGGATTCCATTCGCAACAACGTCTCCGTCACCCCGGCTGATCCTGCTGCGCCCCTCCCGGACCCGAGCACCATTGCCAAGTCGGATGCGCAGAAGAACAAGAAGCCAGAGAAAAATCCCTCAGGGTTTATGGTCAGCTATACAGCCGACCAGCCCAGAGACGCGCAGCAGGTGTGTTCCGAAATCAGTTCAGCCCTTCTCCGCGAAGACTTCGAACTGAGTTCTCAATTGACAAAGAATACGTCGGAATTGCTGTCACGGCAGCTTGACTCGGTTAAGCAAGCTCTGGACGAACTGGACCACAAACTCGCGAGCTTCAAAAAACATCACGTTGGGCAGCTCCCCAGCGATGCAGAAAACAACCTTCGCTTTCTCACTGCTCTGAACACCCGACTCGATTCGGTTACTCAGCTCCTGAACCGCGCGGAACAGGATAAGGCCTTCGCAGAGTCTCTACTTGCGCAGGAGCAAACGGCCTGGAAGTCGGCCCAGGTCTCCCCCGAATTGCCCGCCCTGGAACAGGAATTGCTGGCTCTCGAGGAACGGCTAATCGGACTCCAGGTTCGGTATACCCAGAGCTATCCAGAAATTGCCAAAGTCCAGGCGGATATTGCCAAGCTGAAAGAGAAAATCAAGGAAACATCAGCCCAGGCAACCGTAGGCTCGGAACCGCTGATAAACCGGCCCAAACAGGAGCCCGGCGAAATCCTTCAACTGCGGCAACAAGTGCAACAGAATACCGATTTGATGACCACCGCCAGCGCGGAGCAGAAGCACCTGTCCGAGCAGATCGATATTTACCAGAACAAGTTAGCCGTTAGCCCAGACGTGGAAGAAGAATACAAGCAACTGACACGGGACTACGAAACCGCAGAAAAGCTTTACGACGATCTTCTACAAAAAAAGAGCGATGCCGAGATGCAATCTGAAATGCAAATCCGCCAGGAGGCGCAGCAGATGAGATTGCTGTACCCGGCTAGCCTACCGGGGGCCCCGAGCTTCCCAGTACGCTGGAAATTCGTGGCGGTGGGATTGGCCGGAGGCCTGGCACTCGGGCTTGGACTGGCGGTATTTCTGGAAATGCGAGACCAGTCGTTGCGCAATGAGGGCGACGTGTTGGCGGGCCTGGACGAGCAGATGCTCGGCTCGGTGCCCTGGGTCGCCTCGGGACAGTCGGGAAGAGCATCCAGCTTTCGCGATCGCTTGAGACCTTTCCTGACCAGAAAGCGAACTGCTGAGGCATAGGAGTGGGAAGAAGGGACCCCGATGAGCAGAATCCACGACCTCTTGAACCGCGCGGAACAGGAAAAAGAGCTTTTGCGAGTGGTTGATCTTGAACGTGAGTCTGTGGCGCTGCCGGTAGCGGTCGGCGGATCTGCTAAAAGTCGGGCCAGCCACGAGATCGGCTCGTCCACAGCGCTGACCTTTGATGATCTCTTGACTTTCTGTCCGCGTGGCGCCTGGATGCTCGATCCCGCGTCGAATGTCTTTTCCGGGACAAAACACGAGCCCGCAGCCGCCGAGGAGTTCCGTGGAATTCGTTCTCGACTGTACCGGTTGCGCGAAGCCAGACAACTTAAGACCATCCTGGTGACCAGTCCCGTCCCCAAAGAAGGAAAGTCTTTTGTGGCCTGCAACCTGGCGCATGCCTTGGCGATTCAGCCAGACTGCCGCGTCCTCCTGATTGACGCTAATTTGCGTAACCCGGCGTTGCATAGGTTTTTCAGTACACTCCTCACGCCCGGACTCTCGGATTATCTGCTCAAGCCTGGCGACCCAATCTCCATTGTGCAAAGGGGCGAGAACGACAACCTCATCCTGATCGCCGCGGGCAGCGCAGTTGCAGGGCCAGCAGAGCTTCTTAGCAACGGACAACTAGCTTCCTTGATCAAGCTAGTGGCGCCGGCGTTTGACTGGATTCTGATCGACTCCCCTCCTGCCATCCCATTTACCGACGCGGCCTTGCTCGCCAACCAGTGCGAGGGTGTTCTCATGGTCGTGCGTTCGAACTCAACCCCGCTCGAAGTGGCTCGGCAGGCGCGTAGGAAATTCCGGGAGGGCCACATTGCCGGCGTGGTTTTGAACGGTGCAGCGGCACCTCAGAATTACGCAGAAATTCACTGACTATTTATTTCTTGGTCATCCAGAGTACAACGCTGGGAAATTAAGATTCCGTTGCTTGAGTTACGCAGTGGAAACTCTGGCACTCTCTTCAGCGTTGTCGTAAAGCTCACTACGGCTCAGAAAGAACAAACTGCAACCGATGTCTCAGGATATGCGCATACCTCCGCGGTCAATGGAGCGACAGTCGCATGATGCCCCTTGTGTTTGTCGTAGATGGCGTCGCTGAACGCCGTTGTGTGGCGCAATACGCGTTGGAGCAAGCCGGTTATTCCGTTGAGACATTCGCGACCACACACGCACTGGAAGCTGCCGAACAACAACTCCCTTCCTTCATTGTCGTTGCCATTAAGCTCCCTGATGCCAGTGGAGTCGAGTTCTGCCGGCGGATTCGCGCACACTCTGTTCTTTCCGAAACTGCAGTGATCCTCATCGCCGATAACAAGATGGACAAGCAAAACGTCCCCCTTGATTCCGGTGCAGACGCATGTATCAGTTTTCCGCTTGCTCCAGGAGAGCTTGTCAGTGTGGTTGAAACCGTCTTGCTCCAGGGAAGGGCCTCCTCGATGCGATCTTCCGCCGCGGTTGACATTTTTATCGATTCCTCTGCCATGAAAATTGCTGTACGCGGCAAGGAAATCACGACGACGATTCTGGAATTCCGTCTCATCGATTACCTGGCTCGTCATCACGGTAAGGTATTTACGCGCGATGCCCTGCTCGACGCAGTCTGGGGAGACCTCCAATTCGTAACCCCGCGAAGCGTAGATGCGTGTATCCGCCGGATCCGCAAGAAGCTCGAGCCCGATTGTTCCGCGCCCACATTCCTAAAGACAATTCGTGGAATCGGCTATAAGCTTGAGGCGAAGCCGCTTTGGGCTCGCTCGAACGATATGTGCCATTGCGCTCTCTGTACTGCGACCCGAGCCCGGCTCAGCGCTACCTCTCGTCAGCGGACACCTGAGCCCTCGAGAGTTGTGGTACGCGCCGCCGAGTCCCGCTAGTTCTCCCCTCGCTCTTCAGTCAGCGCAGTTCCCTGTCCCACAAAAACTCTTTTCCGCCCAGATGTACCCCCTTAGGTACCCGTTTTTCTCATCGAAGCAAGATTCACCGCTCGGATTTCACTCGGTTTTAAAACACTCGTCATCGGCTTATCACGTCGATATGGGACATTGCCACATCCCCAGAACTCCTGGAGCTGAGCAATGTTTTCGGCAAGAATCACAGCCGGAGCCTTCCAAGAAGCTTACTGGGTGTGCCTTGTCCGGACTCCGACCGCGTACGGCGTAAATACGCTTCGGATCGGGATCAAACCGCTAATTACTTCCCCCTACATTAGTGGAGGTTCCCATGTCTTTTCTCGGCGGCACCCTCGGGTACCGCGTGCTCCGAACCATTGCACCCGTGGAACGAGATCGGCTGAACGGTCGCTCTTATAGCGGTCGCAGCAAAGTCGAAACCAATTTTGGACGCGAAATCTGGAGCGAAATTAGAAACAAGACGGTAATTGATTATGGATGCGGTAATGGGACCGAGTCGATTGAACTCGCGGAGCGTGGCGCGCAGCAGGTGTATGGAGTAGATATCCTCGAGCAACGACTGGAGACGGCACGATCGGCGGCAGTGAGGGTTCAGTGTCGAAACGTGAAGTTCTGCCGTGTACCCCCCGAGCCCGCCGACGTAATCATCTCGATTGACGGATTCGAGCACTTCCGCGATCCCGAGGCGACCTTGGAGAGTATGGCCATGTTGCTCAAGCCTGGCGGGTCTGTCTTCATCTCGTTCGGACCGACCTGGTATCACCCTCTGGGCGGTCACCTGTTCTCGGTATTTCCCTGGGCACATCTGATTTTTGAGGAAACGGCTTTATGCCGTTGGCGCTCCCATTTCAGGAGTGACGGCGCACAACGTTTTTGTGACGTCGATGGAGGCTTGAACCGTATGACCATCGCTCGATTTGAGCACCTGGTACGGAACAGTCCATTCGGCGTGGATCACATTGAGACGGTCCCGATCCGGAAGGCGCGGCCGTTTCACAACCGTATCACCCGCGAATTCCTTACCGCCGTCGTGCGATGCAAACTAGTGTTCGGGGCGCCCGAGTTGTGCGGCGTGCGCGAGCCATTAACCATGAGCGCGATGGCATGAAGACGCAAGTCCTCCAGGCCCTGCGCGCCTGCGGAATCTTCGGCTTGGCAAGAGCGCTTTCTGCGGGGCGGCCGCGGGTCCTCGTGTATCACAATTTCTCTGCCTGCGGTGAAGGCGAAAGCGCAGTCAGTGTTGCTTGCTTGCGTAATCAGCTGGAATACCTTCGGCGGCACTTCCGTGTAGTGAAGTTGTCCGAACTCTGCCGCCAGCTCGCGTTGGGGCGTCCGGCTCGCAGACTGCTGGCCTTAACCGTAGACGATGGGCGCCGCAATTTCTATGAATTCCTGTTTCCTCTGCTGAAAGAACTTCAGTTGCCGGCAACATTTTTTGTGGTCAGCTCTTTCATCAGCAGACACGATTGGCTCTGGACCGACAAGGTTCTCTGGCTAAGCCGGCAGCCCAACTCAGCGGAAGAACTTGGGTCCGACAAGCTTCCCTCCTTTTTCGCGATGCTGAACAGCATGCAGCCCGAACACCGTAATGCCTGTATCGAGGCTTTAGCTCAAGGGATGGGAAGCTCGATTCCAAAACTTGCGCCATCGCAGTATGCCCCGTGCTCCTGGGACGAACTGCGTGAAATGTGCGACTCGAACTTGGTCGAGATCGGCTCGCACACAGTCACTCATCCCATTCTTTCCACGTTGCGAGATGACGAGTCGGCGCTCGAGATCGCAACCTCACGTTCCCAGCTCGAAGAGCAACTAGGCCGGTCGATCGAAGTGTTTGCGATTCCTAACGGCACTCCCAAAGATTATCGGCCTTCCCAGGTGAAACAAATCCGCGAGGCGGGATACGTTGGCGCGGCCAGTGCCTGGGACGGTTTGGTAGAACCCGGATGTGATCCCTATCAACTGCCACGGATTGGAATCGCGAACTGGACTGATCATGTCCGCTTCACGGCCCGGGTGGACGGAGTGGAGCACTACCGTCACCAGTTGCGTCGGGCGGTTCGTGCCGTCCACGCAGGCACTGTCCCAAGAAAAGCCGGGACTGCGAACGGCTGCTATCCTCAAGCGAAGCCGCTCATGACAAGTTCTCAGGAGTGATTTTTCTGCGAGTCATGGAGATGAAGGATCAGATCAAGTCGGAACTCAAGAAGATCTTGCCGGATCGTGTGGTGCGTAGCCTGCAGGAGTTCCGCCAGCACAACAAGCCCGAGAGGGCATTGCTGATAAAGATGGCTGCCCTGCGCCAGATCGGTGTTCGCCCCAAGCTGGTACCTCCAACCAGTCGATCTCTACTGTTCGTGTGCTATGGCAATATCATGCGCAGCCCCATGTGCGAAGCCCTGATGCGTCGCGCCGTCGCTGATAGCGAGGGCTTCCGTATCGCATCGGCTGGTTTGAACGCTACGTCAGCAAGGCCAGCTCACCCCTGGGCGGTTGAGGCGGCTCGCGAATTCGGCATTCGAATGGAAACTCATCGCGCGCGGATGCTGGATGTCGAGATGGTGGAAAAAGCGGACGCAGTCCTGGTTATGGATTTTCAGAACTACGTCCAGGTCGTTAGCAAGTATCCTAATTCCAAGAAGAAGGCGTTCTTTTTAGGTGCCTATGCCAATGACGCGCAAGGGATCGAAATCCGGGACCCTTATTACCTTGGCTTAGAAGCAACTTCCCATTGTTTCGGTGTTCTTAATCTATGCATCTCTGCACTGCTGGAATCCATGCGCCGCAATCCCGGCGCGGCAACGCGGAGCAAAAACGCCCCTGCCGCGAGTCTCGGACCCCTAGCCGATCCAGGTCGAGAAACACGCTATCGGGGAATCGTCGACGTTTCCTTCCAAGGTGATGGCCAGAATGCCGCTTTACTTGCACCGGAAGTGGAAAGTCAGTAGCATTGCGACGCCTTCAGAGGAGAAGCCACCAGTACTGGTCAAATGCATCCTGATCATCACCTGAAGGCATCACCAGCGGTCCCTTCCCATGATCAGGAAAACGCGGGGAGCTGCGGTCCGTGCCCGCGGTCGTCAACTAAGCCGAATTGGTGTCTTTCTGCAGTGATCGCAGGCGATCACGTAATCTAAGCACAAGTTCCCAGACGGCAATCGCCGAACAGAGAAAAAGGATTGGACGAATAGGATATCGATAGCGATCGTGAACTTCGACAAAATAATAGACCACAGGATATGCCAAAAGGATGATGCCCACGGCGCGTCCGGGTAATTGGCCGTATCGCCACACCAAAACCGAGCCGCCGAGAGCCAAGACAGCCAACAATTCCTCACCCACGGCTCCTCTCCAGGTTCGTCGCGTTGGCAACCAGAAGAGTTTAAGGCGTTCGACTGTAAGCGTCACGAATTGACGCGGATGTTCCCTGACCCACGCCGTGAACATCCGCCAACATCGCTGGTTGTAGGCGATCTCACCGAGCCGTCTGACCAACTGGGCTTCGGAGAGAGAAGAATAGGGATTGGGAACGTCTTCGTCCTTGCGAAATATGTTGCTGTCCACGTCCGGGAGAGCTCCGTCACGATTGGACAAGAAAAAGTTAAATCCCGCGTTACTGCGTAACAGTACCCAGTGCCCGAGAACTATTCGGTTGCGCACAACCCATGGAAGAAGAACTAAGGCCACACCTGCAAGAATGGGCCCACCAAGCCTGGTGATCCGGGCGACACTTGATTTCGCCTGCACGGTACTTTGTAGGAAAAAACAGTACCCCACGATGGGGAGCGCCAAAGTAGCGTGAATCAGCATTGCCAGTCCGCAAATCAAGCCATAGGCAAATCCCAGGCGTGGAGTTGGCGAAGTCTTGTAACGCGCCGCGACGATTATCACAAGTAGCAGCGCAAACGCCCCCGTCGATGGCATCCAGCTGCCATCCATTTCAAAAAATGTAGGGCTAAGGGCGCCCGCAGTACCGGCCATGAATCCCATGATTACCGGTAACCCAAGCTCCCCTGCCACGATCGGCAAAAGAGCCCAGCTCACGCTCGTGAAGAGAACAGCAGCGAAAAAAAGCGCAAAACGAAGAGTGTTGCCATCGTGAACAAGAACCAGAATCGCGGCCTGAAGAAGGGGAAGAACAGGGGTTACGTGCGCCGTCGATCCGGTCGGAATGAGGTAGGGATTTGAGAATCCCCGATGGTTGACCAAGGATCGTGCCACGCGCAGAGATTCGCCATAGGGAGCTTGGGCATAAGCAGGCGAATGAATGACCAGTGTGCAGCGAACCGCGATCGATAGAAAAAAAATAGCAAAAGCAGCGAAGCTCATTATTCTTTCGGGTCGGATTCCAGGTGCCAGCACTGTTTTCCAGTCGGTTCTAGGTGTGGCACGCGGGAGCACAGCCTGCGTCGGTTGGACGCGGTCTGGTGTTTCGACCGATAGGTCCACGCGGTCGCGCGCGGCGGATTTCGTGTCCATTGTCATGGTCAAGGCTCCTCCTTACTTGAGCTCGACCACGAAGGCATCGGTTCGATAAGCAGTTGGGCTGTCGGGAGTTGAACCTAATTGGTCCTCCCAGTCAGATGTAAATAAGAAGAAGCGGCCGTCCTGAGACACATTCCCCCTCGGCGTGGACCAAAACCCGTTTCTTGCCGTGCTATAAGTATGCGCGAAGCGCCAAATCTTTGAGCCCTTTCCATCCATCTCGATGCACAGCACCTCGTTTTCCCAGGGGTTTCTCGCCAGCAGCGGAGTTCCGGGAGTAGATGGATTAAAAGTACTGAAGGTAGACAGGCATACAGGGGTGTCGTCGTTCGGATCGACGTAATTCCAAGAGAGATGATGCGAATACCAGAACTCGCCTCCGCGCAGAGGTTTCAAGTCCGATAGGACCGGATCTGCTTCGCTTAAATTGTTCAGCGGGCGCCTTACAAACTCAAGAGGATGATTTGCTCCAGTTGGGCCCACAACGTGGGAATATGCCATCGCAAAATGGCCAGAGCAGTGCTGCGAACACAACTCCACGGCAAGAGTATCGACATTCCAGGCGAGAAAGACTTCTTTGCCCACCGTACCTACGCCGCGCGTGATCCAGATGTATTGGCCCGATTTGGACATTTTTGCGGCGTGGATACCGAAGCGATTGGGAATAGAGACCGTCCCTTTGGGTCCCCATTGCCCGCCGATCTCGCCGGTTTCAGTGTTGTACCAGCGACAACCCTGTTTGCGGTCAAAAACGTATATCAGATAATTCTTGTCTTGTTGCGGGCCGACAACGGTGTTGAAGCGTTGATCATCAGCGCTCACTGTGATGCCGAACACGTGGTCGTTTTTTTCGAGAGTCAGGCAATCCTCAGCTTTGTTCAGGTTCGTGAGTTGCCGCGAAGAGAAGTCGTACTGCTGAATGTGTGGCCTCCGCCCACCTGCTCCATACAGAATGTTGGTCTGGATATGGCTGAACTCCGGCTCCCCGCCCCATAGCGCGCGGAGCACGCCTTCCTGCCGAGGTTGCATGCTTTGGGGATCGAAATCGTACAGCACCAATTCACCCCCCGGCGTACGAAGGTAAAAGTGCGTGCTATCGGTGTTCCACGCGTTCTGCTCTCCGGAAGCCGGCGTCATAAAAGAACGGCCGCGGCCGCCGGGATCCGCCTTGGGATCGGTGATACGAACGATTCGAGAACCGAAGTTTGGATCATGAATGATCGACCCAGCGGGGCCTAACCGGGGAGGAGTTGCTGGATAGGGTTCGACCCGCACATCGGTTCGCGCGCAATAATTCGCTGGACCACATACGGGCACGGCGGAGCTAACTGCGTAGGTCCGCAGCCTTGACACCGGGATAAGCACGGTTAAAACGCCGGCCAGGGCGACGAGCGTTTTTGACAGTTTACGATCTTTGTGGCCGTGTATGCTCACGTCTTGTTCTCGTCGAGGCCAGTCCGTTGCCTTCATTTCCGATCGAGCCATGGAATTACGCCCAAAAACTTGTTGTTGGAACAGGTTCGCGGTGAAGATGCAGAGAGTCCAAATCAGCGAGGCTCCTGCAAGAGTTGGTGCTCGTATCGCGCGTCTCGACACGCCAAGAAGCGCGACGCGCCGGCAATCGAGCGCCGATGGTTTCGATGAAAGTTTCTTGAACCTCTGAGATGCCCGATCAGCACCGAGCCGGATGGACACTCGACACAGGCCGTTTTCAGATGCCCAGTATCAGATGCTGAAGTGAGGGGCGGCAAACTGGAAGAGTCCGAACGAACGAATGCCTGGATTGTCGCACCGCAAAACAAGTCTTGCGTGACCACAATTTGAAAAACCAGTGAAAACTTCGCGTCCATATGCGCGGGGACACAAAATTAACGGAAGATTCACTCGGCGACGCAATTTCGCGCGTTTATCATCGCCGGTTCGGGGTTAGTGCTCCGCTGGCGCAATCGCGGAAAGGTCCCGTCATAACGGCATGGAAGAGGTAAATAAATACGAGTCGGGCGTTGGCTTCTTTTGGCTGGCTGCCTTTTATTTCGTCAACTGCGCGCGCCCGGGAGATTTGGTTCACGCTTTCAGCTTCATTCCGCTGGCGAAACTGACAGCTATCGCCGCCGTCTTCATGCTTTTCTTTAGCGCAGGCTCAACCAGCAGGAACTTCAGAGATCTTCCTAAGGAATCGATGTATTTGTTATTCCTGATCCTGTTGCTGTTCCTCTCAGCAGCATTGTCTCCCATTTGGAAAGGCGGTGCGTTTTTCAGCACCCTGGAGTTTTCTAAGGTCTCCGTCGCGTGGCTGCTTACCTTTTTCCTTGTCACAAACCTGGCTAGGTTAAGGCGAATTATGTTTATTCAGGCCGTTTCGGTGGCGGTCGTCTCGGCGGCGGCACTCATCAAAGGTCATAATGTACCGCGACTGCACGGAGTTATTGGTGGATTTTACGCGAACGCGAATGACTTTGCATTTGCCATTGTCTTATCGATACCGTTTTGCTTGGCATTCCTGGTAAGTGCCCGGGGTGTATTGAGAAAAGCTGCTTGGTGTGTTTGCATTCTGAGCATGACCGCAGCCTTGATCCTGACTGCCTCACGTGCAGGTTTCATCGATCTGGTCATTTCGGGTGGGGTCTGCCTCTGGCATCTCGGAATCAAGGGCAGGCGCGCCTATCTCATTTTTGGCCTGGTGGTGGCCGCGGTTGCATTGCTGGCTGTGGCAGGCGGCAGATTGAAGGATAGGTTTTCTGCGATATCTGACGGGGATACGACTTCGGGGGCGGGAACGTCTTATCAAGCCAGGAGCGCTCTGATAAGCAGGTCGTTCGATGCGATAACCGACTACCCCATTCTCGGAGTGGGTGCGTACAATTTCGTAGTCTATTCGGGAACTTGGCAGGAAGTGCACGCTTCGTACCTGCAGATTGCCGCGGAAGGCGGTATTCTCGCTCTTATCCTCTACCTCAGCTTCTTTTATCAGGGTTTTAAAAACCTGAGACAAGTATTCGCGCAGACGCAAGACCCTGAGCTTCGGGTTCTTGCGGCGGCGCTACACAGTTCCCTGATCGGTTTCGTAGTAGGAGCTTGTTTTGCGCCCGAGGCATATCAATTTTTCCCCTACTTCACCGTTTGCTATACGTCGGTACTCGCTGCCATGCCATCGGGAAAGCGGGCGTCAGAAAGCGTTGTCGTTCGCTTTACTTCCTCCGGACACCGAATCGTTCATACGCAAGGAGCTCCGGTTCCAAGCAAGCAAGCGATCTAAGCCTCCTGGGGAGGCGGACGTGAGAACCTGGTTGTGCGCTGTCCGCTCTTTATTCTATCCGCAACATCCATCTCGCGGTTATTAGGGCACATCAAATCGCAGCGGCATCTGCGCTTGCGAGAAGGTCATTCAAACTTTTCCCATCTTTCGGCAGTCGACGTTTATGCTTCCATCTCGACCGAATCATAGTTTCGCTAGAGCCCCAGCGTTCCTGTGGCTGTGTGGACTTCTCTTCGGGGGTCATATCCTAGCGGCAAACTGCGGACCGCCCACATTTGCTTGTTCACGAACCGACGTGAGTGTGACCCAGCCCGACGCTTCCCCGGCGCCAAACTTTGGCGGCATTAGCGGCGCTAACAACCTGATCCATGATCCCCTTTACAACAACGTGCAAATTGTCCGTTGTACGGATGGGAATTCGGATCCTGCGAATAGGAATCAGAGCTACGAGGTTGGATTGGGCGGCGCGGGAAACAAGAACTCATGGAACTTGAATGACACGATGCTCGCTTTCCAAAGTCTGAATGGATTTACATACTTATACTTCTTTGACCCAGCCGCGAAATCATGCCGCCCAGTCTGCTCGGATGGTGACAGCGATCCACACTGCTCCGGAAGCACGTTGTATGGGACGAATCGCGGAGTCTTCAGCAAGACCGACTCAACCAAGTACTTCAAACTTGGCTCTACCGGGGTTCAGATTAAAGAGATTACAGTGGTGCCGGGAGCACCACCATCGGCAGGGGTGGTTGTCGCCGATTTTTCTCCCGCCCTATATCAAGGAACGAACCCTGACTGGAAGGCCTCTCGTTCCATTACTCTGGGTACGGTGATTGAGCCGACCCAAAACAATGGATCGGGTCAAGAGTTGTTTCAAGCAATCACGACCGGTGTCACGGGCACAACTGAGCCAGCTTGGACTAACACAATAGAGCCGTATCTGGGAACTAACCACACGGCGCTTCCTCTTTCGCGGTGGCCAGGGGCGAATCAGGCTGTTCCTCTGAACACGAAAATTCAACCTCCCTTGACGCGAAACGCTGGGAAATACATCTTCAGAGCGACTGCAGCCGGCAGCGCCGGATCAAACCAGCCAACTTGGTGTCAGATGACAAGTTGTACAGTGTCGGACGGTACCGTCACATGGACCAACGTGGGTGCGTCTTCAACAATTACCGATGGAACGGTTACCTGGGTGAAAGTCGGCCCAACCGGAACGGAAACATGGGAGGCCATCGCCGGCATTGAGCGTAGTGATCAGGTTTTCGGTATAGCTGTTTCCTACAGTTCCAGTCAAGATACGGGCGTGTGGGCATTAGCCTATGACAGCCTTAATAATCGTATTTATCAACTGAACACCTATACCAAGATCGAAACAGATTACGTTTGCACCGGGGGGACCGGATTCAATTGCGCGGGTGGAACCTGGACAGCCAACACTTCACGTATGCTCTCGGGATCCGACAACATCACCATTCACACCATTCTGCTCTCCCTCGACGGAACCACCATGGAGATCACGTGCGGCATCCATGGAGGACCCTGCACGAGCGTGAATAAGCTCTGGTATGTTGGAACCGGAAGCTGGGGCGAGATCACGGTTGACACCGACGGCCATGACTGGATGGGATACACTCATCGCGTCAACCAAGGCGCCGGTGGTCAAGTTGATGGTCTCAGTCAGAAATATTTCACGATTCGCGACAACAACAATGTGGGCGCCACTTATCCCTACTGGCACGTTTCGCCGTGCACGGATGTCGCGGTGACCAATCCGCCGTACCCGAATCCTCCCTGCTACCCACAATTGGATGAGCACCTTTCGTGGGTTTACAACAAAGGCCTTGACCAAGAACCGACGATTGGCGCGACCTTTGTCAACGGAAATGCCTATCCCGCGGTGTCTCCGTGGCAGTTCGAAATCATCGGCGTGACTTCCTGCGGATTAACGGGAGAGCCGGCATGTCCTTCCGGGTATCCCAGCAATACGACCTGGAGATTTGGACGCACCTTCAATTTTAATTACAAGTCCACAGGTTCAAATTTCTATGCGCTGGCGTCTATCGGCGCGCTCTCTCAGACCGGCAATTATTACGCGCTGACGAGCATGGGACTGGGGACCATGGGATCCACGGCAGGATCCAATTCATGTGCCGAAGGCTTCTCGTGGGCAAAGTCGTTCCACTATACCAATGGCGCTACGATCACCCCGTATTCCCAATCCGCGAACTACACGTTTTTAGCAAGTTGCTCAGGAACCTGCACCAGCGGAGGCAAGGAGCCTGCCTGGTCCCAGGACGGAATGACGCGGGTGGCTGACAATCAAATTACTTGGACACCCGTCGGGCAAGCCAATTGCCGATCCGACATTTTGATCTACAAGCTGCAGTGATCTTCGGCGTAGTCAACGGGACGCGGAAATTTCGCGGCGGGTCCGCAGCTTTAGAGCGCAGAACCGCAGCTTAGAACTTTCCCTTATTTACCTTCAGTACGTAGGCAAAGCGTCCGGGCAGGCTGGAAGGCAACCTGATCTCAACGTCCCCACCATGCTGAGCCCAGGTGAGCGCTCCATTCTCTCCCAGCATGGAAATCTGGGCCCCGGATTCGAGCGCAAGGTTCTTGACGATAACGTTGCCCGTTTTTGGCTCTCCCATCAGGATGACATACAGAAAAGAATTGGCCTGTGTGAAACGTAAGGGAATGCCTTCTGCGGTCTTACCTTCCGCACGAGTCCACGGGCGAGTTCCGTAAATGGCTTCCCCGTTTTGCTGGAGCCAGGCGCCCAAAGCCTGCAAGCGGCTCATCTGGACAGGAGGAATTGTCCCGTCTGCTTCGGGACCGACATCGAGCAGAAGGTTTCCGTTCTTGCTGACGATATCGGCGAGCAAATAAATAAGCTTATCGGGTGCGATGGTTTCCTCTTCCCCTTCGGCGCGATTGTAGCCAAAGGAGCGTCCTAACCCGCGGCATTCCTCCCATTTGGTTGGGCTGATCTTGTCGAGGGTCTCATACTCGGGGGATTTAAAATCCGAGTGCTTCAAGCCGAAGCGATCGTCAATCACTCCATCCTCGACGGCGTTGTAATACTCCGCCATGATCTGGAGGGGGTGGCCGGATTTAGGGTAGTCGATGTCATTCCACAACACCGCGGGACGATAACGGCTGATCAATTCTCGGTACTGCGCGTCCACATATTTGCCGTACGCTTGGCTTTGAGGCTTGACTTTCTGATAGTCGGCCGCTTCTGCGATGGGACCCGGAACAAAGGTCCAGTCATAGCCGCCGGAATAGTAGAGGCCCATCCGCAACCCCGCCTTGCGTACGGCGGTTGTCAAATCTCCGACAAGGTCGCGCGAGGCATGGCGGCGATCGGGAGGGAGACGGGGATTTTCTACCACGCTCGGCCACAGCGTGAATCCGTCGTGATGCTTCGTCGTAAGCACGACGTATTTCGCGCCGCTATCATGAAAAATCTTTGCCCACCTATCCGGATCCCATTTCTGGATGTCCCTATCAAACACTGCGGCAAAGTTGTAGTAGTCGAAGTCGGCGCCGTAGTGCTCGCGATGGTAGGCCTGGGTCGGCGAGCCAACCAGACGCATGGTGTTCAAATACCACTCTGCATAAGGATTGTTGCGAATGTAGTCCTCTGAACTGAAGTCGTGGGTAGGGTGCACGAGCGGTGCCCAACCGGGGACCGAATATAAGCCCCAGTGAATGAAAATGCCCAGTTTCGCGTCCGCATACCATTGCGGAAGCGGATGTTGGTTCAGAGATGCGAGCGTGGGCTGGTAGCGCAGAGGCGGTTGCGCCGGAAAGGCCCAGGTATAGGCGATAGCACAAACAATCGAAGCCAATGACATTAGGCAACTGAGAAGCCCGAATCGCTGCTTAGACATGACGACGTTTCCCTCTCCAGAATTCCGCTACGTCTTTATAACCTAATCTCCGAAGCAAGAAAAATGCCCGATTCCGTCGTTCGCAGCAGCGGGCAAGCTTTTCGGGCATGTCGGCTCGGTAAATAGAACGACGTCGCCGCCGCCCTGCTGCTCGCAGAATCGTCCTGAGTTCTTCGGGGTTTACCAAGCGGACGTACTGATGAGAGGAAAGAGAACAGAAATGGCGAAGCCAGTACGTGAGTCCGGCTTCGCCGAGCTTTAGTGGTCCGTTTTAATACCGAGGAAAGGGTTGTTCAAGGACATTACTTCGCAAGTGCATCGCGATTTTCTTTCGCCCAGTCGCTGTCTGGCGCCACTGCCTTCATGGGCGGTCCGCCCTCGGTCCCGCAGGCGCACGGGCCTTGCATTTTGGCCTCGGTCATGCAGGAACAGGATTTATTTTGCAGGCAGGCACAAACGTAAACGACCTTCTGCCCCTTCCCGGCTTTGTCAGATTTGCCTGAGACGTCGGCCGGTAGGAACGCCAACAAAACCAGCAGGAGCGATACACCGGTCAACCTGGTTCGATTTCTCACAAGACTCCTCCGATTCGATACTCCGCAGGGGGAAGATGACACGGAAAGAGGCCTGAAGCAATAGCCACTTGACACCGAGGTTATATAGCCATTGTGCAGGAGCTCGGAAGTACTGTAACTGGCTTGTTACGCTTACCCGGTCTCGATCTTGCCAAATTGGTTTGCTATCTCAGACTGACTCGATATGCCCAAGAGCGGCAAACAACCAGAAGTTTTTCCTGGTCTGCCTCAGTCGATTAGAAACAACTCTTAAAGTAATCCTGCATCAATGGTAGGGTTTGAAGCCGGCGCGCTCCATGCCACGCTGCGCCTCGGGGTTTTCCATAAAGACTTTCCACAGGTAGCCGGAGCGTGCGTTCTCAGCCATCAGCATGGTGATCCCGGTATCGATACCAACCACATCGCTGTCGTACCAATCCTTCAGAGGGTTCAGGGCGTCCACGAAGCCATAGGCGCTCCAGGCTTTTCCATATCGATTGCGGATGTTTCGCAGCACCCGTATACATTCTTGGGGAAGGAAAGGAATCGATCCGCCGGCTGCGGCAGGAGCAATGGTTCCATCAATCGGTCCGAGCGCGGGCGGGCCACCCCAAATGACATAGCCGTGCATGGAGTCGGAGGCAGTGATTCCCCAGAGATCCGGGCCATAATCGGGAAAGTGCTTTGTCAATTCAATACAGAAGCGGCGATGGACTTCAGTTGCAATGACCGAGTTCTGAAAGTAATCCGCGTAGCGGTCGCGCTTGCCGCGGAAATCGAACCAGGCCTGCGAGTACTGATGCACAAATAGCGGCGCGAACGAGCCAATGTAACGCAGTCCCTCGTACTCAAAGGTTATCCGCTTCCAGGCATCCCAAACCTCAGGGCGCAGAGGATAGGTCGGCGAGCCAAGGCCGAGCAAGTACATCATCATCATTTCGTTGTAGTAGTCCCAGCGATACGGCAGGAAGCCGCCTTCCGGCAGCCAGCCGTGCGGAAGCAAGGTGGTGTCCTCGGAAAGCCAGGTCCACTCGACGCGGTTGCTGATGCTGTGCGCGAGCAGGGTGATATCGGTGTCGCGGAAATGAGTACGACAGGTAAGGATGCCGCACAGCAGGATGGCGGTATCGACGGACGAAACTTCGGAGTCCCAGACCCGCTCGCCGGTGTTGATATCGGCCCAATGATAGAAGAAGCCGCGATGATGGGGAAGTTTGTTGGCGAGAAATTCGAGCGTGGCGATCACGCGCTCGCGAGCATCGGACCGGGGGATGTAGCCGCGGTGCTCGGCGATGCAGATCGCGGTGAGGCCAAATCCCGTCGAGGCTATGCTGGCGACGGTGGAGTCATCGATGGCGGCTTTGCGGGCGTTGCAGCGGTCCTTGATGAGACCGGTTACGGGATTCGCCTGCTCCCAGAAAAAACAAAAATTTGCACGCTCGACTTCATCCAGCAGTTGATGGTCTTCGGGAGACAAGGCCGGCTGGACGGGCGGATTCGTTGCTGCCGGCGCTTGGGCAAAGGCTGGAACAACGCGAGCCAGGGGCAGGGTCATTGCCGCCCGACTGAAATTCTGAAGCAGCTTGCGCCGCGAGAACTTCACACCGGAATTTATCACTCAACGATGTTAAACGATCGCGTCAATCTCGCAACCCCCAGGATCCAGCTTACGATCCAGAGTACGATCCGGGTACAGTGACCGAGCGCCTCATTTCTTTTTCTTACTGTTGCTATTCGCCATAGCGATGATGCGATCCATGGTCGGCTGGAGTAGCTGCGGGTCGCGGATGCAAACCAGGAAGAGCTGCTTGGGATCGAATCCGGGAGGGCCACCCCCGATGGCGCGGTAATCCTGTGGCAGAGGAGGGCCCCCTCTCAACCCAGCCGCGGGAATGGACGCTGGCAACTCGAGGGCATACATGCTGCCCGCCGCAAGTGGCTGCATAGGATATTCGAGCAGCCAGCGGCAATTGTGACCATCTGCAATGTTGTTCGCGGAAACGATCGCCCATTGCCCGGCGTCCCCGGGATCAGGCTGCTGGCAATTCCAATCCACGGCCTGCGGGACATAGGGTTGCGGCTCGGAAAATCCGTACTCATCGATCAAGATCCGCTTAAGGCCATGCTGCTGAACGAAAATCTCTGCCTGCGGAAGAGCGTGGTTCCAGTCAAGATTGGAATCGTTCACCAAGTCATAGCCCGGCCGTCCGAAGCTCAAGGAGTTGAGAAACGGAAAATAGTTGGGATAGGTGCGAACGGCTGTGATGATGGCCGCAGAGGTGAGTACCACCGAGGCCGCAGCGCCGAGTCGGGCCGCGCGAGGATAGGAAGCACGTAACGACACGAGCATGCGAGGAAGCGGCGCCAATAGAAGGATAATCAACACCATGGCGATCGAGAAGTGGCGAATGCTGAGGTCGAGACGGCTGGCCATGCATGCGCCAGTAAAGATCACCAGGGAGATCCAGAGACAACGCCAGTGGAGTACCCGGTCCTTCGGAATTAGCGAAAGACCGGTGCGCATCTTGATCACCAGGGCGGAGGCTCCCGTGAGCACAATCGTGAGCAGGAACGCCAGCGGTGTCTTGAGAGCGAAAATAACGGGAAAATAAAACCAGACTCCATGCGGGTAAGGGTGGCCCAAAATGTAGGTGGGGCGACTCCCCGCGCTCAGGACGAACCCCGTCAATCCGCGCAGAAACACCCACGCAGGCATGAGCGACCGTCGCACGAGCAGTGATGCCGGGAAATGCGGAATCACGTCGAATGTGCTAGTGGGCTGATTCCATGAAAGGACCAGATAGACGATGTAGACGAAAAGCGCGGCAAGGAGAGTTGCCTTCAAGATGTTGCGTCGTGCACGCTTACGCCACAGTTTGCGCTCCGGCTTTGCCAGTGGTTGCTCTGGCACCGGCCACAGGCGCAAGCTCAAGATCACTGCGAGAAACACAAATAGCAGCAGTCCGGAGGAAAACTTCGACAGCAAGGCGCCGGCAAAGACCAACGAAAACTTGAGAATGCTTCCGGGGGAGGGCGAATGCCACATCTCGGCCAACAACCAGACGGTCAGAACCCAAAACAGGGTTATGAGCATGTCGGTGATTACCAGTGGCCCAAACGCCAGGAACGGGGGCATCGACACATAGAGAGCCAGGCAGAGCACGCCTCCCCAATAACCGCCGAGGCGGCTCGAGAGCGCGTAGACGAGGTATCCAAGCAGAAGCGTCACCAGCAACATGGGGATCCGCGCCCACCAAATGGTCGAGTACGGG
>Ga0126371_10001381_pt1 | contig 20509 bp, 13 predicted proteins | sample PanSoiMetaPlot_4_FD_110145 | JGI IMG/M metagenome (GOLD analysis project Ga0126371, IMG submission 110145) | Tropical forest soil microbial communities from Panama - MetaG Plot_4 | ecosystem: Environmental > Terrestrial > Soil > Tropical forest > Bulk soil | place: Panama | collected 2016-02-17 | reverse complement strand
GGCAGCGCAACGAACGGACGGGTGGGCCGGGGGAGAGATTTCGTTTCGCGACGCGATGGCTTAGATCAAGATCTCTTGCGATCGGCAGCATCGTATCCCCCCTTCGCCAAGCTCAGGGCAGGCCCTTGCAAACCGCAAGAGCCCCGTTTTGTCGAAGCTCCCAACGGAGTCCCGGATGAAGTCGAAGGGACGGTCCAGCCACAGTTTGTGAAGTGCGAAAAAATCGGGGCTTAAAGGGTGCACCATAAACGCGCTTGTCCCCGTCGATTCCAGATTTGGTGATTCAGTTCTTTTCTATTGCTTTCCCAAAGGAAGATGGTAGTCTTTTGTGGGAAACCAACATGACTCCTTCGATGAAGCAGAAGACAGATGTACAACAGGGAACGTTGGCTCTGATGGTGCTAAAGACACTGGATGTTCTTGGGCCATTGCACGGATACGGAATTGCGAAGCGCATCGAACAAATTAGTGGCGATTTGCTTTCGGTCAACCAGGGCACGCTGTACCCGGTGCTGCTGCGGCTCGAGCAGGAGAGAGCGATCGAGTCAAGTTGGGGCGCGTCGGAGAACAATCGTCGTGCGCGTTATTACCGTCTGACCCGGGAAGGCAGGCGACAGCTGCAAGCTGAAGTGCGGGATTGGCGTCAGACAACCGAGATCATCGCGCGGTTTCTAACGGCGAAAGCGGAGCAACTGTCATGAGAGCTCTGTGGCGTTTGTGGAAACGCATGCGTAACTTTGCGGTGAGGCGGGATGTCGAGCCGCGGCTGCGGGAGGAGATGGAGCAGCACCTTGCGCTACAGACAGAGGAGAATATCCGTGCGGGCATGAAGCCGGAAGAAGCTCGGCGGCAGGCTGTACTGACGTTCGGGCCGGCTGATGCGATTCAGGAGAGCTACCATGCTGAAGCAGGACTCCCGCTGATCGAACGCCTGCTCCACGATGTGCGTTACGCGCTCCGCCGATTGCGCAGAGCTCCAGTATTCACTGTCACGGCTACTTTGACGCTCGCTCTGGGAATCGGTGCGACGACTTCCATCTTCTCCCTCGTGCATGCCATTCTGCTCAAATCACTTCCGGTATCGAAGCCGGATCAGCTCGTTCGGCTCGGGAAAAAAGCAGATTGCTGTGTCGAAGGCGGATACTTCCGGGGCAACGATTATTCCATTGTGTCTTATGAGCTGTATACGCATTTTCGGGACAAGACGAAGGGCTTTGAAGAAATGGCGGCCTTCCAGGCGGACGGCAACTTCCTCGCGGTTCGGCGTGTGCACGACGCGCGGACGGCTGAGAGCTACTTTGGCGAATTCGTATCGGGCAATTATTTCGCGATGTTTGGCGTGAGCGCTTACGCGGGACGGGCGCTGACCATGTCGGATGACGAATCTGGGGCAGCGCCCGCAGCGATCATGAGCTATCGCGTTTGGCAGCAGACGTATGGACTCGATCCATCGGTGATAGGCAGCGAATTCAACATCAATGGCAAGCCATTCACGGTCGTCGGGGTAACGCCACCTGGCTTCTTTGGCGACACGTTGAAGTCCATGGCGCCCGATTTTTTCTTGCCTCTTGCCACCGAGCCTCTCGTGCAGGGCGATAGCTCACTTTTGAAGCATGCCGATACGTGTTGGTTAGAGATCATCGGGCGCATACAGCCTGGCGCCGACGTTCGATCGATCGAGGCGCAGATGCAAGTGGAATTGCATCAGTGGCTGCGATCGCACCTAAATGAAATGTACGCGCATGCGGCATTGGATATTCCAAGCCAAGTGCTTTACCTGAGTCCGGGGGACGCCGGTATTACGAGCATGCGTCAGCAGTACGAGGACTGGCTGCGGATCTTGCTGATCGTCTCGGGCATTGTGCTGCTGATCGTCTGCGTGAACGTAGCGAACTTAATGCTTGTTCGCAGCCTGGAGAGACGCCAACAGATGGCCTTGAGTATGGCCTTGGGCGCGCAGCCGATGCGTCTTGTTCGAGGGGCATTGACGGAAAGCCTTGTGCTTTCCTTGCTGGGAGGCGCTTTAGGTCTTGCCGTTGGGTTTGCCGGCACTCGCTTGATACTGCGTTTCGCGTTCGAAACGATGACAGCCGTGCCAATCAGCGCCTCGCCCTCCATACCCGTCTTGCTGTTCGCGTTTGGAATCTCGCTCATAACCGGTGTCGCATTCGGAATTGCCCCGGCGTGGATGGCGACGCACGCAGATCCAGTCGACGCACTTCGAGGTGCTAACCGGTCGACAGGTCGGGTCGCCTCATTACCCCGCAAAACACTCGTTGTTCTCCAAGTGGCGCTTTCGCTGGTGCTGCTCTCCGCCGCGGGATTGCTTACGGCGGCGTTGCACAACATCGAACATCAGAATTTTGGATTTGAACTGGACGGGCGGACCGTAATTCACATCGATCCGGTGCTTGCCGGTTACAAGCCGGAGCAGCTCGAGTTGCTGTACCGCCGGATTCACGATTCGTTCGCGAATCTTCCTGGTGTCGCCTCGGTCGCTTGTGTCCAATACTCACCAATGAGCGGCGATAGCTGGAGCGAGCCAATCTCAGTGGAAGGTAAATTGGAACTCGGACGAAACGCGGATACTGAGGCAGGGTGGGCGCGAGTTGTGCCGGGATTCTTTGATGTTATAGGCGATGCGATCATAAAGGGACGTCCCATTGACGAACGGGACAAAGCTGGAGCCCAGCACGTCGCGGTAATTAATGAGGCATTTGCGCGAAAGTTTTTCAAGAATGAGGATCCGATTGGGAAGCATTTCGGCCAGGGCGGGATGGAATATGCCAACGATTATGAGATCGTCGGCGTGGCGAGGGATGCAAGGTATCTAACGTACAATCTCGAAAAGCCTGTAGGTCCTTTTTTCTTTTTACCAAACACGCAATCGACCAGCTATCGAGATCCCTCTGCCGCGTCGACTGACGTCCGATCGCATTACCTGCATGATCTCGTGGTGCGCATGAGACCCGGTGCGAGGTTATCTGAATCGCTGGCCCGCACTACGCTCGCGTCGGTGGACCCCAATCTTGCCATCGTACGGATGCAGACTCTGAGCGAGCAGGTGGCGAATACTTTTAGCCAGCAAAGATTGATTTCCCGGCTCACTTCGCTGTTTGGCATCCTGGCTCTGGTTCTTGCATCGATCGGGATCTACGGAGTGACCGCCTACAACCTCGCCAGCCGAACCAGCGAGATCGGAATGCGTGTGGCTCTGGGAGCCGATCGTAGCGATATATTTGCCCTGATTTTGCGAGGGTCCTTTCTTTTGGTCGCATTCGGACTGCTGTTTGGCCTGCCACTGGCGTTGGGGGTCGGTAGATTCTTGGGGAGCCAGCTCTATGGACTCAACCAATTCGATCCGATAATCCTTGCGACAGCAGGAGTCACAATGGCGTTATCGGCCCTTTTTGCCGCGTTTGTTCCTGCGTACCGGGGAAGCTTGATCTCTCCGATGCAAGCACTGCGATCCGAATGAGCTTCAGCGAATGCGGGGCAAGGCAAGACTACAATTCCATGGGACTTTGCTTCTGATACAGGAGCTATCGAAAATAAGTGCCGCAATTGTTCCCAATCGAATATGGTCGGGCACTCTGAGATTGGCCCAGAAACGGGCTCCTGCGAGACCCGACAGCACCGGATGCACGTGTTTTGAGCTGTCTTTCTCTCTATGTCGGTACGTTCGGGATCAGATAGGCACCTACGACGTGGCTGCCGGTTCCTAGTTGTAACCTTCTTCCGGGCGACCGGGTGGCCGATACAAAATGTGAAAACAGAGCATCGCGACACATAGCAGCAGCATCGAGAATACGCTCGCTTCTGGGCCTACTTTTCCGCCGGTCAACCACGCGGGACCCTGCAAAGATGAATTCAGCAGGGTTCCCGACGCTCTGAACCCGCTGTCGGGAACTGAGAATAGAAACGTCTCGGCATAATCACCTGCCGCATGAAAGCCGATGGCGAACCATAGCGTTCCCGTACGACGCAGAGTCAGGCAGGCAAACATCGCGAAAAGAAAAACCTCGAAAGCTCCAATCCGGTTCTCGTCGGAGTTGAACAAGTGCATGGCGCCAAACGCAGCGGACCAAATGACCGCTGCCGGCCAAAATCCAATGGCTTGCGACAGAGTGAACTGCACATACCCGCGATAGAGGAACTCCTCTACAAATCCGACCAGGAGAAAACCGATTGCCCATAAACTTGCGTACTGCAAAACGGCTCCTCCATCTAGTGCCAGACCTCCGAAGGAAAAACCGTGGAACGCAGCGATGAGTAACATCACGGCGGAGAAGACGCAGAGTCCCCACAAGAGTCCCCATAAAAAGTGCTTGCCGCCTCCACGACGAAGCGCCAGCCCATAGTCGCCCAGACGTCTCTTTTCGATTCGCGACATGACCCAGCTACATACCAGCAAGCAGATCGCGAATGGAATCTCTAGCAGGTATTCGTAGGTGGGTGAAAGAAAGCCCTGACCGAAGATGCGAGCCGCGGCGGGTATTCGATGGATTCCCTCCAGAACAAGACGCAAGCCGCCGGCGATCATCACGAGGAATATCGTCAGGCGCCAGCCAGTACGAAGGCCTCCTCTGCCTGCGAAAATTCTGCGCCAAACGGATACAGGAGGTGGCTCTTCGGTACGGGTGTCTTTCACCGCGATTCCATCAGACATTTCATCTGGTCTCCTCCGTGGGACTGTCTCATGGAAGCCAGAAGGGAATATAGAACGCGGTTTCCGCTTGGAACGTGATTAACAGGAGCGTCGGTGCGCGAGCCTGAATTGACCGGGCGTCATGCCGGTAGCCGCTCGAAAGACCCGACCCAGATGGCTCTGGTCCGAGAACCCGGCGTGCGCTGCGATATCGGACAGAGCATCGCCACCTGACAGCGCGTTCATCGCGTAGTCGACGCGGAGCCTCCGAACGTATTCCCCAACGGTCATGCCGTGGCGGCGACGGAAGGCGCGAGCCACATGAACTGGATGTGCTCCCACGCGCTGGCTAATGGCGGTCAGGCTGAATGGCCGGCAGAATTCTGCGTGCAAGATTTCGACGACATCCTTCAGCCAACGCGGAGGGTGCGACTCAGCTTTTGTAGAATGCTTCCAGGGAAGCTGATAGAGCAGTTCGATGCCCGCAGCTTCCAGCAGCAAAGAAGACCGCGGGTCCGGATTGATGAATGCCTGATATGCTCGCCTCCCCAGCCAGGAGACTAGGCGGTGAGGCAGGGCAATTGGTTCCTCGGCCTGCAGTTCGTATTCGCGGAGCGTGGACCTCCACCGGGCTTCGAGTTCGATGCTGAAGATTGCGCCGCCACGGTTACCGAACTTGTCGCTGTGAACCTCCCCAGCGGGATGATACAAGATTTTTTCTGAGTCACAGCGGCGCACTTGTTTTTGTGAACAGTGCTCCTCATAAGAACCGCTTAGAACTAACGAGAAATAGGCCAACTCGTGGCAGTGACGACGAAGAACGGCGCCTTCACCATAACGGTATTCGGTTAAGACAAACCCGTTGATCAACCGGGTCTTGACCGGAACACCTAAGAATGTTCCAGGACTTAGTTTCAGGGCGCGCTCTCCGGGTACTTAAGATTGCATCGCTCGATTATCGCAGATCGTATTAAGTCCCTGCGCCCAGCTGGTTCGTGGGGTTGGTGGTTTCGCTCACTTGCGACGGCCTACTCATACCTCAGAGCGAGCATGGGATCGACGCGCATGGCGCGACGGGCGGGAATGTAGCAGGCGAGAAGCGCCACAGCGAGAAGCACGGTTGCCACGCCTGCAAATGTAAGCGGGTCGCTGGCGCTAATGCTGTAGAGCAAGCTGGACATCATACGCGTCAAGCCTAGTGCAGCAAGACTTCCAACAGCTAAGCCTCCGAGCGCGAGACGTGCACCCCGAATCAGAATGAGCCGCATCACATCGCGCCGTTGCGCGCCCAGCGCCATGCGAATGCCGATTTCGTGCAATTGCTGCGCGACCGAGTAGGCCAGTACGCCGTAAATTCCAATGGCGGCAAGAAACAGAGCAAGAAAGGCGAAGAGTCCCAGCACAAAGGTATTGAACTTGGGCGCGGCTACAGAGGAAGCCATTTCCTGAGCCATCGTGCGGATGTTAGCGACGGCGAGCTGTGGGTCGAGAGAGTGAATCTGTGCGACCACAGCGGACGTCAGCGAAGCGGGGTCCGTTGAGGTGCGCACGACAATATTTAGCGGGACGATGACGTTGTTGTACATGACGTAGTCGTCCGGCAATTGAAGATAGGCAAGATAGAAGTGCGGAGCGGGCTTGGATCCCAGCGGACCGTCGTTCACGTCGCCCACCATGCCAACTACAGTTCGCATCATATGGGGGAAGGGATGCCCGAGGCGCTTGCCGAGGACGTCCTCGCCAGGCCACACCAACTTCGCCGTCTCCTGGTTGATGAGGGCGACGGGCTGCGAACCGATGCGATCTTCGGGCGTGAAAATGCGACCCTCGAGGAGCGGAATGCCCATGGTCGAAAAATAATCGCCGAGCGTCCAGGTGACGCTTACGAGGGGCGTGCTGCCCTGACGGCCTTCGACCTGAAGGATTTCGCTGTCGGTGCCTGCAAGAGGAAGATCATTGGAAGCGGCGACGGACTTCACTCCCGGAAGAGTCGCTATGCGCTCAACTGCCTGTTGATAAAACTGGCGGACTTGCGCGGCTTTCGAATAGCCCTCGAAAGACAGAGGAACGCTCAACGTTAACAGGTGATCGGGACGAAAGCCGGGACTGGTCTCAAGAAGTTTCGAAAAGCTGCGGAGCAGGAGGCCCGCTCCAATCAGCAAAATCGTGGCAAGGGCGAATTCCGCCGTGACGAAAAATCCCTGCACGCGATGACGCGCCCGGGTGGGAGTTCCGCTGCCACCACTTTCCCGCAGCGAGCCCTGCATGTGAACGGAGGAGACCTGCAACGCGGGGACAATGCCGAACACTACCGCGGTCAGGCAGGATACCGTAACGACGAATGCGAGCACCCAACCGCCAAGCGAGGCGGAGTGAGGAAGGGCCAGGCTTGAGGGAACCAGAGAAAGCAGGCCGCTTGTGCCCCAGAACGCGATCAAGATTCCAAGCACACCGCCTGCGAGGGCAAGGACAAGACCTTCCGTGAGCATCTGGCGTATGAGGCGCATGCGGGAAGCGCCGAGGGCGGTGCGAATGGCAATTTCCTTGAAGCGGGATGCGGCGCGTGAAAGAAGAAGCGTGGCGACATTGGCGCAGGCGATCAACAAGACGAGGCCGACCGCGCCCATCAGGACGAGCAGGAGGGTTTCGACTGAGCCAGTGACTGCCTCGTGCAGAGGCGTTAATCCAATCGCGGGCGTCACGCCGTTAAAGATTTTTACCATCGCGGGCGGATACACTCGTTTGATTTCGGCCGTGACAAGCGCAGCGTCAGCCTGCGCCTCTTTGAACGTGACGCCGGGCTTCAAACGCGCGAGGACGCTGTCGTTGTACTCGTCGCCCCAGCCTTGCAGTTCGTCTGGAGTGAAGGCCATGGGAATCCAGAGTTCAGCGGGTTCGTCATTGTGTTTTGGCCCGGGCAGTGGGAATTGGAAATTCTTCGGCATAACACCGATGACGGTGTAGGGAATGCGGTCCAGTCCTACGACTTGGCCAATAATGTCTGGGCGACCGGCGTAGCGGCGCTGCCACAGACCGTAACCCAGAACGGCAACATTCGTGCCTGGCTTGTCCTCTTGCTCAGAGTACGTGCGGCCAAGCAGCGGCTGGATTCCGAGCATGGGGAAAACTGAAGCGGAGACGCGCGCAGCAGTGATGTGCTCGGGTTCGCCCCCACCAGAGAGGTTAAAACCTTTATTCCGGAAAGCTCCCAGCGAGGTGAAAGCCTTCTGGGTACGCTCAATTACGGCGATGTCGGGCGGAGAACCAGGAACCTCCGGGAATCCGAGTGATTTGAAGCTTTCACTCAATATGACGAGTCTTGAGGGGTCTTTAAACGGCAGCGGACGAAGCAGAACGGCATCGACGATGGTGAAAATTGCGGCGTTGGCGCCGATGCCGAGCGCCAGAGTGAGCAACGCAACCGCAGTGAACCCCGGCGACTTCATCAACATCCGCACGGCGTAGCGAACATCCTGAACGATACCCTCGAAGAGATTTCCACTTGCTTTTCCCGGCGCAATCGGCTCGCGACAAAAATTCCTTTCGATTCGCTTAAGTCCTCGGGCGAGGAGGTCTTCCCCCTTGAGTTCGTCGAGAGCGGTGCGGAATGCGACGTCTTCCGATTGACCGCTGGCGAGAAGTGCCTGGTAGCAATCTTCGAGGTGCTGGGAAAGCTCATCGGCGATCTCGGCTTCGCGCGTGGGAGCCAAGTTTAATGGGGCGAGTCTGCGGAGAATTTCCGGCTTCCACTCAGGCATTTTCGGCCTCCGTGATGCGATTGATGCCCGCGACAAATTCGCGCCACCCGCGAAGCTGCTCAGCCAGAATTCTGCGGCCCTGCCGCGTGAGCCGATAATAGCGGCGGCGCCGCTGATCTGCTTTTTCGACCCAGCGCCCCTGGATCCAGCCGCGCTGCTCGAGGCGGTACAGGAGCGGGTAGAGCGAAGCCACATGGAAACGAACCGCTCCGCCGGAGCGTTGCTCAATGAGCTTACTGATTTCATAGCCGTGGCGAGGGCGTGCTTCAATCAGCGACAGAATCAACATCTCGGCGCTGCCTTTCTTCCATTCCGTTTGTGACACTGTCAAGCCCATATATGGGTGCGCCATATATTAAAATAGCGCCACGACCCCAGGAGTCAAGTGAATATTTGCGCTAGCCGGACGGCAACGCTCAGTTGATGTGACCGAAACCGCAAAACAAGATCGCGGGATGACTCAAACTCGCCGGCGGGCCAGGCTGAGCAGTTCGAAGACTGATCTTTGTAGCGCAGACCCTATGGAGCGACGCCCGCCTGAGTCAGTTCGTCCGGAGAGCGATCATGGGATCGATTCTCGAAGCTCTTCGTGCCGGAAGATACGCCGCAAGCAACGCTACGGCTCCCAGTAGAACCACCATCCCGGCAAACGTGAGCGGATCAGTTGGAGCAGTCTGAAAAAGAAGAGAAGCAATCAGGCGCGCCAGCACCAGGGAAGCGATGATTCCAACTGCGACTCCAATCAGCGCAAGTCGCAACGTCCTCAAGATCACATCGCGTTGCACCCACGATTGCGTCGCACCGAGAGCCATGCGTATACCAATCTCTTGCGTCTGGCGTGTAACGGAGTAGGAGATCACACCATAGATCCCCAATGAGGCCAGGAGGAGTCCCAGACCGGCAAAGGTTCCGACCAGCAACACAAAGAAGCGCCTTGGAGAGGTAGCGTGATCCACAAGACTTTGAATTGGCTTGAATTCCGTCGCTGGTTGTCCGGGATTGATTTCCCGCAGCGCGTGCATCACGCTCGTTGCGAGCGACGCGGGAGGCAATTTCGAACGCACCACTAGATAGGATCCTTCCGGGCCATACTGTTTTATGGCGGGCAAATACATCTGCGCTCCGGCGCTATCTTCTGCATCAGTTTCATGGACGTCGGCAATCACACCGATCACCTCGGCGTCTGCTCCGCCCGCAATCGCTGTGCGGCCAATGGGATCCTGTCCCGGCCACAATTTCCGAGCCACCGTTTCGTTGAGGATGACAACGGCTCGATTGTTGGAAACATCGTCCCAGTTGATATCCCGGCCTTCGATCAGCCGCATTCCCATCGCCTTCAGGTAGCCAGGCGAAACGATGTAAACAAATATCGGAATGAACTTGAGGGCATCTTGCTTTTGCTCACCCTTTGCCGCAATGCCCCAACTCCGGTTCCGGCTCATAGGCAGATTGTCGGATATGCCGGCCGACTCGACACCGGGAATCATCAGACTTCGGTTTGTGACTTCCTGCCAAATCGCCGTTCGCTTTGCCACATTTCCGCCATCGTCATAGTCCACACTGATGGCGGCGGCGTGGCTGGCCTCGAAGCCCAAGTCAATGTCGAGAACGCGGAGGAAGCTGCGCAGCAGCAAACCCGCCCCGACCAGCAGCACACAAGCCAGAGCTATTTCCGTGATCACCAGGGTAGACCGCACCCGGTCATGTTTTCTGCCCTCGCTGAGGCCTGGTCCGCTATCCTTCAATACCTCCTGCAGATTGCCAGCTGACATGCGCAGGCCAGGCGCCGCTCCGAACAGAACGGCTGCTGCGATTGCGATCAACACCGTCCATTCCAGCACCGAACGATCCACGCGCACCATGGCCAGCAACGGCAGTGCAATCGATCCCTGATGGGCCAAATACGAAAGGATTCCATAGCCAAATCCCAGCCCTATAACTGCCCCGGCTGCGGCCAGGACAAGGCTCTCTGTGAGCAATTGCCGCACGAGTCGGCCGCGTCCGGCTCCCAATGCTCGGCGCATCGCGAATTCTTTGCTACGCGCTGCCGCCCGAGCCAGGAGAAGGTTCGACAGGTTCACGCAAACGATCAGCAGAATCAAACCCACGGCACACCACAGCACGATCAGCGAACGCCGCAGCTTGCCGCTGACGTACTCTTTCAAATCAGTGAGCTGGCCTGTGTAACCTTTTCCGTATTCCGGATGCTTGTGTACGAAATAGAATTGCGGGAAAAGTTGGTCGGTCTCACTCTGTGCTTGTGCCAGAGTCACGCCTGGTTTCAAGCGGCCAACCAATGCCAGGTCATTTCCGTCATCGCGGAAATCATCCATGATGTAGGGCACGAAGAGATCTACCTTTGCGCCCGGCGAAAAGACTGCGCCAAAATCGAATGTATCCGGCAAAACGCCGATCACTACGACAGAGCTATTACTCAGGTTGATCGTCTTTCCGATGATGCTACGATCAGCGCCAAGCCGCCGTTTCCAAAATGGATAACTCAACAAAGCTACCTGCTGGGCATGCTGCACGAATTCTTCCGACCGGAACAACCGTCCCAGCGAAGGTTCTACGCCAAGTGTCTGAAAGAAACCTTCCGCGACCAGAAGGCCAGTAACTGGTACCGGCTGCCCACTCTTAACGAGCTTGTAATTATCGGGTCCAGTGAAGGCGAAGTAGCCGCTGACAGACTGAAAAGAGTGGTTCTGTTGCTGGAAATCCTGAGTGGCATCTGCCGTATAGGTCTTGCTTGATTCGCCCGCTTTTGGATCTTTCTCCACGATCCGCACCAGTTGCTGCGGATCGCGAAAGGGTAACGGCCGTAGCAAGATCGTATTCACCACACTGAAAACAGCGATGTTTGCCCCTATGCCGAGTGCAAGGATCAGGATGGCAACAACCGTGAACCCAAAGTCGCGCCGCAGCATGCGGAACGTAAAGCGCAGATCTTGTCTCAGGACGTCGACCCAGGGCAGGGTGCGGGACTCGCGGTGCTGCTCAAGAGCCTGCTGTACTCCACCAAATCGAACGAGAGCCTGACGCCAGGCTTCCTCGGCAGACATACCCCGACGGAGGTTTTCTTCCACCGCCATTTCTAGATGTGAGGCCATCTCTTGGTTGACTTCGCGATCCAGTCGTTCGCTGCGGAAGAACGAGCGGAGTTGGTTGAATATCTGTCGGAGGGAATAACTCACTCCTCACCTCCTTCGCTCTGCATGGCGAGAACTCGCCCCATGACTCCGGCCAGCCGCTGCCAATAGGCAGTGTCCTTGATCAACTGCTTCTGACCGATCTTTGTGATCGAGTAGAACTTTGCCTTACGGTTATTGTCAGAAGTGCCCCACTTGGCGATGATCCAGCCGCGCTGCTGCAATCGCACCAGGGACGCATAAATCGTCCCCTGGTTCAGCAGGACTTCATTCCCGCTCACCTGTTCAATGCGACGCGCAATGCCGTACCCATGTAAGGAACCCAAAGCCTCCAGCGTCTGCAGGACCATCACATCCAACGTTCCCTGCAAGAGGTCGAGTTTCGATTGGCCCATCGCTATCTCCTGTGGTAAGCCCACAGAAATATCTCATATCTAATGTGGTATTACCACAGGAAACAGCGAAGCCCCCGATGGTGCTGTTCGGATTCTTCAAAACAAAAAAACAGTTCGTGGATGTTCGGCGAGCAGTGGTTATCCGGATACCGACCTCTGGGAAACCGGTGCGCAGGGAGGCGCGTCGCTTACGTCGGAACCTTCAGGATCAGATATCCGCCTGCCAGTACGAAGATTAGATCTGGGGACCAAGCGGCCATGGCGGGAGGCAGTTGGCTGAGATTGCCCATCGCTTCGAACAGCCGCGAAACCACGGTGTAAAAGACCGCGATGGAGACAGCGACCGCGACTCCGGCGACTGCTCCCCTTTTTCCAGCGGATAGCGAGAACGGAATTGCCAATACCGCCATGATCAGCGTGATCAGCGGATAGGACAACTTCTTGTTGAGTTCGACGCGAAGCCGCACGACGTCGAATCCGCTCTGCTGTAGATCGCGGATGTACTGGTGCAGCTCCGCGTAGTTCATTTCCGTGTACTGCTTTACTTCCTTCTTGAAATAAGACGGCGTTTCCGGGAACTCGGGGAACGTAGCCACCTCGAAAGTACGAAATCCTTCGGGAGCGATAGCACTGCCGTGCAACGAGCGCTCCCATCCTTGCTCGTAGACCCATCGGTTCAAGTTCTCGGACCAATGGGCGCGCTCGGCGTGAATGCGGCGGGTGATCGTGAAGGTGTCCTTGTCGAGATGGAAGACGCTGATGTTTCCGAACTGATCGCGGTCGGGATCGAAGAATTGGTAGTAGTAAATGTCGTTGTTCGCACCGAAGATCCACTTACGGTCAGGGCGCAGGTAGGTTTGCGGAGGCTTGCCTTTGATCTGATTGTGGAGCGCTTCTTGACGCTTGTTGGTGTGGGGCAGGTAAAACTGATCGGCAAGAAACAGGGTGCCGGACAATACGGCTGCCGCTGCGATGACCGGCGTAATGATGCGATAGATGCTCGTACCGGTGGCTTTGATGGCAGTGATTTCGTTGGAACGCTGCATGACGCCGAACGTGACCAGAACGGCGAGCAGCATGACCAGCGGTGCGACGTTGTAGAGCAAGTAGGGAGTGACGTTTAGGAGATACTCCGCCACGACCGACGCGGGCACTTTATTGCGCAAGATGTCTCCCAAGAGTTCGAAGAGAGTGAAGACCAGCACGAGCACAAGGAAGGTGGAGAGAATCATCCCCAGATAAAGGAAGAAGTCGCGCAGAACGTAGTCGTCTAGCAAGGTGGGGAAGCTGGCGCGGAAAAGGCGGCGCCGGGAGGAAGCACGCTCGAAGGCGTTTTCGCGGCGGCGGCCGTTGGTATTCAGGCGGCCAATCAGCTGAGCCTTGCGCGAGCTACGGAAGAAGGCAAGATCGATGGGACGCTTCTCCGCGCGGAAGAGCAAGAACGCTGCGAAGGCGAAGAAAACCAGATCGGCCAGCCAAGCCCCGAACCAGGGAGACACGTGTCCTTGGCGCGCAAAAGAGACGCCGATGAGCGAGACGACGTAGTACGCAAAGACGAGCAGGATTGTCAGGACGAAGCCGCCCGATTTCCCACTCTTCTTTGACGATAGGCCGAGGGGAATTCCGACCAGGGCGAGAACCAGGCAGGCTGTGGGCAGTGCGAAGCGGCGGTGAAATTCGATGAGATACCAGCGAGCGGTAACCGGGTCGGAACTGCGCGCTTTGTCGAGCAGAGCGCGAGTGTTCATCTCGCTTGCGGGAAGAGATTCGTCCCCCTTGTTTTCGGTCGCGGGTAGGTCGATGGGGATGTCGGTTTGCTCGAAGGTCGAGATCTGATAGTGCCCGGGATTCTTGGGATCCGTTTCGTGCTCGGAGCCGTCGATGAGGTGGAGATGGAGACGGTCCGGACCCTCGCTGACGACGATTCCTTCTCTCGCCAAAGTGATGCGTGGATTGGCGGCGTCCGAGAGGTCGGCCATGAAAACCCCCTTCCAGATGGCCGCGCCTTGGGCGCTTTTGACGTCGTGTACATAGAGCACGATTTTGGGAAATCCCTCGTAGAAGACGCGCGGTTGGATCTCAAAAGAAACTTGGGAGCCTTTCAGTCGGTCTTCGAGATGGCCGAGAGCGGCCTGGGCGCGGGGGGCGACGTAAAGACCGTTTAGCAGCGCGAGGGACCAGGCGGCGAAGACGAAGATCGACAGAATGCGTAGGAAACTCCATACCCCCATGCCACTGGCTCGCATCGCGGTGATTTCGCTATCAGCTGCAAGGCGGCTAAGGCCGATGAGAATTCCGACCAGAACGCTCATGGGCAGCGTGTAAGTCAAAGCGAGCGGGATGGTAAAAGAGAAAATCTCCGCGATGCTCGGCAGGGGAGCACTGGCGCGAACGACGAGTTCGAGGATGTGTCCCAGGTCGCGCGTGAAGAGGACGAAGGTGAAGATGGCTATGCCGATCAGGGCATGAGCCGTGACCTCTCGCAGAATGTAGCGGGTGAGAATCCGCATGGGAGATGCGCTTAGGCTGAGGATAGCATGGAGCGCAGGGGGATGGCGGGGCGGTATCGGAACTACAAAGCACTGGGATGCGTACCGCTGTGAGAGCATTGTGTTTTCATCCGGAGGGCAGAAATGGCCACATGGAATGCTGTGCAGAGACCCGGCGGTGAGGGCACCGGCGAAGAGCACAGCCGGTTGCGCGGCGACAACCTGGCGCTGCTCGCGATCGCGGGAGCAATTGCGTTGCTCCACGTACTTACGAACGGACGGTATGGATTTCATCGGGATGAGCTGCAGTTTCTGACGGACGCCCGGCATCTGGATTGGGGGTTCGTGGCGTATCCGCCATTTACGCCGGTGGTGGAGCGCATCTGTATGTCTATTTTTGGGCTTTCGATGGTTGGGCTACGGCTGTTTTCGGTGATCGCTATGTCGACGGCGATCGTCGTTACCGGCTTGATGGCTCGCGAGCTGGGCGGCGGCCGCTTCGCGCAGCTGACGGCCGCTTTGTGCGTCGCGCTTTCCCCCATAACGATTTTTGAAGGAACAGAATTTCAATACACGACATTCGACTATTTGTGGTGGGTGCTGATTGCTTACTTCGTGATTCGGGTGCTAAAGAGCGATGATCCGCGATGGTGGGTGGCAATCGGAGCGGTGATCGGCCTGGGAATGCTGACGAAGTACGCGATGGCGTTTTACGTGGCGGGAATCGTTGGCGGAGTGGTGCTGACTGGGGCCCGGAAATATTTGTTGAGCCCATGGCTCTGGGCAGGAGTCGGGTTGTCGATTCTGATTTTCTTGCCGAATTTGATCTGGCAGATCCGGCACGACTTCATCTCGCTGCAATTCCTGCAAAGTATTCACTTGCGCGATGTCGGAGAGGGACGGGCGGATGACTTTTTGAGTGGACAGTTTCTGATCTGCACAAATGTGCTGGCGGCCCCGGTTTGGATTGCGGGCCTTGTTGGCTATTTCTGGCAAGGACGGTATCGAATGCTGGCCTGGATGTACGTGATCCCGCTGGTGCTCTTTGTCGTGGGCAAGGGGCGCCATTATTACCTGGCGGCGGCTTATCCCATGTTGATGGCCATGGGCGCGGTGATGGCAACGAGGTGGTTGGCTTCCATGTCGAAGGTGCCGCGCAGAGCGATGGTGGGAACGTTCTTCGTTCTGTTGATTCTCGTTGGCGCGTATGTGTGTGCGTTGCTTGTGCCGCTGGCCTCGGATGGGCCTTTGAAGACGTTTGCCCTGGAAAAGAATGGCGAGTTGCGGGAGGAGATCGGCTGGGATGATCTGGTGCGGAACGTTGCGGCGATCCGGGATTCGCTGCCTCCGGAGCAACGGGAGCATGTGGGAATCGTTGTGAGGAATTATGGAGAAGCAGGAGCGATTGAGATTTTAGGTCCTGCATATCATTTGCCAGCACCGATCAGCGGGACGAATTCGGGATGGCTACGAGGGTATCCGGATCCTCCGCCGACCATGCTGATTGTGCTCGGTACGTCGTTTGAAAATGCGGACCGGAGATACACGGAGTGCCGAGTGGCGGGGCACAATCAGAATTCATTGGGCGTGCGGAATGAGGAAAGCCGGGACCATCCCGACATTTTTGTGTGCGGACCCCCGCGGTTGCCGTGGCCGGAGTTTTGGAAAAGCTTTCAGGCTTTTGGATAGATTGCGATTCTTTCACCACAGGGGACACAGGGACCCGGAGAGGAAATTCATTGAGCCTTGAAGAACAACGTGGCAAGTGGCGGCAACGTCAGCTTCAGTGAGAACGGGCGGCCATGCATAGGGACAGCTTCGGCGTGCACTCCTCCGAGGTTGCCCATGCCGCTGCCGGCGTATTCGCGGGCGTCGCTGTTGAGCATTTCGCGCCAGTAGCCGCCGTGGGGAACTCCGATGCGGTATTCTTCGCGGGGTACAGGCGTGAAATTACAGACAACCAGAATCGTGTCTTGCGGGTTCTCGCTCTTGCGCAAGAGCGAGATGGTGCTGGTGGCGTTGTCGTTGGCGTCGACCCACTCGAAGCCCGCAGGATCATTATCCAGCCGGTGCATGGCCGGTTCATTGCGATAGAAGCGGTTCAGTTGCTCCATCCAGGCCTGCACGCCGCGATGCACCTGATACTGCAGCACGTGCCATTCGAGACTGGTATCGTGTGCCCACTCGCGCACCTGGCCGAATTCACTGCCCATAAACAAAAGCTTCTTTCCGGCCTGCGCATACATGTAACCGTAGAGCAAGCGGAGGTTGGCGAACTTCTGCCATTCGTCGCCGGGCATTTTGCCGATGAGCGAGCCTTTGCCGTGGACGACCTCGTCATGTGAGAGCGGCAGCACAAAGTTTTCGTGCCACGAATAGAGCATGCGGAATGTGAGCAAGTTGTGGTGATACGTGCGGTGGATGGGATCGTTCTGGAAGTACTTGAGAGTGTCGTGCATCCAGCCCATGTCCCATTTCATGCCGAAGCCGAGACCACCCACATAGATCGGCTTTGAGACCATCGGCCACGACGTCGATTCTTCGGCGGTGGTCTGAATGTCCGGGTGTTCTTTGAAGGCTTCCTGATTGAAGCGGCGGAGGAAGTCGATTGCCTCGAGATTTTCGCGGCCGCCGAATTTGTTTGGAATCCACTCCCCCTCTTTCCGCGAATAATCGAGGTAAAGCATCGAGGCGACGGCGTCCACGCGAAGGCCGTCGACGTGGTACTTGTCGAACCAGAACATCGCGCTCGACATCAGGAAGCTGCGAACTTCGGCGCGGCCGTAGTTGAAGATATGCGTTTTCCAATCGGGATGGAATCCCTGACGCGAGTCGGCGTGCTCATAGAGATGCGTGCCGTCGAAGTACGCGAGGCCGTGGCCGTCGGACGGGAAGTGAGACGGTACCCAGTCGAGGATGACTCCGATGCCATGCTGGTGCAGGTAGTCAACCAGATACATGAAATCCTGCGGCGTACCGTAGCGTGCGGTCGGAGCGAAATAGCCGGTGGTCTGGTATCCCCAGGAACCGAAGAAAGGGTGCTCCATCACGGGAAGGAATTCGACGTGGGTGAAGCCCATCTGGCCGACATATTCTGCGAGGCGAGGCGCCGTCTCCCGGTAAGTCAGCGGACGATTGTGTTCTTCAGGCACGCGCATCCATGAGCCAAGATGGACTTCGTAAATCGACTGCGGAGCGTGAAGCGAATTGCGCTCGACCCGCTTCTGCATCCATTCGTGGTCGTGCCATTCGTAGTTGAGGTCCCAAAGAACGGAAGCGGTGCGCGGAGGCTTTTCATGCCAGATGCCGATGGGGTCAGCTTTGTCGGCGCGATATCCGTGGCGGATGGATTCGATATGAAACTTGTAGTGCGCACCATGATTCGCGCCGGGTATGAAACCTTCCCAGATGCCAGATGATCCGCGCGAGCTGAGACGGTGGATTTTCGGATCCCATCCGTTGAAGCTTCCGATGACGGACACGGTACCAGCGTTCGGAGCCCAAACACCGAAGATGGCGCCCGCTTGTCCTTCGTGAGTAGCGAGATGGGCACCCATCTTGTCGTAGATACGATAGTGGCTACCCTCATTAAACAGGTAGAGATCGTGCTCGGAAAGGAGTTGCGCGCCGGCCACGGCAGTTTGATCAGGGCTCATAGGTCCGGTGCCTAGTGTACCGGACCAGGAGGCAGGTCGGCACCGCTGGATTTACCTTAGAAAGCAGGGTTTTTATTCCGAGCGAAGGGCTGTTACCGGATCAACGCTCGCGGCCCGGCGAGCCGGAATCCAACTGGCTGCTAAGGCGACGGCCGCGACGCCGACGAGGGCGAACACGAAACTTGCCGGGTCGTTAGGGGTAATGCCGTAGAGCGCTGAAGACAGAGCTTTGCCGGTAAGAATTGCGAGCGGAATGCCGACCGCGACGCCTGCGGCGGTCAGGATCAGGCTGTCGCGGAGCACCATCCAGATAACTTGCCCACGCTGCGCTCCGACTGCCATGCGCACGCCAATCTCTGCCGTGCGATGGTTCACACGAAAAGTGAGCATTCCGTACAGTCCGGTCGCGACAAGCAGAACGGCTAACAATCCGAAGAACCCGGCCAGGCGAGCAAATAGCAATTGTTGCGAGATCGTGGTCTCATACTGTGCTTGCTGGGTAATAGGTGAGATCAAGGGCAGATTCGGGTCCAGTTGCTGCAGCGCCTTGCGTGCTGATGGAAGAACTGCCATGGGGTCGCCATGGACGCGCAGTTCGACCTGCATTTGGCCGATGATCGGAATCTGGGCGTACATGTACCAAGCCATGGGAATCGGCTCTTCGTCAATGCTGCGGTATTTGTGATTCTTGACCACGCCCACGATGGTCATCTGATATTTTCCGTCGTCGGTCCCAATGGTGTGACCGATCGGGTTCTGGTTGGGCAGAAAGCGTTGCGCGAACCGTTCGTTGATGATGCCGACGTGAGGAGAAGTGGGGGTGTCGGAGCGGGCAAAGTCGCGGCCGGCAATGATCGGAACGCCGAGGGTATGAAAGAAATCCGGGCCAGCCACGTTGCTGCGAACCCATCTCGATCCATTGACGGGGTCCGGCAGTTTACCGTCAACCATCATATCGTTGTTGTTCGACCACCCGGATCCTAGCCGCTACTCCATGATCGTGACCGACTCGACGCCGGGAAGCGCGCTCATCTTGCTGATCAATTCTTGAGAGAACGCGCGACCCTCAGGAAGGGAATGGATCGTCGGGTTGACGCCGAACACCACCAGACCATTGGTCGGGAAACCGAGCGAAATATTCTGGAGGTTGCGTAATGTGCGGACGAGCAATGCTCCGCCGACGAGCAGCACCATGCACAAGGCCATTTGCATTGCGACCACAATTTTTCCGGTATGCGTCTTACCAGCGTCTGTGTTGGACGTTGCCGAAGAGGTCTTCAAAGCCAGCCCAGGTCCGCCGGCCGCGACGACTCGGAGCGGCGCCAATCCGAATAGCAGAGCCGCCGCCGCAAGGATGCTCAGCGTAAAGAGAAGAACGGTGCAGTCCGGAGCGAGGCTCGATTCGATCTGTGCCCACGTACCAACCGCCTTTGTGGTGGATAGAGCAAAAATCCAAGCAAGTCCGCCTCCCAGAGACACGAGCAGCACTGCCTCTGCCAGCAAGTGGCGGAGCAGCGTCTGGCTTCCGGCGCCAAGCGCGAGGCGCAACGAGAATTCACGTTGGCGAGTTGTATTGCGTGCCATCAGCAGCATCGCGACGTTGCTCAGAGCAATGAGCAGGACGAATCCCACCATTGCCATGAGAATTCTCAGAGGCTTGAAGTACATGGCCTCGGATCCCGGGAATTTCTTGGCATCTTGCAGACTCAGTACCGGCCGCTGTTCTCCAGGCTCGGGACTGCCGAGGCCGATATATGCCGCGGTTTGAAATGTGCTCTGTAGTTGCGCCGTGGCTTGCGCTTTGCTGATGCCGGGTGCAAGGCGCCCGAGCAGTCGCATGCACCACCAGGTCTGGTTATCGCGGTAGATTTTGCCATCTTCGGGCGGATTGCCCCAGGCATTTAATGCAGCGCGATTCTGCAAAGGAATCCAGAAGTCGGTCGAGTGACCGGGTTCGACTCCCTCAAAGCCTTCCGCAGAAATGCCGACGATCGTGAGGGGAACGCCATTGACATACAAAGTCTTGCCGATGACGTCTGGACTCTGCGAGAAGTGCCGGTTCCAGTAGTTGTAGCTGATCACAGCGATCGGAGCGAAATCGTCCTCGTCTTTTTCGGAGAATCCGCGGCCGCGAACCAGGCTCACTCCGAGCCCGGAGAAAAAATTGCCGCTGACCATGACTCCTTCCGCCTCTTCGGGTTCGTTTCCAAAGCCCACGGCGACTTTTCCCCGGATAGCGGAACGCTGGCCATGACCTGCGACAGCCCGACGTGATGCGCACGCAGCGACTCATATACCGGATAAGAGAAAGTCTCGTGCGAGTCGATGGTGCCGGTTCTGTGTGGCGCTCCGGAGGTATTCAGGAAGACGACGCGATCAGGATCGGAGACCGGCAAAGACTTCAACAAAATTGC
>Ga0126371_10001380_pt1 | contig 20509 bp, 17 predicted proteins | sample PanSoiMetaPlot_4_FD_110145 | JGI IMG/M metagenome (GOLD analysis project Ga0126371, IMG submission 110145) | Tropical forest soil microbial communities from Panama - MetaG Plot_4 | ecosystem: Environmental > Terrestrial > Soil > Tropical forest > Bulk soil | place: Panama | collected 2016-02-17 | reverse complement strand
TTCATATCGAGCTCGTCTACGGACGCTTCGCGATTCTGCCCAAGCACAGCCAAAGCATCCGAGGCGCAACCCTCGGACTAGCGGCAATTTTCCTCATGATGCTCGCACTCTCGCTCATGCGCACAAAATGGAAAAACCGTCCCTCTGAACTGTGGAGTTGGAAAAGGCGGACCGCAGCAGCCAGCTAGCTTCTCATCAGCAGCGCTTCCAGCTAGTTTCTGTGCCAACACGAACGTTGCCACCGCTGTATGTATCACCACGGCACACGTGGGGGCGGACGCCTCGTCTGCCCGGCGGAGCGAAGCTCCGCAGCGTCTTGCGCATCGCGTGCTAAGGACCGCTGTACGCACCACCACTGCACACGTGGGGCCGGACGCCCTCGTCAGCCCGGTGGAGCGAAGCTCCACAGTGATTTACCGTAGAGCCGCCGTCTCGGCGGCTGTCCGGCGGGCATCCCGCTCGCCCACTCATGAACTCAGAGCAGTCCCCACCGTCACGACACGTCCCACCGCGCCCGCTCTAAAAACATCGGCGGCTCATACGTCCTCCCCGCGGCCAATCGACGCTCCTCGCGCCGCGAGGTCCACCACAACAACGGCCCGCCTACCCGCGACGCCGCCCGCGCCACCGCCCCAAACTCCCGCTCAATCTCAAGGCGCAGCCCACGAATCTGCTCGCCCACGCCTTGATTCACGCGGCTGAACTGCTTTTCCATCGCCCACAGCGCAGCGTTGTACGCGGTTTTCAATTTTTCCGCTTCCCGAGAAAACCGCTCGCGCACGCGCGCATCCGGATCATCTTTGTACCGCAACCATCCTTCGAACAATGTCCGGCTCATCCGATAAAGACTCGGCCCATTCCGCTCGTAATCGCGCCGAAAGGCAAAATCCAGAAACCGCTTTGAAGCCTCGCGCGAGATGGCCGCATGCCGGAAATTGAACCTGTCCTGACCATGAATATCGGCGAGGTCCACATCCTCGAGCATTCGTCCCTGCTCCCACATTTCCTTATAAAGCGGTGTTCCCGGCACTGGCGTGTACAGCATGAACTGATGAAAGTCGGTGTCGTGTCCAACCGCGTAGTCAATCTCGTCGGAGATGTTCTCCTCGGTGTGATGCTCGAGTCCGATGATCGTCGACCCCTGCACGCGTATGCCGTGCTCGCGAAGTTCACGCGTCAATTGCCGCGTGTCTGCGCCCTGTAACTTGGCGTAATGCGATCGTGGCGACTCCAGCCCCATCCATATCCACGAGATCCCCAACTCCACCAACTCCCTCATCGTGTATTTCCGGATTGCATTCGCGGAAGCAAACGCGGCCATGCCCCAACTCTTGCCTGCCATCTTCATGCGGCGCAACAATTGCATGGCGCGCTCACGGTGCAGAAGAAAATTTTCGTCCATCACGAAGAACGTCTGCACCTTCAGAGACCGCTCCATGCGCTCCATCACATCGAACAGCGCGTCGCCCGTTTCGAAGAAGTTAATGAACTTACCCTTGCCGCCGAAAAATGACGAAGTCGTGCAGAAGTTGCACCCCATCGGGCATCCCACCGACGGAATAATCGTCGCCGCCGTTCCCCCCTCACGCTCCGGCAGGCGCACTCCGAGGATTCGCGTCTCCAGGCCCGACACAATCTCCGGATGCTGAATCGCTCTCTCCGGCTCCTCCCCCAGGTACTCGCGCATCCAGCGAATTCCGTCGCCGCGCACGATCTGATCGGCGTCGATCATATTTTCAATCCCCGGGATCGCCGTCACGTGGCCCCCGACCACGATCACCGAGTGCGGAGACAGTTGCCGCACGATTCGGCACATCTCTCGTACTTTTCCTACATTGACGATGATCGATGAAATACCGACAACGCCGTACGAGTGCGACGCAAGCTCTTGCGCGAATGCCTCGCGCGTCGGGAAGTCCAGCACAGTGCACGGCGCGGAGATATTTTGCTGGATCATCATGATGCCCCACAATCGGTGGAACATCCGCAGCGAGAATGCACCCTGCGCACGCGTGACCTGGTTGTGATACAGCTCCATCGGATTGATGGCGCGGCTGCCGAATTCATCGTCCTGCGCGTACGGTCCAAAGACCGAGGTAAGCAGCACGCGCGCACGTCTGCCTTTGGGGTGAGGCTTCATTGTTGATTTCACGCTCCTGCCTGTGAGCCTAAGAGTCGGCCCGCGAGCGTGTATGTGCGGAAAGGAACAAAATACAAAACTATTACAAAGCGCTGGAGTTCAGCTGCGCGAAGGCATTGCGCGCAAGCTTCATTGCGATGGCCCACTGCTGGCGCGCCTTACCCTCATCGTCACCGAACCCGAAAAGATAAAACGTTACGTAGAGTCCTTCTCGAATATCGCCTTGTTCGTGAAAATAACAGCGGCGTAGCAGGAACTCCGCCTTCGCCGGGAGTTCGGGCGCGCGCTTGAGAAGGCCCACGATCTTCTTCAAAAATTCTTGGTGCGCCTCGACAGAAGCTTGTGGCGATTGCCTGAAGACTTGCGCTGATTCCGCGAAGAAAAGATCGACGTACGACCCAAACTTGCACAGCACTTCAAACATCTCTTCATCCGGATGGATCTCCGTACTCGCCCACCCATCGCACTTCGCACTCCGCAGTCCAGATCCGCTTTCCTTTTCCAGCGCGCTCCCGTTGCCCAAACGGAGCGAGGACGAATTGATGAACAACAGAAAATCCCGTAACTCTGGAAGTCCGTTGACTTCCTCGATTTCCTTAATTCTTTCGGGCTCGCGCTTCAGATCGACGTAACGCGGCCCCCCATCCGCCGCTTCCCACGGCACCTCAAGCGTCTCATCCTCTCGGCCAAGTTCAACCGCATAATCCGCTTGCATCGTGAATTTAGTCGCGCAGCGACAATAGAGACTAGCCATAAAGGACGCTGTCGGCACCCGCAAAATTCACGTGGCGGCAGACGCCGGGGTCCCGACGCGCCCGATTTTGGCGCGTTGGGGTGGAGGTGCCCTCGTCTGCCCAGCGGAGCACCAGCTCCGCAGAGCGTCTCGCCCGCTGCCGCCTCCAGTCGGGTGCCCCACCCTAAACGCGTTTTTTTTCGTTAGTGTGGGGTTATCGCCGCATCTCTCGGGTCACCCAAGTCTCATAGGGACGGCACACCCTACTTCGCGGGCGCCGGTTGCGTCGCAGGTGGCTGCGTCCCAAAGTTCACCTTCGGCGCTTCGCGCGATCCCTCCGCTGCTGTGAAATAAGCCTCGTTCGGCTTGAATCCCGCCCAGCCCGCGAACACGCTCGCAGGAAATTGCTGCACGTAGGTGTTGTAGTCCTGCAAGGTATCGTTGTACCGCTTCCGCTCAACAGCGATCCGGTTCTCGGTGCCTGCCAGTTCGTCCTGCAAGCGCATGAAGTTTTCATTCGACTTCAGTTGCGGATAATTCTCCACCAGCACAAGCAACCGTCCCAACGCACCGTCGAGTTGATTGTTCGCCGCGATCTTTTCCGAGGGCGTCCCGGCGGAAAGCAGCGCCGATCGCGCCTTTGCGATGTCGCCAAAAACGGTCTGCTCCTGCTTCGCGTACCCCTTCACCGTTTCCACCAGGTTCGGGATGAGGTCCGCGCGCCGTTGTAGCACGATGTCGACCTGCGACCACGCCGACTTCACGGCTTCGTTCTTGCTGACGAGCGTGTTGCGCACGCCCACGTATTGCCCGAAAACTACCAGCGCAATCAGCGCAATAACGATGATCACGATCAAGCCTTTACCCATGTCGCTCTCCTCAACTCGAAATCTCGGAAACCTACGAACTCTTGGCCTTCGGGGAATCCAGCATTCTATCCACGGCGCCCGTCACCTGCTCGACCGCTGCGAGATAACGCGCCGCAAGTTCCTGCACTCGAAATTTCTTCTGATCCGCACGATGCTCCCGAATGTCGAGCAAATGCTCGAAAGGACTTGCATCGAAGCCCAGGCCGCCCGCCAGGGCCTTCACCGACTCGCGCTTGGTCGACGGCGGCGAACTACCTTGCGCAATCAGCGCGTGGCGAAACAGCGTCGTGAATGTCGGCAGCGAGCGCAACAGCAACTCCCATGATCGCTTCTCGTCGTGCGCCACGAGCACTAGCCTCTGCCGCAGCAAGATCAGCTTCTCCCGCAGCTCATATTCCAGCTGTGCACGATGCAAATGCATCGGGATACTCAACTGTGCAATCGGATCGGGCCCCCACAGCACACGATGCCGCTGCTTGATATCCATCAACTCGATCGCGAAAACGTCCGCCGACCGTTCCAGTTCATCGCGGGTGATGATCAGCGGTGCGTGACGCTTCTGGTCGACCCAGCTACCCACGATCGGTGCGATCGCCAACAGCTTTGCGAGTGACGTGTCTTTCAAAATGGCAACCAGGTTGACGTTCGAGTAGTCGGGATCGTAGTCGCCGGTAACGGCGGAGCCGTAGAGAACCACGCTTTCGAGATTGTCTTCAGCCGCCTGTTTCAGACGCTCGACGAAGTCGCTGATCTGTTTCTCCGGAATCGATTTATCGGCCGTCATAAATGCCTCGATGCTATCTGCGTCTACCAACTTCCGCCCGCGCCGCCGCCACCTGTACTTCCTCCACCGAAACCACCGAATCCACCTCCGCCACCTCCAAATCCACCACCACCGAATCCACCTCCGCCCCAGCCGCCTCCTCCGCGATAGCTGCCACCGCCTCCACTGCCGCCGAATAGAAACATATAAAACAGCAGCCGTCTCAACGGAGGGATGGCAAGCACAATGATAATCACGACGATGATGGCGATGATGGCGCCCGGCGACAACTCCGTCGCATGCGGTGGCGGCGATGAAATTGGCTCGATGCGTCGCGGCTGCGACGTCGTAATCTGAACGCCGGCATCCCTTGCAATTACATCGATGATCCTCGATGTAAGAAGACTGACTGCTCCGCTGTAATCGTTGTTCCTAAGGTATGGCACGGCCTCGCGTCCGAAGCCACCCACCTTCCCATCGGGCAGAATTCCCTCGAGGCCATAGCCAACGTTGATGTAGTACTTGCGATCCTGAACGGCGAGCAGGATAAGAACGCCGCGATCTTTTCCCTTCTGACCGATGCCCCACTTCTGGTAGAGGGCGACGGCGTAGTTGAAGATATCTTCTCCGTCTGTCGACTTGACGGTGACAACTACGACAGAGGCTTGAGCCTTATCGAGGACCTGCCGGCACATCTCTTTGAGTTGGGTGATGGTCGAGGCACTAAGAACGCCCGCGAAATCGTTTACGCAATCGGTGTGCTGGAGGGAAGCAATGGGTTCAGCAGAAGAGAACGGAACCGACGCGAACGCTGCCCATGCGATGACAATGAGAACTACGGCGAGTCGTTGCCGGGGGAGTCGCATCGCGGAAGATTGTACAGGGAATGCAAGCACTCAGTCCCGAGAGCAGAGACAGGACTAACGACCGATGACAGGGCCAGGACGCTCGACGACATCCACCTTCAATACCGACGCAGAAACTCCACCACCTGCTGCTCGGCCCAGCGACCGTCGTAACCATTCGCGGTCGCAAGAAAACTGCAGTGCCCGCCGTCACTGGCTTCTATGAAGGTCAGGTTTGGATTCAGTGCGATCTTGTGGCGCGTCTCGGGAGTGAGCCGCACGAACGGATCGGTCGCAGCGTGCAGGATGAGTCCGGGGACCCCGATGCGGTCGACCGTGTTCGATGCGGACGCGCGTGCGTAGTAGTCGTCCGCACCAGTGAAGCCGCAGTAGAACGCCGTGATCTTGTCGTCGAACTGGCGCAGCGTCTTCACACCACGAAGACGTTTGGGATCGAAATGCTGGGGAAACATTTTCGCCTTGGCTCGAAAGCGCTGCCGCAGCTTAAGCATGAAGTACTCTTCGTAGAGGCGGTTGGCAGGCTCGTGCAGCGCGTCGGCACTCGCAGCCAGATCCATCGCGGGACACACCGCTGCTATCGCGCGGAATTCGTGTGGCGCTTCCCTGCCCCACTCGCCCGCAGTCTTCAGCACGAGGTTCCCGCCCATCGAGAAACCGGCGAGCACGAAGCGCGATATCTTGTCGTGCGTGATCACATGACTCGCCACCGCGGCCACGTCTCCTGAGAGGCTCGAGTTGTAGAGTGTGGGCGCGATGTGGTCGGTGCCTCCGCAGTTGCGTTGATTCACACGCACGACGTTCATGCCTGCGGCGAGACCTTTTTCTGCGATCCCCAGCATGTATCCGGATTCACTCGATCCTTCGAGACCGTGCACGATGATCAGTGTGAGCGCGGCGGCACGATCGGGTTGCCAGTTGCAGTGACAGAGAATCTTCACTCCAGGAGCGACCTCGACGAAGCGCTCCTCGGGAGAGGGCAGCTTCGCGGGGCGGCGAGAGAAGAATCCAGCGATCGTCTGGAGGTGTCCGCCGCGCACGAAGCGACGCGGCGTGAAGGCCTCGGGTTGAAATAGCGTTTGCGTGTCCCCCACACTCTGATTTTAAATAGAGACGCGGATTCTTGCCGCGTCGACGGGAGCTGGCCATGCCCATTTTCGAGTACGTTTGTAAAGAGTGCGATCATTCCTTCGAAGCGCTGGTCTATGGCAACGAGAAAGCGCAATGCCCAAAGTGCCAAAGCAAGAAGCTCACGCCACAGCTTTCGACCTTCGCTGTCTCCACAAGGAGTTCGTCTTCGACTTCGTCACGTCCCGCAGGACCGTGTGGCTCTTGCGGCGATCCGCGCGGCCCGGGCGCCTGCTCCTTTAACAACTAGATCGGCGTGCAAATCGACCTAATGTTCCACGTGGAACATTATGCAAATTTGTTGCGATCACATTAGCTATTAGCTAATACAATAAATTAACTTAACTTAGGTCTTTTTGGGCGAGTTGCGTTGTTTGCCCTATCACGACGCACCGTGACCAACCTCACAACTGGACGTTATTTCGGCAGCAGGGGAAATGCTCCCAGAGCGGCCGACCGCAAAAGCTTTTAACCGCGAAGGGGCACAATGAACAAACGCTTCACCTAGCCAGCGGGGAGGCATAGGAGTTCTGAGGACATTCTGCTCAGAAACAGCGCAGGTAACTTTCGGTAACGCTTGTGAGTGACGGCTGTGATCTTTGCCGCTGAGGGAAACCCGCATAAGATCGCCCGAACATCAGCAATAGGGCGAGGATATGGATCGCAGGCGGGAGATGAGGGTTGAGACGACGTTGCCGGTGAGGATCTGGGGCATCGACACGTATTCCCGGCCGTTCATGCAGCTTGCGACGGTGCGAAACTTCAGCAGCCTCGGAGCCGTGCTGCAAAATGTCCGCTCGAAGGTGAGCCCGGGCGAGATCGTCGACGTGCAATACGACGGGCAGAAAGCCCAGTTTCGCGTTGTTTGGGTTGGACGCATCGGTACCCTCGAGGCAGGTGAGATCGGACTTGAGCGGCTACCCGAAGAGCCTTACTTGTGGGACGTCGACCCAACTCGCTGTGGGCAAGAGATGGCGACGGTTTAGAACTTCAGGTCTTAGGTGTTGGGTGTTAGGTCTTCGGTATTCGGCTGTCCTGGCCGGTTCAGGGTTTTGCGGCGTAAGGCAATGAGAACGCCTGAAATCGCAGCGCTGAGCAATGCGCAGAGACCGCTGAGAAAAGCTCTTAAACGCAAAGGGCGCAAAGAAAAACCGCGAAGAGCGCAAAGGCCCCTCTCTATCCAAAGCATTAAATATCCGCCACAGCGTCACAGAGACACCGAGAATATTGGGATGGATAGCGCTTAATTCACAGTGCGTTGTCGGCAGTTAGGAATTGAGGCGATACGGATCGGAGGAAGGCGGCGACGTCTTTGGTTTCCAGCGGTGGGCTGGTGTAGTAGCCCTGGATCTCGTCGCACCCATGCTTGCGTAGGAAGGCGAGTTGGCCCGGAGTTTGGACGCCCTCGGCAATCACTTTAAGATGCAAGCTTTTCGCAAGACTGATGACGGCAGTCGCGACGGCGGCTGCGTCGGAACTGGTTTCGATATCGCCGATGAAGGAACGGTCGATCTTAAGCTTGCTCAGTGGAAACAATCGCAAGCAGCTGGCCAACGTCAGGCCGACATTGATGGCGAAGACGCTAAGGGCTGCTCCCGGGAGACCGTGACGAACCGACACCCAGATCAGAGGAATAAACAGAAGATAGAGCGGCTGGTAGGGAATGGCTGAGGTGAGTCCGAAGACAATCCAGATCGCCAACACACCCGAACCGAACTGAGCGCCCATCTCGATGATCTCGGATCGAGAAGGCCAACGGTGCTGTGACGCGGCAAGATGATTCGGTGGAAACTTGAACCAGCGATCCACTCGCGGGACCACGAACACGGGGAGCATTGGGGTAAACGTCAGGATAGCCATGGCGTCACTCGCCCACCACTCGGCTATGGTCTTCAGCGCGTCGGCAGGTTGGATCAAGTGATCGCCAAGGGTCCTTCGCCTCGTTCGGCTGCCGCCTCACTTCGCTCAGGATGACAGTGTTCGGAAATGCCAGTGTTTAAGATGACCTGTCATTAAATTCGCGACGTGACCCGTTAAGGAACACGCGGTTTTCAATACATTTGGGAATCGCTATTGGCTGTTTTGCTTGTGGTGGGTAGCGGCGTGGTTCGCTCGCGACTTGTTGATCTTGCGTCCCAGGTCCGGGAGAAATTCCTTTACAACGCCGAATCCGATGTTGCTTGCCATGCTGATGCCAAAGCTGATGGCGCCATTGCTCGCGGCGCTTTGGCTTGGGGGCTGCCAGTAACGAGACAAGAACGCGCCAGCCGCGACTCCGCCTAGCTGCGAGATGGAGACATGCCGGCTACCGTCATCTTTCCGAGCGAGCACGCCGCTGGAGAGAGCGTAGCCAGTGCGCCTCCAGACACCCTGCTTTCCGGAGTTGAAATAGCGGTTGTCTTCGTGGAGCAAGCTCGAGAGCCCGAACGTCACGGTACGTTGAATGGAATACTGGCCCAAAATATTTCCATATCTCTTCCCGTATCCCGACATGCCTTGTTGCCACTCGAACGGTTTGTCGTTGCACTGATCGATGCCAGCGGAAAAACCAGCTTTCAGGTACATCAGCGGATTCGTCATGGTCTTGAGGTAGAGGTGATTCCGTTCTCCCTGTGTCATAGGCCGGAAGTCGCTCGCTTTCGTGGCACCAGCCATGTTGAGGTAATTCACGAGGTAGTCGACCCCTTTTTGGACGGCGTTGGATGGCGGTGGGAACGTCGAATCCTGATTTTGGGCCGCGAGGAGAGGACTCAGCAACAGAATGAACGCGGCAAGGATGCAGAGGGCTCGGTTATTCGTGTGGGCGAAGGCTCGCGGAGAAATCGTCGTAAAGTGTGGCGCGAAGGCTTCGCACACCGATGCCGTGGGCTCGAGCTTTAGTTTTTCGAAACACATGTCTCGGGCCGAAGGGAAGCGCAATTTCGTGTAAGGCTCTACCCAGTTGAGAGCGTAGAGATGCCTGTTTTGCGGGACTTTGGATCGCGCTCCGAGCGCTCCCTAGTATGCTTTTCCCCGCGACGCCGTTGGTGAACTGTACGTTCTGTCAGTCATCGAACGTCGGGCAACGTGATGGGTGAATCTGGTTTCTCCAGGTTGATCATTAGATTGTCGAGATGATAGGGACAAAGGCCCACGGCTTATAACGGGCACGCGACTATGAGGGCGATCGGAATATAATGCCCGCCACCGATTTTGTGGGGAGGTCACCATGCGCATCCGAACTCTTGCTGTTGCCGCTTTGGTGCTGGGACTCGTAAGTACTATGAGCGCCGCGTCGAAAGGCAAAATCTATCTCGATCCAGACGACCAATTTTCCGCATACTTCTCGGCCGCTCTTCAGAAAAAGAAGGTGCCGGTTACGATTACTACCGATCCGAACCAGGCGGATTTCACGGCTCAATTCCAGGCGAAGGACAACAATGGGTCGCTGCTCAAAGATGTGCTTTCCACGCTGGGCGGAGCGAACTACAACAACAACTCATCGAATGAAGTGGTGATGACGATCGTCAACGCCAAAACGAAGGATGTCGTTTTCAGTTACACGTGCCGGAAGCAGAGCCAAAACATGGACGCGGCGTCGGCGCTCGCAAGTTCGGTGGCGGAGTGCCTGGCGAAGCACTGGAAAGACACGATGAAGTAGATACGAACGAGAGTTGACGCACGTTAAAAAAGGCAGCCGAAAACGGCTGCCTTCAGTTGGCCGGCGAGATGCCGGCGCTACTGTTATGTTCCTTCTGACCAGCCTGCCAAGTACTCTTCCTGCTCGGGCGTCAGGCGATCGATCTTGATGCCCATCGATTCGAGCTTGAGTTTCGCGACGCGCTTGTCGAGTTCGACCGGCACTGTGTAGACGGTCTTCTCGAGGCTGGCGTGATTCTTAATCATGTACTCGACCGAGAGAGCCTGATCGGCGAAGCTCATGTCCATGACAGAAGGCGGATGGCCTTCGGCGGAGGCGAGATTGATGAGGCGGCCTTCGCCGAGCAGATTGATCTTGCGACCGTCTTTCATCGAATACTCTTCGACGAAGTTCCGCGTTGTGCGCTTGGAGGAGGCCATCTTCTCGAGGGTCGGGATGTCGATTTCGACATTGAAGTGTCCCGAGTTGGAGATGATGGCGCCGTTCTTCATGATTTCGAAGTGTTCCTTGGTGAGGACATTCTTGTTACCGGTGACGGTGCAGAAGACGTCGCCGATCTTGGCGGCTTCGCTCATGGCCATCACGCGGAAGCCGTCCATCACGGCTTCGAGGGCTTTCGTCGGATCGACTTCGGTGACGATAACTTCGGCGCCAGCGCCGCGAGCGCGACTGGCGAGACCGCGGCCGCACCATCCGTAGCCCGCCACGACGAACTTCGAACCGGCGAGCAGGAAATTGGTGGCACGGATGATGCCGTCGATGGTGGATTGTCCGGTACCGTACCGATTATCGAAGAGGTGCTTGGTGTCGGCGTCGTTGACCGCGATGATCGGATAGCGGAGCACGCCGTCTTTCGCCATGGCCCGCAGCCGGATTACGCCGGTGGTCGTTTCTTCGGTGCCCCCGATGACGCCCTCGAGGACGTCGGTGCGCTTGGTGTGGAGAACGCTCACCAGATCGGCGCCGTCGTCCATGGTGATCTGCGGCTTGTGATCGATGGCGGCGATGATGTGCTGGTAGTAAGTGTCGTTGTCCTCGCCCTTGATGGCGAAGACCGGGATGTTGTAGTCGCGCACGAGGCTGGCGGCGACGTCATCCTGGGTGGAGAGCGGATTCGAGGCACAGAGAACCACATCGGCACCGCCATCGCGCAGGCAGATGGCGAGGTTGGCGGTCTCGGCGGTAACGTGCAGGCAGGCGGAGATACGCACGCCCTTCAGCGGCTGATTCTTGATGAATTCCTTGCGGATGATCTGCAGGACGTTCATGGACTGGTTGGCCCACTCGATGCGCTTCTTGCCGAGATCGGCGAAATCGAGATTTTTTACGTCGCAGTTGACTTGTGTCGTAGTCGTCGACATACCTCTCCTATTGATAATGACGGCCAGATTGCGAATGCCGCGTCAGAGTGTTGAACATCAGGATACACGAACCAGGGGGACGGTTTTCCCGGGGAAACGGGCCGGGGAGTAACTGCGGGGACGCGGCGAGGCGTCCCCGTTTCTTAATGGGTTAGCGTTTTGCGCCCTGCAAAGCGGGCTCACGCAGACCGGCATCGCTGGCCAACTTGGCAGCCTTGTCGGTGGCTTCCCAGGTGAAGTCCTTGTCGTTGCGACCGAAGTGGCCGTACGCGGCCGTCTTGCGGTAAATCGGACGACGAAGGTTCAGGGAGTCGATGATGCCTTTCGGCGTGAGCGAGAAATTGGCACGAATGATGTCGGGAAGAATCGCGGGGTCGACCCTCGCGGTGCCGAATGTCTCGACCAGCACGCTGACCGGCTCGGCGACGCCGATGGCGTAGGCAAGCTGAACTTCGCATTTGTCGGCGAGTCCTGCGGCCACCACGTTTTTCGCGATGTGGCGTGCCATGTATGCGGCGCTGCGATCGACCTTGGTCGGATCCTTGCCGCTGAAAGCACCGCCACCGTGACGTCCCATGCCGCCGTAGGTGTCGACGATGATCTTGCGGCCGGTGAGGCCGGTGTCGCCCATCGGGCCACCGATAACGAAACGTCCGGTGGGATTGATGTGGTACTTGGTGTCCGCGTCGAGCAGGTTCGATGGGATCGTCGCCTGGATGACGTGCTTCAGAATCTCGGAGCGAAGCTGATCGTTGCCCACGGTCTCGGCGTGCTGCGTCGAGATGACGACGGCGTCCACGCGAACGGGCTTGCCGTTGGCATCGTATTCCACGGTGACCTGGGACTTGCCGTCGGGCCGGAGGTAGGGGCAGAGGCCGTTCTTTCGGACTTCCGTAAGGCGCTGGCAAAGTTTGTGGGCGAGAGAGATCGGGGTGGGCATCAGGTCGGCATTTTCGTTGACGGCGAAGCCGAACATCATGCCCTGATCGCCGGCACCGCCAGTGTCGACGCCCATGGCGATATCGCCGGACTGCTTGTTGATGCTCGAGATCACGGCGCAGGTGTTGCAGTCAAATCCATAGAGCGCGTTGTCGTATCCGATGGATTGGACGACGCCGCGGACCAGCGACTGAAAGTCAACGTAAGCTTTGGTGGTGATTTCTCCGGCGATGACGACGAGGCCAGTGGCGGTGAGTGTTTCGCAAGCGACGCGGCTGGTGGGATCTTCGGTCAGACAGGCGTCAAGAATCGCATCGGAAATCTGATCAGCGATTTTGTCCGGGTGTCCTTCGGTGACCGATTCCGACGTAAACAAGTAACGATTTTTAGAAGGCAACTGTGTTTCTCCTTGTTGCTATTAGGGCGTTCCGTATGGCGGGAAAATCAGAGCACAACGGCCGTCTTTTCGCGCTTTTTCGCGTAATTCGGGGTCCTTAAAAAGCTACCAGAGAAGGATAGCGCCTGCAACGACTTTGGGCCCAGCGGCAGAAGGTGGCACCCGAGGGTGAAACCACTCCTGCGGATGGGAGCAAGACGGGGTTAAACGGCTGAAAAATCATCTTGAATGAAGAGCTTAGTGCGTGAGTCCAGGAGCCCTGGCGGTGGTTGGCTGCAAGCCATCGGGATGAAAGACCAAAGTTTTGACAACACCGTAATCGCCCTGGGAAGGGAGTTTTTTGCCGTTGAAATAGACGTCAACCGCCCCAACGTTTCCGGCCTTCACGGTGATTTCGCTCTTCGCCTGAACCACTCGCTCGTAGGGTGCAACCAGAGTTGCCTCGGTCGGCGGTTGTCCGTCCGCGGAGATCGAGACCCAGCATTCCTCGGAGTCGTCATTGCCTTTCAAACGAACGGCGAACATTCCGGGAATCGGCGCAGAGCTCTGTCCTGAGACCGAGGTCTGCAGCCCGGCCGGCGAGACGGGCGACCGCCGAGCTTGCATCTGTTCGGTTGTTGGGATCGGCGTCGCCGGAGCGTTGTTCTCGGGAGCGTTGGTATTTTGCGGTGCCGGGGCCTGGGTTTGCGGCGCAGGATTCTGCTTTGGCGGCGCAGACTCGGTCTGCTCGGGCGATGGAGGTTGAGCGCTGGAATCGGATGCCGTTGATGGAGACGCAGGCGCAGATTCAGAGGTGGGCGCGACATGCGTCTTTTCTGTCTCCGGGGGACGATGCAAATAGCTCCACGCGGCCAGCGCGATTGCGATGACCAATAACACGACCGCAAGAATGCCCCACGGAATGTCGGCAGCCGCGTCGCGACGAGAGGATTCTCCGGTGGTGTGAATGCGGCGGTCGGGTGAGGGCGGTGCTTTCGGAGGCGCTTTCCGTTCCTGTGGAACTTGAATAGGAAAGGCACCCTCCTGTTCCGCCGGCTGCGGTGGCGTTGCTCCGGCCGCGCTCATGTAATCGGCGACAGTTTGCTCTTCGTCGAGGCCAACGTGACGGGCGTAGGCGCGCACAAACCCTTTATTGAAGATGCCACCGGGAAGCTGGTCAAACTTTTCTTCTTCGAGAGCACGCAGCAGGCGCGTGCCAATCTTGGTGTTGAGCGAGATATCGTCGAGCGTGATGCCACGCTGTTCCCGCTCTTTTTTCAAACGATCGCCGAAGGATCCCATTGCGACGCCTGCTCCCGTACGGTGCGCCGGCCTACGGGTGCAATATTAACCATATGTCAGGGCGGCGTGAAGTGAGATGTAAGGAAGACGCAGACTTGCGGAACCGGGACTGTTACCAGAGCGAGCCGTGGGAATGGCGGGAGCACGGATTTCCAAAAGTCCGCAAGTCCCTCAAGGGACGTGGCTTTGCGGGTACTTAGTTACTTAAGATCGTTGCCGGGGTTTCTGAGCGCCGCATATAATTTGATCACTTCTTCCCGCAAATTGAGGGAACCCCCGCATGCCTGAGGCCACTGGCGCCGACCGAAAGCGGCAGAGTCAAGAATTGAACATCTTTCACGATGTGGCCAAGGCCCTGACGTCGTCGCTGGATCTCGACTCGATTCTGCAAACCATCATGGAAAAAATGGCGGAGTACTTCCGCCCCGACACATGGTCGCTGCTCATGGTGGACGAAGAGCATAACGAACTGTATTTTGCAATTGCGGTGGGAGACGCAGCCGAAGCGCTCAAGGACGTGCGGTTGAAGGTGGGCGAGGGCATCGCCGGATGGGTTGCCAAAAACGGCGAGCAGTTGATTGTGCCGGACGTTTATACCGATCCACGATTTGCGAAGCGTATTGACGAAGTAACGCAGTGGGAGACGCGGTCAATCATCTGCGTGCCGCTGAACTCCAAGCATCGCGTGCTGGGCGTAATCCAGCTCGTGAACGTGGACATGAAGGGGTTCAGCGATCAGGAAATTTTCTTCCTGCATGCGCTGTGCGACTACGCGGCGATCGCGATCGAGAACTCGCGGGCCGTGGAGAAGATTCAAGAGCTGACCATCACCGACGATTGCACCGGTCTGTACAACGCGCGCCATCTTTATAAGACGCTGGAGACCGAAGTCTACCGATCGTCGCGCTTTGGGTATGAGTTCAGCGTGCTGTTTATCGACCTCGATCACTTCAAGCAGGTGAACGATACACACGGACATTTGATCGGCAGCAAGCTGCTGGCGGAGATCGGGTATCTGATCAAGGCACAGTTGCGATTGATCGACTACGCATTCCGGTACGGCGGAGATGAATTCGTTGTGCTTCTGCCGCAGACAGGAAAAGACCAGGCGTTGTATGTAGCCAAGCGTTTGCGCGACGCACTCCGCGTCACGAATTTCTGCAAGGAAGAAGGGTTGAATCTGAACGTGCGCGCGTCGATCGGGTTGGCGACGTATCCGCACGATGCCAAGTCGCCGCACGATGTCATCCGTCAGGCCGACGAAATGATGTATCTCGTAAAGAACACGAGCCGCGACAATATCGGGATCGCGCAGCGCGGAGTGATGAAGTAAGGCAGGTGTCAGGTCTTAGGTCTTAGGAACAGCGACTCTACGAATCGTCTACGGAATTTGGTATTGGTATCAGCTAATGCAGAGAAGCCTCAGTACAAACTCCAATTCCCATCGTGAAGGTATTGCCCAGTGCCGCGAGAATTTCCTAAGGCCCAACGCCTAAGACCTACCGCCTGCCGCTCTACTTTCTTTTCTGCAATTCGATGGGCTTGATGGAGTCGGATTGGGCCGACGGGTCTGGTTTGAAAGCAACGGTGTTCGCGGCCGCGTTCGGGTTCACGCCGAAGTCCCAGACGTATAGATTCATTCCTTCTTTCCCAACCATTTCGACGATAGCATATTCACCGGATGCGAGGCTTTCGGTGGGAGTCACTTTCACCCAGCCTCCGGTCATTGGCTGCGCGGTGGTGGGAACGAACTTGGCGTCCTGAGAAATCTTGCCGTAGACCGCGATTTTGATTTCGCCGACGATGCGCTTGTCGCCTTTGGGTTCAAGGCGCACGATGCGAAAACGGTCCTGCGGCGGCAGCGGTTCGGGCTCTTTGGGCTTGGCTTCGGGGGGAGTTTCGCTTTCGGGCTGGTCCTCAGTGCGATCGATGTTGATGTAGAGAGCGGGCACGGCAACGTGCGACTGCATGGTTGCGTGTTTCCCGGAGACTTCGACGATCTGGTGGTTACTGGAAATGGGGTTGATGGTCTGCCGAAGGATATTACCCTTCATGTTCTTGTTGACCGAGCCACCGTGCTGCTCGATGGGGACGAGTTCGGGATTCCCCTCGTAAGTATCGAGCAGAAAAACTCCGCCCTCCTCGGGCAATTGCAGTCCCGGCAGAACGTGGGGCGACAGCGCTTCTTCTGCGGCGCGCTCGGCTTCGATCTCTTTCTCGAGAGCGGCCGCTTCCGGCGGCGGGGCACCTGAAGCGCGATCTTTTTCGTATTTCTGTGTGGCCGACCAATCGACCATCGACTTGGGAAGCTCCTCCCACTCCCCGCGTTCGGCGCTCAAATAGCGGACCCGCTCGCCTTTAATCTCGTACTTGGTGACTGATTGATACGAGCCGTCAGTGAGGTAGAGACGTTTGGCCAGGTCCTGAGCGCGCGAAAAGGGCGCAAAGGCGGCAAGAACAAGTGCGAAGGTGGCGAATCCGAGGATGCGGGAGCGGAGGGTCCGACGCATACGCCCAACTCTCATATTCGGATGCACGGCTGCGATTGGCAGATGCTTATCCCGTAAGCTTCCAGAATTTTCCCACAAGTCCGACCTGGCGGAACACAGATTCGGCTTCGGCGGCGGTCTTGGGTTGCCAATGTTGGCTCAGGCGGTCCCCGTACCAGAGCTGGGCGAGCTTCCATCCTTGGGTGAGAGAAAGGGTTCCGCCTCGTGGCCGTTTCCATTGCTTGCACCAGCGATCAATGTGCTGTTCCGACCGGAACAAAAGCATGGTGCGTCAGGTGAAGGCGACATCCTTGTACCATTCGCCGGCCGGTACGGCGATGTGGATGATCCCGCGAGTGGCGACGAGTTTCCCTTTACGGATCCCGACGGGCATGGCGAGATTACAGCACCCGCAGGACGCATCGATGCGAGCATCTTTGCCGAGCATGGCGGGGATCCCGAGTGCGTCCCAGATGCAGTTACCGAACCAGGAGCGGTCGCCGATGGTCACGGGAAAGGGAGTGGGAATGGCCGAGAATGGCGCGACGCGCCAGAGTTCGCCGTTTTCCTGTTGCATGAAAGCGTGACTTTCGCTCAGACAGGAGAGGCCGGAAAGGATGGTTTTCGTCGAAGACTTGAGAGACTTCGCCATTTCGTCGACGCGGGGGCAGCGGCCGCTGCGAATCATGTAGCGATAGACGAAGAGGCGGAGGCGGGAGTCGAGTTGGTCGGGTTGGGACATGAAGCGATTTTCGGTATTCGGTGTTCGGTGTTCGGCTCTCGGCTCTGGGCGTTCACCACGAGGCCCATATATCGACCCACTCCCTACCCCGTATTGTGCAGTCCAGCGGCGATACCGTTCATAGTGGCGCCAATAGCATAGTCGACGGATTCGTTTGCTTCTCCGTTTCGTTTTCGGCGCAGCAGATCGACTTGGATAAGGCTCATGGGATCGACGTAAGGGTTGCGCAGGCGAATCGAGCGAAACAGAACTGAATTTTTCTCGAGCAGTTCGCTCTGCCCGGTAACGACCAGGATCTGCCGGCGGGTGCGCTCGAACTCTTCACGCAGCATTTGGAAGACCCGATCGCGGAGTGCGGCATCCATGACAAGGCCGGCATACAGGCGGGCGATCGACATATCCGCTTTGGCCATCGCAATCTCGACACTTCGAATCAGGCTGGAGAATGGCGGGAAGCCCCTCATCATTTCTTTTAGAAGCTGAGCGCGTTCAGGTGAACCGGCGGCGAAGCGTTCGAGAGCGTGTCCGACGCCGAACCACGCCGGAACAGCGTGGCGGCTCTGCATCCAGCCAAAGACCCAAGGAATAGCACGCAAGTCTTCGAGGCGGCGGCTTTCGGAGCGCCGTGCCGGGCGTGAGCCGATGCGCGCGTGCTCGAGTTCGTTTACAGGCGTGGCTTGCTCGAAGTACTGCACCACCTCCGGATTATCGGCGATATGCTCGCGATAGAACGCGAACGCACCTTGGGACATCCTCTCCATCGCTTCATGCCAGCGCTGCGCAAGATCGGGTGCGAGCTGCGCCGGGTTGACCAGGACCTCAAGGCAGGCCGCGATCATAATTTCCAGGTTCCACTCGGCGAGCACCGGGTCGGAATACTTCCACGTGAGTACTTCGCCCTGCTCGGTGATGCGAATCTCGCCAGAAAAATCTCCGGGTGGCTGGGCGAGGATGGCGGCGTGGGTCGGACCGCCGCCGCGGCCTACGGTTCCACCGCGACCGTGGAAGAGCCGCAACTGGACGTTCCCGTCGCGGGCGGCGAGATGAAGATCGTGCTGCGCCTTGTGCAACTCCCAGGTGCTGGTAAACATGCCTCCGTCTTTGTTGGAGTCGGAGTAGCCCAGCATGACTTCCTGCTTGCGCGCCCAGGATTGAAGCAGAGGCTGGTACTCGGCAGAGGCCCAGAGGCGCTTCATCACCGCACTGGAAGCACGAAGCGCGTCAATCGACTCGAACAGCGGCACAGGCATGAGGCCAGGATCTTCGCCGTTGCGAGCGACTGAGACGCCGCTCACGGAGGCCAGACGAACGACGGCCAGAATGTCTTCTTCCGATTGCGTGTTGCTGATGATGAACTGGCGAATCGCCTGCGGCGACTGCGTGCGCTTCAACTCTGCGATGACCCGAAAGGTCGCCAGCAATTCGGCGGATTGTGCGCGCAGGGGGGCGGCGTGTCCGGTGCCGGGCGAGACGACGGCCGACGCAAGATCAGAGAGCGCCTGGTCGAGAATCCGGACGTGCTGGCGGATATCGAGCGCGTGCAAGCGGAAGCCAAATGTCTGGACCTTGCGCAGGAGAGGATTGATCAGCAAGTCGACCAGGCGCTCTCCGCGATTTGCGCACAAACTTTCGCGCAGGAGTACCAGGTCGGCTTCGAATTCCTTTTCGGATTTGTAGGCCTTGTCGTGGGTGGCCGATTCGCGGGTAAAACGAAGCCGAGCCGCAAGAAAATCGAGAAAGTGACGGTACAGTTCCGCTTCGGTGATGCGCTTCCAACGCGAGTGCTCTTCGCCGATAGTCGATTCATACTGGCGCACGCGCTGGCTAAGCGCTTCGGAGGCGCCGATCCTTCGCAGCGACATGCTCAACTGGCCGACCAGGCGTGTGATCTCGGCGATGTAGTGATCGATGATCACGTGCCGCGCCATGCGCAGGGCATCGCGCGTGCAATCGGCAGTCACGAATGGGTTGCCGTCGCGATCGCCGCCAATCCATGAGCCGAAGTCGAGCAGTTGTGGTAGCGCGGCCTCTCCGGGAGCACGGGCATAGACGTTTCGCAGCGAATCCTCGAGTTCGGCGTAGAGGCGCGGCAGCGTCTCGAACAAGACCATGGGAAAGTAATCGAGCCCCATGTAGATTTCGTCGCGCACCGTGGGCTTCTTCAGGCGAACCTCATCGGTCTGCCAGAGGGCAGTAATCTCGGCGAGGATTTCGGATTCGTACTCAAGCGCGTCGGTTCGGGAGAGCAGAACGCCGTCAAGATGCTCGAGGGCGCGCGCGATGCGGCGCCGCTTGATACGGATCGTGTGGCGTGTGATCTCCGTGGGATGAGCCGTGAACACAGGCGTCACGCGGATTTTGCCAAGGGCGTCGAAAATCGAGTCGAGGGGGATTCCGGCTGCACGAAGTCGCAGCAGAGTGCCGCGGAAAGAACCCCCGGCCAATGAGTGGCCCTCTTGCAGGCGGGCCGCACGTCGCCGGCGTTTGCGGTGATTAGTCTCGGCGAGATTGGTGAGTTCGAAGTAAATCGCGAATGCCTTGGTGATGCGGTAGGCGTCGTCGACCGAGAGCCCGCTGATGATTTCACGGGCCTGTGCCATGAGGCCGGCTTCGAACTCTTCGGCGGCAGTGCCGGCCGAAGGCTGTTCGCGGTGCTGGATCAGGAGGCGGCGCAGACGCTCGACAACTTCGAAAAAAGCTTCCCCTTCCTGTTCGACGAGCACACGGCCGAGCAGGATGCCGAGCGAGCGCACGTCGCGGCGAAGGGGAAGTTCCTTGGCGGGATCGCTGGTGTCGGCAGTAAGTTCGGCCAGGCGGGCAGCCTGGTCGTTGTCGCACCACAGCGGGGAGTCGGGCATGGGACATTTTAGCGAATCCGGGAGTTCAAGCCGCGTGGGTTGATGACGATCATTGGTTCGGCGGTATGGCGATGAATTTCCTGTGAATCGCGGGACGCAGGCTTGTCGAGAGGCCCGAATTGTGGGAGACTCCCCGGACGCCCGTCCAGCTTGGGTGCTCATTTTCGATGATTCTTCGACGTCTCTGTGTGTGCTGGCTTGCGGTTTTCTTGTGCGGTTCTGTCACGTTCGCGGCCCAGCAATCGAACCCACCATCGCAGTCTCAATCTTCGGCTGGGTCTACCCGGACAGATCAAGCGAAACCAT
>Ga0126371_10001379_pt1 | contig 20510 bp, 17 predicted proteins | sample PanSoiMetaPlot_4_FD_110145 | JGI IMG/M metagenome (GOLD analysis project Ga0126371, IMG submission 110145) | Tropical forest soil microbial communities from Panama - MetaG Plot_4 | ecosystem: Environmental > Terrestrial > Soil > Tropical forest > Bulk soil | place: Panama | collected 2016-02-17 | reverse complement strand
CGTCTGGGCCGTCTGGGCCGTCTGGGCCGTCCCGGTGGCACCGCCCGCGCTCTGGGCGATCGCCTCCGGAGCGACCGTGTAGCTCAGGACGTCGTAGGTGAATCCGCCGTCGCCCAGCATCCGCTGGACAATATCCTGCATCCCGCCCTCCGGATCCGCGCCACTCCACGAGGGCCGGAGTGCATCGGGGTCCCACGAGACTTCGTGCGTGAACTCATTGAACCAGACGGGATCAGGACTGAGTGCTGCGAGGATCTTTCCATTTCCGTCTGGTTCGTTCACGGTCCAGATCGGCTCGTCACCCTTCCCCCGAACCTCCCACGTCCCCGCCGTGATATGCGGATCGTCGGTAGGCCGGGCCGGGAACAGAACTTCGATCTTGCCGTCCGTCCGCGAATGGAGCACCACCAGGTTGCCCGCAGACCCCGCCTGGATGTACAACCGCACCCCACGGCCCCGGGAAACGGGTCCGACGGCATCCATCCAGATGCGAACGGGCCGGTCGGTCCCGGCGGTGTCGGCCGTCGCCGGGCTGGTAGGATGCTGAAGCAGGAGCAGCAGTGGCAGGATCATGAGGTCTCCCGGCTGGTGGCCTATCATACTGCATACGCTGCTGGCCCGTCAGCCGTTCCCCGGTTTCCGGCGTATGTAGAGCATGCGCGTATTTCCTGACACAACCCTCTTACTGCTGGTCAGCCTCCTGTCAGGTGGCCCCCACCCTGATCTCTCCGGCCGCTGGCGGATCGACATCGCCAAAAGTGACGACGCCTTCACCATGCTGAAGTTCGACTCGACAGGGGCGTATCGCGCGCCCGAGAACGCGGGTGGCGGGGGCTATGGGAATGGTCGGCGTTCGGGTGGAGGCGGCTTCGGCGGGCGTGGAATGGGAGGTGGGATGCGACGGCCAGGTGGCGGGATGGCCCGCGGCGATTCCGCTTCCCCGATGACTGAAGTCCAGCGGCTGGCCTTCCGTCAGGCCCTGCGCATCGCACTGTACCCACCCGCACTGCTGCAGATCGCTGAGACCGACTCGACCGTGACGTTTGGCGCCGACACGGCACCCTTGGTGCTCTTCGACGGAAAGACCAGGGTGGTGCCGGCCCTCGACTCGATCGCCGAGGTGACGATTACGGCACGGTGGATCGGGAACGCGTTCCTGGTGAGCCGTCAGGTCGCGGGTGGGGGGAGGGTCAGCGAGGACTACGTGAAGGCCGCCGACGGCACCCAGCTCACCGTCTTCGTGCACTTCGACGGCGGCCGGGGGCGGTCCCTCGATTTCCGGCGGGTTTACGACGTCGAGAAGAACTAGGCCGTCCAGGCCAGGATCCGGTCGATAGCGCTCAGTTCCTCGGCGCTGAACGACCGGCGCGCGAGGGACCCAATCGCGTCATCAATCTGGGAAATCCGGCTCGCCCCAATCAGCGCCGACGTAACCACGGGTTCGCGAAGTACCCAGGCAAGCGCCAGCTGCGCCAACGTCTGGCCGCGCGCCTTCGCGAGCTCGTTGAGCTTCCGCGCTTGTTCGACTCGCTTGTCGGTGACTTCGTCGCGCCGCAGGAACCCCGTTTCCTTGGCAGCCCGTGAGTCTGCGGGGATCCCCTGCAAGTAGCGATCGCTGAGAAGCCCCTGCGCCAACGGGGAGAACGGAATGCATCCGATCCCCTCCTCCTTCAGGGCCTGAAAGAGCCCGTTCTCAGGGCCCCGAACCAGCATGCTGTACTTGGGCTGATGAATCAGGCAGGGCGTCCCGAGGTCCCGGAGCAGCGCGGCGGCTCGGCGCGTCTGCTCCGGGGTGTACGACGAGATGCCGGCGTACAGGGCCTTCCCGCTCCGTACGGCCTGGGCCAACGCGCTCATCGTCTCTTCCGGCGGCGTGTCGGGATCAGGGCGATGATGATAGAAGATGTCGACGTACTCGAGGCCCATCCGTTTGAGGCTCTGATCGAGACTCGACAGCAGGTACTTCCGCGAACCCCACTCGCCGTACGGCCCGGGCCACATCCGGTATCCGGCCTTGGTCGAGATGATCATCTCATCGCGGTATGGCGCGAGATCCTCCCGCAGCACCTTCCCGAACGTTTCTTCGGCGGATCCCGGCGGTGGACCGTAATTGTTCGCGAGATCGAAGTGTGTGATGCCGCGATCGAACGCGTGAATCAGCATCTCGCGCGCGACCGCGAACTGGTCGACGCCGCCGAAGTTGTGCCACAGGCCGAGCGCGATGGCGGGCAGCTTGAGCCCTGAGGGCCCGCAGCGCTGGTACGGCATGCTGTCATATCGTGCGTCAGCAGCTCGATGCACCGCTGTCTCCTCGGATCAGAACGCCGTGGATTGGCCGACTGGGAGAATATGCAGCCGCGTATCGCCGGCGAAGGCCTTCTTGACGTCGTCCTCGGTCGCGAGCGCCGGGAAGGTCTTGTAGTGCATCGGCACGATGACTTGTGGATGGAAATACTTCTTGATCGCGAGAGCGGCGGTCGCGGGATTCTGAGTATACGGCCCGCCGCCGGCGTTGAGCAGAATGATGCTGGGGTGATACAGCTCCTCGATCAGCGCCATATCGCCGAAGATCCACGTATCGGCTGTATCGTAGAGTGTCCGTCCGTCCGCAAACGTGAGGACCACCCCCAAAGGACGGCCTGCGGGCCGGGACGAGTGCATCGCGGGCACGAGATCGATGGTCACATCCCCGACCCTGAAGCTCCCTCCCACGTTGCCGCCCTTCACCTGGCCGTCCGGGAGCCCGAGGGAGTGGACGAGATCGTCTTCGCCGATCACGGGCACCCCGCTCGCCAGGGCGATCTCCTTCGCGTCTCCGACATGGTCGCTGTGCGAATGCGTGACGATGATGGCCGTCGGACGATACCGGCTCAGGTCCTTCAGGGAGTCCGGCGTGGCAGGATTTCCCCTGATGTACGGATCGATCAGCAGGGTCGTCCCACCGGCACTCGTGACCAAAAACGTGGCATGGCCCAACCACGTCACGTGAATCGGCGCTGCGTTCTTGGGCGATCCCTGAGCGGGCATTCGGTACTCCCGGCAGCCTTGAAAAGGGTGATATTTGGGCCCCTATGACGCTACGGAATGCTGGAATCGGATTGGTGTTTTTGGGAGTGGCCGCGTGTCAGAAACCCGCGACCCAGCCCGACCCCAGAGTCTCCGCCGACACTGTGCAGAAAACACCGGCACGTGATCCTGAACAGGATCGCCGGATCGCGCAGCTGGAGCTCCAGAACATGGAGCGCGACGCCGAAGTCGAAGCGTTGCAGCAACAGCTCGACGACGCGCGAGCCGAGGTCGTGCGGGCGATGGCCAAGGTGTCCACGCTGGCGACGCGCGCCGAGGCCGCATCGAACATGGCCGAGGCCCAGGTAGCGGTGCAGACCCTCAAGAGCAACGCCGGAACGGCGCCGCTGCCGGAGCTGGCGTCCGCGAATCAGATGCTGCATCAAGCGTCGACGGAGTTCGATAAGGGAAACTTCGGTGGCGTCGTGTACCTGTCGAATCAGGCGAAGAACTTCGCGTCAGAAGGGCAGACCCGACTGTCGAGCGTGGACCGTTCGACCCTCCGCGCGGGTGAGGTGCCGTTTGCGATTCCCCTCTCCCTGCACACCACCGGACACGCGAACATCCGCTCGGGCCCCGGCACGACGTTCAAGGTGGCCTACACCCTGGAAGCGGGCGCTGACGTTACCGCGTATTCATATGCGGACGAGTGGGTTCGGATCACCGACGAGGGGAGCAGGTCGGGCTGGATTCACCGGACCTTGATCAGCCGTGGCGCCGCCGGCGCGCGTTAGCCCCCGACCCCCGAGTCGGCTTCGGCGACACCGCCGAGCGGACCACCCGGTCCCGGCCATCGGCTTTCGCGCGGTAAAGCGCGGCATCCGCCGCCGCAATCACTGACTGCGTCGTGTCCCCGTTCTTGGGGAACTCCGCCACTCCCACGCTCACCGTCACCGGATCTCCGCCACCGTTCGCGCCGGTGGCCTTCAGCCGTGTGCGGAGGCGCTCCGCGACTTCCGCAGCCCCATCCATGGCCGTCTGGGGAAGCAACACCAGGAACTCCTCGCCGCCGTAACGCGCCGCACAGTCCACCTGCCGGGTCACTTCCTTGAGAATGCCGGCGACCCGGGTGAGCACCTCGTCGCCCGCCTGATGCCCGTGGGTGTCGTTGTATTTCTTGAAGTGATCGACGTCCACCATCAGTACCGAAAACGGTCCCGCCCCGCGTTCCGACCGCTCGGCCTCGACATCGAGTGTCTCCATCAACCGACGCCGGTTGTACAAACCGGTGAGACCGTCGGTGACCGACAGCTTTTGCAGCGCGTCCCGCCCCTCGCGGATCCGGCCCACCATGTGATTGAAGACTTCGGTGAGTCTCCCCACTTCACCGCCACCCACCACCGGCAGGTCGACGGTGAGGTTTCCTTGTGCGACGGTCGCCGCGCCTTCGGACAGCCGGTCCAGCGGGTGGACGATGAGCAGCCCGAGCGCGTACGCCATCAAGCCGACGCTGAGGAAGATGATGGCCACCACCACGGTGGTGACGTTCCGCAGATGCTCGATCTGCCGGAACGCCGCCGTCGAAGGCACCTCGGCGATCGCGGCCCAATGCAGGCGATCGACGGGTTCCATCGTGCCGAGGACGCTTTTCTTGCCGAAGCTGGTGTACTCGAGCGCCTGTCCGGAGCGCGCCGTCAGGTTCTGGATAGTCGCGTCGGAGAGCCGGGCCGTGAGGGCTGAATCGGCGGCTGGTCCCTTTCCGGCGACCAGGAGACCGGCACCCGTCGTGACGTAGAACCGGCCCGAGTCCTTCGGGACGAAGCGCGACAGGTTGTCGGCGAGACCCTTGAGATCGACGATGGCCGCGAGGCTGGCGTTGGCGCGGCCCGCGGGCGTCTGAATCGGGACCGCCAGCACCATCTGGATGTGCCCTGAGGGAGTTCGGAACGGCTCGCCGATCACCGCTCCGCTGTTCCGGAGCATCGAACCCCAGTCATCGGGAAGCGGGATGGACTTCGTGCCCCGCGACGAAATGGCGATGGCGTGGCCCTGGGGATCCAGGGCGGCGAGCGCCTCATAATCCGAGAAGTGCGCGCGGACCGACTGCAGATAGTCGGTGCGTTTGGCCTCGCTCCCGCCGCGCGTCCCCACGAGGATCTCGGAGCCGGCGAAGACCCGGAGATCGAGCAGGTGCGACTTGAGCCAGATCTCCACGTCCCGCGCGCCCGGCCCCGAGAGCGTCGCGAGCTCCTGCGCGATCTTGTCCCGTACCACCCGCTTGTTCTGGACGTACGACGAATACGCGATGCCGAAGGACGGCACCAGCGTCGCCACGATGCCGAACACCAGCAGCTTGCGCTGAATGCTCTCCAAACCGACCGCCCGAAGGATTCGGGCGGCGAACTGTTCCCAGGATCTCAGTGAAAGGCTCCGGACGGGACCCTAACAAGATTGGGCAAAGCGCCGGGGACGCAAGCCGGGCCGCCCGGAGCCCATCCTGCCTACTCAATCACGCGGTAGCGCACCCCCATGCCGTCCGTGAAGTGGAAGCTGACGTGACAATGGAAGAGCCAGGTTCCCACATTGTCCGGCACCATATCGGCAACACTCATCTGCATCATCGCAATCTGAATAACGTCGGTGCGCGTGCCGTTCAACAGGACCGTGTTTCCGTGCCAATGCGGAGCGTGGAAGTCGAAGTCGTTCGTGGACCCGAAGACATACCACCGCACCCGCTCCCCGCGCTTCACCGTCAGGTCCGCCAGCGGCAGGGAGCCGTGGGTGAACCCGTTGATCGTGAATTGGACAAAGTACGGGTACCCGTCCTGCCGGCCCGGCTCACTGCGCGGGATCGCATGCCTCCCCAGGGGCGGGATGTTCTGCGCCGCGAACCAGCTCGCATTCTCCTCCACCTGAGCGAACGCCGTCACGATCTCGCGATCGACATCCACCGGGGTCCCGTCGGCCCGGGCCCGATCGCGCGCGGTAACGATCATCGGCCCGATCAGTCCGCTGTTGATGTCCCGGACCTCATCGGTGTGTGAGTGATACATCCAGAGCACCGAGCTTCCATCATTCGGTCCCGGCCCCGTGCGCGCCGGTACCGGCCAGAGGTAGACATGGGTGCCGCCCTGGGGCACGCCGTCGTCGGTCGTGTCCGCGCCCGAGGTACCGTCGACATAGGGAGCGCCCTCGGAACTCTTCGTATAGAAAACGCCGTGCGGGTGCACCGAAAACCGCCCCGGGGCATTGTTCCGGAAGACCACGCGTATGGTATCCCCCACCACCGCGCGGATCAGCGGTCCCAGGAATCCCAGGTGGCGCCACTCGGGTGGCCGGGGCTTGAGCGTTCGGAAGGTGCTGTCCGTGTACTCCCGGTAGAGGATCTTGAGGTACTGCGTGGACATGGGCCTTGGGGCACTGTCCGGAAAGAACGCCGTGTCCTGATACGGATGACCCGAGAGCTGGTCGATGCCACCGGGCACGTAATCCCAGCGCACCGTGTCGGCGGCGATGTAGTAGGTGCGGGTCATGGGCTTCGGCGGCGGGGTGCGCGTGGGACCATACCCCAGGCCGGCGAGCGACAGCAACAGGGCGGCAGGGTGCATTCGAGATCTCCGGACGGGTGGCGAGTTGCCGCACTCCACGGAGCGCGGTAGGCTATCCCCCACATGGTGCCCGTCCGCCGTCACCGTGCCGTCACCACCGCCCGCACCCCAAGGAGTCGACCGGATGATCCACCTGCGAACGCTTGGCGCGATCGAGCTCACGGACGCGAACGGGAAGGCGCTGGACGGGGTGACGACCCAGTCCAAGCGGTTCGCCATCCTGGTCTACCTCGCGCTCGCCCTGCCCCGTGGATGGCATCGCCGCGACACCCTCCTCGCGCTGTTCTGGCCGGAGCTGGATCAGTCCCGCGCGCGGCATGCCCTGCGACAGGCGCTGCATTTCCTCAAGAAACACCTCGGCGAGGACATCATCGCGACACGGGGCTCGGAGGACGTCGCGGCGGGACCGGCCCTCTGGTGCGATGCAACGGAGTTCGAGGACCGGGCGCCCGGACCGCAGACTCACGCCCTCTACCGGGGCGAGCTCTTGCCCGGATTCTTCGTGCGGGACGCTGCGCCCGAGTGGGATCAGTGGGTCGACGTGCGGCGCGATACACTGCGGACCCGTGCCGATAAACTCGGTGCGCGACTGGGCCATCTCGAGGACGTGCCGCCCATCGTCGCCTCACCTCCTCCGGCCACCAGGCGCTGGGGCCGGCCCGCGTTCGCGGCCGCCGCGGCACTCGCCGCCGTAGTCGCCGGCACATGGATGGCGCCCCGCCGCGCCCAGGCACGCTCCACCCTGGCGGACTCGCTCTATCGCCGGGGACTGGTGACGCTCGAGACCCGGGGGGACAACCGCGCCGCACTCAGCTGGTTTGAAGCGGCCCTGCAGGCGTCGCCGCGCTTTCCCCTCGCCGCGTACTACGCCGGCGTAAGTGCCGACCCGATCGATGGGGAGACCGCGCAGAAGTGGTTCGCCCGGGCTCAGCAATTGCTCCCGAATGCGACGGAGCACGACCGGCTCATCATCGAGACGGCGATCGCGTTTCGACGCGACGCTCCGGAGGCGCTGGCGATCGCGGAGTCACTCGGCACGCGGTACGCCGCCGATCCCCTCGCCCACCACATGTTCGGGTCCACGCTCCTCTGGTCGGGCGATTTCGCCGCCGCCCTAAGGGAATTTCGGGCCGAACAGGCCCTGACGCCCGAGTCGCGCGACGCGCAGGACGGAATCGCCGTCACGCTCCAATTCCTGGACTCCTTGCCCGCCGCGGAGCGCGCCGCCCGCGCCGAGATCCGGATTGCGCCTCAGTCGAGCGCATCGTGGGTTTCCCTTTCCATGGTCCAGGCCGCCGAGGGGCATATCCGGGCCTCCAGGATCTCGGGCCGACGCGCCGCCGAGCTCGCCCCTGGGCCGGCGAACGACCCCCTCAGCGCGGCGGATCTCGAGATCCGGGACGGGGACTTCGCCACCGCGGACCGGATGCTCCGGGACGCCATCTCGTACGCCACGAGCGCCGGTCGTGAGCAGGCGCGCTGGCTCCTCGTCATCAGCCTCCGGAACCAGGGGCGGCTCCAGGAAGCCCTGCGGTATGCCCGTGACTATCGCCGAGCCAACGAGGACTCCCTGGGACTCGGCGCCGTGCCGGTCGCGCAGGTCTTGTTCGAGACGGGCAGGACCGACGAGGCGGGCGCCCTCTTCGACTCGATCGCGGCGCCGCACTCCGGTTCCCGGGCGCTCGCTTCCGGAGTGGAGGCGCGGCAGGAATCGTGGGCGCTCGCGCATGCCGCCGAAGCCTGGGCGGCGCGAGGGGATACCGCCCGGGTGAAGGCATACGCCGATACCATCGAGGGGTTGGCTGCCCGGAGTCTGTATGGCCGTGACCGTCACCTTCCCGCTCATCTCCGGGCCCTGCTCTGGATGGCGCGTGGGAACTCCGACTCCGCGGTCACCTCACTGGAGGCGGCTGTGTTCTCGCTCAGCATCGGATATACCAGGACCAACCTGGAGCTGGGGCGGAGGCTGTTGGACGCGGGGCATGCGCGCGAGGCCGCGGCCGTCGCGACCGCGGGGCTGGCCGAGGCGGTTGACGGGTCAGCGTACTATGCGACGCGCACGGAGCTGCATGAGCTCGCCGCCCGGGCGTTCGACGCGGCCGGAGAGAGGGACAGCGCCGCGACGCATTATGCGTCCGTGGTCAGAGCGTGGAGCCAGTCCGATCCCATGTTTGCGCCGCGTCTCGCCTTCGCCCGCCAGCGACTCGTCGCCCTCAACGCCCGGGAGCCTCGTGGCCTCGATTGATTCGAACCACACCCGCGCCGCCATCCTCATCCTGCTCCTGGGAGTGGGACTGGCGATCGCGCTGACGCCGTTCGCCACCGGCCTGATCAGCATTCCCGTGCTCTATGTGCTCCTCCAGCCGGTTCATGATTGGCTGGCGCGCCACGTCCGGCCCACCCCCGCGGCGATCATCGTCGTGGTCCTGGCGATCTTCGTGGTACTGGTGCCGGGTGTGTCGTTCGTCTCGCTGGTGGTAGCGCAGGCCCAGCAGGTGGTGGCGAATGGCGTGTCGAGCCCGCTGATCGCGAGCCTTTCGCACCTTCGGATCGGCGGCACCGACCTCGGGCCACAGCTCGCGGGCATGGCTCAGGACGTGGCCGGATGGCTCGGATCGAAAGCGTTTTCCCTGGTGGGGACCGCCGCCCGGCTGGCGATCAACATCCTGATCGCGCTCTTCGGCATCTACTACGCGTTTCTCCAGCCCGGCCAGACCTGGAAAGCCATCCAGCCGTACATCCCCTTCTCTTCCGCCAACGCGGAGCGGCTGCGCGACCGCTTCCGGAACGTGACGATCTCGACCGTGATCGGCACCGGCGCGACGGCGGTCCTGTCCGGCATCATGGTGGGCGTCGCGTTCTGGGTGGCGGGGCTTGGCAACGCGACCTTCTGGGGCGTGGTCGCCACCGTGCTCGCCGTCCTGCCCATCGTGGGGACTGGCCTGGTCTGGATTCCCGCGGCCGTGGCACTCTATGTCGGCGATCGCCCGCTCGCGGCCATTCTGATGGCAGCCTGGGGACTCGTCATCGTCGGCAATGTCGGATATGTCATTCAGCCGATGGTCTACCGGAAGTACGCCAATATTCACCCGCTGGTGACGCTGCTCGGAGCGCTCGCGGGGGTGCCCTGGTTCGGCATTCTCGGCCTCTTAATAGGGCCGCTCGCCCTCTCGTATTTCTTCGAGCTGTTGAAGATGTACCGCGAGGAGTACCTAACGGCGGGGAAAGGCCACAGCTAGACGCACAGACGCTGCGGACTAGACGCACAGACGCACAGTTGGTGTTCAGGACAGAGGGGCCAGGAGAGACGTCTAGCCTTTGCTTGTCCCCGTCTTGCCTCTCCAGAACAGGAACACCGGAATTCCCGCCGCCAACAGCGCCGTCCCGATGGCCGCATTTTTGAGGTTCTGTCCGACACTGCTGGCCACGACATAAATCGCGGCGAGTACGAAAAGCGCGGGCAGGACGGGATACCAGGGCGCGCGGAAGGCTGGTCTTGGCGCCAGTCCCTTGTCCTCGCGAGCGCGGTAGACGAAGAGCGTCGCGACCGTCGATCCGAAAAAGATCCAATCGCCGAATACGACGTAGTCATTGAGCTGGGCGTAACTCTTCGTGAGCGTGAGCGCGATGGCCCAGGCCGCCTGGACACCGATGGCGATCGTCGGAGTGCGATAGACGGGATGCAGACGCGCCATGGCCGGAAAGAACACCCCATCCGCTGCCATCGCCTGATACACGCGGGGGGTCACGAGAATCACCAGGTTCAAGAAGCCGAAGGTCGACGCGGCGATCCCAGCCCGGATGAGCGTGTCGCCCCAAGGTCCCACCAGATGGCTCATCACCTCGGCGGCGGGCGTCTTGCTCGCGGCGAGCCCCGCGACCCCAAGCACCCGGAGATAGGCGACGTTCGCGAGGAGATACACCGCGACGACGATCACAACGCCGAAGACCAGGGCCCGCGGGAGATTCTTCTCCGGTTCGATGATCTCTTCGGCGATGAAGTTGGTCTGCTGCCACCCACCAGACGCGAACAATACCGGAACCAGGGCCGATCCGAGCGCGATGAACACGCCACCCGCGGGCGGCTGCACGGGCACCGGCGCCAGCGGTGCGGGAAGCGCGACGGTGAGACCGACCACGATGAGTGCGGCCAACGCGGCGAGCTTCAGGACGGTGAAGATGTTCTGCGTGACGGCGCCCGGCTTCACACCGACCCAGTTCACGCCCGCCAGAAGAATGATGGCCCCGACGGCGACCGGCACCGTCGCATTCGGCCCGACGCCCAGGAGGGGGAGCGCGTAGTTCGCAAACGTCACCGCCACTGCGGCGGTGGCACCAGTCGCCATCACCAGGAGCAGCGCCCACCCATAGAGAAAGGCCGGCAGTGGGCCCCAGGCATCACGGAGATAGATGTAGCCGCCCCCCGCTTTCGGCGACCGGCATCCGAGTTCTCCATAGCAGAACGCCCCGATGAGGGCGATCCCGCCCCCGAGTACCCACGCCAGGAGTGTGAGGGGCGCCGAACCCACCCGGTCGGCCACGATCTGGGGATTTACGAAGATGCCGGACCCGATGATGCCACCGACGACGGCCATCGTTCCGGAAAAGAGTCCGAGCCTGCGCGCGTAGGTCGTCACGGCCCCTAAGCTACGCGGATTGGCGATTCGCGCTAAGTTAGGCCCCCATGAGCGACTGGCTGCAGAACAACCTCGGCCTCTCGGTGAGCGTGCAGGGACAGATCGCCATCTCCTGCATCATCATTCTCGCCCTGCTCATCTTCCGCCGGATCACGCTGGGCGTCGTCTGGAAGCAGACCCACGACGCCAAACTCCGGTACCGGTGGCAGAAGAGCACGACGTATCTCGTGTCCGCGGTGGGTATCCTCCTGCTCGGACGCGTCTGGTTCGGGGGATTCCAGGGGGCGGGCAATTTCCTGGGACTGTTCGCCGCCGGCATCGCGATCGCCCTCAAGGACATTCTGGTCAACATCGCCGGCTGGCTCTTCATGGTCTGGCGCCGGCCATTCGCGGTCGGTGACCGGATCCAGATCGGGACCTACGCCGGGGACGTGATCGACGTCCGGATCTTTCACTTCACGCTGAACGAAATCGGCAACTGGGTAGATGCCGACCAGAGCACCGGACGGGTCATCCATATTCCGAACGGCCGTGTCCTCACCGACGTCATCGCGAACTACAGTGAAGGCTTCGAGTACATCTGGAACGAAATCCCCGTCATGGTCACGATGGAAAGTGACTGGGAACGGGCCAAGCAGATCCTGCTGGAGATCGTACAGCGCGATTCTGCGGAGATCGTGAAAGCGGCCGAGGAGTCGGTCAAGCACTCGACCAAGCGATTCATGATCCTCTACACCACCCTCACGCCGACCGTGTATACCAAGGTCGGCGAGGACGGGGTGATCCTCACCATGCGCTATCTCTGCGAGCCGCGGAAGCGGCGGGTGACGGAGCAGACGATCTGGGAAGACGTGCTACGCGCCTTCGAGAAGGAGCCGAAGATCGACCTGGGGTACATCACCCGCCGCGGGTTCAACAACACCTACGAAGGAAAGCCGGCGCTGCGGCCGAAGTAACGCTACCGCAGGGCCGCCACGACGACGGAGTCGGAGACGCTCTTGTCGAGCGTCACCATCACGCCCGCCACCTTCTTGTCTTCGCCGATCCGCACCAGTGCGGTCGCCTGCTGACCCCGGTTTCTCCCGGTGATCACCAGCGCCCACCGCCCCTCACCCGGCCAGCTCTGCGCCAGCGCGTAGGCTCCTTCGCCGCGATCCTGAAACGTCAGGGGAACCGTCTGCCGCTGTCCATTGACCGTCCCCTCAGCCCGTCCTTCGATCGTCATGCCCAGGGGGCCTTTCATCCAATAGGAGTGCACGATCAGAAGCACCCCGCGGTTCTCGTCGACGAAGGGATTCACGGGACTTTCGATGGAGAGCCAGACGCCCTTGAGAGCCGTGGTCGCGGGGCGGGCGTCGAGAAGGGCGAGTGAAGCGAGAAGCAGCGTTGTGGTACGGGCCACCATGATGCCCTCCGGTTAGGGGTGCAGATGGGATGCCGCCCGTAGCGAGAGCGTTTATTTCCGGTAGCCGGTCCAGGGCAGGTAGTTCCACCACAAGTCCAGCATCCCCTTGTCGAGGGCCAGGACGCCCTCCCGGGTCACGCTCGCCGGGGGTGGCACCAGGTGCGCGAGACGGTCGTAGACCTTGCCGCGATCACCAGCCTCCACGCGGGACAGGAGGTGCCACAGGGACAGGGCATCATCGACCCGAGCCGCTCGGAGAGCGGAGTCGACTCCTCCCTCCTCCCTCCTCCCGAAGTCGACGGCGTCCAACGCCCGCACGAGCACCGGCGATGCATCCTCTCGGCGCGGACTCCCAGGCCCGAACCCCTTCCTGATCGACGCGACGGCACCCGCAGGCACGATGGCGAGTCTCCCGCCCGTCGCCAGCTCCACCTGCCCCGCCGTCACTCGCAGAAGACCGTTCCCCTGAGAATCCACTTGCAGCAGGTAGGCACACCCGAGATCGGTCGCGACCGCGGCGGGAGTTTGGACGACAAACACCCGCGGAGGCGCGAGCACCCGCGCGGAGATGGTCCCCTGCCGGAGATCGAACCGCTGTTCCCCATGCGTGATCGACACCACTCGCAAATCACTTCCCGGCTCCACCAGCACGTCTCCGATGGTGAGCGCGAGCCTGGCGCGCGACGAGTCATCGGTGACCACGCCGGATCTGGAGATCACCGGATGGCCTGCCACCACGAACGTCGGTACCAGCGGACCGCGCGGCACGAGGAGCAGCAGGAGCAGCGCCGCAGCCGCGAGCCCCAGGCCGCCGAGGAACAGGCGACGCCGGTGCATGCGGCGGCGCACGCCGGGCCAGAGGTCCCGCGACGGCTCGATCGACCGCGGCAGGCCTTCGATTCCAGGAATGGGGGGGCCGTCGGGTTCGAAGTCGGTCATCGCTCGAGCATCTCCCGCAACAGTCGCCGCGCGCGGAACAGCTGGGCCTTCGACGTCCCCTCCGCGAACCCGCACACCCCGCCGATCCCCTCGTGCGTGTAGCACTCGATGTCGTGCAACACGAAAACCTCCCGCGCTCCGTCCGGCAGCTTCGCGATCGCGTTCTCCAAGTCCACGCCGTGCGGAAACGGCTCCGGAGTCCCGGCTCCCGGTTTCTCGACTACCTCGAGGGACTCGACCGTCACGACCCGGCGTTCCCGCCGCATCCTGCCGCGCCGTTCGGTGAGCACCAGGTTCACGGTGAGGCGGTGCAGCCACGTGGAGACGGCGCTGTCGCCCCGAAAAGTCGACAATCGTCTCCAGGCCTGGACGAATACGTCCTGCGTCCGCTCCTCCGCGTCGCGCCGGTTGCCCGTGAGCCGAAGGCACAGCGCGTACACGCGGCCGACCTCGGCCCGGTACAGGGCGTGGAAGGCCGCCTCATCCCCCGCCCGGGCTTTGGACAGGGTGTCGGCGTCATGGGTGTCAGGCGTCGGACGGGTGATGTCGATGGGACGCCGGTGGAGGGGCGAGGGTTTACCTGGTTACTGCGCTAGGGGAACCGGATCCCGCCAGTCAGGGATTTCATCCGTTGCTGCAGCTGCTTCTGCGCGTCCGCGATCGTGCTCTGCGCACCGCTCAACTGCTGCTGAGCGTTTCCGGTGATTGACGTCACCTGTGATTGCACGGGCGCAATGAGCGGATCGGCGTACGCGTTCACCTGAGCCTCGAGCTTCTGCTCCGCCGCCTTCACCTGGTCTCCCATCAAGCCCTTGATCCGGTCCGAGATGGCCTGATCGAGATTGGACCGGACGGCGATCGACGGATTGTCGGGCGTGCCCGAGAGTTGTGCGGAGATGTCGAGCGTCGAGATGCCGGACACGACCTGCCACACCACCCCGCCCGCGCCGGTGTTCGCTGCCGAGTCATGCGCCCACGTGATGTGCGCCGACTTCACGTCCCAGCCGGCGCGGAGATTGTCGCCGTCCAGCGCGAACCGGAACGCCATGGTGCCCGTGCCGGGCGCGAGATGGATCCCGCCCACGGGGATGGCCAGATCCGGGAGCTTCACGGCGGACATCACGCCGGAGACCGTGTCGAGCGCCTGAGGCCGCCGGTGATCGAGCAGCGCCCCCGCCTGAATCACCGGCGCCTGGGCGCTGAAGGTCGTCGGCCTGCCGGTGAGCGCCTGGCTGGTCGTCAAGTCGGCCAGCTTCCCGCTGTAATTCCTGGTGCTGTCGAGCGTGAATGAAACGTCGGCGGCTTTGAGCCAGAACGCCGGCAGATCATGCTCGCGCGGAAACAGAACGTTCATGCCCGCGCGCCGCACGCGCTTCGGCGCCGGCCGGGAGTGCGGCACTAGACCGGCCGGCGCGTATTCCCGCGCCACCCGCACCCAGTGCAGCGCCTTTTCGAACTTTCCTGCGGCGGCGGGACCGAAGACGGCCGCCCCGATTTGCGAAGCGTCCAGTGCCGGGAGCTTCACCAAGCTCCGCGCGGTCGCGAGGTCGCGCGCCTTGGCCGAGTCGAGCTGGGCAACACCGTGCTGCAGATCGGCTGCGCCGGCCGCGATTCCCCGCCCCAGGTTGTCGACTTTGTCTTTCGCCTGGGACAGAAGGCCGAGCATGCGCCGGGCATTGTTGATGGCCGTGAGATCGGTTGGCTTCGCGCCCTTGAGCCGGCCGGCGAGCGCCACGGCGCTGTCGACGGTCGGTCCAGTGTGGAGGTCATTGAGCGCCGCGTTCCAGGCCTTCTGGGCCGAATCGGCGCGGGCTTGCAGCGCGCGCGCGGTGGCGGCGGTCGAGAGTTTCGATGGATCGAGCGAGCCCACGTCCATCTTCCCGGTCGCGAGGTTCAGGATCGGGAAATTGAGGCGGTCGGCCAGCGTCCCAAGGGCCTGGCTCGTCTTCGACGGGCCCTTGGCCTTCGCGGGCGCGGCTCTTCCTGCCGGCGCGGGTGCCGTCGCGCTCGTGTCGGGCTCGGACTGCTTGACGCGGCCATCGGTCGTGCGCGCAGTACCGAACCGCATGCCGGTCGCGGCCAGTCGGTCCACGATGAATTTCTTCCGGAGCAACGGCAGGGTCTCGAAATCGGCGTCGAGCTCATCAGCCTGCATCGTGTTCTTGAAGGCCTCGGTAGGGCTCGCGATGGTCAATCCGTAGATCGTGAGCCGTGACTGCCAGAGCGAGATCCGCACCTGGTCGATCTCGACCTTGGCCCGTGCCGCGGCCGTCCCCCCTGCCTCCAGACCGCGCTTCACCAACCAGTTCCCAAAGCACACCCAGAACAGGACCAGGAGGAGCACGAAGGTCCCGAACGGGATGATCGCCTTCCAGCGGAAGAGGGCGATTTTCATGGGAAGAACAGCTTGTAGACGTTGATCAACTTCGTCGCGGTGATGACGTGGTAGAACTTGGTCTCCTTCAACCACGCGCCCGCGGTTTCCCGGTACCGGTCAACGCCCCAGCGGAAGAAAAAGAAGAACGGCAGGAAGAAGATGGTGCTGAACACGAACGAGCCCAGCACCACCGTATTGTTGAAGTTCGTCAGCGGCATCACGGGGGCGTTGTACAGCGTGGTCCAGACGCCCGTGAGACTCTGCGCGTAGAGCAGCTGGTGCCCCATCGCATCGAACACCGGATCCAGTATGAACCCGATGGGCGTGAAGATGGCCCAGCCGAGCATCGCGCCGCCCCAGGAGACATTGAAGAAACAGATCAGGGCGAAGATCAGCACATTGTGGAGCGAGGCGAGCGGCGTGAGACCGAGGAAGGCGCCGAGTGCGATCCCGGCCGCGACCTGGCCCGGTGTGCCCTCGGAGTGCAGCGTATTGAAGATCGACTGGATGAGCTTGAGGATGATCATCCGAGCTCGGGGCCGAGGCCGTTACAGCCGATTCGGCGGCGTCAATCCAACGGCGATGGGCGCCGCTTCAGGTTCCGGCGTGAAGTCCTCGCCGGGGTTGATGAACCGATCCTGTTCGAACTTGTACTGCTTGTCATACAGCTGACGGTACCGTCCGTTCGCCGCCAGCAGTTGGGCGTGCGTGCCCCGCTCCACGATCTCCCCGCCTTCCATCACCAGAATCTGGTCCGCACTGCGGATCGTGGATAGCCGGTGGGCGATCACGAACGACGTCCGGCCCTGCCGGAGCGTCTTGAGACCGTCCTGAATCTTGGCTTCGCTTTCGGAATCGAGCGAGCTGGTGGCCTCGTCCAGGATGAGAATCCTCGGGTCGGCCAGAATGGCCCGGGCGATCGACACCCGCTGCCGCTCGCCCCCCGACAGCTTGACCCCGCGCTCCCCGACGATGGTGTCATACCCCTTTTCGAATCGGCGGACGAAGTCGTCGCAGTGAGCGATCTTCGCCACCCGCTCGATCTCCTCACGGGTCGCGTGCGGATTGGCGAACGCGATGTTGTCGGCCACGGTGCCGTCGAACAGGAAGTTGTCCTGCAAGACGACGCCGAGCTGGGTGCGGTAGTCCGAGAGGCGGACCGTGTCCAAATCCCGGCCGTCGACCAGCACATGTCCCGATTTGGGACGGGCGAACGCCATCACCAGGCCGATGAGTGTGCTCTTGCCCGCCCCGGACGAGCCCACCAGCGCCGTGGTCGAGCCCGCCTTGGCCGCGAAGCTGATGTGCTTCAGGACTTCGACGTCCTTCACATACTCGAAGGTGACGTCCTTGAACTCGATATCCCCTCGCACGTCGCCCATATCCGGCTTCGCGGCGTCTTCCTGGTCTTCCGTAGTCACCGAACGGATTTCGCGGATCCGGTCGAGGCCCGCGAAGGCTTCGGTGATCTGGGTCCCGATCGACGCGATGTTGATGACCGGCAACGCCACCTGGGCGACGAGGATTCCGTACAGCACGAAGTCACCCATGGTCATGGTACCCGCCGCCACCGATCGCCCGCCGATCAGCATGATCAGAATCCCGATGGCGCCGACAATGACCGATGCGAATGCCCCGACGCCCGAAATGCCCGTCATGGTGGTCGCGACGTTGCGGAGCAACGCATGCACGCCCCGACCGAACACGAGACGCTCGCCCTTCTCGGCGCGATACGACTTGACGATCCGAATGCCTCCGAGCGTCTCAGCCAACCGTCCGGTGACGTCGGCATTGATCTTCCCGCGATCGCGAAACAGGGGACGGAGCTTGGTGAACGCGAATGCCATCCCGCCGCCGAACGTGGCAAGAATCAGAATCGCGTAGCTGGTGAGCTTCCAGTTCAGCAAGAAGAGCCACACCAGCGCGATGCCGGCCGTCAGCAGCCCGCCGATCATCTGCACGAGGCCGGTGCCCACGAGATTCCGGATCCCCTCGGCGTCGGTCATGATGCGCGAGATGAGGACGCCGCTCTTGGTGGAATCGAAGTAGTTGATCGGCAGCCGCAGCACGTAGGACTGCACCCGGCGTCGCATGTCGGTGATCGCGGCCTGCGCCGCGACTCCCAGAATCTGGGAGTTCCCGAACGAGCTGGCCGCACCGATGAGCGTCGCGACACCGACCCAAAGGGCGATGCGAGTGAGCAGCTCCGGGTGGTGGCCCAGGATCACCTGGTCGACGACCATCTTCGAGCTGGCGGGAAGCACGAATCCCGCCAGCCGATTGATGAGCATCAGAAGGAGCCCCAGCGCCAGCCGCCCCCGGTGCGCGTAGACGAGGGCGCGCGCCTCCTGCCAGGAGCCGGCGGTGAACGCCTTCTTCTTCGGAGGCTTGGGGGCGGCGGGAGTCGTCGGTGCGGTCACGCGAGGGAATCTATTTGGGGGGAGCAGGGAGTGGGGAGTGGTCGAAGTCCGGGAGGTGGAAGCTCCCGTTCCTCGACGGGTTCCCCAAATACCCCTATCTTCTTCCCCGTGAGCGATTTCTCCCTCCCTCGCGAATCCATCCATGGCCGCCTGCTCCTGACGCAGGGAGGCGAGCGCGCCGGATCGGTGTTCGTGATGGCACGGGCGCCGGCGCGGGAGGGCCCGGAGACGCCGCTCGAGATGCTGAACCGCAACGAGGGGTTCTTTCCCTTCCTGCCCGACAACCGGAAGGAAGTGCTTCTCGTATCGAGGGCCCAGACCATCGCGCTGACGGTCCCTTCCGGTGGTGAGATCCGCGCCCCGGGGGCACGGGAGATCGGGCTCGAAGTCAGCCTGGTCGACGGCACGGTATGGACGGGCGTGGCCGAGGTCAATCTGCCGCAGCCGATGTCCCGCCCCATCGACTATCTCAACGCCGGCGGAGGGCCCTTCTTCGCCGTGACCACCAACAAAGCCACCCATTTGGTGAACCGCGCGCACGTCCTCTACGCGCGCCCCACGGACTGATCCCATGGCCCGTCTCGATCCCTTCATCGACCTCCTCATCAAGAACGGCGGCGAGCAGCTCCTGTTGGTGCCCGACGAGCCGGTGGGCATGGAGAAGGAGGGCCGGCAATCCAAGCTTTCCAAGCAGGTGATCACCGAGAAACAGCTCTATGCCCTGCTCACCGAAATGGCGCCCAGCGAGGCCGCCGACCGGATCGGCAAAGGCACGGGAGCGACCTTTGAATACGCGGGTGGCGCCGGTCTCGTCATCGTTCGCGTGACGCCCAAGAATGGCAAACTGCACGCCCAGATTACGCCGGGGGTCGACGCAGGTGCGCCCGCCGAGGCGGCCGATGAGCCCGCGGACCCGCCCCTGCCCCCCGAGGCACCGACCGGAAGGAAGCCCCGTCTCTCGGTAGTGGTCGCGCCGCCGCCGGCAGAAGCGTCCACCAACGCACCGGGCGCGCTGCCCGCCGAATTCGCCGACTCGCGTCTCGAGGGCGCACAGCGACAGCTCGGCCAGCTGCTGCACGCGCTGGTGAATTCCAAGTCGTCGGACCTCCACCTGCGCGTGGACGAGCCACCCATCTTCCGGACGCACGGCGAAATCGTGCGGCATGGCGAGCAGCCGCTCACCGGCGAGCAGCTCGACCTCCTGCTGCTCTCGATCATGCCCGAGCGCAATCGCGTCGAGTGGCGGGAGTCGGGGGATACCGACTTCGCCTATGAAATCGCGGGGCTCGCGCGCTTCCGCGTGAACGCCGCTCGCGACCGCAAGGGATCGGTCGGCGTCTTCCGCGTGATCCCGGCGAATGTCGTCACCGTCGAAGACATGGGGATCACGCCCGAGGTACAGAAGCTCTGCTATCTCACGAAGGGCCTGGTGCTGGTGACGGGGCCGACGGGGTCAGGCAAGTCCACCACCCTCTGCTCGCTCATCGACCTCATCAACCGCGAGCGCAGTGATCACATCATCACGATCGAAGACCCGATCGAGTTCGTGCACGAAAACAAGAAGTGCCTGATCACCCAGCGGCAGGTGCACGTTCACACGGAGAGCTTCAAATCGGCACTCCGGGCGGCCCTCCGCGAGGATCCGGATATCGTGCTGGTCGGCGAAATGCGTGACCTCGAAACCATCGCCATTGCGCTCGAGACCGCCGAGACGGGGCACCTGGTGTTCGGCACCCTGCATACGACGACGGCGCCGTCCACCGTGGACCGCATCATCGATCAATTCCCCGCGGACCGGCAGGCGCAGATCCGCATCATGCTCTCCGAGTCGCTCAAGGGCGTGATCGCCCAGACGCTGTGCAAGAAAGTCGGCGGCGGCCGGGTGGCGGCGCGCGAGATTCTGCTCACCACGCCGGCGATTTCGAACCTCATCCGCGAAGGCAAGACGTTTCAGATTCCGTCGATCATCCAGACCAGCAAGAAGCTCGGGATGATCACGCTGAACGACGCGCTGCTCGAACTCGTCGAGAAGAAACAGGTGGAGCCGGACGAGGCCTACATGAAAGCCGTGGAGAAATCGGGCTTCGCGGCTCAGCTCAAGCAGAAGGGCTTCAAGCT
>Ga0126371_10001378_pt1 | contig 20511 bp, 16 predicted proteins | sample PanSoiMetaPlot_4_FD_110145 | JGI IMG/M metagenome (GOLD analysis project Ga0126371, IMG submission 110145) | Tropical forest soil microbial communities from Panama - MetaG Plot_4 | ecosystem: Environmental > Terrestrial > Soil > Tropical forest > Bulk soil | place: Panama | collected 2016-02-17 | reverse complement strand
TACGGCACGATCTTGCCGAGCATGATGCCGAGCGATCCGATCGGCGTCACGCGCAGCTGATCGAGCGTGCCTCGTTCGCGTTCACCGACGATCGAAAGCGCCATGAGGAAAATCGTGATCACTTGCATGATCACGCCGATCAGACCCGGCACGAGAAAATTGGCGCTACGCAACGATGGATTGAAAAGCATGCGCGGCCGAACGTCGATGAGCTGGGCCGTCACCGGCACTTGCGGTCCGAGTTGTTGGGAGAGCACCTGTCCGACGAGCGCCGACGAGCCGAACGCTTCTTGCGCGATCGACGTGTCGGACCCGTCGATCAGCACTTGCAGCTGCGCCGGCCGGCCCGCGAGCACGTCCGCGCTGAAATTTGGCGGGATGTCGACTGCCACGTGCACCCTGCCTGCGACGATGTCCGCCTCGAGCTGCTGACGAGTCGTGGCTTTGCGGACGAGATCAAAATCCTGTGAAGATCGCAGCGCGTTGAGCGCTTGAATCGAGACTTGGCCGCCGTCTTCATTATAATATGCGGTGCTGATGTGCTCGACTTTCGTATTGATCGCATAGCCGAAGATCAGCAGTTGCAGTGTCGGCAGTGCCAGCGCGAGGATCAGCGTCGTGGTGTCGCGCCAGACGTGGATCCACTCCTTGTAGAGCACGGCGCTGAAGCCGCGGACGTCGAAGGGCCGGTTCATTTCGCACCGCCATCGGCGCCGTGCGCGTGGCCTTCGCTGCCGTGCGCGCTGCCGTCGCTGCCGTTCCCCTCGGTGCGCGCCCGCGTAAGCGCCACGAAGACGTCTTCAAGCGATGGTTCGATGTGCTCGACGCCCACGATGGCACAGCCGCTCTTGCGCAGGTCGTCGCCGAGGCGTTCGGCGCTGATATCCGTCGTCACGACCACGTGCAGATCGCGCCCGAAAATAGTCGTGTCGCGCACGTACGGGAGCGCACGCGCGGCCGAAAACGCCGGCATCACGTCCTCAGTGTGCACGGCATAGCGCACAGTGCCTTGCGGCTGCACGCCGGGAAGACGTCGCAACTCATCGAGGGTGCCGAGCGCGATGAGTTCGCCGCCGTAGATGTAGCCGACGCTCGAGCAGCGCTCTGCTTCATCCATGTAATGCGTGGTGACGAACAGCGTGACGCCCGTCTCGGCGAGCCGGAACAGCAAGTCCCACAGGTCGCGGCGCGCGACCGGATCGATGCCCGCGGTGGGCTCGTCGAGGAAGACGACCGGCGGCTCGTGGAGGAGTGCGCACGCCAGCGCGAGCCGTTGCTTCCAGCCACCCGAAAGTTTGCCGGCGAGACGATCTGCGAAGCGGCCCATGCCCGTCAGGTCGTAGATCTCGTCCCTGCGGGCTTTTCTGCGGCGCGGATCGAGTCCGTACGCGCGCCCATAAAACTCAAGATTCTCGTTGACCGTCATATCGGTGTAGAGCGAGAATTGCTGCGACATGTAGCCGATCGACGCGCGCACCTGGTCACCCTCGCGCTCGACGTCGTGACCGTCGACGTTGCCGCGTCCGCTGTTGGGCTGCACGAGGCCGCACAACATCTTGATGGTGGTCGATTTGCCGCTGCCGTTGGGGCCGAGGAAACCGAAGATCGTGCCGCGCCGGACTTGGAAGCTGAGGTCCTTGACGACGGTCTGGTCACCATACCGCTTGGTGAGGCGATCGGCGACGATCGCCGGTTGGCCTTCGCTCATCGAGTGACGACAGCCGTTGTGCCGCCGCGTAGTTCGTGGTTCGGATCGTGCACGCGGATCTTGACGCCGAAGACGAGATTGGCGCGGTCTTCGGCGGTTTGCACATCGCGCGGCGTGAACTGCGCCGATTGATCGACTGCTTCGACGTGTCCGTCGAACGTGCGCCCGGGAAATGCATCCGAGTGCACCGTCACGGGCTGGCCGACCGGAAATAGCCCAAGGTTGGGCTGCGGCACGTAGATAAAAAGATACGGATCTTTGAATTCGTCGATGGTCGCGACGGCGGCGCCGGCGGGAACGAGATCGCCGACGCGCAAGTTCAGACCGTTGACGATGCCTTCATCCGGGGCGCGTACGGTCATCTCGACCAGCCGCGCGTGCGCCGCCGCGACTCCGGCCTGAGCGGTTTCGACTGCGGCCTTCGCTTGCGCGATCTGATCGGGACGCGTGCCCGCGGCGACGAGTGATGCATTTGCGGCTGCTGCCTGGTACGCTTGGCGCGCGGCGAGTACGCCCTGCGGCACCGAGCCGGACTCGGCCGCGGTCAATTGCGCCTGAGCAGAGTGCAGTGCAGCCTGAGCTTGGCGATCAGCGGCGACGGCGGCGTCGCGATCCTGCGCCGACGTAAAGCCTTCGTTGAAAAGCTCGACGGCACGCCGGGCGTTCGCCGACGCGTCGATCGCAGCCGCAGACGCCTGATGGACTTGCTCTTTCGCCTGGATGATCTGGTGCGGCGCGGTGATGCGCGCCTGATCGTAGGCGTGCCTCGCCTGCTCAGCCTCTGCGTTTGCCTTGTCTATGTCCGGCTGGCGCGGTCCGGCCTGCAGATCTGCAAGCGTTGACATCGCTTGCGCGAGTTGACCTTGCGCTTGGGCAAGCGCGGCGCGCTCATCTTTGGGATCGAACTCGACGATGATCTGGCCTTTGGAGACATGCTGTCCGGTCGTCACGCGGACTGCGATGACGCGCCCGCCGACGGTGCTGCCGATGTTGGGCGCTTCGGGCTGCAACGTGCCGCTGTACCCGGTCGTGGAGCGGCCACATGCCGCTAGACCCAGTGAGAGTAGTGCTACGACCAAGATATGCATCGAGGGCCGATGCGTGTTCATGCCTTTACCTTCTGCGCGCGTAGTGCGGCCAGTGAGAAATCTGCGATGTGCTCGGCGATGCTGTCAAGCTGCTCGGGGGTCATCTTGAATTGCGGCCAAAGCCGCCCGAGCACTGGTGCGGTCAACGGATAGAAGAAGACTTGGCCCATGATGCTTTGCGTGGATAGCCGCGTTTTCAGATCGTCGGGCGAGCGGCCTAACGTCGCGCCGACGGCCCCGCGCAGCCGATCGAAATTCGGACGTATGATCTCATCAACCGCGTGCGCTAACGCGGGCGTGGGGTGCGAGAGTTCGTGCCGCATGAGCCGGAACGGCACCGAGGGCTTGTCTTGGCCGTACAGCCGCGACAGCATGACCTTCACGACCGTGCGAATCGTCTGTTCGGGTGGCAGATTGCGCTCGAACGCCGCCCGCGCCGCAAGGCCGACCGAGCTGACGGCGCTGCGCAGCACTTCGGTGTAAAGGCCGAGCTTGTCGCCGAAGTGATAATTGACGGACGCGATGTTCGCGCCGGCGCGGCGGCTGATCTCGCGCACGGTCGCCGCGTAATAGCCTCGATCTGCGAACACCTCGGTCGCGGCGTCGAGCAGCTTCGCTCTCGTCGGATCGCTTGGGGCGGGATTTACGGCTTTACGGCTTGTGGGCCGCCGCGGGCTGCTCTTGGTGTTCGGCATAGCTTTCTAACACGCATTTTAAACAAGTGTTTGAAACGGTGTCAAGCCGCGACGCCCGTAGAGCGGGACCAACGCTGCTACGAACAGCGAGTTAGGGCGAAATGGCTAGATGAGCTCGGAGACCTTAAGGAGCCCCGTCATAATACGCGCGGTCGCGATCGCGTCGACGGTGGGAAGCGATACCACAGCCACACCACGTACAGCAGCGTCAGCGCGTACAACGCGCCGAAAAACCACAGCGGCATGTTCCAATGGATCAACCGGCTGCCGAATGCGAATAGCGGTTGCATATCCGCGTCGCTGCGGCCCGAAGTTCGCAGCAGATCGAATTCCCACGTCGTCAAGAAGCAAAGTTTTCCGGCGAACTTCTGCAGCGCGACAAGCGCCATCGCCGCGAGGTGCAGCGCTCGCCACCAGAACACCGACACGAACATCCATCCGAGGCGCGCGCCGATCGGGATCGCGACCAAGCCGAAGACGATGAAACCCACGACGATGAGGTGCACGCCGAGGACGGCCTGCGCGAGCTCGATTTGATTGCGGACATCCATCTGCGCTATACTTCGAGCATGGCACAAACCATCATCTACACGAAGCCTGGTTGCCCGTACTGCGCAGCGGCGATGGAAGACTTTCGCAAGCGCGGCGTTCCGTTCATTGAGAAGGATGCCGGCCGTGATAAGGCTCTGCGCGAAGAGATGCGCAAGCTTTCGGGTGGATTGACCGTTCCCGTCATCGTTTCGCCGGAAGGGAAGGTCACCGTCGGATTTGGAGGCGGCTGAGTCATCCACTGACCGGCGTGTCCGGTCGCACGAGCGCAAAGAAGAAGGCCGCGGGGGTCACGCCCGCGGCCTTGGCATGTGTGCGGATCTCGAACGAGCCGTCGGGCTACATCTTGATCTGCACGTTGAACGTCGCGTTGAACGGAATAACCGCTCCAGTGGTTATGCCGTTGTCGCCCCACGCGTTCGGAACGTAGGGATACTTGAACTGTGGCTGGATCGTATCACCAGGATTGTAGAAGTTGCCTACCGGCGGAATGAACGACGGGCTGTTGCTGTACAAGCACCAGTAGCCGTTGTTGATCGTCCACGGCTCTTGCGAACCGCCCCTGCATACGTTCACGATATTCGCCATGTTCAGCTGATATGTCACGCGTGGAGTCGCCTCGTACGTGATGCCCATATGCAGGCTGAACTGGCTGGGTTCTACGAACGCACCCGGCTGATCGAACTTGCCGGTATACGGGTCTGGAATCACAAGCGATCCGGTGCAACTCGTTGCATCCGCCTGCGTTCCTGTGCCGCCGAAGGGATAACGTGGGTCGCCCGCGAGACCTGCGCCGCCTGCAAGAGCTCCGCAGGAAGACGGATCGAACCCATACGTCGTCTCCGGTGCACCATACGGCTGCCCCGCATGGAACTGCAGCGACGGTGTGAACGCCCACTTGTCGTGCTTCCATTGGAAGATCAACGTCGCGACGTTCGGCACCACGTAGCCGATCGACGAGAGCTGCACGCCGACGGGCACGATGTTGTACGGCGCGTAGTGCCCGTTCGGATCGAGCAGCGACTGGGCGGGTGCGTTGAAGTACGGATTTGCGACGCCGCTCACTTCAGTGGCGACGGCATTCGCGTTGCCGTACGGTCCGCACAAGCTCGTCGGACTGTTCGACGGCGTCGCTGCGGCGCACGCCTTCGTGAACGAGTTGTAGTGCTGGATGTCAGAGTTGTCCTGTGCGAGCACCGATAACCCATTGGGCAGCGGGCTGTAGCGGATGTAGCTGTGCGTATATGTGTAGGACAGCTGCGCCGCTAACCCGTTGTTGCTGAAGTTGCCGAAGTTCGCCAAGAACTCCAAGCCCATGTTCGTCTCGTTGCCAACATTGAGACCGGACACGAACGCCTGGGTCGGGGCGATGTAGAGCGACTGAACCTGGTTGGTCGTCTGGCGCAGGAACGGCGTGATCACGAACGACGTTTGCGTGTTCGGGAACTGGTGCTCCCACGACATATCGTAGTTATACGAGATCGACGGCGACACCATGTGGTTTGGCGTCGTGAACCCGTACTTGTAGAAGAGCGAGCCCAACAACACTTCGGGTAGATCCTGCTCGAGCGCGTTGTATTGCTGGAACGCTGCGTTTGCGGGCAGCGAGTACCGGCCCGCCGAGAACCGCAGGACGTTGTTGGAGTCGAACGTATACGTGCCGCTCAAACGCGGCTCGAGGATGTTGTAGGTGACCGATCCGCCGTCCGCGGTCGAATTGGTCAACGTCGCCGGCGCGAAGGTTCCGGTGAACCCAGTCGCCGCGTGGATATTCGCCGCCAGTGTTGGAGACGAGCACGCGGTTCCGGCAGGGACGCCGAATGAGGTCATGTCGAACGGGTTACCGCCGTTGAACAACCGATTCACGCACGACACCGCATTCCACGCATTGAACCAGAAGTCGCGCGTGCCTCCGCCGGTCGGCGAAAAGCCGAACGTGTAGATGTCATCGCGCAGACCGAGGTTGATGTTGAGCCGGTCGTTCGGTTTCCAGGTGTCTTGCAACGACACTCCCCAGAACCGTGGGCTTACCGTATTGTACGTGGCGTAGGGGCCGTTCTCAGAGACGAGCCACCCGCAGGGTCCACCGCAGGCGGTCGAGCTCGGCGCAGGAACGCCGCCCGACGCGATGCCACCGAGACAATTCTCATGGCAGCCCGTGTTGAACGTCAGGTAGTTCGCGCCGCAAGGTACGGCTGGGTTGACCACGCAGCCCGCGCCGCCGCTGTTGTCGAGACCGCGCACCCCCTTGAGGCATGACGACGCCACGCCGGGATTGGCCGCGTTGTAGCAGATGCCGCTCATCGGATCCGTGGCGTTCACGAGCTGCGCGACCACAGCGCGCGTGCCGCCGGCGTTGAACATCTGCGTGTTGTTGTCGCGCACCGTGCTGGCCGTCGAATATATCCCTTCGAAGTTCAGCAAGTGTCGCGACGAGAGCTGGTTGACGTAGTTGAGCGACCCGCCACGCGTATGCGTCCACAGCTCGTAGTCGGGAGCGAGGCCGAAGTCGAGGTTCCACGCTGCCATCGGATCGTGGATGTACCACCACGAATAGTCGATGTAGCCGTAGAGGCGCAGATACGACTGCGTGCCGATGTTGTGCTGGTACTGGAGCTTGTAGATCGACATGCCGTTGCTGTAGCCTGACGGATAATCGCCGGGGATGTTCTGCGGCGCAAACGCGCCTGAGCTCGGGAACGCATATGGCACGATCTTGCCGGCCTGTGTCGGATCGGCCGCGGTGAACAGAGTTCCCACGTTCGTCAGATACTGGTAGCCGGAGGTCCACTGCGGTTGCGTCGGGCCCAGAATCGCGCCCAGCGTGTTGTTCGAGAAGAACTGCGGTCCGCCGCCCCAATCGTTCGGCGACTGTACGTAGTTGGTGTACAGCTGGAACGTGTCGTATAGCAGTTGGATGTCGTCTTTACCGGGATCGTTCTTGTGCGGGAGGCCGAAGTGGAAGTTGAAGACGTTCTCGCGGTCTTCAGTGCTCTTGATCGTCAGGACGTTCACGCCGCCCAGGTAGTAGCCGCCCGGTCCGGCGGGCACACCGAGGATCGTGTTCGCACCGTTGGCGTAGCACAGCGTGAAGTTTGACGCATTCGCGGCGCCGCATCCGGTCGCTGGCACCTGCATGTCGTACACGAGACCCCAGTCTGCGTTCTGACTGGCGCCGTTGGACTGGTCGTAATACCGCGGTCTCTGGTTGATGATGCCCAAGCCCACGTAGTACGAGAAGTTGCGGTTAGGCGTCGCACCACCGAATTCGATGCTCGCCTTGTTGTAGAGGCTGGGGCCGCCGATGCCAAGATCGACGGTCGCATAGCCCGGATACGTGCCGCTCTTGATCACCTGGTTGATGTAGCCGGAAAGGCCTGCGCCTTCGGCCGTGGCCGGCGTGGCCCCAGTGTAGAGTTGCAACTCTTGCTGGCCGATGGCGGACAGATTGCTCGACGCGTAGTTGTCGAACGACCGGTTGATCGGTACGCCGTCGAACTCGTAGCCGACTTGGTCGTAGTCGCCGCCACGGATGTTGACGGTCTGGAACCAGCCGGTTTGTCCAGGCGGAACGTACGCGCCGGGCAACGCCGCGATCGCGGAGTAGCCTTGGTTCGAGCCGCCACCGCCACCGAGCACGGCGCTGCGCGCTTGCGCGGCAGGGTTGACCGAGTAGACGTTGGCCGTCGTACCAGGTTTCACCAGATCCGTCGACGCGCGCGTCGTGACCGTCGCCAGCGTTTTGATCGCCGGCTTGGCAAGAATTGTCAGGTTCTGCACCTGGTCGGCGAGCACGGTCACACCGCGCTGCACAAACGACTCGATGCTGCCTTCCTTATCCACCGTCACGGTATACGTGTCGGGGACAAGTGAGACGAACCCGAAGTGACCACCGTTGTCGGTATTTGTACTTGAGGTTTGACTTGCAGAAGACGCAGTCACCTTAGCTTGCGCCACTGGCGCGTGCGTTTGCTCCTGCAGAACGGTGCCATTCAACGATCCGGTGACGCCTGCCAGAACCCATGTTACCTGTGCAAGCAATACCGCGATCGCCAAGATGGCAATTCTGAGGCAACTTTTCATCGTGTTGTTTCCCTCTCAGAGAGCTCTCAGCGACGAAATCCGCCGACCCGCGAGGATCGACGGATACTGGGGCGCGCAGCCCACACACGGGCGTTGCAGGCCGCCGTCCCAGCGATGAAAAGCGTAGCACTCGCGTGCGTCACGGTCGCGCACGTTCGGACGAGCGCGCGCACATTTTGGCGATGGCACCGTTTTGGCGTAGGTTCGAACGCACGTATGGGTAAAGATTAATGTGCCATGGAAGAGCGCGAGTGGTTCCGGCACAACGAATTATGCGAGATGCGCCTGCTCGTGCGCGCGTCCAGCAAGAACCGCGCCTGGGTCGGTTTTGACGCGACGCTGTTCGACACGTCCGGCGGGCGCGTTGAAATTCCCAAAATGCCGCGTCACAATCTCAGCATGCAGATCGGGCCACCGATCATCGCGACTTGCCGCTGCGAGGGTCCGATCGACCGGCGCTTGCAGTCGCCGGGCGACATCGATTTTGTTCCGAGCGGCTGCACTGCAGTGTGGGAAGACGAAGGGCCGACGACGTTCTTGTCGGTCAATATCGAGCATGCGCTCGTGCGCTCAACCGCTGACGCGATGGGCCTCAATTCCGACCTCGTGTCGTTCGAGCCCGAACTGCAGATCAAAGACCCAAAGCTCCAGCACATCGGCTGGGCTCTCAAGTCGGAGCTCGAAGCACGCGATCCGTTCGACCGGCTCTACGCGGAGGGTCTCGGCGTTGCGCTTACGACCCATCTGCTGCGCCGCTTCGCACGCATTCGGCGGGTGCCGGCGCGGGGCTTGAGTAAACGTCAATTGCGCGCCGTGATCGACTACGTCGAAGACCATCTGTGCTCGGATCTCTCGCTACATGAGCTCGCGAGCATTGCGGGCGTGAGCGCCTCGCATTTCAAGTCGCTCTTCAAAGACAGCACCGGCGTGCCACCGCACAAATACGTCGTTCGCCGCCGCGTGCAATTGGCAACGCACTTGCTCGCGCGCGGCAGTCCGCAGCTCAGCGAAATCGCGCTGCAAGCCGGCTTCGCCGACCAGAGCCACATGGCACGGTGCATGCGCCGCGTGTTAGGCGTGACGCCGTCGGCGTTGCTGCGCCAATACCGATGATCCGCGCGCGCCGGTTAAGCGGTCGAGCATACTCGACCGCCGCCTTGATATTGTCGCTGCTCGCTGGCGGAGTTGCGACGGTGCCGGCATCGGCCGCGGCTCCCAGCATGTTGGCCGGATTCGACGGCGGCACCGGATGGATCAACAGCGTTCCGCTGACGCCGGCGGACTTACGCGGAAAAGTCGTGCTGGTGGATTTTTGGGCGTACACATGCATCAATTGTTTGCGCACGCTGCCGTACGTGCGCGCGTGGTACGACCGCTACCACACCGACGGCTTGACGATCGTCGGCGTGCACACGCCCGAATTCGATTTTGAAGGTGATATGGCCAACGTCAACGCCGCGGTCAAGCGCTTGGGAGTCGTGTGGCCCGTGGTGCTCGACGATCGTCAGGCGATATGGAACCGATATCAGAACGACGCGTGGCCGAAGGAATATCTTTTCGATCAACGCGGCAGACTCGTCGACGTGCAGACCGGCGAAGGCAATTACCAGCAAACCGAAGCCAAGATCCAAGAGCTGCTGAAAGCATCACAACCGTCGCTGCGTTTGCCGGCGGTCATGGCGCTGCTGCCTCAGGACGATTACACGAAGCCCGGCGCCGTCTGCTATCCGCAAACGAATGAAACGTTCGTGGGTCCATGGCATGGTTCGTCCGTGGCGAACCAAAGCTCCCCAAGCGGGGCGGCTGATCTGAACTACGTCGATGATCCACGTGCCAACCGAGATGGCAGCATCTATTTACAAGGTCATTGGCGGCCAACGACTCACGGCGAGGCGTTGGTCTCGGGTGGCAGCGACGGCTATCTGCGGCTGCCATACCACGCGATCCAGGTCGTCGTCGTGATGAAGCCTGAGAGTGGCGGTGCGATCCGAGTCAAAGTCACGCAAGACGGCAAACCGGTGGAGCGCGCCGATGCCGGACGCGACATCCGTTATGATGCGAACGGTGACTCCTATGTCACCGTCGATGCGGCACGCGCCTACGAGCTCTTGATGAACGCGCGCTTTGGCAAGCACGACCTGCAGCTGTATCCGCAGCGTAACGGACTGGGCATCTATGACTTCGCGTTCGAGTCGTGCGAGGTGAGCCCGTCCAAAAACCCGGCGTCATCCTAAGATCAGATCGATGAGCGGTGGGTAGCAGCGCGCGATGCATTCGTGCGGATTCTCTGGTTCGATCACGTCGTGCATCGCGGGAAACTCGTTCATCCAAGCGACGGTGCTACGCATCATACCGTTGCTATTCCAGTAGTCAGAGAGCTGCGCGGTAATGTCGTTGTTGACAGCCGGGTCCTTCGGATTCAAAGCGAAGATCATTTCGGTCCGGCTCTGACCACCGAGCGGGGCCTGCGCGCTGATCGTGAGTTCCCCGATCAGGTAACACTCGCCAAGCGCACGTATCGGAAAGCGGGGATACGCGTGCATCGGGGTGATCTTTTCCTTGAGCGTACTATCCCACCACGCATACTTGCTCCATGGCATGGCGCGCATCACGCCGGCTGCGAACACGCTGAACGGAAACGGTATGTGGCTCAGTCCAAACGCAGGCGCGAGCGCGACCACACGGTCGATGTCTGCCCGCTGCGTCGCCAACCACGTGACGATGACGCCGCCGAGAGAGAGGCCGGAGATGACGAGGCGCCGGCCGAGGCCGCGCGCGGCATCGATCGCTTCTGACGCCGCGCTCGTCAGTCGCTCCGCTGTAAGACCCTCGAGCCGCGTGGTCATTCGATTGACGTCGCCGTGCTCGGGGTAGCGCGGCACCAGCACGTTGCACCCACGCCGGTGCAGTTCGCGCGCCATCAGCGCGTATTGCGCCGGACAATTCGTAAAGCCGTGGCAAAGCACGACCGCGACATCGGTGGTTCTTCCGTGACTGTAGAGCGCTGTCCGGCACACAGGCAAGATGCTCGCGTCATCAAGCTGCTGCAGGCGTTCAATGGCGAGCTTGGCGCCCTCGTATCGGCGCGTCCCAACTGGGCCGGGAGCAACAGATGGGGCGGCAACGGATTTGGCCTGTGCATGCAGGCCAAGCATTGGCACCCCGCCTAAGAGGCTGACGAAATCGACTCGCCTCATGCTTGTCGTCGACTGCACGAGAAAGCCGCCACCGCTACTGTCCCCGTCGCCATGTCAACGGGGCGGTTCAACGATTCCGGCAAGCGCGCCTAGCCGCGGCTCGGGGAACTCTAATGGATGATATTTTCCCACTCGTAGTCGTGCTTGGCTTGATCCTTGTCGTGCTTCTCGTCATCCCGATCGCCGCATTGGTTCAGACGACGCAGCTCAAAAAGCGCGTGTCCGAGATCGAGCAGCGACTGGCGACGTTGCCGCGGGCCTCGAAGCCGCAAGTCGAGTTGGCACCTGTGCAACCCCAACCCGTTCTTTCACCGCCGCCAGCCAAACCAGCGATTCCCGCGAGCATCCCGCCCGCTTCCGTAACGTCCCCACGCATTGCAAGTTCGCGCGGCGATCTCGAGCGCTTGATCGGCGGCAAATGGCTTAACTGGATCGGAATCTTTGCGCTCCTCTTCGGCACAGCGTTCTTTCTGAAGCTCGCGTTCGACAACGGATGGATTGGTCCGATCGGTCGCGTCACGATCGGCTTACTGGCTGGCACGGCGCTCATCGGATACAGTCAAGTGCTTTTCCGGCGCAAGTTCGTCTATTTCTCCGAAGGTGTCGCCGGACTTGGAGCAGGCGTGCTCTTCCTGTCTTTGTACGCAAGTTGGAACTTCTACCACTTCATCCCGAACATCGCCGCATTCGCCGGCATGGCGGCGGTCACGTCCGTGCTCCTTGCGCTTGCACTAGTGCGCGATTCACAGCGCATCGCCGTGCTCGCGCTGGTCGGCGGCTTCGTCACGCCGCTGCTGCTGAACACCGGCGAAGACGCCGAGGTGCAGCTATTCGGCTACCTCGCATTGCTCAACGCGGGCTTGCTCTGGGTCGCGTACGCGCGAAACTGGCGAGCGCTTCCGGCGGCGTTTGTTTTCACGCTTATCTATTACTCGGTATGGTATAGCGCTCACTACGAAGAGTCGAAGCTCGGCGTGACCGTCGCGTTTAGCGCGCTGTTCTTCGTCGAGTTCGCCACGCTTCCAGCACTGCGTGCCTTAAGAACTGGTACGATGTACGGCGAGCAGGTCGCCCTCGCATTGCTCAACACCGCGTGGTTCGTCCTCGCGATGAACACGATGTTGTTCGCACATCGCTGGGTACTTACCGCGATCGTGCTCCTCATCGCGCTCGCCTATCTCTTCATAGCGCAGGCCGCCGCGCGGTCGAGCGGAGCGCCCTTAGCACGCATTCTCTACAGCGGGCTCGCTCTCACGCTGGCAACCGCCGCGATTCCGATCAGGCTCTCGGGTCCATGGATCACGATCGCATGGGCGATCGAGGGCGCAGTGCTGATCTGGAGCGGCGCATACACGAACACGCGGCTGCTGCGAGCGGCCGGCTTGATCGTCTTCACGATCGTTGTCGTGCGACTGATCGTTTCACCCTTGCCTGGAGGGCATCCAATTTTCAATCCACGGTTCGAGACATTCGCCGTCGTTATCGCCTGCTTCGGCTTCGCCGCCTACGTCGCGTCGCGTTCGCGCGATCAGCTAGGGAAAGACGAACAGACGATATTCAGCGTGTTGCAGGTCGGCATCAACGTCATAGCGCTCTGGGCGCTGACTTCAGAGGTGCTGAGCGGTACTCAGGCAGCTCAGCAGCAACAGTTGCAAGTGACACTCGTCTGGACGCTGTATGCCGCCGCGCTGCTGTTGCTCGGCATGCGATACGGGTCGAAACTGCTGCGCTGGCAGGGCCTTGTGCTACTGGGAATCGGGATCATCAAGGTGTTCCTCTTCGATCTGTCCGAGCTTGCTCTCGGCCTGCGGATCTTGGCATTCATGGTGCTCGGAGTTGTGCTCTTAGGAGTATCGTTTCTCTACCAGCGGCGGCTCCAAACCGACAAATCGGACGGCCAATCATGATCGCGTCACTGGTCTTCCTTGTATTGACGTCGTTGCCGGCCGCATGGGCGAACTGGTCCGAAGTGCGCCACGTCGATGCGCCGTCCGTCCAGGCGGCTCGGCTGGCGCGGTTTGTACTTCCCATCGAGGTGTACGGCAACTCGCAGGTGGGCCTGGCTGATCTGCGCATCATCTCCGATACCGGCACGCAAATCCCATACGCCATCGACACGGCTGTCGCAGCACGGCACGAGGTACGAGGCCCAGTCACCGTATCCGACATCGGCTTTGTGCCGGGTAAGTACACCCAGGCAGTCGCAGATGTGGGAACTGCTGGGGACTTGCACAACGAGCTGACCGTAGTGCCCGGCTCAGGCGAGAGCGACTTTTTTGAATGGGTTGCGGTGGACGCAAGCGATGACCGCCAAACCTGGCGCATCATGCGCGACCGTGTTCCGATCTTCAGATTTGAGTCCGAGAATTTAACAGGTCGACAGCAGATCGCATTTCCCCAGACTCGCGCTCGTTGGTTGCGCGTACGTATCCTCGACAGCCAGCGCCCATTCGCAATTGACAGCATTGAGGTCGCACGGTTTAGTGAAACCCTTATCGAGCGAGCGCCACTGGCGGCGTCTTTCACGCAAGACCTGCAATCGCAGCAGCGCAAAAGCGTGTGGGTCGCTGACACGGGCTACGCGCACGTGCCCGTTTCAGCGCTCGAATTCAGTGCGGCGCAACCAGCGTTTCACCGGCCGGTCACCATTAGCGCAAGCGACGACGGCAAGACTTGGACCGAGGTCGCTCAGGGAGACATCTATGAAAGCGGCGCCGATCGACAGATGATCGTTGAAGTTCTGTCGGGTAACGGCCGTTATTGGCAAGTGACAGTTTTCAATCGCGACGATGTGCCAATACAAGGCCTACATATGCAGCTGCTGACGACCCCTACCTATGTCTCGTTCGAACAGGAGCCGGATCGCAGCTACCTTCTGATCTACGGCAACCCGCATGCACAAGCTCCGGAATACGACTTCACAACGCTAACGACTAAAGACCAGCGCATCGCAGCGACGCTGGTGAGCACCGGGCCACAGTCTTCCAATACGGCGTACGCCAGCCCGGAACCGTGGACCGAGAGGCACGCTTGGATCATGTGGGTGGCGCTGATCGCCGCGGTCGCCGTCATTGCGGCCATCGCGATCTTTTCGATGCGCGCGAGCGGCGGCCAGACAGAACCGCAGTAGCAATCTCCGCGGTCCGATTTTTTCATTTGGCGAACGGCAGGGGCAGGTACGTTGGAGCAGGGATTTGAACTGACGGCGCCCTGGGCGGTGAAAGGACGTGAAAATGTATATCGGAGTGGTTACGCTGTACGTCGACGATCTGGATCGCGCGATCGACTTTTACACGAACAAACTCGGCTGGGAGAAGACGATGGACGCGCCTATGGGCGAGGACCGCTGGGTGACCGTCGCTCCCAAGGGTGAGAAGACGCAATTCACGCTTTCCACGCGTGACGCAGACACGCCGAAAAACCCAAGCGGCTTTTCCGGCGTCATCGTCGAGGTGGACGACGTCTTCAAGATGGCGGACCAACTGTCGAAGAAAGGCGTCGAGTTCAAAGAACAGCCGCGCACCGAGCCGTGGGGCGGGTGGGCGAGCTTCAAGGACTCAGAGGGCAACGTCCACGGGATGCACTCAGGTGCACCCGCCGGAGTCAGCGCGAACTAGACCTTCAGTTCGACTTTCTCAAGCGCCTTAGCCGTCGGCACGACGTGATGGTTAAGGCGCAGCTCTTCGGGCGAGTAGCCGAACGCGAGCCCGAGCAGCTGCGGCAGATGGAAGATGGGCGTGTCGATGACCTTGTGAACGACGCGCGCCGCATCGGGCTGCTGGGCGTCGACATTGCGATGGCACAACGGGCAGGGCGTCACGAGTAAGTCGGCGCCCTTCTCTTTTGCCTCGAGGATGTGATTGGCGCCCATCGTCAGCGATGCATCGCGGTTCATCGTCACCATCGGGAAGCCGCAGCACTTCGTCTTGCCCTTGTACTCGACCGCCTCACCGCCCACGATCTCGATAAGCTGTTCGAGATAGGTCGAGCGTTCCGGCCGTTCTTTCAAACCGAGATATTCTTGCGGGCGCAGGATATAGCAGCCGTAGAACGGCGCGATCTTCAAGCCGGTCAGTTTGCGTTTCACCAGCGAGCGGATTTTGTCGAGACCGATGTCCTCGACCAGGATCCACAGCAGATGCTTGACGGTCGTCGTGCCTTTGTATTGATAGCCGCTGTCGGCAAGCACGACGTTCGCAGCAGCGAGCCGCTCGGGGCTCTTCTTGAAATGGTAGTTGTGGTTCGAGAGGACGCCCTGGCACGTCGAGCAGATCGTCATGAGCGTCGCGCCCTGACGCTCGGCCATCGCCAGCGTCAATCCGTTGAGCGAATCGGCGAGCGGCGGGTTCTGTTCGGACAGCACGCCCGCGCCGGTGCACGACGCTTCCCACAGCTCGAGAAGCTCGAGGCCGAGCGCCGGCGCGATTTTTTGCGTGGAGACGTAGAGTTCCGGGCAGGCGCCCTTCGAGACGCATCCCGGCCAAAACGCAACTTTCATTTGAATCTGCCACCGATCTTCTTGAAGATGTTCTTGATCCGCTCGACGTGCGGAATGGCGTGATGGATGAGCGGAGGAAGCTTACCCGCGCGCAGCAAGTTGAAGGCCGCCGGCAACGACTGGATCTGCGCCGGGATATTGAACAGCCCGACTGATTTCGGCAAGAGCGTCAGCTCGTTGAGGCGGCCGCTGTCGCGCACCGATTCCGCGAACGCGTCGGCGTGGCGCGTGCCGGCGTTGTGGGTGAAACCAGAATCGACCGCCATCTTGCGCAGCTTGAGGATTTGCTCGAGCGGGGCGACGCCTTTCGGGCACTGCTGGACGCACTCGTAGCAGTGCGTGCAATCCCACACGCCGTCGGGCTTGCTGTAGTTCCCGAGCCGGTCTTGAGTTTCGGCGTCGCGCGGATCGGCAGTATATCGGTAGGCCTTCGCTAATGCCGCGGGCCCGACGAAATTCTGGTTGACCGCGAACGACTCGCAGTCCATCAAGCACGCGCCGCACGAGATGCAGCTCACCTCTTGGATGAGCTCCTCCATCGCGGCGTTGGGCACGCGGTATTCCTCGCCTTGTGGGATCGGCTGTTTGTTCTCAAGCCAGGGTGTGACCGCGCGGTTTTTGTTCCAAAACGGGGTCATGTCGCACACGAGATCGCGCACGATCGGCATCGACGGCGGCGCCTCGACTGTGACCTTGCCGCCGACCGTGTGCTCGCGCAGCTTGCTCGTACAGACAAGACGCGCGTGACCGTTCACCCACATGGCGCATGACCCGCAGATCGCGCTGCGGCAGGCGCAGCGCACTGCTAACGACTCATCCTGGTACTCGCGCACGGCGATGAGCGCGTCGAGCACCATCGCGTGTTCGGGCAAATCGACCTTGAACGTCTGATACGTCTTGGGCGGCGCTTTGTCGTACGGCGCCTTGTAGGGAACGCCGGGCACGCCTTTGGGTTGCGGTTCGCCGGGCGGACTGTAGCGGCCGACGACGACGGTCCACTCCATCTTAGTATTTCCGCTCCTGCGGCGGCCATTTGGTGATCGTCACCGGCAGATAGCTGATGGCGGGCGCTTGGCCGTCGCGCTTGGTGATGAGGATATGCTTGAGCCAATTCGCGTCGTCGCGCTGCGGATAGTCGGTGCGCGACTGCGCGCCGCGGCTCTCTTTGCGATCGAGCGCTCCCAAAATAGTGGCCTCCGCACAATCGAGCATGTAGCCGAGCTCTAGTGCGAAGGTGAGCGCCTGATTGTAGATGCGCCCTTTGTCGCGAACCGCGACGGTCTCGTAACGCTCTTGCAGATCGTGCACCGCGGCCAACGCTCGCTGTAGACCGGCCTCATCGCGATACACGCCGACCTTCTCGTCCATCAGGATGCCCAACTCCAAGCGCAGCTTCGCGTGCGTCTCGCCGGTCGTTGGCCGGTCCATCAACGCTTGAACGCGCTCTTGCTCGGAGGCGAGGAATTGTTCGCCGGCGGCATCTGACGGCAATGACGTGACGGTCTTCACATATGCGGCCGACGATTTGCCGCCGCGCCGCCCAAACACCAGTGTGTCGAGAAGCGAGTTCGCACCGAGGCGATTGCCGCCATGAACGGACACGCACGCGACCTCGCCCGCGGCATACAGACCTGGTATCGGCGTGCGCGCATCGGAGTCAGTCTTGATGCCGCCCATGATGTAGTGCATGCCGGGGCGCACCGGAACCGGTTGCTGGATCATGTCGATGCTGAGGAAGTCGAGCGCCATCTCGTGGATCTGCGGCAGCTTCTTCAAGATGACGTCGGGGCCGAGGTGACGCAAATCGAGCAGCACGCAGCCGTCGACGCCACGCCCGGCGGCGATCTCCTGCCACTCGGCACGCGACACGACGTCGCGCGACGCCAACTCTTTCATGTTCGGCGCGTACTTCTCCATGAAGCGCTCGCCGAGGCTGTTGAGGAGGTAGGCGCCTTCACCGCGCGCGGCCTCGGTCATGAGGAAACCCGAGCCCTTGAGTGTGGTCGGATGGTACTGCACCATCTCCATGTCCATGACCGGCGCGCCGGCACGATACGCGAGTGCAATGCCGTCACCCGTGCAGATCAGCGCGTTGGTGCTCGGTTCGTACACGCGACCCATGCCGCCGCTGGCGACGAACACCGCCTTGGCGCGCAGCAGCACGAGGTCGCCGTTCATCATGTCGAGCGCGACGACGCCGCGACATTCGCCGCCCACCATGAACAGCGATGTCGCGAACCACTCCTCGTACACTTTGACGCCCGACTTGAGCAATTGATCGTACAGGGTATAGAGCAGCGCTTGGCCGGTGATGTCGCCGACGAAATACGTGCGTGCCTTGGAAGCGCCGCCGAACGCGCGGGTGCCGAGCCTGCCGTCGGGCGCGCGATAGAAGATGACGCCCATGTGCTCGAGCTCGATGATGTCTGAGGGCGCCTCGCTGCACATGATCTCGACGGCGTCCTGATCGGCCAGGTAGTCGGAACCCTTGATGGTATCGAGGGCGTGGATCTCCCACGAGTCGCCCTCGCCGATCGCGGCGTTGATGCCGCCCTGCGCTGCGCCTGAATGGCTGCGGACAGGGTGCACCTTGCTGAGCACGGCGACCGAAGCCCCGTTACGCGCTGCTTCTAACGCCGCGCGCATACCCGCAAGACCGGCGCCGAGCACGATGACGTCGTAGTCGACTATCACCCTATCTCACCCCTGTCATAATGGTCGTTTTCAGCGTTCCCTCCGCTCGCTGGGGCGCCCTACTATCGTGCGCACGTTCGGGCGACTTTAGTCACCCTTCCTTATATAGTGCGTTTTCCAGCACGCAATTCAAGCGTGGAGCGCCGGCGTCCGATGAACCTTGTAATCCGCGCGTGCGACCAATGCGCACGGTGGGAAACGACATGCAGCCAGTACACGATGCCGATGCCGCGCGGGAATCCGAGTGGCTGACGCTGACGGCACGCGGCGATCGAGCGGCGTTCGAGCGGCTTTTCCGTGCCTACGAACACCGGCTCTATCGCTTTTCCTTGGGACTCGTCCGCGATCCGCAGCTCGCCGAGGAGATCACCGGCGACGTCATGCTCGACGTGTGGCGCGGCGCGACTCGCTTTCGCGGCGACGCGAAGGTCTCGACGTGGATCTTCGGCATCGCCCACCACAAATGCGTCGACGCCTTGCGCCGGCGCCGTCCCGAACATGTCGAGCTGCAAACGCTGAGCGCGGTCAGCGATGCCGGCGCCGGCCCTGAAGAGCTCGCGCTCGCCGACAGCTTCCGCCGTGCGTTGGGCGATGCGCTGCTTGAATTGACGCCCGAGCATCGCGCGGTTCTGGAGCTGACGTTCATCAACGGCTGCTCGCAGGCGGAGATCGCCGCGATCGTCGGCTGCCCGATCAACACCGTTAAGACGCGCGTCTTCTACGCGAGACAACAGTTGCGCCGGATCCTCGACCGCCGGGGCGTTCGGAGAGAGATGCCATGAACCACGAAACCGTCACCGAACTGCTTCCCTGGTACGTCAACGGCACGCTGGCGCCGCACGAGCGCGCTGCCGTTGAAGCGGAGCTTGCGTCGTGCCCGTTGTGCGCCGCGCAGCTGGCCGAGCTGCAGCGCATCCACGCAGCGCTGCACGAGATCGATCAGGACGCGCCGGGTCCTTCTGAATCGCTGTTCGCTCGCACGCTTGCACGCTTGGATGCGCCGCCGCAGCGCAAGGGAGTGGCGTTCTCACTACGCGCATGGTGGAGCGACCTTTCGACGTCGGGCCGGATCGCGGCGCTCACGCCCGCGGTGGTTGCCATCGTGTTCGTGTTGATCGTATCGACTCGCGCGCTGGTCACGCCACAGCGCACAAGCATCACGAGCGTGTACAGCGCGCCTGTGGCAGGCCAACCGAACGCTCTCGACGAGCTGCAAAAGCGCAACAGCGCGATCGCCCAGTCAAATGCGCCGGCTCCGTCAAGCGTCGCGGGTGCTCTCTCGCGCTCGGAAGCACAACCGCCGCCGGCACCGGCCGAAGAGGCACTAACCGACTTCGACAAACTGAAGACGATGAACGGGCCGATGGTGCCGCCGGTGACTCCCGGCCAGCGCCCGCAGCTCATCCGCACGGGCGAGATCGGATTGCTGGTTCCGGACGTCGAGCATGCGTTGGCTCAGCTACAGATGCTCGCACAAACGCAGTTCGGCGACGTCATCTCGCTTAACGATCAGACGCCGTCGCAGCCTGGCATCCGTCACAGCGCGCAAGTCCAGCTCTCCATTCCAGCAGACCGCTTCGAGCAAACGATGAATGCGCTCGCGGCGCTCGGCGCGGTGCAATCGCGCTCGATTAGTGCAGAAAATGCGACGGATCAAATCGTGGACGGCCAAGCGCGGTTGCGCAACCTGCGCCGCACGGAAGCCGACATGCTGCGCATCCTCGATCGCGCCGGCAAGATTCCGGACGTGCTCGAGGTGACGCAGCAGATCGCGCAGGTGCGCGAGCAGATCGAGCAGCTCGACGCCCAAGTGCAATCGTTGCAGCATCGCGTCGCATATTCGACGATCTCAATCGACATCGAAGACGAGAAGCCCGTCGCGACCGCTGAGCCGGGTATCGGCACGCAACTCAACGACGCCTGGAAAGCCGCCCTACGACAAGTCCGCACGTTCTCGGTGCGCTTGGCATCGGCGCTGCTTGTGATCGTCGCCTTCGCG
>Ga0126371_10001377_pt1 | contig 20515 bp, 18 predicted proteins | sample PanSoiMetaPlot_4_FD_110145 | JGI IMG/M metagenome (GOLD analysis project Ga0126371, IMG submission 110145) | Tropical forest soil microbial communities from Panama - MetaG Plot_4 | ecosystem: Environmental > Terrestrial > Soil > Tropical forest > Bulk soil | place: Panama | collected 2016-02-17 | reverse complement strand
GCGGGTTGCCAGGAAGTGATGCCGCGGTCGGCTTTCACGCAAAATCTGGCGGCCATCCTCGAAGCCGCAAAGGATTAGCTGCTTTGTCTGAAAAACTCGTGCCGCGGAATTCTTGGATTTGTGCACTGCTATTTGTGTGTTCGACCTTGTCCGCAAGAACTCCATTCGCGCAGTCCGTGATGATGAATGGTCCCGCGACTTCTTTGAGAGATGCGCTGGTGGCCGCGTGCTCGCAGAACGCCACGGACTTTGCTCGTTCGCTGACCGCGCGCAACGCGGAAGCCTTTGCGCGCATGACGCCTCCAGCACGAGAGACATTGCTGAAACGTTTTGTCCTGCTCGATAAGCCCGGCAAACCCAACGTGCAAGACGCGCCCGACGGGCATGTGCTGGTCTACTGCGCCACCCAGGAAGTCACCACGCTGATGGACATCGGGAAACCCGAATTGCGGGATAACCTCGCCTACATTCCTCTCACCGTCAAAGATTCCACAGACACCGCAGACGCTTCGGCACACCGCGTGGTCATGGGAATGGTACGCGAGACCAGCCAGTGGAAAATTCTCTCCCTAGGTCTATTGTTTCTGGATCTGCCTTCGCTGGAAAACGAGTGGGACCGCGCCGAGATCAAGACGAACGAACTGGGCGCGATCGCTTCGCTGAAGATGCTGGTTGAAGCCATCGAAATCTACCGCAAAACCTATACGCGCCTGCCCGATTCGCTCAAAGTACTCGGGCCTGCCGCAACGGGCAAGCCCAAGCCGGAAAACGCCGCGCTCGTCGATGAGGATCTCGCCTCCGGCCGCAAGAATGGCTATTCGTTCCGCTACGTGATTGTTGGCGCCAGCACCACGGGCGCACCCGCGAAATACGAAATCGCCGCGATTCCCTCGGAATACGGACGCACTGGACAGCGCTCCTTCTTCTGCGACTCTGCCGGGGCCTTCCACGCCGGGGACCACAAAGGCGCCGTCGGCAGCGATTTGGACCCCAAGCTTGAGGAAAGCACCGCGGCCGCTTCCGACCCGAAACATTGAAGCCACGCCGTTTGCGCATTCACCCCCGATTTGTGAGTGGCGAGAATTGCGCTACTATTGCCGCTCCGGGTATGTCATTTCCCATCTCGCGATGTTGGCCGCTTCTGGTTGTGTTGCTGCTTCTGGCGAGCCTGGCTCCTCGCAGCCGGGCGCAGGAGGTCGAGTCCGGCTTCGGCCCGCTTCCGGTCTTTGAATTTCACAGCGGCTTCTGGGTGAATCTCCACCAGTTTCTTTACTACCAGGCGCGTTTGCGCGAAACCAGTCCCGAAGCGAAAACCGCGAGCGCGAGAAGTCCGGGCCAGACCTTAAAGCCAAACCCGGTTTCACTGACTGCTGCCGAACAGAAAACCTGGGACGAAGCGATCACCTATTACCGGACGAACTACGCGGGAAAAGATCCCCAGGTGAATCTCGACCTAATTCTGCTGAAAAACCAGCTCGGTGATTTTGAGGATTGTGGTGAATTGCTCGGCAAGAAGAAAAAGACCTGCGACGCCGGATTACCGGGCAACGTCGGTGTGATTCTTGAAGCCGCAGCGCCTATCTACCGCAGCCACTTTTGGGGGGATCAGGACCGCGCCAACCGCCGTTGGGTGGCGCGAGTGGCGCCGCTGGTGCGCGAGCAGGGCGTCGGCGTTTCGCAGCGCCTGGCGGAGATCTACCAATCCACCTGGCCGAAAGCGAAGATTCGCGTAGAGGTCTGCGCGTACGCCAATGCGGCCGGCGCCTTCACGACGCTCGATCCGCTGCGCGTTACCATCTCCAGTGTCGATTCTCGCAATCAGGACAACAACGCGTTGAGCGTGCTGTTCGAAGAATCGTCCCACGGCATCGCCATTCCCGTCGAAGACGCCATCGCACGCGAATGCCGCCAGCGCGACAAGCCGATTCCCCGCGACTTGTGGCATGCCCTGATTTTTTTCACTACCGGCGAGGTTCTCTACCCCGTGCTGCACGGAACGCCGGCAGAAGAGCCCGGCAGCGACAACGGCTCCTCCGACAAACCGAAGCCCACGGCCGTGCCACCGGAAATCTGGGAAAAGCTGAAACAACGTGGCTGGGGTGAGTACAACCGCCTAGTTGAGATCTACTGGCAACCATACCTCGATGGAAGAGTCCGATTTGAAGACGCCATCGCGCACCTGGTCTCGGCCGCATAAGGCGATCATCGTTACAAACACCGCCAAGCCAGCGGCACGCTCGGTAGTTCGCCGGCAAATTTCTTCGGCCGGTTGTCGAATCCAGGAACCCTCAGTCGTCTTTAGTATTGAACCGGGAGAACCGGCGCAAACAAGGCCGGTAGCCATCTCCCGAAGGGAGGAAATATATGAACTTTGCAAGTTTGTTGTTCAGGGCCCTGCTTTTCGTAGCCTTTCTGGCTTCGCAGCCCTCGGATTCGACAAGCACGCCGGACGCCCAGGCGGCCTTCGCCAGGCTACAGGCTCTTTCCGGCACCTGGCAGAGCACAACGACAACGGCTGACGGTAGCAAATCGCGCTTGCAATATGAGGTCATTGCCGGCAATTCGGCCGTGGTGGAGCGATTCATTAACGACAAGATGGGAGCGGCGGAGGCTATGGTCACCGTGTATTATCTGGACGGCGGGCGGCTCCTGCTGCAGCACTATTGCATGGCCAAAAACCAGCCGCGCATGAAGGCCGATTCGTTCGACGCGGCCCGGAACGAACTGCATTTCGATTTTCTGGACGCCACTGGGCTCGCGAGCCCACAGGCGGGACACATGCACAGCGTTACCTTTCATTTCACTGATGCCGACCACATGAGGCAGGACTGGCAATTCGTGGAAAACGGCAAGTCTAAATTCACCGAATCCCTAGAGTACACGCGCCAGCGTTAGGAGACATCATGCCGAACTATATGTTGCTGCTCCACGGCAATCCGGACGCCTATCTGAAACTCAGCCCCGAGGAAGCTCAGAAGGCCTTGCAGAAGTTCCTCGCATGGCGGGAAAAGCTGCGAAGCCAGAAAATCCTGGTAGGCAGCGCAAGGCTGAAAGACGATGTGGGCAAGGTGGTTCGCGGGGCTGGGAAGCCGCGCGTCACCGATGGCCCGTACACGGAAACCAAGGAAGTCCTCGGGGGCTACTTCACGATCGAGGCCCCCGATTACGACGCCGCGGTCGCACTTTCTGGCGATTGCCCGCACCTCGAATATGGCGGCACCATTGAGGTTCGCGAAGTTGTGCCCGTGCCCGGCGCTTGAGGTTCCTTTCTCATGGAGCCGGAAACCAACGCGCCAGCTCATGAATTGGTGGACCATCTGTTTCGCAACCGCGCGGGACAGATGGTCGCCTATCTGACGCGCCTGCTTGGGCCGGAGCATCTCGACACCGCCGAAGAAGTGGTCCAAGAGGCTGTGCTCAAAGCTCTCCAGACCTGGCCATATAGCGGCACACCCGAAAATCCGGCGGGATGGCTCTTTCGTGTGGCGCGAAATGCAGCTTTCGATGTCCTGAAGCACGAAAAACTCGTATGTCAGAAAAGCGTGGAACTCGGCGTCCTGGTCGACGGCGCTGGCGCCCCAGATTTGCCCGGAGACCCCGAGTTTGAAGAACAGCTGCGCGACGATGAACTGCGCATGCTGCTCATGTGCTGCCATCCCGCTATTTCCCGCGACGCCCGCCTGGCTTTGAGCCTGAAAACGGTCGGTGGTTTCAGCACCCGCGAAATTGCCCGGGCATTTCTCTCCGAAGAGGCCGCCATCCTGCAGCGGTTGGTGCGCGCCAAGCGGCAGATCCGAATCGATGGCATCGGCCTCGAGCTGCCGCGCGGAGAAGCGCTCGCGCAACGCCTAGACTCGGCCCTCGAAGCGATCTATCTGATGTTCAATGAAGGCTACGCGACGCATTCGGGCACCGAATTGATTCGCAAGGAACTTTGCGGGGAAGCCCTGCGGCTGGCGCAGCTGCTGGCGGACTCCTCGGTAAGCACACCGGCGTGCCATGCGCTGGTGGCCTTGCTCGCATTCCAAGCGGCGCGCCTGCCCGCCCGGGTCGATGGACGCGGCGAACTGGTTCTGCTTGAGGATCAAGATAGAACGTTGTGGAACCAAGCGCTGCTCGCTATGGGTTTCCTTCATATGAGCCTATGCGCGGAGGGAGTGGAAGTCTCCGCATTTCATTTGCAAGCGGCCATCGCTGCCCTTCACGCGAGTGCTGAGGGCGACAGACAGACCGACTGGGTGAAGATGCTCGACCTATACGACCAACTGATGGAAATCAGTCCCTCACCAGTGGTCGCACTGAATCGCGCAGTGGTCGTGGCCAAAGTGAAAGGTGCCCCGGAAGGGTTAGAGGAATTGCGTCGGTTGGCCGATGACCGGTCGTTGCAGAACTACTACTTGTTGCCCGCCACCGAAGCGAGCCTTCTGTTGCAGATCGGCGACAAGGATGGCGCGGCCAGGGTCTTCCGTGAGGCCCTCAAAAGGCCTTGCTCGGAACCCGAAAAGCGGCTGCTCATCCAGCGTCTGGCCCAGTGTGAACTGATCGCTCCGTGTTTCTACTAGTAGACGCTTCGGAGAATGCCGTGCTGGCATAACATTGCCCGCTGCCTGTGGCGATATTTCGAATCTTTTGCCAGAAGCTATCTCCCCGAAACAAGCGACGACGAGACGTCCCCGTTTGTCCGACGCCGAAGGGTGTGCTAGGCTGTTTTTCGCGTTCGTAAGCCCGGCCGCAAGCCACGCAGTTCCAAAGTTCCTTGACCTTTCTTTCAGTCGTTCCTTAAAGAAGGAACAGAACCGAGGGTCAAGTCTACTCCGCGGGCATCCATTCCGGGTCAGAGGAAGCAGAACCCATGGCTGCACGACAAGTCGCATCGAAAACCGAAAAAGAGCCGCGCGAAATCAAACTCGCCCACTCGCCGGATTCCGACGACGCTTTCATGTTCTACGCCCTGGCCACCCACAAGCTGGCCACACCTGGTTACAAATATACGCACACCCTCAAGGACATTCAGAGTCTGAACGAAGCGGCGCTGGCCGAGACCTATGACGTCACGGCGGTGAGTTTCGCGGCCTATCCTTCCCTGCGCGACAAATACATCCTGCTTGATTGCGGCGCCAGCTTCGGCGAAGGCTACGGGCCGATGGTCGTCTCGACCAGGTCCATGCGGCCCCAGGACATCAAGGGCAAGCGCGTCGGCGTTCCCGGGCTGAAGACTTCCGCATATCTCTCGTTGAAGCTTTACCAGCCCGACTTCGATGCCGTGGTCATGCCCTTCGACAAGATCATCGAAGCGGTAAAGAACGATGTGGTCGATGCGGGCTTGTTGATTCACGAGGGCCAGCTCTTTTTCCCGCAACTAGGTTTGCACAAGGTTGTGGATCTCGGCAGCTGGTGGCAGGAACAGACCAATCTGCCGCTGCCTCTCGGGGGCAATGCGGTGCGCCGGGCGCTCGGGCCGGACTTGGGCCGCCTGATTTCGCAAACCATCCGCGACAGCGTTTCTTATGGCCTGGAACATCGTGAAGAAGCACTGAACTACGCCATGCAGTTTGCCCGTGAGATGGACACCGAACTCGCCGACAAATTCGTTGGCATGTACGTCAACAAGTGGACGCTGGGCTACGGCGCAAAGGGCAAGAAAGCCGTGCGCGAACTGATCGAACGCGGCACCGCTGCGGGCCTGCTCCCTGGCCCACCGAACGTCGACTTCCTAGAAGAGTAGTTATTTCTTCTCCGGCGCCTTCATCGGCGTGAAGTACAAATCCTGATAGTCGAAGCTGAAGTCCGCGAGTGGCGAGACGGCAACCATCGTGAAGTGATCGATGCTGCCGTCAGGTTTCAGGGCGAAGGTGACGAACGCGTCTTCCACCGTACGATCGCGCCAGTGCGCTTTGAACGTATCGTACTGCCAGTGCTCGAGATCGGCCAGGCCTTTCTCGGTGTGCGCGAAATTCAGCAGCAGGCCGCCATTTTCCGAACGGATGGTCGCGAGGCCATACCAGGGGTCGGAATAATCGCCCACGTATCTTTCTAACGGCAGCGATGGTTTTGAATCGGTCGCACGGCCGGCCGCTGCCTTGGCCATGGTTTCATCCGCTTCTTTCTTCTGCTTGTCCAGGACCGATTTGAAGGCCGCCACGTAATCCTGCGTAGGTCCGCCGAGATAACTATCCAGGATATGATAGAGCACGGCTTCAAATGCAAAGTCCTGCTCGGCGTTGGTGAGAATGATTACGCCCAGATTTTCTTCCGGCACCATCAATACGCGCGTTACAAAGCCGGCTACGCCGCCGGAATGCCCTACCAGCTTGCGTCCCTTGTAGTCGCGCAGGAACCAGCCCAGGCCGTAGCCCGCAAGGTGCGGCCGAATTGCTTTCAATTCCTCGGGGCCCATTTCGTTCACCGGCACAACCGTTTGCTGCGCCCACATTTCCTGCAAAGCCTTCTCGCTGAACAGCCGCTGCTCAGCGCCGGGAAGCTTTCCGTGGTTCAACTCGACGATCACCCATTTGGCCAGGTCGCTGGCCGACGAATTAATGGAGCCGGCTGGACCCGCATTATCGAGCGCCTCGAACGGAATCACTTGAAGCTTCCCATCCACTTTCGAGTGCGGATGCGCCCAGTTCTGGCCTTCGCGGTAGGCAGTGGTGCTGGTATTGGTGGAATTCATGCCCAGAGGCAGGAAGATTTTTTCGCGCAGATAGTCGTCCCAGCTTTTGCCGGAGTTCTCGGCTACCACCTGCCCCGCAGTAACGAACATCAGGTTGTTGTAGGCATAGCGGCTTCGGAAACTGGTCGCTGGTTTCAAAAAGCGCAAACGATAGACCACATCGTCGCGCGTGAACGAGGTGTGCGGCCAGAACATCAGATCGCCTTCGCCAAGACCAAGCCCGCTGCGATGGCACAACAGGTCCCGGATGCGCATTTCTTTCGAGACATACGGATCGTACATCTCAAAGCCCTTCAGGCGCTCGTAGACCGGATCGTCCCAGCCAAGCTTCCCTTGGTCGACCAGTGTGGCGATGGCCGCCGAAGTAAATGCCTTGGTGTTCGAGCCGATTCCGAAAAGCGTATTCTCATCCACAGGTGCCCGATCGCCGAGTTTCCGCACGCCATAGCCTTTCGCCAAGACCACCTTGCCCTCTTTCACGATCGCGATCGACATTCCAGGCACTTCGAAGGTCTGCATCGAATGCTTGACGTAGTCGTCGAGATCGGCGGGCGGAGTTTGTGCCCGAGCCGCACATACCGACACAAACAGGCAGCAGACTACCCAGACCCGCAATCGGTCAGAACGCCTTTTCATACAAAGTTCCCCCAAGATTGACGCGCAAGCTTACCGCAGCTTTCGCTTGCCTCTCCCGTTCCCCTCGACTGGCGCTGTGCCGGATTCGCGGCACCCTGCTTGACGCTAGTAGTTGAATCCCTTAGTGTCAAATCGTCGCTATGTCTCGAAAATCCTTGCCAATTTATTCCATTCTGCTGTTTCTTGTTAGCTTTTCTTTCCGCGCAAACGGCCAGGCGACTTCGGAATTTCGCGATCATCCCGATATCCCCAAACAATGGCCGCGCGAACCGGTTCGTGCCGCACACGGCATGGTCGCAACCGACGAACCGCTTGCTTCGCAGGCCGGCGTCGAAATCCTGAGGCGCGGAGGCAACGCCGTGGACGCGGCCGTAGCTACGGCCTTCGCGCTGGCGGTCGTTGAACCCGCGGCGGGAAACATCGGCGGTGGGGGATTCATGCTCGTTCGCCTGGCGAACGGGAAGACCACCTTTTTCGACTACCGGGAAATGGCTCCCGGGAAAGCCACGCGCGAAATGTACATCAAGCCGGACGGTAAGCTCGACGAGCAGGCCTCCGTCATCGGTTACCGCTCGGTCGCCGTACCGGGCACAATCGCGGGGCTAGCTTTGGCGCTGAAAACTCACGGCACGATGAGGCTCGCTGACGTGATGCAACCCGCGATCCGCATGGCCGAACAAGGCATTCCCGTCAGCGAGAAATTGCTGCGTGAGTTTGCCGAAGAGCGCGCGGGCTTGCAGCAATTTTCCATGAGCAGCCGCGTTTTCCTGAACGACGGCAAAATGTACCGCGCCGGGGAGACGCTGCGTCAGCCAGAACTTGCCGCGACGCTCAAACGCATCGCCAAGAATGGTCCGGATGAGTTTTATCGCGGCGAAACCGCACAAATGCTGGCCCGCGACATGGTCGCCATGGGCGGTTTGATCACGCTCGATGACCTGGCGCATTATCAGCCGAAAGTCCGCGACGTTTTGCACGGAATCTACAGTTTCGGCGGCGAACGCTGGGAAGTGCTTTCCGCACCGCCGCCAAGTTCCGGGGGCGTGGCGGAGCTTGAAGCGCTGAACATGCTGCAGAACGTCGCACTCAAGGGTTGGGACGATCCGCAGAGCGTGCACATGGTCGTGGAAGTCATGCGACGCGTGTTTGCCGATCGCGCCGCTTATCTGGCCGACCCGGATTTTTCGAATGTTCCCGTCTCCGGACTGGTTGATCCCTGCTACGCGCAGGAATTGCTGGCTACAATCAATCTGCAGCACGCCACGCCGAGCAGGGAGGTGAAGGCGGGCAACCCGCACGTTTGCGACCACGGCGTCAGCGCCAGCGCCGAACCGAACACCATCATCAGTCTTGGTGAAGGCCCGCACACGACGCATTTTTCGGTTGTGGATGCGGCGGGCAATGCAGTAGCGAGCACCACGACGCTAAATGATAGCTACGGCTCGCATGTAACTTCTTCGGCCGGCTTTCTCCTAAACGACGAGATGGACGATTTCACCACGCAACCTGGCGTGCCCAACGCGCTGTTCGGTTTGATTCAATCGGAGGGCAACACCATCGCTCCCGGCAAGCGGCCGCTCAGTTCCATGACCCCCACGATCGTATTGCGCAACGGGCAACTTAGCTTCGTGACCGGCTCGCCCGGTGGCCCGACGATTATCTCCGCCACTCTTCTCACGGTAATCAACTGGATGCGTTTCGGCATGGACGCGCAGTCCGCCATCAACGCTCCTCGTTTCCACCATCAATGGCTGCCGGACGTAGTCATGATGGAGAAACTGTTTTCGCCCGAAATGGAAGAGCAATTGAAGCAGCGCGGCTACGCGGTGAAACGCCGCGGTCATATCGGCCTGGTCAATGCCATCGGCATCGATCCCAAAACCAGCGAGCGCTGCGGAGCTGCCGATCCGCGCGACGACGGCTCGGCTATCGGCTACTAGCGCAAAGCTAGCCTATTCCTTACTCCACGGCGGAGTCACGCCGGTCATGCGGGCATAGGCGACCAGTTGGCCCATGTGTTCGTTAGCGTGAACGACGATGCGCAGATAAATCCCGTCGACTGTGGCGTCGCGATCGGCGATGTGTACCTTGCGCCGCAGGTCGTCGGGTTTTGCCGCGAGGTGCGCTTGCTTCACCGCTTCCAGCGAACGTTTCAGCCAGGCGATTACTTCTGGCTTTGCGGTGACGCTCTTGTCCATTCCTTCCTGCAAATCCGCTGGCATCTTCGGACCGGTCACACTGAGCAGATAGAAATTGGCCATGGCAATGTGCATGTAGACTTCGCTCGTCGAACGCACACCCGGAGCGGGCCGCCAAGCAAATTTCTCCGGCGGCGTGGCTTCCGCCAGCGCAACAAGTTGTTGCGAAACATGCAGCCACTCGCCGTCATACCCTTGCCAGAGCCCTTCCGGAGCCCTCTGCGCAAACGCGGGTGCGGCACAGAGCAGCGAGAAGCAGACTGCTTTCGCTAACAAATTATTCATACGGCCCTCCTGATCGAAAGCTTCTGAAAAGACATTTTGTCTCCGGCGCGCCCACGCGGGGGAGTATAGACCGAAAGCAAGCTTGTGGTCGCGGATCGCAGCGGAGCTGTTAACTCATGGCCCGATCCTCGATCGCCTACCCTTCGCCAATCTCTCTGGGATGGGTAAACTTCTAACCTATGCAAAGAATCCTTTCGACTTATCTGTTTGTATCGAAAAAGCTGACGCCCGAGCTTCTAAAGGAAGTTCGCAATGCGAGCTTCCATGCCATCGAGCTTTTCGCCAGCCGGGGGCACTTCGACTACACCAACAAACAGGAAATACGCACGTTAGGGCAGGTTTTGACCGACAACAAGCTGCAACTTGCTTCTCTGCATGGGCCCACCAGCCGCGATTTTGGACCCAACCGTGAAGGAGGCACGCCGCTTTCCATTACCGAACTAGAGAGGGTCCGCCGCATCGAGGCCATGGACGAACTGAAACGCGCCATTGACCTGGCCGAGGATCTCCCCTTCTCTCGAATGATTCTGCACATGGGCGGCCACCGCGACGCGCCGGACCCGCGCCGACGCGACGCGGCTTTCAGTTCGCTGGAACATCTGGTGCTGCACGCCAAACATGCGGGCGTCACGATTTGCGTGGAAAACACCACGAGCGAAATGGGAGAACCCTCGCAATTGCGCGCCTTTTTGGAGGAAACCAGGCTCTCCGGCCTGCGGTTCAATTTTGACATTGGCCACGCAAATCTGGTGGCCGGGGCCAACGAAGAACGCGTCGCGGCAGGCTTCGAGATCATGCGCGATAACATCGTCAGCGCGCATATCCACGACAACCTGGGTGACAAGGACTCCCACCTGCTGCCGCATGACGGCTCAATAGACTGGCCGGCGGCTATGAAGCTTTTCCGTTCCCTGCCCGGCGGCCAAATTCCGCTGACCCTGGAACCAAAAGAAAAAACCGGCCCGGAGGCACCTTCCGTCCTCGAGCAAATCAGCGCTGCGGGAAAGTCTTGCGACCGTCTCGAGGAAGATTCGGAAAAGTTGTGATCGGAATGACTATAACCTGGCTTGTATGGAGCGCTTGATTTCTGGGCCGATGCGCTCGAGGATGCTGCGTCCCGGATCTTCGCCGACATAGCGTTGGATCTGGTGCCCGTCGCGATCGAGCAAAATGTAGGTCGGTAGCGCATCCACCTGGAAGCGATGCTGCAGCGAGCTGTCCCCGTCGTAACACTGTGTCCAGGACATCTGGTGCGCCGCCAGGAATGCGCGCCACGTCGGTTCGTCTTCATCCTCGCTGATGCTGACGATCATGAAATCCTCGCCGCCATAGACCGATGCAAGCCGGCGCAAATTGGGCAGTGCCGCGCGGCATGGCCCGCACCATGAGGCCCAGAAATCCAGGAGAACCACCTTGCCACGCATCTCCTGTTCCGGCAGTTGCCCGGCCGAAGGATTCCCGGCCGCGGTTTCCCCGGCCTTCTTCTTCAGCAGCGGCGCGCTGCGGCGGAAATTATCGTCGTCGTATTTCTTCGCAGGCTTTTCCGGAAGCGGCTTGTTGGCTCGGGCCAGGCGGGCTGCCTCGGCGAGGGACATGGGGAGGTCTCTGGGCGCAGACGGGTCCGTGGATTGCGCGGATGCAGTTGCGGCGCGGTTATTGTTCGACGCTAACCCGTTCTGCGGTACTGCGTTTTGCGCGGAAATCGTTGTGCAAAGATCAAAAGCAAGTACCGTGGCGAGCAGGACTGGGTTGCGCGCGCTGCCCATGGTCTTCTTACTTTGCGAAGTCGGGTTTCAGGAACAGCGTATCGTCCAGCGGAGGGTTCACCGTCACCTGCGTGATGCGAATCAGGATGACCGCTCCCTTCTCCGTGCGCTTCATTCGAAACGGAAATTTCAGCCCGGCCACTTCGCGGTAGTCGTCCATATCAATGGCTACGGCATATGGACCTTCCGGGGTGCTGATCACGTCCTCGGAGCGGACCAATAAGCCGGAGTCCGCGTCAAAGAAAAGTTTGGAGTGGCTCTTCTTGTCGCCGTCGAACTCCAGAACATAGGTGCTGTGCGCCCCAACCTTCTGCATGCCCGTGACTTTGCCGCCTTTTGCGGATTTCTCCACGCTGCCAGGATCCTGGAAGTCCGCCTGCTTGAGCTTTGCAGCAAGGGCCGCACCGGTGTATTCCTGGTAGCCCCGAGCCGAACTTTCGAGCCAAGCCGTGTGGCCGTCGCAAACGTCGCGGATCGTCACTCCGTTGGGCAACGTAAGCTTCGTCAGAGATTTGTTCGGCGATTTCTGTAGAATTTCCATGCCCAGGAAAACCGAGGAATCCTCGGACTGGTAGAGCCCTTTTAGACGGCGGGAAGTCGTTTTCTTCCAGGCTTCTTCGCCGCCGATGGCGTCGGCGCTCTTCTTCAAAAGATCCTGGGTCGTCGGCATGGGCGCATCGGCCGCACGAGGTGTCGCAGGTTCGGCATCCTTTTCGGAAGCGTTTCTAAGGCGGGTCTCCGTCTGTTGCGCGTTCACCTCGAGGGTGGAAACACCAGCCAACAAGCCACTCAGGACGAGGACTCGGGAGAGCCTTTGGACTTTCATAAACACCTCGTTGCTCTCAGTATGGGTTCGACCGAAGACGCTCGAAGTTTTGGCAAAGGGCAGTCGTGTTGAAACAAGGACTGTTCGAAAGGGTAGGTGGCCCAAGGTGGCTACATCGAGGTCAGCGAATCCTCGTGCGCCGCCGGAAGCAACTCCCCTTCTCTGCTAAACTGTTGAGTTCACTGAACCACTGAGAAGCTCACTATGACCATCATCAGCATCGAAAAGGCAGGCCAATACGACGGGCAGGAAGTGACCCTTCGAGGCTGGCTCTACAACATCCGCGAGTCGGGAAAGCTAGTGTTCCCCATCTTTCGCGATGGCACCGGAATCATTCAGGGCGTTTGCTCGCTGAAGGAAAATCCCGAAGCATTTGAAGCGCTCAAAGGGCTGACGCAGGAATCAAGCGTCATTGTGACTGGAAAAATCCGGGCAGAACAGCGCGCGCCGGGAGGCTACGAGATCGGCGTCACGAAAATTCAGATTGTACAAAAGGTCTCCGAGGCCACGCCCTTCCCAATCCAACTGAAAGAGCACGGTGTGGATTTCCTGCTCGACCAGCGTCACCTCTGGATCCGCACCCCACGGCAAGCCGCCATCCTGCGGATTCGCGCCGAGGCCATCCGCTCGGCGCGGAATTTTATGGATTCGCAGGGGTACACGCTTACCGACGCGCCGATGTTCACTCCTGCGGCCTGCGAAGGAACCACCACACTATTTGAAGTGAACTACATTGACGACCAGAAGGCTTATCTCACGCAAAGCGGTCAGCTCTATATCGAAGCCACCGCGATGGCGTTGGGAAAGGTCTACACGTTCGGGCCGACCTTTCGCGCAGAAAAGTCCAAGACTCGCCGCCACCTGACCGAATTCTGGATGCTTGAGCCGGAAGCCGCCTACGCCGGACTCTCCGACATGATGGACCTCGGCGAAGGCCTGGTCAGCGCCATCGTCCAGGGCGTGGTGGAGAACAAGTCGCGCGAACTGGAAATGCTCAAGCGCGACATCAAGAAGCTTGAAAACATCAAGCCGCCCTTCCCGCGCATCACCTACGAAGAAGCCATCGGCGTATTGCAGAACAATGGCAACCCGGCCAAGTTCGGGGACGACTTCGGCGGCGACGAAGAAACCAGCATTTCCAGCAGCTACGACCGGCCCGTAATCGTGCACCACTACCCAACGGCCATCAAAGCGTTTTACATGCAGCCGGATCCGGAGCGTCCCGATTTGGCACTCTCCTTTGACATGCTTGCTCCGGAGGGCTATGGCGAAATCATCGGTGGCAGCCAGCGTATTCATGACTACGATTTGCTCGTCAAACGACTGAAAGAGAACAACTTGCCGGAAGACTCCTTTCAGTGGTATCTGGACCTACGCCGTTATGGCAGCGTGCCCCACGCCGGTTTTGGCCTGGGCTTGGAACGCACCGTTGCCTGGATCTGTGGCACCGAACATATCCGGGAAGTCATTCCCTTCCCACGGATGATTTATCGGGTATATCCTTAATTGGGGTAGTTGCAGGCCATCCGCGGTTTCAACTCGCAGGACCAAAAACTCAAGCAAAGCGACGAGTGAGCGGTGACAAGTGACTCGTGCGCGGCGCAGCCGGAATTTCACCATTGCAGCCACGGGGTGTTTTCATGTCTCAAAAAATCCGCATTATCGGCGTTCCCATGGACCTCGGCGCCAGCCGCCGCGGGGTAGACATGGGGCCTTCTGCCCTGCGCGTGGCCGGCCTTCAGGCGCGTATCAAGCAGCTCGGCATCCAGGTGGAAGACATCGGCAACATCTCGGTAAAGCAGCCCGAAGAGATGCTGGTGGGGGAAAAACGCGCGAAATACGTGGAAGAGATCGCCGATGCCTGCAAGGATCTTGGAGAAGCAGTGCAAAAATCGCTCGAGGAAGGCTGGATGCCGCTGGTGCTCGGCGGAGACCATTCGATTGCGGTGGGTTCGGTCAGCGGGGTGGCCGCTCATTTCCGCAAGGACAAGAAGCAGGTCGGCTGCATCTGGCTGGACGCGCACAGTGACATGAACTCCCCAGAGACTTCGCCGTCGGGCAACGTGCACGGCATGCCGCTGGCGGGAATCCTCGGCTATGGGGTGCCGGAGCTTTACGACCTATTCGGTTACAAGCAAAAAGTCGAACCGCAGAACGTCGTACTGGTTGGCGTGCGTGACCTCGACTCGCACGAGAAAAAGTTCATCAAGAAGCTGGGGGTGAAGGCGTTCACGATGCGCGAGATTGACGAGCGCGGCATGCGCGAAGTGATGGCCGACGCACTCAGATTTGCCATGGACGATACCGACGGCGTCGCCGTTAGCCTGGACATGGATTTTGTGGATCCCGGCGATGCGCCTGGTGTCGGCACGCCGGTTCGCGGCGGGGTGACCTACCGCGAAGCGCACCTGGCGATGGAGATGATTGCCGACAGCGAAGCAATGGTGTCGATGGAAGTGGTGGAAATCAATCCCGTGATTGACGAGCACAACCGCACGGCGCTGCTTGGCGTCGAACTCGTCCTGTCCGCGCTCGGTAAAAAGATCCTTTAATTCCGAATTATTCTCGTCCGGGACGGCCACCGCTTAGGTTGCAAGAATCGCAGCGTTGCGGCTCAGGCAACTTCGGCCCGACTCCCTTTCCCTTTTTCTGCGTTTGCCCTTATAACTGAATTCGGTATTCCAAAAACCGCTCCCTCGGCCCAGCGAGACAGGAACGATTCGTGACCCCAGACAAGAAGAAACGACTCCGCGTTGGCGTGCTTTTCGGCGGCCGTTCCGGCGAGCATGAGGTTTCGCTGGCCTCCGCCGGCTCGGTGATTCGCGGCCTCGACCCGGACAAATATGAACCGATACCCATCGGCATCACCAAGGACGGTCACTGGCTGGTCGGCGAAGGCGCTGCCAAGCTCCTTCCCGATATTTTGAAGAGCGGGCGCCGCGTGATGCTGACCGCTGATCCGACCGAAGCAGCTATCGTGCCGCTAGACCGTGGCGCAGGCGCGCAGCGATTCGATGTCATTTTTCCAGTGATGCATGGGACTTTCGGTGAAGATGGAACTATTCAAGGCATGCTCGAACTTGCGGACCTGCCGTTTGTCGGCGCCGGAGTGCTCGGTTCTGCCATTGGCATGGACAAAGACGTATCCAAGCGCCTGTGCGAAGCCGCGGGTATTCCGGTGGTGCCATGGATTACCGTTCATCGCCGGCGTTGGGAGAAAGAGCCCGCAGCGGTGCAAGCGGAGATCGAAGGAAAATTCCCTTATCCGGTTTTTGTGAAGCCCGCGACCTTGGGCTCGTCAGTCGGAATGAGCAAAGTACACAATCCGGAAGAGCTTGCGCCCGCGCTCGATCTGGCTTGTGAGTATGGGATGAAAATTCTGGTGGAAATGGCAGTGAACGCGCGGGAAATCGAAGTCGCCGTGCTGGGTAACAGCGATCCGCGCGCATCGGTGCCCGGCGAGATTGTTCCGCATCGCGAATTTTACGACTACACCGCAAAGTATCTGGAAGATGGCACCCAGCTACTCATCCCCGCAGACCTGAAGTCTGCACAGGTGAAAAGGACTCAGACGCTGGCGATCGAGGCGTTCCAGACCCTGGAACTGTCCGGCATGGCGCGCGTGGATTTCTTCCTGGAAAAGAAGAGCAGCAAACTTTATTTGAACGAAGTGAACACCATTCCAGGCTTCACTTCCATAAGCATGTACCCCAAATTGTGGGAAGCCAGCGGCATTTCCTTTCGGGAATTGATCGACAAGCTCATTGAGCTCGCCCTGGAGATGCATCGGGAAAAGGCACGGACAAAATATGCGATTGAGCTTCCCGAAGGTTCGGGCGGCGCGCTCGCGGGATAGCGGCGCCGCCGCTTGCATCCTCCGATCGGGAACCAAACGACAAAAACTGGCGTCCAACGAGAAGGCTACTTTGCGGGAGTGCGCGCGTTCTTGTACCATTTTTGGTAGCGCACAAAGAGCAGCTCGCGGTTTCATCACTGTGCGGGGAGATAGGGATGTCCCTTCTGGAACCACCGGTTGAGAAGCCACAAAAATCGCGGGTGATGGCGTTTACCGTGGCAGCGCTGGTGTTTACCTTGGCGGTCGTGCTGTGGTTCACCTTCCGCTACTATCCGGAGAAGAAGGCCGCCTCGCAATTCTTTGATGCGCTGGTGGCTGGGGAAACGCAGAAGGCGTACGAGCTCTGGAAGCCCTCCCCAAGCTACAAAATGGACGACTTCACGGCGGACTGGGGATCGGGTGGCTACTACGGCCCGGTGAAGAGCTACAAAATCATGGGCGCAAAAGCGCCCAAGGGCGGCAACTCCATCGAAGTGAACGTCGCCATCAGCCCGTTCTCACCGATGCCCGAGGCGTCAGACGCAGACAAGAGCCGCAAGACGCGCGTAGTCACTTTGTGGGTCTTGCCGGCAGACAAGTCACTGAGCTTCCCACCGTAGTTTATTGCCATTTCCAGCGCCGGTCGACTCGACGACAAAAAATCCGCGCAGTCTGCGGTCACAGATGGACTTCGTCGAAAGCTGTTTCCAGTTCTTGGCGGCTCACCGTCGCGGTGCCGAGTTTTCCTACAACAACCCCGGCCGCCGTGTTGGCCAGCAGCGCAGCCTCCGGTAAAGAGGCTCCCGCCGTGACCGCCAGGGAAAGCGCGCTCAAGACCGTGTCGCCAGCGCCGGTGACGTCGAAAACCTGGCGGCCTGTGGCGCCGCGCTCAATGCCCGGTTGGCCGATTCGCGCATAGGTAACTTCGAAACTCGTCGCAGGTATATGCAAATGCCGAGGTGAGATTTCTTCGAAAATGCTCATTCCCTGAGCGCCTCGCGTGATCACCACGGCGGAACAGCCGAAATGCGGAAGCAAGGCATGCCCGGCTACTTCGATTGACTCTTCGTCCGGCAGGACACGGGCCACGTAGTGCGCAGCCTCTTTCGCGTTGCATACCACCACGCGCGCGCCACGGTAGGCAAACAAGCGGGATGTCTTCGGCTTCACGAAAACGGGAACCTTCAACTGATGCGCGGCATTGAGGACGCGCTCGGCAAGCGCGTCAGAGAAGAGTCCTTTGTCATAGTCGGAAAGAATCAGCCCGTCCAATTCTTTCAACGCCTCTGCGAGCAGACGGAAGAGTCTTTCTTCGGTCTTCGAGGAGAGCGGATCGCAGCGTTCATGGTCAATCCGCACGATCTGTTGGTGCCGGGCGATGACCCGCGTCTTGAGCGTGGTGACGCGGTCTGTGTCCGCGATAATGCCGCGAGCAGCAATTCCAGCCTTGCGCAGCCGCACCTGCAAGGCACGCCCAGGTTCGTCTGCGGACGGCTTTGAAGCCTTACTTCCGCCGACCACCCCGAAGACTTCCACATGAGCGCCGAGCGCCGCGAGATTCGCGGCGACATTCCCTGCTCCCCCAGCGAAGTCCTGCTGCGAAACGTAGTCCACCACGGCAACCGCTGCCTCTGGAGAAAGGCGATTGGCGTTTCCCCAAACGTAGCGGTCCAACATAAGGTCTCCCAGCACGCCGAGGCGCAGTTTCCGAAAACGCGGGAGCAGGCGCTTCAGGCGGGGAATACTTTTGGCCAGTTCGGATCTCATCAGAGGCGGAAGACAGCTATTCCGAAGCGATGGTGGCTTCTTCGATGAGCATTACGGGAATATCGTCGCGCACCGGATAGACGCGCTTGCAGGCTTCGCACTTCAATCCGCTGTTGTCGGCAAGCAAGTGCACGCGATTCTTGCAATACGGACAAACGAGCATGTCCAGCAGCTCCTGAGGAATCGGCATTTTCACTCTCCACTGGCTGAATCAGAACTGTAGCAGACGGAGCGTCGCGGTGGCCAGCGGCGGAGCTTCCTGTCCGCGGCCGGGCCTTGCAGATTCTCCGGAATTCCTCTGGCGGAGGCCGATCCTGCCTAGGCGGGCACATTCTGCGCCACAGGAATGCAGGCTTCGATACAGGTGCCGCCGCCCGGGCGCGAATCCACAAATAGTTCGCCTCCCATGCTGCGCAGGCGCTCTTCCATGCTGAGCAAGCCGAGCCCTTGCGAGCTCACGACGGCGCCGGGATCGAACCCGACACCCTGGTCGGAGATTCTCAGGCGCAACGAGCCAGGGACTTCGTCGAGTTCCACCAGTGCACGCGAGCATCCGCTGTGTCTCTGCACGTTACGTACGGCTTCCTGCGCCACGCGGAACAGGCACAGCGACGCGTCGTCCTGAAGGCGGCAGGTCAGCGGCACGCTGAGGAATTGAATGTCCATCGAGTTACGTTCGGCAAACTCACGGCAGAAATTGTGAAGCGCGGGAGCAAGACCAAGCAGTTCCACCTGCGACGGATGCAAGCGGCGCGAGACGTTATGAACGTCGCTGGTGATTTCTCCTGCGGTACGCACCAGCAGCTCCAGTTCCCGGGCCATGGCCTCGCCGGCCTTGGACGAAGCCTCCTTGAGCTGCTCAAGATCGATCGTGAGCAGGGCCAGGCGCTGGCCGATGTCGTCGTGGAGATCGCGAGCGATCCGGGAACGCTCCTCTTCCTGGGCGCGTGCCAGCCGATTGCGGAGCGCCTGCAGCTTCTCTTCGGAGCGACGACGTTCGGTGATGTCCCGATAGATCGCGAAAGCACCGACAAATCTTTCGCCGGAAACGATACGGATACCGTGCAGCTCGACGTCGAGCAGCGCGCCATCCTTCCTGCGGCGTTGCGTGGTGGCGTGGATGGCGCCGCCGTTCAGAACCGCCTGGGTCATGCGCGCGGCTTCCTCGCGCTCGTTGCCGGCGATGATATCGTCTATATATTTGCCCTGGAGCTCACCCTGCGAGTAGAGGAACAGCGTCTCGAACGCGCGGTTGCAAAATAGCACGCGATTGTCTTCGTCCTTGGTGACGATCCCGAAAGGACTGTTTGCGATCAACGCATCCAGATACATGTTTCGTTCGCGAAGCTGTTGTTCAGCGCGTTTGATGGCTGTGATGTCGAAAGCGGTGGCGAGCACCGCAGGCCTTCCTTCGAATTGTGTGCGCGCACCAGTGAAATCCAGCCATCGGACCTCACCGTTTTTCGTGCGCATTTTGAATTGATAGCGAGGCTCGGGACTTTCGCCGCGCAGGCGGGCATCGTGGCGCTGCCGGCTGACGTGGCGTAGCTCCGGATCCACGTGCTCCCACGGATCTATGGAGAAGAGTTCTTCCCGCGTATAACCGCTAAGGACCTCGGAATGTTTATTGACATAGACGAGTTTGTCGTTCTGGAGAATCCAGATGGCACAGGGCGCGGTCTCCGCCACAAGGCGAAACTTGGCTTCGCTTTCGCGCAAGGCGTCGTCGGCATGCTTGTGGGCCGTCATGTCCACAAAGCTGACCAGGTTGGAGTTTCCCACGCGCGAAACATGAAATTCAATGTCGCGCATAGTGCCGTCCTTGCAGCACACGCTGGCGCTCATGGCCTGGGATTCGCTGGGCGTGCGATTGACTCGTTCGACCAGCACAGCCCACTTGGATTTCACGGCTTCGCGGTAACCCGGGTCCGGATAAGCGCGAGGCCACCACTTTTCGAGGTCCGGCACTTCTTGGAGGCTGTAGCCGAACAGTTCAACGAATTTGCGATTGGCCAGCTCGATGCAATCGTCGTTTGCGCGCGCAACCAGCATTGCTGCAGGTGAGCCTTGAAGGATTTGCAGGATACGGTCCTCGCTGGCGCGCAGGGCTTGTTCAGCGCGGTGGCGCTCGTCAATTTCGGCCTGAAGTTCCACATTGCTCACGGCCAACCCGAGGCGACGGCGTTCACTGACCACAAGGTCTCGCTCGGTTATCTGCGAATGCTCGATCAACAAGAGAATCATGCCCAGGCAAATGCCGCAGATATCCACCAAGTCCAGAAAGAAAAGCGGCGAGCCGAGCAGCGATTGAACGTAGTCGACGGGATTCGGGACGGCGGGTACGGCTCCAAAATGTTTCCCTATGAGGTCCACAAAGTCGATGGTGTAAGAAAGCTGGTCGACGGCATAGAGCAGACAGAACGCTCCGGTCATGAGCGCAGCCCAGGAATTCTTCCTGCGCCAGTGGCGAAAAAAAACAAAGCAGCAGTAGCCAAGCGCTACCACCATGCTGCCGGTGCGGGGGAGGTT
>Ga0126371_10001376_pt1 | contig 20519 bp, 16 predicted proteins | sample PanSoiMetaPlot_4_FD_110145 | JGI IMG/M metagenome (GOLD analysis project Ga0126371, IMG submission 110145) | Tropical forest soil microbial communities from Panama - MetaG Plot_4 | ecosystem: Environmental > Terrestrial > Soil > Tropical forest > Bulk soil | place: Panama | collected 2016-02-17 | reverse complement strand
GCCTACCTCGCCTGGCTCCACTTCAGCAGACTGGTGCACGGACGGGTGAGCGGGTCGTCGAAGTGGTTGGGGCTGACGCGCAACGCATATCCCAGCCTTCCCGTTCGCTCAGGGGTTATTTCCTTGCCGAACACAGCTACCGCGCCCTGCTGCTCGACTGAGGGCAGCACCATGACTTCGGTATCTTCCAGGTTGCCGTCGATGTCGACCCGCCCCATCACCACTTCGACCCGAACGTCGGCTGGTGTCAGCCCGGCCAGATCGATCGCAGTGCGCACCGTAAGCGGCTTCCCACTGACCACGGCGCCTGGAAGCCCGTTGCCGGAATCGACAAATCGCACGCGCTCCCAGACCTCACGCACCTTCGCATTCCAGCGCGCCCATTCCCGCACCAGCTGATATTCGCTCTTGACGATTCGGATATTTTGCGCGTGCGCAGGCTCGTAGAGTTCCGTCATGTATTCGTGCACCATCCGCCGGCAATCGAATTGCGGGCTGATGTACATGAGCGACTGCTTGACCCGCCGGATCCACTCGCGGGGCGTTTGCTCACGGCGCTCGTAGAACATGGGCACGATCTCGTTTTCGAGCAGATAATAAATCGCGCTGGCGTGCAGACCGTCCTGGTCTTCCGAATACGGCTCGCGTTCCCCGATGGCCCAGCCGCCCGACTGTTCGTACGCTTCATCGAACCAGCCGTCGAGAATACTGAGGTTGAGCACGCCGTTCATCGCGGCCTTCATGCCGCTGGTGCCGCAAGCCTCCTCCCCGCGGCGCGGGTTGTTTAGCCACAGATCGACGCCCTGCACCAGCTCCCGCGCCACTTTGATGTCATAGTCTTCCAGAAACACGACGTGTTTCCACAGGTCGGGGTCTCGCGAAAGCTGTACGATTTCCCGTATAAAGCTCTTGCCAGGCTGGTCTTTGGGGTGCGCTTTGCCGGCGATGATCACCTGGACCGGCATCTCTTTATTGAGCAGGATGCGCTTCAGTCGCTCCACGTCGCGGAACAGCAGGGTCGCCCGCTTGTACGTGGCAAAGCGTCGGGCAAACCCGATCGTGAAAGCATTAGGATCCAGCACTTCGGCCGCGCGCCGCACCTCCGAAGCCGACGCTTGCCGCCGCAGGGCCGCAGCGTGCTGCCGCGCGCGCACAAAATTCACCAGGCGGCGTTTGCGCCGGCGGTGCCCTTCCAGCAGTTCCTCGTCGGGGATGTCCCCAACTTGCTCCCAGATGCCCGGATCGTTGAACCGCTCCCGCCAGTCTGGTTGCAGATATTGGTCATACAGAGAAGCCAGGTCGCCGTTCAGCCAGCTCGGCAAATGCACGCCGTTCGTGATCGATGTAACGGGGACCTCCCAAACCGGTAGTTGCGGCCACAGGTCGTGGAACATCTCCTGCGAGACCTCGCGGTGTAACCGGCTGACCGCATTGCGGTATGCCGATGTGTTCAGCGCCAGCACCGCCATCGAGAAGCGCTCGTCGCGATCAAAGACGTTGCGCCGCCCCAGTGCCATCAGTTGTTGGAAGTCGATGCCGATTTCCGAACAGAACTCCGAGAAATAGTGGTACATCAGGCCCGGGTCGAAAAGATCGATTCCCGCGGGGACGGGCGTATGCGTCGTGAAGACGTTGCTCGCCCGCGCTGCCTCCAGTGCTTCGTCAAACTTCAGCCCGTTATCACGCATGTAGAGACGGACCTGTTCGAGCGCCAGAAACGCCGAGTGCCCCTCGTTCATGTGAAAGACGGTCGGCTTGAGGCCCATGGCCTTCAACGCGCGCATCCCGCCGATGCCCAGCACGATCTCCTGGCGGATGCGTGTGTCCGTATCCCCGCCGTACAGCGAATCGGTGATGTCGCGGTCCTGCGGCAGCACGTTTTCCGGGATATTGGTGTCCATCAGATAGAGCGTGATCCGCCCCACATCCAGCTTCCAGACCTGGATGTACACGTTGCCCGTAGGCAGCTTCACGCTGACTTTCAAGTCTTGCCCCGCTGCGTCTTTCACCGGGGAAATCGGCAGCGTGTAAAAGTCATTCAGCGGATACCGCTCCTGCTGCCACCCGTCCGGATTCAAGAACTGGCGGAAATATCCTTGCTGGTACAGGAGACCGAGGCCGACCAGGGGATAGTCTTGGTCACTCGAAGACTTCAAATGATCGCCCGACAGGATTCCCAACCCGCCCGAGTATACCGGCAGACACTCCGTCAGCCCATACTCGGCGGAAAAGTAGGCGATCAGCTTGCCGTCGGAAGGAGGCGGCCCCTTGCGCACGCGGGCGTCGTACGTATCGCACGCCATCCGGTATAACGCCAGATACCGGGGATCCGAGGAAGCCTTCTTGAGCGCGGCCTGGGACACGCGTCCCAGCATCAGAACCGGGTTATAGCCGCACTCGCGCCACAGGTTCTGGTCCAACCGGCGAAACACGGCTCGTACGATAGGCTCCCAGCTCCACAGGACATTGTGCGCCAATTCCGATAAGCGCGATAGCGACCCGGGTAAGGCCGGCCGAACCAGAAATTCCCGAATCGGCTGGATGAAAAAGGGCATCCGGAAAAACTACCTCCACGTTAACAAACCGGTGTTAGCTATTCGGGGTGGGTGCCCCGCTGGCACCGTGGCAAGTATCCTCACTTCGGGGTGCACGATCCCGCCGTCCAATACGTCACAATTACAGTATAGGCAGAATGCGAATCCTGGTACCGATATTCCTTTTGGTGGGTAACGTCACTTTTGCCGGGGAATTTGTCCTGCTCACCAGTGGGCGCCGTCTCCAAATCGATCGCCACGAAACGGATGGCGCGAAAATCCGCCTTTACAACGCAGGCGGCTCCATCGAAATGGACTCGGCCCAAGTGCTCGGATTCGAAGCAGACGAGCCGCCGCCGGTTGTCCCCCAAATTCCGCAGCCGTCGGTCGCCGACCCGACACCGCGCCAGCTTGCCGATGCCGCGGCCGACAAATACGGCCTCCCGCGCCATTTGGTCCGCAGCGTCATGGCTGCCGAATCCGGCTATCAACCGTTGGCCGTCTCGCGAAAAGGGGCGATCGGATTAATGCAATTGATGCCGCAGACCGCGCAGAATCTCGGCGCCGACCCTCGGGATGCCGCTCAGAACGTGGATGCCGGCACGAGGTATCTGCGCCAACTGCTGGAGAAATATCACGGCGCCCTGTATCATGCCCTGGCGGCATACAACGCCGGCCCCGCCGCCGTCGACAAATATAACGGTATTCCGCCTTTCCCCGAAACGCTTCGTTACGTGGGCCGAATCGCGGGCGACTGGAAAACAGGAGAGCGCGCTATTACACAGTCCGCTAAAGCGGAATCTGATCCAGTTTCGCCGCCAAAATAAAATCGCTCTCCGTCAGGCCATCGATTTTGTGGGTCCAGATCTCGACCCCCACCTTCCCCCAAGAAAGGTGAAGATCCGGGTGATGACCCTGCTGCTCCGCAATCGCTCCCGCCTTGTTCACGAACTCCAGGGCCTTCACAAAATCGGGAAACGGATACGTTTTCTTCAGGTGGTGTTCCTTCACCACCTCCCACCCGGCCACCTGCCGGCTCAGGCTATCGAGCTCTGACCCCTTCAGCGGCGGCACCCCGCCCCGGCACGGCACGCATTGTTTCTGCGCCAGTTCCATCGGTCCCCTCCTCCAATCCCACACCCCATGTTACGATGGCGGCAAGATGAAGACGCGGATGCGGGGTGAGGAGCGTCACGCGGCCATCGTTCGGTCAGCCATTCATCTCTTCGCGGAAAAAGGATTTCGCGGAACCACCACCCGCGAGTTGGCTTCCTCTCTAGGCGTCACCGAACCGGTCCTCTACCAGCACTTCAGAACCAAGCGCGATTTGTACGGCGCGATTATCGAAGCCAAGGCCCGGCAAGCCTCCGAGCGTGTCCACAGTCTGCGGCCTTTTGCCGAAGCCGGCGATGATCGCGTGTTCTTCACCCGCCTCGCCGAGCAGATCCTGCGGCGCTACGACACCGATCCGGAAATCACCCGCCTGCTTCTGTTCAGCTCCTTGGAAGGTCACGAGCTCGCCGGCCATTTCTTCGATCGGATGTTCTCCGATTTTTACGAGTTGGTGCTCGAGTACATCCGCCGCCGCATCCGCGACGGCGCCTTTCGCGGCGTGGATGCGGAGATTGCCGCGCGCGGCCTGATCGGCATGCTCGGCTACCACGGCTTGGTCGAGCTTCTGTTCCCAGACTACTTCGCCAGACGCAGCCGCCGGCGCGTGGCCCAGGAGATGGTTTCGATTTTTCTCAAAGGCATCTCAGCGGCCGGATGACCCGAAACCGCCAATGCCACGCCGCGAATCGGCCAGCTCTCCTTCCACCCACTCCACTGCCTCGTAGCGCGCCACAATCATCTGCGCGATGCGATCTCCCGCGTGAATCGTGTAGGGCTCGCGACCCAAGTTCAGCAGGATCACGCGGATTTCGCCGCGATACCCCGGATCGATCGTCCCCGGAGCGTTGGGCATTGTAATTGCGTGCCGCAGCGCAAGCCCGCTCCGCGGCCGCACCTGCGCTTCGAATCCCGGCGGCACCTCGATCGTCAGGCCGGTGGACACCAGTCGCGCCACTCCCGGCTCCAGAGTCGCGTCCTCGACCGCGTGCAAGTCCATCCCGGCGTCCTCGTGCGGGCCGTGCGCGTAATCCGGCAAAATCGCCGACGGGTGAACACGTTGGATTCGGATCTGCACCCCGCTATGATATCGTCTTGAGTTCCAAACATGTCATCACGGTGGCGCCCATGCCGCCCGAGAAGAGCGCCTACGCCCTGGCTCGTTACAGCCGCTCGCCCGATTCCATTCGCGATTCGATCGAATGGGTCCGCACTCACGACTCCCACAAGTTTCTCGAAAGCTTTTACTTTCAATACGGCCACGCCTCCATCGCCGATCTCGGCCATACCGTTTTGTGTTTCGAAGGCGTTTCCGAACTCGCGGCCACCGAAATCGAAGGCGAGCCGCTCTGGGACGGCCAGGCGAAATCTTCCCGCTATCAGGATTTCTCGAAGTCCGGCTTCATCACGCCGCCCGAGTTTTCCGAATCCGAAGCTGAGGCGTATCAGGCCGCCGGCGGGGCCCTGCTGGCTGCGTACAAACAGGTCAACGAGCGGGTGTTCGCATGTCTCGCCGAGAGAGTACCCCGCCCCGAGGAGATGAAGCCGGAAGCCTACCGCCGAAACCTCGCTGCCCGCGCCTTCGACGTGGCCCGCTATCTGTTGTTTTGGGGTGTGCCCACTAACGTCGGCCAGGTGACCAGCATTCGCACTCTCGAAAAACAGATCCGCCGCCTGAAAGCATCCGAGTACGCCGAGTTGCGCGCGCTCGGCGAGGAAATCGCGCAGGCCGTCGCGGCCGAACCCGATTGCCGCTGGGACTCCGACTCACCCGCCGAGCCGGTCGCTCCCACGCTCGCGCGCCACGCCGATCCCGACGAACACGCCGTCCGGTCGCGCGAAGATCTGCGTCTCTGGGCCACGCAGAACCTGCCGCCGGCGGCAGGCGCCGCCGCGCCGCGCGTCGACCTGCTTCATCCCACCTGCGTGCCCGCTGATATCGCGGCCACGCTCCTCTACCCAGTTACCGATCGCCCCTTCCGCGAGCTCTATCAGATCACCTGCGGCTGGAACGACAAGCGCCGCGCCGAAGTGATCGATCTGGCGCTGGGCTCGCGCACGCGCCGCGACGAAATTCTGGCCGGCTTTCGCGGCGGTTTCTACGCCTATGACATGGTGATCGATATCGGCGCCTACCGCGATTTGCAGCGACACCGCCGTTGCCAGAAATCGCGTCAGGCGTACACCGGAAAGCTTGGCTTCGACACACCGCAACTCGCCATCGAAGCCGGTGCGCAGCCCATCTTCGAGCCTGCCATGCAGGCCGCGCTGGAGCAGATGTACAAGCTCCCCGCTCCCGGCGCGCACTATTTGCTTCCTTTCGGCGCCCGCTCTCGCTTCCTGTTCAAGATGGATTTCGCCGAGGCCGAATACATTTCGCGCCTGCGCAGCGGCGTGAAAGGCCATTTCAGCTACCGCGAAATCGCCTGGGACATGAAGTGCAGGATGGAGGAGTTGGAGCCCGAACTAGGCCGACTCATCGAGGCCACACCTCCCTGGGTGGAAGATCCGCTCAAGCGATAAAAAGTTTGGCGGCCCTGTCGATCCCGCGATCCATCCTTCGACTAACCGGTGTAAGGAGAAGCCACCATGCGATTTATGATGCTGATGATCCCGAAAGGTTACGAAACCGCCACGCCGGGGACGATGCCGGACCCCAAGGCCGTCGAAGCCATGATGAATTACAACGAATCCCTCAAGAAAGCCGGCGTCCTGCTCACTCTCGACGGCCTGCATCCACCTTCCATGGGCGCCCGCGTTTCATTCGCCAGCAGCACAGCCACCGTCACCGACGGCCCCTTCGCCGAGGCCCGAGAGGTCATCGGCGGCTACTGGATGATCCAAGTGAACTCGAAACAGGAGGCGATCGAATGGGCCATGCGTTGCCCCGCTTCTGCCAACGAGGTAATCGAAATTCGCCAGGTCCAGGAATTTGCCGATTTCCCCGCCGACGTCCAGAAAGCCGCGGCCGGCCTCGAGAACCTGCAAAAGAACCGCTAGCTTGGGGGCAGTCCTGCCTGCTCGCCACATGGATCTCCGTGCACCGGGCCCTGGCCGTCGACCCATCGGCCCTGCCTTGTGGTACCTGCCTTGCTCCGGAAGGAACCGTTACGAAACGTGTGGCGGAGAATTCCCCGAATTTACGCTTTCTGTTTCGAGTAAATCCCTTGATCGAAGACGCCTGGACGCTGCCAGGTAGTTGAGCTATCCTGGTTAGCCTCAGTGGCCCATGGGTGCAGTGGAATTTTGGCTCAGAGGTGCTATTGTGCGCAATTCGATTCTTGCAACATTCCTCCTCGCGGCAGTGAGCTGTGTTCCGCAATTTCTGCTTGCCGCGACCAACGATAACAACGTGGAATGGGATGGCCTGTTTTCCGATCAAGGCCCTCTCTACATGAACCCGACCGAGCCTGGTGTCACCACCCCGGTCGCGGTCACCCTGCGTGTCTACCAGGGCGACATTACTTCGGCAAATATCAAATACTTCGACACGGCCAATAATTCCTTTCACTGGATTCCGTTAAGCAAAACGAAAAACGACGTCACGGGAAAGTTCGAGTTTTGGCAGGGCAGTGTTCCGGCGTCCGCGTCGATCAAGTATTACCGGTTTCAAATCAACGACGGGACCGCCACCGCCTGGCTGAACGCCGGCGGCATCAGCTCGGCGGAGCCTTCCGTCCAGGACTTCTGGATTGTCCCCGGCTTCCATACGCCGGACTGGGCCAAGCAAGCCATTTACTATCAGATCTTCCCCGACCGCTTTAACGACGGCGACCCCACCAACAACCTGCCGTTCAAATCGAGCACACCGGTCCTCCCGGTGAACGGCCAATGTCCGAAGGGTAGCTACGTCTATTTCGGGCGCTGCGCCTACCAGCACAATTCCTGGTCCGAACTGCCCGAGAATCCCGGTTTTGGCGACGATTTTTTCGGCGGCGATCTCGCCGGCATTACGGCCAAGATCGATTCCTACCTAAAAGCCACGCTCGGTGTGAACGCGCTGTATTTGAACCCCGTCTTCCAGTCGCCTAGCAGCCATAAGTATGATACGCAGGATTACACGCTGGTCGATCCGCACTTCGGAACGAACACGGATTTGCAAAACCTGATCAGTACGGCGCACACCAGCGGCGGCACGCGGATGTCAGTCGTACTCGACGGCGTTTTCAACCACACCAGCACGTTTCACCGTTGGTTCAATCAGCCACATATTTATCCGACCATCGGCGCGGCCCAGAGCAAAACCAGCCCCTTTTTCGACCGCTACGTTTTCCTGAACTGGCCATCCGTGTATTGCCAGTGGAGTGTCTATGCGAGCCTGGTCAAGCTGAGCTACGGCTCTCCGGGCTTGCGCGACGACCTGTATCGCAGGCCGGATTCGGTGATGCAGACCTACTTGAAGCCTCCGTATAACGCGGATGGCTGGCGCTACGATGTGGCGGACAACCTGGCCACCATTACTAGCGACCCCGATCCGGCCAGCTGCGGGGGCGGCGACGACCACGCCATCTGGCAGGAGGTTCGCGGCTTCGTGAAAGGCGTGAGCCCGGAGGCATTGATGCTCGGCGAGCAGTGGCAAAACGCCAATTCCTGGATGAATGGCAAGGAATGGGATGCAGTGATGAACTACAACGGCTTCAACATCCCCGTCTCAAAGTGGGTCAATTGCCAGAACGTACACGGTGAGGAGTCCAATCAATGTCTCACTGTGACTGCCTTCGACCGGTGGCTGCGCGGCACGCAGGCGGATTATCCCCGGCCTACGCAACTCGCCATGATGAATTCTCTCAGCACGCACGATACCGCGCGTTTCTTATGGCGGGCCGGCGGCGACGAGTGGAAGATGAAGCTCGCCATCATCTTTCAGATGACCTATGTAGGCGCACCTTCGATTTACTACGGCGACGAAGTCGGGCGCACGGGCAATAACGATCCCGACAACCGCCGCACGTTCAACTGGGATATGAGTACATGGAATCAGACCCTCCTGAAGCTCTATCAGAAGCTCATCCAGACTCGCAAACAGGTCAGCGCCTTCACGGATGGATCGTACAAGACGCTCCTGACCGACGACGCCAACAAGGTCTTCAGCTTCGGACGCTGGGACTCTTTTAGTTGGGCCATCGTGGTGCTGAACAACGATAGCACCGGCCACGCGGCGTCGATCCCCGCGTTTCAATTGAGCATTCCTGACGGCACGACCCTGACCGATCAACTAACTGGAACGGCGTACACCGTCGCCAGTGGCATCGTTCAGGTGCCGGACACCGCCCTGCTGGGTCACTTTGGAGTCGTGTTGACGGCGTCGGCCCCGTGAACTCGGCGCCGCCTCGCAGATCCAGCGCCGCGCTGCCAGGGGAGGCTTGACTCAGGCGAACCTTGACAGCTCACAGACAACGCATACTGCGCACACTGACAGGCGCTGTCCACCCAGTACCCCAGCCACCCCCGTTTGACACCGGCATCTCGCGGGTATAGCATTCAGCACAAATCTGGGAAGACGTCGGGGAAAGGGGATTTTTCGATGCCGCGTCGCACCGTCCATTTTCTTCTTGCAGGTTTCTGGTTCTTGGGGTGGTTCTCTCCTTCTATTTCCGCGCAGAGCACCATCTCCGGACAAGCCCGGGACGCTTCGGGCGCCGTCATGTCCGAAGTCTCTGTCGAGGCTGCGAGTCCGGCCTTGATTGAACGCGCACGCACGGTCATCACCAACGGGGAAGGACGCTATGCCATCGTCGACGTCCGCCCCGGCACCTATACCATCACCTTCACCAAGCCCGGATTCAACCCGGTGAAGGAGCAGATCGATGTCCCGGCGAACGTGACTGTGCCGGTGGACGCCGTTATGCAGGTGGGGTCGGTCGGGCAAACGGTCGAGGTGCAGGCGCAGGTGGCTACGGTCGATATCGAGAACGTCGCTCACCCCGAGGTCTTGACCCGCGCCGATATGGACTCGCTGCCCACCGCGCGCAACATGCAATCCATCGCCTCTTACGTTCCCGGTATTCACCTGAATCAGCCCGATGTCGGCGGATCGCAGCAGATCGAGCAGACCTACATCTCGACGCACGGCAATCCGGCCGGGCGCGACATCTATCTGCTGGACGGTATGCGCGTCAACACCATGCAGAATGACGGTCTGATCCAGATCTACATCGACAACGGGATGATCCAGGAGTCGACATACCAGACCAGCAACGTCACCGCCGAAGTCGGCGGCGGCGGCGTGTACACCAACCTCGTCCCGAAGGACGGTGGCAACGAGTTCCATGGACAGCTCTTCGCCGGCTATGTGCCGTCGCAGTTCGTCGGCAACAACGTCACCACGGCCTTGAAGGCCCGTGGTCTCACTGGTCAGTCGGCCGTCAATCGCCTGGAAGACTTCAACGGAAGCTTCGGCGGACCCATCATTAAAGACAAGCTGTGGTTCCTGGTAGGCGGACGGAAGCAGCTCAGCTTCGTGCAGTCGGCCGGTTCCTTTTATCCCGACGGATCCCCCGGCATCGAGATGAGCTACATCTGGACCGGCGATCTACGCCTCACTTACCAGATCAATGCCAAAAACAAAGTTTCCGCGATGTGGATTCGCGATTGGAAGACGAAAGAAAACGACGTGGTCACCGGCGCCGCCGGCTATAGCGACGTCAACCCGGCCATCTCCTCACTCGAGCGCATGCCAAAGATGTATTACATCTTCCAGACGCGATGGACGAGCACGCTCACGCCGCGGTTGATTGTGCAGAGCGGCCTCTCCTTCACCAAGCTCGACTACAACATCCTCTATCACGCCGGCGTTGCCAAGACGCCGTTTACGCCCGAATGGTACGCCAATGCCACCGAATTGGACATAACCCGGCTCACGCGCAGTATCGCCGGATCGGTCAATACGTATGCCAAGTACGAGCGATGGGTGTACGCGGCATCGGGAGCTTATGTCACTGGCTCGCACCAGATCAAGTTCGGACTGACCGACGACTGGGGGCCGAATTACTTAAATAACGTTGCGAACGGCGATGCCTATTACCAGTACTCCAACGGTGTCCCGCTGCAGATCGTGGCCTATAACACGCCGACGTATCAGAAGTTCCGCGTCAAATCGGATCTCGGAATCTATGGCGTGGATACCTGGCACTTAAAACGCCTTGCCATAACCGCCGGTCTGCGTTGGGAATACCTGAACAACTATATCGAGCACCAGACGGCTCCCGCCGGCCGTTTTGTCGGCCCACGCGACTTCCCGCAGGTCGACTGCAGCACCGTCAAGGGGCTGAGTTGTTTCAAGAATTGGTCGCCGCGTATCGGCCTGGTCTATGATCTGTTCGGGAATCACAAGACGGCCATCAAGGCGGGCGTCGGTAAGTACAATACGCCCGTCGTTACGTCGAATTTGAATGCCTTTAACCCGATGTACACAGCCAGCCAGACGATTCCGTGGCTGAACCGTCCCACCACCGCTTGCGAGGCGCCGGCGCCGGGCACAACTCCCGGATGCATTCCGGCCGGCAGCGGCTTCGGGACGGGCGATGTGGGCCCGAACCCGAATCCCCGCTTCGGGCTTCTCAACAACATTACCCAGGACCCCAACTTTAAGCGCGAGTATCAGTGGCAGTACAGCGCCGGCCTGCAACAGGAAATCAGCCGCGGTGTGACCCTCAACTTCAACTGGTATCGGACTTCCGATTACGAGCAGCCCTTAGTGATCAACTACGCCGTTCCGTCCTCGGCGTGGACGCCCTTCCAGATGACCAATCCCTTAGACGGCTCGCCCCTCACGGTATATAACCTGCAGCCCGCTTACTTTGGTTTGACTCCGGTCCTCTATCAGACCAACGCGCCGCGGAGCCTGCGCCACAACACGTATACCGGCTTCGAGACGTCCATGATGGCGCGTCTCCCCCACGGCGCCTTCGTCGTTGGAGGGTGGACCATCGAAAAACAAACTGATACCGCCTGCGACATCAACACCAACTCCACTGGAACCGCCCTCAACGATCCCAATTCGCTTCGCTTCTGTGACTGGAGCGGGAGCCTGCAGCAGGCGCTCGGCACAATTTCGGGTGTCCCGTATCGCAGCGAGTTCAAGTTGCAAACCAACGTGCCCATCAAGTGGGGCTTCGAGTTCAACGCGTCGCTGTATTCGGATCCGGTGTACAGCACCAATTTCGCTACGCCCATCGCCTCCTCCACGACGGGCCCGCCGCTGCCGGTAACTGCGTTTTCCGGCCAGAACCAGGGCTTCAAAACAGTAAACTGGCCGATCTCACCGTCGACCACGTACCCGCTCGACTGCAATTGCCCCAGTCCTGGCTCCCCTGTGGATCCCGGCCTAAGGCAGGGCTCGGAGACGATCCAGTTAATTGCCCCGGGTTCCCGCCTCACCCCGCAGCTCACGCAGTTCGATATAGGCGCGCGCCGCGTCTTCCGCATTCACGAGAAATACACGATCATTCCCGAAATGCAGCTTTTCAATGTGATCAACGCCAGCACGGTTTTGGTCGAGACGCAGAGCCTCGGTACGACCATAAAGCCGTTCGTCTCGGGCGGCCCCGGCGGAACGCCGTCGGTGATCCTGAACCCGCGCATGTTGCGGCTGAATTTGCAGTTCAAATTCTAAGTGGCCTCGCGGGTCCTCCAGCAAGAACCTATCGGCTGGCCGATTGCGGCGCGGGCGCCAGGCCTTGGGTCAACTCGATATAGGTGCCCCACGGGTCCAGAATGTAAGCGATCCGCAGGCTGGGGGCGTTCGCGCTGGGACGGATCTGCGTCTCGATGGGAATTCCCGCCGCCTCCAGCTTCTTCACGAACTGGTCGATATTCCGCACTTCAAAGCCGATGTGATCGACTGAGCGGCCTTTGGTCGGCGCCAAAGCCGTATCGTTCTTGGTGAAGGCGATCTCGGCGCCGGGCACATTGGCCGTGTCATTCTGGCCGCGCTTGCCCGCGACTGCGCCGAAATTCTTGACATACCATGCCTGGGCCGCCAGGGGATCGGGAAGCCACAAATGGATGTGGTGCATCGCAACCGGAGCGGGGATCGACGCATCCTCGATGATTTCGACGCGGATGTCGTCCGGCGCAGCCAGGAATGCCTGCTTGGGATTGTTGCCGGTCTCGATCTTGAGGCCCGCCGCCCTCCATTTCGCGAGCGATTCGTCGATGTTCTTCACGTGAAATCCGAAATGGTTGACGCGGGAACCCACCGTGCCTCCGGTGGAATCCTGCTGCCGTAGGATGATGTAGATTCCCGGAAACTGCATCATCACGAGCTTGCCGTTGTTCACCGGCGTACCGCCGACCTCGGTCCAGAAGCGCTGATGCGCCGCGATATCGCGCACATTGAGGTGAATGTGACCGATGGCGTCGCCGGTACTGTTAGGAGCAGCCAGTTGTGCCGGCAGGGGCGCCACGGCGAAAACCGCGAGAGCCAAGATGGTTTTGGTCATCATGGCACGCTACTATATCAAGCCTGCCGGAAAATACAATGGGGGCGCACGGTCACGCTTGACAAGCCTCGCGGTGTTCCGATAGGGTTGGTGCCGATGTCTCTGCTTGCCCTGGTGCGCTGGCTCAATGAGACATCCCTCAGCATCTATCTGCGCGAAAGCGAAGTGGCGTTCCCGCTTACTGAAGCCGTCCACCTTCTCGGGCTGGCGATTTCGGTCGGCACGGTGATGTGGGTGGACCTGCGTCTCATGGGGATTTGCATGCGAGGCGAGCGGGTGACCGACGTGGTGAGCCGGCTGGAGCCGTGGGCCGGCTTCGGATTTACGGTCATGATGGGCAGCGGGCTGCTGCTTTTTCTGGGGAAACCGGAAACGTACTATACGACCGCTGTGTTTCGAGTCAAGATGCTCTTGCTGCCTCTAGCCGGCGTGAACGTATGGTTCTTTCACCGGAAGGTATACACGAGCGTGGCTCGCTGGGACGAGAAGGCGGTGGTTCCCTGGCAAGGCCGCCTGGTGGGCTGGGTGTCGATCGCGCTGTGGATGACGATCATCGTCCTGGGCCGCTGGACCGCGTATTTCGCGGATGAGCTTTTCCGGCGTGCCAAATGAATCACCTGCTGCCCCAGTCGTTTTTTCACTGGTGTGTCAATACACCGCTGGCGCGGCTCATCAGTCAATCGATGTGGGGATTCGCGGTTCTGGAGACGGTTCACCTGATCGGACTGACGCTGTTGCTCGGCTCGATCTTCGTGGTGAATCTCACAGTGCTCGGATGGGGGATGCGGCAGCCGGCGGCGCGGCTGGTGCGTCAGGTCACTCCGTGGGCTCTAGCTGGGTTCCTGTTGATGATCGGCTCGGGCGTTCCCATGTTCCTGTCGGCGGCGGTGACGTACAGCGGCAGCATTCCGTTCGTCATCAAGATGGCTTTGTTGCTTTCGGCGATTGCGCTCCAGTTTACGATTCATGCCGGCAGGTACGCAGGCTCCGCTGTGGGCAAGGTGACGGCCGGCCTGGCGCTGCTCTGCTGGTTCGGCGTGGCCTATGCCGGCCGCGGCATCGCGTTTGAAGTGTTGTTCGGAACCGGGGCGGGATAGAGCGATTACTTTTCGCCGATGGCGCGGCGCAGGTCCTCGATACCAACCAGGCGCCCGTGCAGCGGAGTGATCTGCTGCACGTCGAGTTTTAAGCGCTTCAAATTATCGGACAGATTTACAGTTTCCCGGACAACCGCGCCCGGAGGCGCGTTCGCCGCCGGCGGATTGAATACGTCAGCTTCGATCAGCACCTTCTCCTTAGGCAGATAGCCGATCAGCATCGTGTCTGCGTGGTTGCTCCCTTGCAGGTGATAGAGCTCCAGAGTCCTGGCGCCGTCAGTGATCGCGCGTTTTTCGCCTATCGGCTCGATAACGAGTTTCCGGCTGGACTTGGCGAGCCGGTCCGGATTGAGCGTATGGGGTTGAGCCCACAGGGTTTCGTAATACGCTTGATTCGCGGTTTGCGTGAGGATCGTAGCGCCCTCGGCGGCACAGGCGCGCAGGCCACCCAAGTGATCGAAGTGGTGATGCGTATTCACCACGTAGCGGATGGGCTTGTTGCGGATGGTTTTCTTGGCGGCGTCGATGACGGCCAGCGCGCGCTCGTCGTTGAGCGGGCACTCGACCAGCACGATGTAGTTTTTGAACTCGACCGCCACGCTGTGATGGGTGCCGCCGGTCAGATACCACACGCCGTCCGCCACCTTTTGGGATTCCACTTTGACCGGCGGCGGGGTGCGCGGGGCCTGTTCGACGTTGTCGGGGACCGGAAAGACGACGTACGGGTTATTGGGGTCGGTTCTGGTGATAGTAAGGTCCAGAACCGGAAAACCGCCCTGCTTCTGTACGATGTGGAGCGGGAACTGAACGTCGGTCTTAATTTCGCCGAGATCTTGGTAATCGGAGTACGTCGTTTCGGTGATCGTGTCGCCCAACACCGGATTGTCCGAACGGGTCTCGACGCGCTCCACCTGTTGTTTGGCGTTGAGCGTGATTTTGACGGTCGTGCCGGAAAGAGGAAACGTGATGGTGTTGAGACCGTTTTCCACGGCAGCTTGGGCCTTTGGCCCGGCGGCGGCCGCCATCTTGAGAGCGCCGAAGGGCGTGCTCCAGAGTTGCATCAGGCGTTCGCCGGCGGCTCCCGGTGCCGGCACCGCGCTGGTTCCAGGTATGAAGCCGGCGCCCGGCACCGATTCGTTCCAGGCGAAATCTCCGCTGACCACCTGGATCTGCCGCTGCGGCGCGGGCAAAGGGAGCCCGCCTCCGCCCTGCACCGGGCCATCCGGATTGCTGCGCGTCATATCGACCCGCATGGCCGGAACCGAGTAGCTCAGGCTGGCGTGATAGCTGACTTTGAACGCCGGCCACGGAGCGCCCGGCCGGTATGCCTGGCCGAAGGCATAGGTGTATCCGGCGCCCCAATACTCGAGCGTGTTGATCGCGTCGACGCGCGCCGGCCCGCGAATCATGCCGATGGCATATTGCGCGGCTTTGATGGTGGCCGTGGCGTCCTGCGCAGAAAGAGATGAAGCGCCCAGCGCGGCGAGCGCCACTGCGCCCCAGAGATGCCGGTTCATTAATGGTGTTCCTTGGTGACCAGGTGCGACAGATCGCGCTCGCTGCACGGCAGCGTCTCCGGCAGCACGGCTTTGGGATCGGGATTGAGTTTCTGCACGCGCGGGTTCATCACCCACGGCTTAATCAGCACGTCGGGATCCTCTACCGTGGCCTGCCAGGTGAGGGTGTCGCCGTCGCGATGCAGCCGTTCCATGACATGCATGTTCTCGCTATGAAGATAGCCGCCGATGTCGAGCCAACTGGTGTCATTGAAGCCGATGCTGTCAATCACCATGGTGTCGCCCTCCCAGTGGCCGATTGATTCTCCTTTCCACGTTCCATCCAGGTCCTGCAGGGGAGTGTGAGGGCGGCCATCGATGGGCACGACGCGGTATTGGTCGCCCCAGCCCTGAGCGGCGCCGCTGACATAAAGCAGGATCAGTTCGTTGGGCGTCTGCACAATTTTGGCGGGCGGGCCCATGCGGGGAACCCCTGCTGGCATGCAGCCGTAGGAAGGATCTTCGGTGTTCCCGTTCTGATCGAACTTCTGAACCTTTTCCCAGAATTCGGGCTTATAGAGCGGCTTGTTCGGGTTGGACCGGCGGATGAGCGCGTTGTCGCGCTCGAAGTTGACCAGATCGCCGTCGCGGGCCGGCAGTAACGCGGCGCGTTCATCCTCCGACTTAATATAGGGGCCGCCCACGGTGGCTCCGTTCCAGACGCCGCTCAGATCGGGATGACTTTGCGCCACAGCGGCGACCGCAAGGAGAAAAACACCAAAGCACTGTTGCACGGCGACTACCTCGCGTTGGGATCGCCCGCCCAGATGGTGAAGGTGCGGCCATCGGGAAACTTCAATTCCTTGATGAGCCCGGAATCGGTGCCATCCTTGGCCAGCACTCCGTTGACGGTGACGGTGTCGCCGGGTTTCATGCCGCCACGGTCGGCCCGGCTCAAGCCGGCCCGGCGCAAAGCGCCTGGTCCCGCCATTTCAAAGGCCCAGTGCTTCACTTTGCCGTTGTCGTCCTTCACATCGAGGTAGAGATAGGAGTGCGGATTGATCCATTCCACCTTGACGACCGTGCCGGTCACCGTGAACGGTTTCGAAAGATCGAATTGCGCCTGGACGGAGTGATGCGCCGAGGCAGGCACGGCCACCGAGAGCAAACCGAGAAGCGCGAGCGGCGCTACGAGGCGATGTTTCATTCCCAAACCTCCCCGATATGAGTTATCAGAATAGAGCAGCGGGAGTCAAGCGCGTGAGCACCGGCGCCGCTAGAATGTGAAACGGCCGCCGACCTGAATCGCGCGCGGTCCACCGGAACCGAAGGTGGATGCCTGGCCGACACGGCCAGTCGGCTGACCGAAGGTGGCGCTGTTGAGGACAGGCGTCACGGAATATGTCAGGTTCGCAATATTGAATGCGTTAAAGATCTCGCCGAACGCACTGAAGTGGAAACGTTCCTGCACGGTGAAATCCTTCGTGACGCGGAAATCCTGGCTGAAAATAGGGGTACCCAAGTCGTAGTTTGAAGGCGGAGCGAGCACGGGAATGGTTGCGCCGTTCATGGCCTTTTTGCCGGTGGCGGCGGTGGCAACGCTGGAATTCCAAGACGCAATGGCCTTGGCGATATCCGACTTCCCGCAGCCATAGTTGAAGCAATTGAAAGAGAGCCCGGGAACGGCCTCGAACAAGGGGAAGTTCGTGTTGCCCGAGCCGTTGAGATCGATGCCGGTGACGATGGGATTGACGGGATTCGCGCTGATGAACGTCGAGTTCACGCTGAGGCGGAAGCCCCACGGCAGATCGACAACACCCGCCACATTCAGATTGTGACGGGGCAGGTTGGGGCCATACGAGGCGAAATAGTTGTCGAGGTTCACTAACGATGCGCCCGTAGCCGTCGCCTGGCTTTTCTGAAGAGCATAAGAGACCGTGAACTGATAGCGCTTCGCGAACCGCTTCTGAGCCTTCACCAGCAAGCCGTTGTATACCGAGCGGCCTTCCGGAACCCAGAACGTGACACCGCCGGTGGAACACTGGTCTCCGATCGTGAAGTCGGGGGAGGTGGCACAGCGCGGGATGATCGGACTGAGACCATCGGCGGTGCGGGCGAACCGGTTCAAATCGAGCTCACCGAGACTCGCGTGGATGCCGAGGCGCCGGGCATAATCCACGGTGATGACCATGTCATTACCCAGCTCGCGCTGGACGCCGATAGAGGTCTGATAGCTGTGCATGAGGGGGAAATCGGACGGATAAATCTCGACGCCCTGTTTGGTGACATCGATATTGCTCACCGTATACGGTCCGCTCTTCGGCGTATTTCCAAACAGGCGCGACTGGAGAACGGGCACCTGCTGGTTGATGATCTGGATGAATTCCCCAAGAGTCAGGTTGCTCAGCGCGCTGACCGGAAGCGCCGCGCCGAGGGGAAGGGGCTGAACCCCGGAGGAGGTCAGCACATACTTGTTGGGGAATATATTGGTGAATGCGCTGGCGGCGAGAGTGATTCGGCCGTCTCCGAGCGGCCCGATAGAGGAATCCTGGCGGAATTGCTGCCAGACCGGCTGGGTCTCCCAGTAAATGCCGGCACCGCCGCGGATCAGCGTCTTTTTGTCGTTGCCCAGCGCCCACGCAAAGCCAAACTGCGGTGCCAGGTTGGTCGTGCGGGTGGGCGTCCCTCCGAGCCCGCTCGGGACGCCTCCTGTTTGTCCCTGCAGAATGGGAGCCAGATACTGCGGCCGCTTGAAGAAGGTCGAGAACAGTCCGGTCTCGAGATCGTAGCCCAATCCGAAGTTCAGAGTGAGGTCGGGACGGACCTTCCAGGTATCGGCGATCCACGGATGGATGCGATGATTGACGCCGCCCTGGCCGTGCTCGTAGTAGCCCGGGTAGCTTCCGTTTCCGAGACCGACGCCGCTGTAGAGAGCCGCCGGAGTATTGAAGACCGGGACATTCAGCAAGTCTTCCGTCGTCAGAATCTGGGTGGGAAGGCTGGCAAAGGCCCCAGCCGGGAAGGATGCCGCCTGCGCCCTGGTCGATTCCGGCGAATAGAGCGAGAGGCAGGCTGGATCGCAAACGTCCCACGGTGTGTAGGCCGTGTGCATCTGCTCGTAGTCGAACCCGAAGCGAAAACGGTGCGTGCCTTTTTGCCAGCTGAAGGTGTCACTCAACTGATAGGAACGGGACTGGTGGAATTGGGGCCCATTGACCTCGTTGCCAGCGCCGTAAGTAAACGTGGAGGACCCGATCATCGAGGTAATGCCAGGCAGTCCCGCGCCGATGCAGGGAGACTGGCACTCCTCGGGCGTCGCGTTGGGCCCCTTGTTGGCCCAATAGTGATACTGAGCCCGAAAATCGTTGACCGAGGCCGGCGTCAGCACACTGGTCAAACCGATGATGCTTTGATCGCTCCAGTTGCTGTTGTGAATCCAGGCCGAGGGAGCGCCCGTGCCGGAATATGGCCCAAAATTTCCATTGCCGTCATGGGAGAAACGCGCGAACAGCGTGTGTTTCGCGGAGAGGCTGTAATCCAGGCGCGCGGTGAGCCAGTCATAGTGAAGAGGACTCGGCCAGATGGCATTCAACGGTTGCAGGGAGAACAGGTCATTCTGTTCGGTGATGACCGAGGTCTGATTCATGTGCTCGTAGCTAAAAAAGAAGAAGAGCTTGTCCTTGATGACTGGGCCGCCCAGCCAGGCGCCGGGGTTCCGGCGGGCGAAGAACGGGTTCGGGTTGAACAAGCTGCGTTTCAGGCCGGGATAAGCCGCCATGTTGTGATCGCGGAAGTAGAAATAGGCACTGCCATGGAAATTGTTGCTTCCGGAGCGAGTGACGATGTTGACGGCGCCACCGACGGCGATCCCGGTAGAGGCGTCGAAGTTCACCGATTGAATCTGAAACTCCTGGACCACTTCCTGGGAGAAATTCATGGAGGTGCCGCCTTCCACTTCGTCGTTGATCACGCCACCGTCCATGGTGATCACAGGCCCGACACCGCTGCCCGCGGTCGCGCCGCCGTTCGAGCCGAGGATGCTGACGTTGAACATGGCGTTGAATTGCGAAGTCGCCCCCGGGTTTACCGTTACGCCAGGTTCGAGCGATGCCAGTTGCAGAGAGCTGCGGCCGTTGAGCGGCAGGTCCTGAATGTTCTCGCGCGCGATGACGCCGGCCACGGTGTGGCTGTCGTAGTTGATCTGGGCGGTTGCGGCTTCGACGGTGACCACTTCCTGGGCGGTACCGAGCGATAAGGCCAGGTCGACCGTAGTGCTGCTGCCGGCAATAACGGTGGCGGGCCGCACCAGCGTGCGAAAGCCCGGTGCCTCGACACGAACTTCGTATTCGCCCGGCACCAACGACGGGGCGCTATAGAGCCCCTCGGCGTTGGTGGTGATGGCGCGATTGAAATCCGTGGCTTTGTTCGTAATGGTCACGGTCGCGCCGGCAACGAGCGCGCCGGACGCATCCTTCACCGTGCCCGAGATGCTTCCCGTGGGAGCCTGCGCATAAGTCGAACCGGAAAACAGGGCCGAGAACGCGAGTAGGACGACAGCGTATACCAACCTCGACATTGGCGTCACCTCCTGGAGCAAGAGTTGCTGACGATGGGCGCCGCGACTCATTAGAAAATAATTTTCAATCCCAACTGGGTCGAGCGGGCCGCGCCACTGCCGACCTGCGGGTTGGCATTGGCCACGTCCGGCGTGGTGAGCGAGGTACCGAAGCCTCCGGTCGTGGTCGGGTTGTTGTGCTGTCCCGACCCGATCGTCGTGGCGCCCATGGGGCTGGCGTACGTCGCGATATTCAGGATATTGAAGAACTCGGCCCGGAACTG
>Ga0126371_10001375_pt1 | contig 20525 bp, 16 predicted proteins | sample PanSoiMetaPlot_4_FD_110145 | JGI IMG/M metagenome (GOLD analysis project Ga0126371, IMG submission 110145) | Tropical forest soil microbial communities from Panama - MetaG Plot_4 | ecosystem: Environmental > Terrestrial > Soil > Tropical forest > Bulk soil | place: Panama | collected 2016-02-17 | reverse complement strand
GTGGACCGCGAGCATCACGAACATCAACACCCCGACGTCCTGCGCGATCTACATCGGCGCCGTGACGCCCACGGCTCCGGCCACGACCTCGAACGCCGAAGGCGCTCCGGTCTGCCAGTAAGCATCTCGTAGCACGGATCAACGGAGCGGCGGGGACTTCCCCGCCGCTCTTTTTTTCTGCCTATTCCCGGTGTGGGCAAGCCCTCGCTCAAGACCGAGCTCCTTTTCAATCTTGCGTTTCTGGCAGCGGCGGCGCTCCTCCTCGGAGTGGCGAGTATCCTCGCGCTCGAGGCCCTGACCGCCGGCCTCACGTCCGGAGAGCTGCTGCCCCTGGTCCTCGTGACCGTCGCCGTCGACGTCGGGATCTTCATCATCTTCGGCCGCTACATCGTGACGCGGCACGTGCTCCGTCCCGTCGAGCGCCTCATGAACGCCGCGGACGCCGTGGCCTCCGGAGACCTCGGTGCCCGGGCGCCCGACGCCGAAACGCAGGACTTCACCTCCCTCGGCGAACGACTGAACCGGATGACCGACCGCCTGCTCGATGCCCAGAGTCAGCTCGTCCGGTCGGAAAAACTCGCCAGCGTCGGCCTCCTCGCGGCCGGTGTCGCCCACGAAATCGGCAACCCCCTCGGCGCCATCGGCACCTATCTGGAAGTGGAGCGGCGGCGTGGTGGGGATTCCGAGATCATTGGCGGAATGACGCGGGAGCTCGAACGCATCGACAAGATCGTCCGCGGACTCCTCGAGTATGCCCGGCCCAAGGATGAAGCAGTGCAGTCGCTCGACGTGAAGGCGGTGATGGAAGCGGCGTTCGAGCTGATGCGCGCGCAGGGCGCGTTCAAGAAGTGCAATCCTCAGCTTGACGTCGGCTCCGACGTGCCCCGCGTTCGCGGCCGCGCCCACGCGCTCGAGCAGGCCCTGGTCAACCTCCTGCTCAACGCTGTAGACGCGACACCCGCGCAGGGTCCTGTGATCATGGGTGTCAGACGTTGGCACTTCGATCCTGAGGAAGTGGGCCTTTCCCGCCACCGCTCCACCGATTCCGGGACTCGCACGTTCACCCGGGCCCACCAGCGGCGGCCTTCCTTGCCCCCGATCCCCGACCTGGATGCCGGGGCGGTTGGCGCACTGCTCTTCATCGTGGACGGCGGGCCGGGTGTGCCGAAGGAGGACCGGGCCCGTGTGTTCGAGCCGTTCTACACAACCAAGGAGCCGGGCCGGGGTACGGGTTTGGGCCTCGCGATCGTCCAACGGACCGTCTTCGACATGGGTGGATTGGTCTGGGTGGAGCAGGCGCGGGAAGGGGGCGCGGCCTTCAAGCTGTTCCTCCCTCAGGCCGTCGAGGCGACCAGTTGACCCGGGTCCTCATCGTCGACGACGAGCCGGGGCTCCGTCAGTCCCTCGGATTGCTCCTCTCCGGCGAGGGGTACGAGGTCACGTCCGCGCGCACCGGCCGCGAGGGGCTCGAGCTGGCGCTCGCCGAGCCGTTCGATCTCCTGCTCTGTGATGTCCGGATGCCCGAGCTCGATGGAATCGGATTCCTTCGCGCGTACCAGGAGAAGGGCGGCACCGGGCTGGTCGTGATGATGAGTGCGTACGGACGGGAGGACGCCGCGATCGCGGCCATGCAGGAAGGTGCGTACGACTACCTGCCCAAGCCCTTCCGTCCGGACGAGGTGATTCTCACGCTGAAGAAGGCGGAGGAGCGCGAGCGCCTGCGGTTCGACGTGGCGCGTCTGAGGGCCCGTCTCGACGGCGTCGACGGCGGTGTGGTGCCGCCCGGCGGCATGGTGGCGGAGAGCCCGGCGCTGAGGGATGTCCTGGACATCGTTGCCCGGGTGGCGGCCCACAAGACGACGGTGCTGATCACCGGCGAGAGCGGGACCGGCAAGGAAGTAGTGGCGCGCGCCATCCACCGGGCTTCGCCCCGCGCCGGAGGGCCATTTGTCGGGATCAATTGTGCCGCGATCCCCGAGTCACTCCTCGAGTCCGAGCTCTTCGGGCACGTGCGTGGGGCGTTCACCGGTGCGGTCGCGGACAAGCCGGGGCTCTTCGAGCAGGCGGAGCGGGGCACCATTCTCCTGGACGAAATCGGCGAAATGCCGGCGCCCCTGCAGACCAAGCTTCTGCGCGTGCTTCAGGAAGGCGAAATCAGGCGGGTGGGGGACCAGCGGTCGCGGAAGGTGGATGTCCGGGTCCTCGCCGCCACGGCCCGCGACCTCGAAGCGGACGCCAAGCGGGGGAGCTTTCGCGAGGATCTCCTCTACCGCCTGAACGTCGTCGCCATTCACATCCCGCCACTCCGGCAGCGGCCCGAGGACATCCCGGCTCTTGCCCATCACTTCGCCCGGTTGGCAGCCCACCGACTTGGGCGCCGTCTGGGGCTTTCCGTCGCCGCGGTCGAGTGGCTGAAAGATCAGTCCTGGCCCGGTAACGCCCGGGAGCTGGAGCACACGATCGAGCGGGCAGGTGTCCTGTCGGACCACGAGATCCTCGAGCCCCGCGATTTCCAGCCCGCGACTCGGGGAGATGGTGCAGCGGCCGCGTCCGGTGCCGCGCGGACTCTTCGCGAGACCATGGATGTCGCCGAGCGGACGGCGATTGCCGAGGCGCTCGCCGCGGCAGGTGGAAACCGGCGGGAGGCGGCGACCCGGCTGGGGGTCAGTCTCCGCACGCTCTTCTACAAGATTGCGAGGCACGGACTCGAGTAGTCTGCAGGGACCTGCATCACACTCGCGCATTGCCAGAGCAGAACGCTGCACCGTCTTTCTTCCTCGTTTTTCAACTCGGCCCCGTTCGCAGACTTCATGGTGGCACGCGACGTGACTATGTCGCGCGCGTGAGTTTCGTCGAGCTGATGGTCGCGATTGTCATTCTCGCGGTTGGCGTCCTTGGCCTCGCGGCGACATCTGATTCTGCCCAGCGGGCGATGACGCGCGGGCGGCTGAGAGCGGAAGCCGTGGCTCGATCTGCCGTCACCGTCGATTCCTTGAGGAACCAGGTATGCCGGATTTCGGGGTCTCTCAGCGGGACCGATCGCGGGCAGTGGTGGACCGTGAGTGCGCGAGGGCCGGCGCGGTACATCGTGGACAGCGTTCGGGCGAATGGCAGGCGGTTCACGGTCGAGGGGGCGGCGTTGTGTCCATGAGCGCGCGGGGATTCACCATCCTCGAGCTGGTGATTGCGCTGGGTCTCTTCGCGGCGGTGATGACGGCGGTGGGCCGGGTGCTGCTGACGCAGAAGCGCTTGTATCGGGAGCTGGGTCAGCGGGCCGATCTCAGTGACAACCTCCGCACGGCGGGAGACATCCTGGGGGCGGAGCTGTGGGGGCTCGATGCGGTGGATGGAGACATCATCGCCTTTGGACCGGACTCGGTCACCATCAGGGCCGAGCGCGCCTTCGCGCTCGCGTGCTCCATCGCCGGGGGGGTGGTGGTCTTGAACCGGGCGATGACCTTCGGCGTGCGCAGCATCGCCGCCGGTGATTCCCTGCTGGTCTACGGCGACTCGGCGTGGCATCCGGGGCTCGCCACCTCAGTATCGTCGAGTGCCTGCGCGGACTCGACGCAATCCCCTGTCAGAGCGTTCGAGGTGGTGACGTACCGGTCGTATCGGGCGTCAGATGGGGCGTTCTACATCGGCGTGCGAGACGCCGGCGGGCTGCAGCCGATCGCGGGACCGCTCGTTTCCAGTGGACTCCTGTTCTCCTTTTTCGATACCGCGGGAGCGCCTGCTGCCGTGGCCGGTGACATTTCTGCGATCCGCATCCGCGTGCATATGCAGAGCGCGGAGCCCGTTACGAGACGCGGGGTGACGGTGCCTCTGCAGGACAGCTTGGTCAGCTGGGTGACTCTGAGGAATAACCTGGCGGTTCCCGTGATTTCGAACCCCGGGCTTACGCCCGGGGTTAGGTAAGTCCCTGGTACATGTCGATACTCTCATCCGTGCTCCTATTGGTTGTTTCCCTAGCCTTGATGGCAGGGGGATCTGTTTTCCTGATCAACGAGACTCGGATTTCGGAGCAATCCGTTTCCCTGGTTCAGTCCAAGGGAGTCGCAGAGGTCGGAATTGCCCAGGCGCTCGAGTCGTGGGATCCACGTACCGCGACACGAGTCCGGAGCGGTCTGTACTTGGTGAATCGCTCCGGGCTTGGTCTGCTCGTGCGTCTCAAGCCTGTGACTTTTCCTGAGGCGGCGCTCATCGCCGGCGGTAGTATCACGCTCGCGCCGGGGGCGAGGGTGGACGGGGTCCAGGACTCAGGGGCCACAAGCCAGAGGCTCGTTGGGGACCTGGACTTGGCGCGGGTGTCGGACCTCGCCGACCTGACGGTCCCCGGTGGGAGGTACGGCCTGCTCCCGGCAGTTCCCGGAGACGGGGTTCTTCACATTGTGGGAGACGCCGAGGTAGGGGGAGGGAGCGGTACTGGGGTGCTCCTGGTGGACGGGGACCTCACGGTGACGGGTCCACTGACGTTCAACGGTCTGATTGTCGTCCGAGGGAAACTCCTAGTGTCAGGATCAGGCATTTCGAACACGCATCTGTCTGGCAGTGTCGTGACAGTTACAGGGACGACTGGCGACAGTAGCCTGTGGATATCCTACGATAAAACCTTATTGGATAAAGTCTTATCAAAATTCGGGACACCGGAGAAGCTACCGTCGAGGTCATGGACTAGTCTAAGTCAGTGGGGTTAAGTGTCGGTCAGACCAAAGGTTGTTTGATTTGCCTAAAGTTGCTTCGAGGCTTGACAGGATAAGGGGTGAATCATACTGTAGTTTGCCCTTGAACCCCCTGTCACTAACTCAAGGCGACTATGGCGCTCCTTAGCTTCCTGGGCGGCAAAAAAACCTCGGTCGGCCTCGACGTCGGCTCCGGCATCATCAAGCTGGTGGTCGTCGACCACTCCGGGTCTGAACCCGAACTGGTCAAGGTTGCCACGACCGAAGTGGCGACCGACGCGATCGTCGAAGGCGAAGTGATGGACCCAGGCATCGTCGCGGAAGCGATACGGGGCCTGTTCTCGACCGCCGGGGTCAAGCAGAAGGCGGTCGTCACGGCCGTCGGCGGCCGCGACGTCATTGTCAAGAAGATTCAGATGGACCGGATGAAAGAAGCGGACGCCCGCGAGGTCATCCGCTGGGAAGCCGAGCAGCACGTGCCATTCGACATGGCGAACGTGGAGCTCGATTTCCAGATCCTGGACCCCAACGCCGAGGGGCTCCAGATGAACGTCCTGCTCGTGGCGGCCAAGCGGGAGCTCGTCGAAAGCCGGGTCTCCCTGCTGACCGAGGCGGGACTGCAGCCTGCCGTCATCGACGTCGATGCCTTCGCCATCCACAACGCCTTCGAGCTGAATCACCCCGACGCGATGAATGGGGTGGTCGGTTTGGTCAATATCGGCCATGAAGTCACCAACGTGAACATCCTGGAGGACGGCGTCCCCGTCCTGACCCGGGACCTCTCCGTTGGCACCCGGCGATTCCGCGAGGACTTGCAGCGCGAGAAGGGTCTCACGGCGGAAGACTCCGAAAAAGCGGTGACGGGCGCGGTCCAGAGTGCGGACCTCGCGTCCTACGTCGAACAGCGTGGCGAAGAGATCTCCGTGGGTGTCGAGCGGGCGGCCGCCTTCCTGGCGAGCGCGTCCCGGTCCGCCGGCGGCCTGGCCCGGGTCTACACCTCGGGTGGCGGCGCGCGCATCCCCGGCATCAACGAAGCATTGGCGTCCCGGCTCAAGGTGCCGGTGGAGCTGGCGAGCCCGATTCAGCGGCTGTCCTACCGCCAGGAAGCGTTTGAAACCGTGTCGATCGACGAGATCGCTCCTCTGCTCATGCTCTCCGTGGGCCTGGCGCTGAGGCGTGCGGCATGATTGAAGTCAATCTCTTACCCGGCCAGAAGAAGAAGGCGGCGGGAGGCGGGGCGAAGTTCAAGCTCCCCGACTTCAAGAACCTGCTCGCCAGCATCAAGGATCCGTGGCTGATCGCCGCCGTGGTGTCCTGGGTGCTGATCGGCGGCGGCTCTGCCGCGCTCTTCCTGATCGATTCCGGCAGGAAGCTGGCGGTCGACCACAGCCTGGCCAACGCGCAGCACGATGCCGACAAGTTCAGCGCCCTGATCGCCGAGAAGCAGAAGCTGGAAAAGCACCGCGATTCGCTAATCGTCCAGATCAACGTGCTCCGCCAGATCGACGGCCAGCGGTATGTGTGGCCGCACCTGATGGATCAGATCACGAAGGCGTTGCCGCCCTACACCTGGCTCCAGGACATGCAGCAGACGGCGACCGCGCCGGTGATCCCATCGTCCAGCGGGGCCAACGGCGCGAAGCCGTCGTCTGTGGACTCGGCCGCGGCCGCGAGCGCCGTCAACGTCGTGCTCAACGGCCGCACCGTCGACATCCAGGCGTATACGACGTTCCTGCGCCAGCTCGCGGCGTCTCCGTGGATCACGGACGTGACGCCCGCTCAGGCGCAGACGGTCATCGAGTCGGACCGGCCGGTGACGGCCTTCTCGGTGTCGTTCAAGTACAAGCAGGCCGATTCGGTCTTCATCCGCACGGTGCCGCTCGTGCAGTCGGTGAGGTAGCGCATGGCCCTCGGCATCCCGAAAGACCAACGGTCGCAGATCATGCTGGTCCTGGTGATCGCCGCGCTGGGCGGCGGCTACCTGTATTACGACAACCTGCACACGCCGACCGCCGCGGCCATCGACGTCGAGCAGAAGAAAGTCGACAGCCTCACGGACGTCGTGAACAAGGCGAAGGCCGATCTCGCGAGCGGCTCGGTGGAAGACCTCCGCCGGCGGGCCGACGAGTACGAGGCGGACCTGTCGCTCATGCGCCAGCTGGTGCCGGAAAAGAACGACGTGCCGAACCTGCTCGACGACATCTCGACGAAAATGAAAATCCGCGGCGTGACGCAGAACCAGTTCGCGCCCTCGTCGGTGGACCACGGGTCGCCCTTCGACACCTATCAGTACCGGCTGTCGGTCTACGGCCACTATGATCAGCTCGGCGAGTTCTTCGCGGACGTCGCGAGCATGCCGCGCATCGTGGTGCCCCAGAACGTGAGCCTGAAGGCCGCGACCCCGGGCGTGATGAAGCTGCTTGGGGACACCCTGGGCGGACTCCTCGAGGCGGACCTCACGCTCCGCACCTACGTGAAGGCGCAACCGGCGCCGGTCCCGGCGGGGGCGAAGAAGCCCGCCGCTGCCGCGCCCGCGAAGTCGGGGGGCGCGCAATGACCGCGACTCGGATGTTCGGGGTACTTCTGCTCGCCGCGCTTCCGCTGGCGGCGCAGAATCCGCCCCCGGCGAAGAAGGACACCAGCGCGGCGAAGACGCCTGCCGCACCGGCCGCGCCCGCCAAAGACAGCTCGACGACGCTCCTCCGCGAGGTCTTCTCGTACGAAGGCTCGGGCCGCGATCCGTTCGCGTCCCTCCTCCGGAACGGCGACGTCCGTCCGCTCTTCGCCGACTTGAAGCTCCTGGCCATCTACTTCGACGGGCAGTATCCGGGCCGAAGCGTCGCGGTGCTCCGCGACATCACCACGCAGAAACGCTACCAGGTGAAGCCGGGGGAGGTCCTCGGCCGCCTGAAAGTCGCGCAGATCAGACCGCGCGACGTCACGTTTACCGTGCAGGAATTCGGATTCGAGCGGCAGGAGACCCTGTCGCTCGCCAAGCCGGAGGAGAGCCAATGAAGCGCATCGCTGCCCTTGCCGCAGGCCTGCTGGTCGCCGCGGCGCCAACGTTGCCGGCCTCCGGATTCGGGGACGGTGAAGTCCGGGCGGTGAGCGTGCTCCCCGCGGCCGGGAAAGTGTCCGTGGTGATCGACCTCCGCGGCGCGGTCCAGGTGACCGACTTCACGCTGACCAATCCGTCGCGCCTGGTCCTGGATCTCCAGGGCTCCCGCCTGACGGGCCCCGCGGTCCTCTATGACGGACAGAATCGCGGCGGCGTGAAGAACGTCCGCTACGCCCAGTACAAGCCCGACGTCGTGCGTGTGGTGATCGAGCTCGACGCCTCGAAGGACTACAAGATCGACCAGCAGACCGGGTCGGTGACGGTCTCCTTCGGGACCGACCGCACCGCTTTCGCGGCGTGGAGCAGCCAATACAACACGACGCCCGCGCCCGCTCCGCAGCCTCCGGTAGCGAGTACCCCGGCACCTCAGTCGCAGCCGGCAAGTGAGCCCGCGGCCGAAGTCACGACGCCGGTGAGCGCCAATCCCGCCGCCGTCGACCAGTTCCTGGCCACCCATGCCCGCGAGGCCGCGCAGTCGCAGGCTCCGCGCATCACGGTCCAGTGGGACAAGGCCGACATCGCGGACGTCGCCGCCGGCTTCGCCGCGTTCTCGGGCCGCACCATCGTCGTCGGCAAGGACGTGAAAGGCACCATCTCGGCGCAGATCAAGAATCAGCCGTGGGACCTCGCGTTCCAGGCCATTCTCGAGTCCCAGGCGCTGGCCTGGCAGCCTCTGCCCGGCGGCATCATCAACGTCGTCAACAAGGCCGACCTCGCGCGGGCCGATTCCACGGTGCCGACCGAGACCCGGCTGGTCCGGATCAACTACGCCAAGTCGACCGCCCTGCAGGGCGCGGTGGCGTCGATCGTGTCGAAACGCGGCGCCGTAGTCGCGGACACGACGACGAACGCACTGGTGATCACGGATATTCAGTCGCGCATCGAGCAGGACGTGGCCTTCGTGCAGGCGCTCGACGTCCGCACGCCGCAGGTCTCGATTCAGGCGAAGCTGATCTTCGTCGACCGCACCGACGTCGAGGACATGGGCGTGAAGTACGACCTCGGCACCGGCTCGGGCTGCTTGATCACGGGCGCCCATCCCTGCCAGTTCTTCAATACGCTGGTCCAGCGGGCCGACCCCTCGACTCTGAAGCCGATCGACACCAACGGTGACGGCATTCCGGACGCCGTGGTCGCGACGGGAACGTTGCCCGCGAGCCAGACCGTGGTGGACCTTGGCGGTAATGCGCTCTCGGCCCTCGGCAACGCGGGCCAGGAAGTCATCAACCCGGCCCTGAGCCTGATCTTCTCGACCGCGATCGGGAACTTCAACCTGACCAGCTTCGTGCAGGCGCTGCAGACCGTGGAGCTCGCCGATCTGCAGGCGGAGCCCTCGGTCACGACGTCGGACAATCACACGGCCGAAGTGCTGGTCGGTGACAAGGTGCCCCTCCGGGTGATCGACGTCGGGTCGATCGGCCAGACCACCGGATCCGCGGCGCCGCGCGCGACGGTCAACTTCCAGCAGACCGGTATCGATCTGAAGGTCACGCCGCACGTGACGGCGAACCGGCAGATCCTCATGGAGGTCCACGCCGAAAACTCGAGCGTGAAGACCGCCCCGGTGGACATCGGGTACACGATCCAGACTCAGCAGGCAGACAATCAGATTCTCGTCAACGACGGTGAAACGGCCGTTATTGGCGGGCTGACCGTGACCAACGTCACGGTGAGCAAGTCCGGAATCCCGTTCCTTGTAGACCTGCCCATTCTGGGCAAGCTGTTCGGCTTCACGAATCAGCAAGAGGAACGGCGCGATCTCTTGATCCTGATCACGCCCCACATCATCGACGACCTGGCGACCACCAGCGCCGGGAACTGAGGCGGGGGTTCGTATGCGGGCAGGACGGAACGTGCGTCTGTACGCCGCCGTAGCCTTCGGCGCGCTTGTGCTCGGGGGCTGCGAAACCGCGGCCAATGCGGGCGGAGTCTCACGCGACAACATCGCGCCGCGGATCACGTTGACGACGCCGAACAAGATCCACCCGAAGGTGGACAGCCAGACGATCTCCGGCGGTCTCTCCTTCAACGTCACGGCGTCGGATAACATCGCGGTCGACTCGATCGACCTGACGTTCAGCATCGGGTACATCGCCGTACACGACTCAGGCCTGGTGGGTGGCGCGAAGTCGGTCAGCTACGTCTTCAGCCTCAACTCGGCTCAGCTGGTCGGCGCCGGCGGCCAGATCCTCATCGTCGGCACCGCCCGCGACGGCGCGGGGAACCGCTCCAAGCCCGACACCATCACGATCTTCCTGTCCAACAAGCAGGCCCTCGCGGCCTTCCTGCTGGCCCCCACCGCGGGCGCCGTGGCGGGCAGCGGGAAATACATCCCGATCACGGTCAAGGGCGTCCAGCTGGCGGGCGGCATCAGGCGCCTGGGCTGGACCATTGGCGGCACTGCGGGCCAGACGGCGGTGACAGCGGACTCCCTCTCGACCGGCTCGCCCCCGTTCCCGGACTCCACGGTCTTCACGGATTCGGTCCTCGTCACCGGTACGACCGGCACCTTCCAGGTCGTGGGCTTCGCGGTCGACTCGGCGGGACGTCGCGCGGCGACCATCGCGGTGACCGTCACCATCCAGTCGGTCGCGACCGACAACACGCCGCCGGAGATCTCGCAGGTCGTGGCACTCCGGGCCGAGGCGAATGACAGCATCACGATCCACGCGACGGATCCGAGCGGTATCACCAGGGTGGGCTTCCTGGTCACCGACCTCCTGGGCAACCCCGTCGGCGGGGACTCGCTGAACTTTGCGGGGACCACCACCGATCAAAAGGTGGCGATGTCCCTGAAACTCAACTCGATTACGGTCTTCCCGACGCAGGTAATCGTGCAGGCATTCGCCATCGACGGCGCGACGGCCAGGAATCGCGGCGTGACGGGCGCGGTGTTCACGGTGCCCAGCCCTTCGGGCGCGTCACGGTCCGACACCGTCACCATCGTCGCGGGACGGACGTTCGCCCTGCCGGCCGGCGGCCAGATCGCCGACGCCATCTACAATAAGAACACCAACGAGGTGTACCTCACGAACACCACGTTGTCGCGGCTCGAGATCTTCCAGGTCGCGAATTCGACCTTCGTGGCCGCGGGTATCCCGACCTCGGGTCCGCAGCCAGTGGGTCTCGCGCTCTGGCCGAGCGACACGTTGGGGAACTATCAGGACACGGTCGTAGTCGCGAACTCCGGCGGTACTGAACTGTCGATCCTCGACACCCGGCCCGCCGTGCGCGCGCTCGCATACCGCCAACCCCTGCCCAACTTCCTGATCGAGAAGTACCAGATCCAGAACGTGGGCGGCTTCTTCCAGGCGGTCATCACCTACTACGACGTATCGGACCGGCCCCAGTATGTGGGGACCACCTGCAAGGCCGCGGGCGGTACCGCGTGCGATCCGAATCAGATCTACGCCATCTACTCGACTACGCCGACTGTGTCGAGCTCGGATCCGTTCAGCGGCCGGGCCACCCTGCGTGAAGAGAAGCTCACCCAGACGCCGGCGCAGCAGTTCGGGCACCTGTTCTGGGAAATCGGCGCGCAGAACTCGGCCAGCGGGAACGACACACTCCGCGTCGAGGAGATCCGCGGCACCACCAGCAAGGTGATTCTCACCGCCTGCGCCGGCGTGACGATCAACTTCCCGACCTTCGGGCTCGGGGATTCGACCTTCGTCCGGAACACCGGCAACTTCACGCACGCGTTCATCGGCGAAGGTGGGAATATTTCAACTTCCTTCGCGCGAGTAATGGCCTACGACGGCCGTCAGACCATCACGCAGACTCCGGTATCGTGCTTCCCGTCGCCCGCCGGTAGCACGGGCCCCGCGGATGCCGGCGAAGACGACATCGACCCCGGCATGAGCCCGGCGGCCCAGGTGTCGGACTTCATCTCCAACACCGGCATCCGGATCACGTCCATCGCGACGAACTTCAACGGCCTTACCAACGCGGTGCGCGCCGACTCGATCTACTTCCTGGACAACAACCTCCGGCTCGCCGTGACCGCTCCGGCCGCGACGGGCGCGTCCGGGATGGACATGAACTACAACCACACGTTCTCGCCGTTCGGGGCCTGCCCGCCCTGCGGCGGCGCGGGGAATCAGAACGACCGCGTGATCTTTGCCGCGCAGCCTGACGGCTCGATCTCGGTGTTCGACACGTTCCACGGTGGACAGATCGGCTCCATCCCGCTCCGCGACCCGATCATCGGGCCGCTGCGCGTGGCCAAGGGCCCGACGGGCAATCAGTTACTGTTCGGTATCACGGCGCGGGGTCTGGTGATGGTCGGCATCCCGGTGATCACCAACCCGCTGCCGGTGAAGCAACCGGTCAAGACCGCCATACGCAGATGAGATCAGGATCGCAGTGATTCGACGCCTCAGGGTAGCGGGCCCGACGAATCGTCGGGCTCGCGCGTTATGAGCCTTCGCTTTACGACGGCGGGCGAGAGCCACGGACGGGGGCTGGTCGCGGTCCTGGAAGGGATTCCGGCTGGTCTGCCGGTGAGCGCCGAGCAGGTCGACATCGAGTTGAAACGGCGGATGGGCGGCTACGGCCGCGGCGCCCGCATGAAAATCGAGTCCGACCACATCGAGTGGCTCGCCGGCGTCCGCGCCGGTGAAACCCTCGGCTCCCCCATCGCGATGCTGATCTGGAACCGCGACTGGGAGCACTGGAAGGACGTCATGGCCCCCGAGGCTGACGCGCCCGGCGAAGAGCGGCGCCGCCAGGTGACGAGACCCAGGCCCGGTCATGCGGACCTCGTGGGCGTGATGAAGTTCGACCGGAAGGACGCGCGGGACATTCTGGAACGCGCGAGCGCCCGGGAGACTGTGGCACGCGTAGCCTGCGGCGCGGTATGCAAGGCGCTCCTGGGCCAGTTCGGCGTGGAGATCGGCAGTCACGTGGCGGCGCTGGGCGGCGTGGTCGCGAAGGTCGAAGGCGCGCTCCCCACGCCCCTCAATCCTGCCGCTGACGGTTCTCTCGTGCGCTGCCTGGACGCCGAGGCCGAGCGGGAGATGATCGCGCGGATCGACGCGGCAAAGGCGGCCGGCGACACACTGGGCGGAATCGTCGAAGTCGTAGCCCGGGGAGTGCCGGTGGGGCTGGGCTCCCACGTGTCGTGGGATACCAAGCTCGACGGCCGGTTGGCGCAGGCGCTGATGTCGATCCCCGCCGTGAAGGGCGTGGAGCTGGGGATGGGCTTCGAGGCGGCGCGGAAGAAGGGCTCCGAGGTTCACGACGAGATCATGCCGGGGCTGGGGCGCGCGAGTAACCGCGCCGGGGGCACCGAGGGCGGGATGACCACCGGCGAGCCGCTGACGGTTCGCGTGGCGATGAAGCCGATCTCGACGCTGATGACGCCGCTGAAGACGGTCGATCTGAAGACGGGAGCCACCGCGCAGGCCCAGTCGGAGCGGTCCGATGTGACGGCCGTGCCGGCGATGGGTGTGATTGCCGAAGCGATGGTGGCCCTGGTGCTGGCGCACGCGATGCGCGAGAAGTTCGGGGGAGACGCGCTCTCGGAAATGCGCCGTAACTGGGAAGGGTACGTCGCGCGGTTGGCTGTCCTTGCCGCGCGCGCGTCCGGAGGGCCGGTGGGATGAAGCGACACATCGTTCTGGTGGGACTCCCCGGCTCGGGGAAGACCACGGTGGGGAGGCTCCTGGCGGAGCAGCTCCAGGCCGGCTTCGTGGACGTCGACGGCATTCTGGTGCGCAAGGAAGGCAAGCCCATCACCCTGATTTTCGCCGAGAAGGGCGAGGCCGCGTTCCGCACCATGGAACAACAGGAGATGGAAAGCGCGTTAGGGCAGGTGCCGGCGGTGATCGCTCCCGGCGGTGGCTGGGCTGCCCAGCCGGGCGCCATTTCCTCAGCGAAGCCTCAGGCGTTTGTGGTGTATCTGAAGACGAAGCCCGAAACGGCATCGGACCGCGCGGCCCCCGAGGGAACCCGCCCGTTGTTATTGGGTGAGGACCCGGTCGAGCGGATGAAGACGCTCCTGAAGGAGCGCGAACCGTCGTATCTCCAAGCGGATGCGAAGGTTGAGACCGACAAGAAGACGGCGGCGCAGGTGGCGCAGGATTTGGTCTCCCTTGCGCGGAGCGGGGCAGGTTGGTGAAGATGCCCGCCTTGATGAAAGGTTGATCAGTGGCTGCTAAGAAGAAGCCTGTGGCAAAGAAACCGAAAAAGACCAAAGCCGCCGCCGAGACGCCGGTCGAAACGACCGACGTCGAAGTGGAAGAGGTCGACGCGCCTGCCAGCAAGAACGGCAAGGGCTCGCTCGTCATCGTCGAGTCCCCCACCAAGGCGAAGACAATCGGGAAGTACCTGGGTCGTGGCTACACGGTGAAAGCCACCGTCGGCCACCTGCGCGATCTCCCCCGCCGCAAACTCGGCGTCGATGTCGACCACGGGTTCGTGCCCGAATACGTGACCATCAAGGAGAAGGCCAAGACCCTCTCCGAAATCAAGAAGGCGGCGAAGGCGGCCGCGCAGATCCTGATCGCGACCGATCCGGACCGCGAAGGCGAAGCCATCGCCTGGCACGTGGCCGGGCAGCTCGGCAAGGCCGACAAGGTCCGCCGCGTCCTCTTTCACGAAATCACGAAGGACGCCGTCAAGCAGGCGCTCGCCAACCCCCAGGACATCGATCAGAAGAAGGTGGACGCCCAACAGGCCCGCCGGATCCTCGACCGGCTGGTGGGCTACAAGGCGTCCCCCCTCCTCTGGAAGAGCATCAAGACGGGGCTCTCCGCGGGGCGGGTGCAGACGGTGGCGCTCCGGCTGATCTGCGAACGGGAAGACGAGATTCGGAAGTTCGTGCCGCAGGAGTACTGGACCATCGAAGCCGACCTCGAGAAGGACGGTCAGGCCTTCCAGGCGCGTCTCCACAAGCTGGACGGCGCGAAGCCCGACATCAAAGACCAGGCGACGGCGCAGGGGATCGTCGACGAGGCGACCAAGATTCCATTCGTCGTCACCGACGTCACCAAGAAGGAACGGCGCCGGAATCCGCCCGCGCCCTTCATTACCAGCACCCTCCAGCAGGAAGCCGCGAAGCAGCTCGGCTTCTCGGCCAAGCGCACCATGCGGGCCGCACAGGGGCTGTACGAGGGCGTGGACGTGGGCGAGGGCCCGGTGGGGCTCATCACCTACATGCGGACCGACTCGGTCCGCGTGGCGGATTCGGCCATCGAGCAGGCGCGCGAGTTCATCAACGCCAACTATGACAAGCGGTACCTGCCGGACACCCCGAACGTGCACGCCGGCAAGCGCGGGGGGAACGCCCGGGTCCAGGACGCCCACGAGGCGATCAGGCCGACCGAAGTCGGCCGCCGCCCCGAAGCGGTCAAGCAGTACCTGGAGTCGGACCTCTTCAAGCTCTACCAGCTCATCTGGCGGCGCTTCGTCGCCTCGCAGATGACGCCCGAGATCTACGAGCTCACGACGGTGGACTTCGACATGGGACGCTTCCTGTTCCGGTCCACCGGGTCGGTGGTGCTCTTCGACGGCTACCGCGTGCTCTTCCGCGAAGGGCACGAAGCCGAAGAAGCCAAGAGCGGAGACGACTTCGGCCCCATCCCTCCGCTCGCCACCGGCGACCGGCCGACGCTCAAGCGGATCGTGCCCACGCAGCACTTCACAGAGCCGCCTCCGCGGTACAGTCAGGCGTCCCTCGTGAAGATGCTCGAAGAGCAGGGGATCGGCCGTCCGTCCACGTACGCGGCGATCATCTCGACGCTCCAGGCGCGCTGGTACGCGACCATGAAGGAGCGACGCTTCTCCCCCACGCCCCTCGGCGAAAAGGTGTGGAAGGTGATGCAGCGCTGCTTCCCCGACACCTTCCAGGTCGGGTTCACGGCGCAGATGGAGACGGAGCTGGACAAGGTGGAAGAGGGCGATATGCCCTGGCAGGATGTGCTCGGCGGGTTCTGGGCGCCCTTCGCGGGCCAGCTGGCGTCGATCGACGTGCAGCGGATCATCCACGACGTGCACGAGCTCCACAACCTGCACCTCGAGCGTTGCCCCACGTGCGGCTCACCGCTCGAAGTCCGCTCGGGGCGCTTCGGCCCGTACATCGCGTGCGCCAAGTATCCGACGGAGTGCAAGTTCTCGAAGCCCATCGGCCGGGACAAAGTCCCCGACAAGCCCACCGACGAGATCTGCAAGGAGTGCGGCGCGCCGATGGTCATCAAGACCGGACGCTTCGGCGAGTTCCTGGCGTGCACGCGGTATCCCAAGTGCACCCACACCCGCCCCGTGCCCCTCGGCATCAAGTGTCCCAAGTGCGAGGTCGGCGATCTGGCCGAGCGGCGCACCAAGAAGGGACGCAACTTCTATGGGTGCCTGCGGTATCCCGACTGCGACTTCTCGGTCTGGAACAAGCCGGTCGCGGTAAATTGCCCGTCGTGCGGCTACCTGGGCATGGAAGAGAAGCGGACCAAGTCGATGGGGGTCTCCCGCAAGTGCCTGAAGTGCGGACACGAGATGATGGTGGACGAAGCGGCCACCGCGGAGCAGGTCGCGGGCTGACGGCCAAGACCGCTACCGTCGTCGGGGGTGGCCTGGCCGGGTGCGAAGCCGCCTGGGCTTTGGCCGAGCGGGGCGTGTCGGTCACACTGCACGAGATGCGTCCGGTGCGCGGGACGCCGGCTCACCAGACCGATTCGCTGGCCGAGCTGGTCTGCAGCAACTCCTTCAAGTCAGTCGAAACCGTCAACGCGCATGGGCTCCTCAAGGCCGAGATGAGGGTCTTGGGGAGCATCAACCTCCAGGCGGCCGATGTCGCGCGGGTGCCAGGGGGCGCGGCACTGGCGGTGGACCGCGTGGCGTTTGCTCAGGCGATTCATGAGCGAATCGCCAATCACCCGAACATCAGGCTGGTCCGCGGCGAAGTCACCGAGCTGCCATCACCCGCCATCATCGCGACGGGACCCCTGACGTCCGAGGCGCTCTCCGCCGCGATCGTGAAGCGGCTCGGCGGCCAGGACGGCCACGCGCTCGCGTTCTGGGACGCCATCGCGCCGATCGTTTCCACGGAGTCCCTCGACCACAGCGTCCTCTTCCGGGCGTCCCGATACGGCAAGGGAGAGGGCGACGACTATCTCAACGCGCCGTTCACCGAGGCCGAGTACGACGCGTTCGTGGCGGCCGTGAAGGTGGGGGACCAGTACGCGCCGAATCATGAGTTCGACAAGATCCAGTATTTCGAAGGGTGCCTGCCGGTGGAGGAGATGGCGGCGCGGGGTCGCGACGTGCTGCGGTTCGGGCCGATGAAGCCCGTAGGATTGCCCGATCCCAAGACCGGCCGGCCTGCCTTCGCGGTGGTCCAGCTCCGCCAGGAGGACCGGGCGGGACAGATGTGGAACCTGGTGGGCTTCCAGACGCGTTTGCGGAAGGGTGAACAGGAGAAAGTCTTCCGGATGGTGCCCGGGCTTGGCGCTGCCGAGTTCCTGCGCCACGGCTCGATACATCGGAACGCGTACCTCAACGCGCCTGCCTGTCTGTCACCGCACCTGTCTGCCCGGGATGACTCGGCGTTGATGTTCGCGGGCCAGCTTACGGGCGTCGAGGGATACACGGAGTCGTCGGCGACGGGGCTCCTCGCGGGGATCAACCTGGCTCGGATCCTGATGGGCGAGGAGCCGCTCGTGCCGCCACCGACCACCATGCTGGGTGCACTCTACCGCTACCTGAGAGAGGCCGATCCAGCGCACTTCCAGCCGATGAACGCCAACTTCGGCTTGGTCGAGCCGTTGGAGAAAACACCGCGCGACAAGGCCCGGAAGAAGCAGCTCCTCGCCGAGCGCGCGCTTGCCGACATGGCGGCGTTTGCGGGGACCCTGGTGGCCGCATGAAGCCCGAGATCCAGAAGTTCGCGGACTTCCTGGAGAAAGAGCGGAACGATTCCCCGCACACGGTAAAGGCGTACGTGCGGGATGTGACGGCCTTCGCGGACTTCGCGGACACGTACTACGGGGCGGCCTGGACCTGGGCCGGTGTCGATCGCCTGGCGATTCGCGGCTTCCTGGGTTCCCTTGAGAGCCGGCAGGCCTCGCGGGCGTCGGCGGCTCGCGCGCTCTCGGCCCTGCGGACGTTCTACCGGTTCCTGAGCATCACGGAGCGGGTGGATGTGAATCCCGCGAAGGCGGCGCGGACTCCCAAGCAGAAGCGAACCCTGCCGGCCCACATGGACCGCTCGGAAATCGAGCTGGTCTTTGCCGAGGCCGAGCGACGCGCGGCCGAGGGCGGTTTTGGGGAGATCAGGGATCTCGCGATGCTCGAGCTGTTCTATTCGACGGGCATGCGACTTTCAGAGCTCGCGGGGCTGAACACGGACGATATCGACCTCGTATCCGATCAGGTGAAGGTCCGCGGCAAGGGGAAGAAGGAGCGGATCATCCCGGTGGGGAAACATGCGGTGACGGCCCTGCGCTCGTACAACCACCACCGAGAAAACATGCTGGGATTTCCGTCAGGAGACCGGCGTGCGCTGTTCTTGAATCAACGGGGGAAGCGCATCACGCCTCGCGGCGTGCAGCTCGCCATCAAGAACCTGTTCTCAGCGCTCTCGCGCGGGCGGGAGCTGCACGTGCACTCGCTCCGTCACACGTTCGCCACACACCTGCTGGACGCGGGGGCCGATCTTCGCGCCGTACAGGAGCTTCTGGGGCACGCCTCGCTGTCCACCACGCAGGTGTATACTCATACATCGGTCGAACGCCTGAAGAAGGTCTATCACCAGGCTCATCCCAGGGCCTAGAGGAATACTGCGTGGCACTGCCGACGATCTACAGCACGACCATTCTCTGCGCCCGCCGGGACGGCAAGGTCGCCATGGGTGGCGACGGCCAGGTCACGGTGGGCGATACGGTGATGAAGGGAAACGCGGTGAAGGTTCGCGCGCTCAAGGGCGGGAAGATTCTCGCCGGGTTCGCCGGATCGGCCGCCGATTCGTTCACGCTCTTCGAGAAGTTCGAGGAGAAGCTCGAGCGCTACCCCGGGAATCTCTCGCGTGCCGCGGTGGAGCTGGCCAAAGACTGGCGCTCGGACCGGGTGCTCCGGCGCCTCGAAGCGCTGCTCGTGGTCGCCGACAAGGACAATGGCTTCGTGCTGTCCGGGTCCGGCGAGCTGATCGAGCCTGACGACGGGGTGCTGGCCATCGGTTCCGGTGGGCCCTACGCCCTCGCCGCGGCCCGGGCACTCCTGGCCGGCTCGAAGATGCCCGCCAAGGAGATTGTCGAGCGGGCGCTCCATATCGCCGCCGACATCTGCATCTACACGAATACCCACCTCACGGTGGTCGAGCTCTAGCATGGCTGATCCCGATCGCACGCCCCCCCCGCCCCCGCCCCCATCCCCACCCGTACCAGTTTCGGAAGTCGATCCACTTCCGTGGCTGGAAGAGCTGCCGCCCAAGAAGATCGTGGCGGAGCTGGACCGGTACATCGTGGGTCAGGGGGCCGCGAAGAAGGCCGTCGCCATCGCGGTGCGAAACCGCTGGCGTCGGGCGCAGGCGCCCGAGGATATCCGGGACGAGATCCTGCCGAACAACATCATCATGATCGGCCCTACGGGCGTCGGGAAAACGGAGATCGCCCGCCGGCTCGCCCGCCTCTCCGGTGCGCCCTTCCTCAAGGTCGAGGCGTCAAAGTTCACCGAAGTCGGCTACGTGGGGCGGGACGTCGAATCGATGGTTCGCGAGCTGGTGGATGCGTCGATCAACATGGTCCGCACCGAGCGCGAGGATGAGCTCTTCCCCATCGCGGAACAGCGCGCCGAGGAACGGTTGCTCGACTTGCTGCTGCCGCCGGTGGAGCCGGCCCCGGCTCCTCAGGCGCCGCAACCGACGGGGACCGATGCCGCCCGTCCCCTGTTCGTGGTGTCGTCCAAGGGGGATGTCACGCCCAAGGCCGCGCCCGCGAACGCGGAGCAGGAAGAGCGTCGTCGCCGCACCCGCGAGAAGCTGCGCCAGCAATTGAAGGAAGGCACCCTGGAAGAGCGGGACGTCGAGATCGAGGTCCAACAGCAGAGTTACCCGTCCATCGACCTCATGCAGCCGCCGCAGATGGAAGGGACCGACGTCAACATCACCGAGATGCTGCAGGACATGCTGCCGAAGCGGAAGAAACGGAGAATCGTGCACCTGCACGAGGCCCGGCGCGTCCTGATCGACGAAGAGCTGAAGAAGCTGGTGGACATGGATGACGTGGTGAACGAAGCCCTGGACCGGGTCGAGAACCACGGCATCATCTTCATCGACGAGATCGACAAGATCGCGGGGGAGCGCAACACGTCGGGCCCAGACGTGTCGCGCGAAGGTGTCCAGCGGGACCTCCTGCCGATCGTCGAAGGCTCGACGGTGCAGACCCGCTACGGCTACGTCCGCACCGACCATGTCCTGTTCATCGCGGCCGGCGCGTTCCACGTCTCTAAGCCTTCGGACCTGATCCCCGAGCTGCAAGGCCGCTTCCCCGTGCGCGTGGAGCTGACGCCGCTCACCGAGGCGGATTTCATCCGGATCATGACGGAGCCCGAGAACGCCCTCACCAAGCAGTACGCGGCGCTCTGCGCGGTCGAAGGCGCGACGCTGGAGTTCACGACCGACGGGGTGGCGGAAATCGCGCGGATCGCGGCGCGGGTGAACGAGCGGATGGAGAACATCGGCGCCCGGCGGCTGCACACCGTCCTCACCACCCTCCTCGAGGACGTGCTCTTCGAGC
>Ga0126371_10001374_pt1 | contig 20525 bp, 18 predicted proteins | sample PanSoiMetaPlot_4_FD_110145 | JGI IMG/M metagenome (GOLD analysis project Ga0126371, IMG submission 110145) | Tropical forest soil microbial communities from Panama - MetaG Plot_4 | ecosystem: Environmental > Terrestrial > Soil > Tropical forest > Bulk soil | place: Panama | collected 2016-02-17 | reverse complement strand
GTAGTCGCCGCCGGCGCGCTCATAGGCCTCGGCCCAGCCGCGATCGAACACGTATTCGCCGCGCGAATGAGACTTGAGATAGCAGGGCGCGACGCCGAGGATGTTGCCGGTCGCATCCTCGGCTGCGAGGTGCTGCGGCTGCCAGCCGGTGCGTGCCACGGCCGAGCCGGAGGCCTCCAGCGCCGAGAGAAACGCATGGGAAATGAAAGGATTGTAGGGCGACGCTGAAGCGCCATCTGCAGCCGCTGGGTTGGCGCAGGCGTCCCAGGCCGTGGCCGGGATGTCGGCGATCGACGGCACGACATTGATGCGCAAGCTGCTGCTCATCGGGCAGGGGCTCGGTCGCGGGGACTGTCGCTACGGCTTCGCATGCTCACGCGGTCTGGCATGTTTCGCGATCTAGGCGCGAAATCCCTCGAAGATCATCTGATCGGCCCATTGTATCGCCCGCTCCCGTTGTTGCGGCGTGCGTACCGTCCAGGTCAGCACGGGCGCCCCCAACCAACGCATGAGCCGCGTCGCCGGTGCCGGCAGATCGTCCACGCGGTAAGCGACGAAATCGGGGCGCGTGCTCGGCGCATGCAGGAGATGAGCCATGCCGATGCGCTGCCAGGCGGACAGCCTTGCCCACTCCGCATGCGTGAAACTGCGTTCCGAGACGACGCCGCGTGCCAGCGCTGGCGCCATCCGCCGCAGGCATCCGACGAGACGAGGGTCGAACGACATCGCGGCGACCGGGCCCGCATAGGACTTGAGCACCTCGGCGGTGCGCGCGGCCAGCCGCTCGTCGCCCTCAAAATGACTCTTGATCTCGACGACCAGCGTGACCCGCCCGGCGATGCGCTCGCACAGCTCGCCGAGCGTCATCATGCGGTCCGCGGTCGCGCGATAGGGCACGCGCGCGAGCTCGGTTGCGGTCAGCGCCGCGAGCGGGCCGCTCCCCTCGGTGAGGCGGCCGAGCACATCGTCGTGATGCACCATGGCCTCGCCGTCACGGCTCAGCTGCACGTCGGTCTCGATCCCATAGCCGGCGTCGATCGCCCCCGCGAATGCGCTCGCGGTGTTCTCGATGATGCCGCGCGCCGCGTCGTGCAGGCCGCGATGCGCGATCGGCCGCGCCGTGAGCCAGTCGAGCTTTTCCATGAGGCGATCAGGCGACCTCGAACAGCCCCTCGACCTCGACGGCGGCGTCCATCGGCAGCACCGCGACGCCGACCGTCGTGCGCGCGTGGCGCCCGGCGTCGCCGAACACCGCGACCATCAGGTCGGAGGCGCCGTTCATCACCTTCGGCCCGTCGAGGAAGGCGGGATCTGAATTGATGAAGCCGCCGAGGCGCACGACGCGCTTGACCTTGCCGAGATCGCCGAGCGCGGCCTTGATCTGCGCGAGCACGTTGATCGCGCAGGCACGCGCCGCCTTCTGCCCGTCCTCGGCCGAGACGCCGGCGCCGAGCTTTCCCTTGGCGACGAGCCTGCCGTCGGGGCCGAAGCAGAGCTGGCCGGATACCACGAGCGTCGCCCCGGTGCGCACAAATCCGACATAATTGGCGACGGGCGCCGCCGGCGTCGGCAGCGTGATGCCGAGCTCCGCAAGCTTCTCCTCGATTCCGGCCATGATCCGCTCCACGTTCCTGATACCTCTTGGACTCGGCGAAATTTGCGCCATCCGGGCGGCATGGCGCAAGCCGGGAAGTCGCGCTGGTTGCGGCCCGTGCGGGGGCCTCCTATTTTGCGTCAACGGGCGAAGCCGGGCATTGCTCCGTTTTGAGAGGCGAACCTCGATGTCGATACGCACCCGTCTGCTGCTCGCCTGTGCGGCGCTGCCCCTCCTTCTCGTCTCGGGCCCGGCGCCGGCGCCTGCCGCGCCGGCGGCCGTCGTGCTGACGCCGCACCGCGCGATCTACGACCTCAAGCTCCTGCGCACGCGCGGCCGCGGCGACATCGAGGCGATGCGCGGGCGCATCGTCTACGACTTTTCCGGCAGCGCCTGCGCGGGCTATGCGCTCAATTTCCGTCAGGTGTCGCAGCTCGACAGCACAGAACAGAACAAATCGACGCTGAGCGACCTGCGCTCGACCACCTGGGAGGAAGGCGGCGCCAAGCGCTTCCGCTTCAGCTCGGAGAACTACATCAACGACACCGTCGAGAAGGTCGAGGGCAATGCCCAGCGCAACGCCGACCACGTGCAGGTCAAGCTCGCAAAGCCGAACAACAAGGCGTTCGACCTCGAGCGCGCCATGGTGTTTCCGACCGAACAGATCCGCCTCATCATCGAGGCGGCGCGCGCCGGCAAGACGGTCCTGCCGCTGGCGCTGTATGACGGCTCGGATAACGGCGAGAAGGTCTTCAGCACGCTCACGGTGATCGGTCGCGAAATTCCGCCCGACGTGAAGGTCGACGATGCGGCCGCCGGCCAGGCGGCGCTCGCCGGAATGAGGCGTTGGCCCGTGACCATCAGCTATTTCGACCGCAACGATCCCAAGCGCGGCGAGCAGACGCCGATGTATTCGATCACCTTCGAGCTGTACGAGAACGGCATCCAGCGTGCACTGCAGCTCGACTACGACGATTTCGTCGTCGCCGGCACCATGAGCCGGCTCGACATCAAGCAGTCGCCGGAGTGCAAGTAACCGGGCGGGGCCCGGTCATTGCGAGCGAAGCGAAGCAATCTCGCGCGACAAGTCTGTGGATCGAGATTGCTTCGTCGCGCTACGCGCTCCTCGCAATGACGAGTTACGCGACCCTTCCATCGCCCGTCCGCCGCAGCACCTTGCCGGGCAGGGCTCCCGTGTGCGTCGCTGCGTCGACCACCACGGTGCCGTTGACGATCACGGTGGTGCGCTGGCCGCTCGGATACTGGTGCGGGTCGGCGTAGGTCGCGCGATCCTTGAAATCGGCGGGATCGAAGATCGCGATGTCTGCCGCAAAACCTTCGCGCAGCACGCCGCGGTCGGCGAGCCGCAGCGCGCGCGCCGTCGCGCCGGTCATCTTGTGGATGGCGGTCGCGAGCGGCAGCAGCTTCTCCTCGCCCACATAGCGGCCGAGGACGCGCGGGAAGGTGCCGTAGAAGCGCGGATGCGGCATGCCCTGGCTCACCGTGCCGTAGGTCGCGACGCAGTTGCCGTCGGAGCCGACGAGGGCCTGCGGCGAGCGTACGATGTCGCGCACGTCGTCCTCCGAGATCGAGGTGACGAGCACGCGCGTTGCGCCCTTGTCGTCGATGAGGAAATCGCACAGCGCGTCGACGGGGTCGGCGCCGCGCGAGGCCGCGAGTTGCGCGATGGTGCGGCCCGCGTGCTGCGGTAGATGTGGCGAGATCGAGATCTGCACGTTGTCCCAGGAGGGCAGGCGGCCCCAATTGTTGAGGCCGTCGCGGGCGATGTCGGCGCGGATGCGCGCGCGCGTCTCGGACGCCGCGAGCCGCGCCAGCATGGCGTCGACGCTGCCGGCCTGCACCCATTGCGGCAGCAGGTTCTTCAGCGGATTGCTCCCGGCGGTGTAGGGATAGGCATCGCAGTCGATGTCGAGACCCTGTGCGCGGGCCTCGGCGAGCATCCCGAGCACCTGCGCGGCCTTGCCCCAGTTGTCGACGCCCGAGCATTTGAAATGCACGATCTCGACATGCACGCCGCACGCGCGCGCGATCGCGATTGCCTCTCCGACCGCTTCGACCACCTTGTTCGATTCGTCGCGCAAGTGCGTGAAATATCCCGCATTGTGCCGTTTGACGACGCGGCAGAGTGCTACCATCTCGTCGGGCTGCGCGTACGAGCCCGGCGCCGTGAACAGCCCGGACGACAGGCCGAGCGCGCCGGCCGCCAGCGCCTCCTCGACGAGCGCCATCATCTGCTCCAGCTCGCTCGGACTCGGCGGCCGGGCCGCCATGCCCATCACCATGAGCCGCAGCGTGTTGTGGCCGACCAGCATGCCGGCATTGACGGCGGTCGGCGGAAAGCTCGCGAGGTAGGCGGGAAACGTGACCTCGCGGAACGGCAGCCAGGGCGCGCTCGGGCTCAAGTAGTCACGCAAGAGCTCGACCTTCCCGGGCAGCACCGGGGCGACCGAGAAGCCGCAATGGCCGATGATTTCGGTGGTGACGCCCTGGCGCACCTTGCTCTCGGCCTTGGGATTGATCGGCAGCGTGAAGTCCGAATGGGTCTTGATGTCGATGAAGCCGGGCGTGACCGCGAGGCCGCCGGCGTCGATGACGCGGCGTGCGTCGCCGGCGAGATCGGGTCCGATCGCCGCGATGCGGCCGCCCGCGACGGCCAGGTCAGCTTCGACGCCGGGGCTGCCGCTGCCGTCGATCAGCAGCCCGTTTCGGATCAGAATGTCGTAGATCATTTGAGGCTCAGTCCTCGTCGAGTGCGAGGCCCTTCACCACCGCGGCGCGGCCGAACTTGGCGCGCAGCCGGTCGACCGCGTGCTCGGCCGCCTTGTCGCGCGCGCCGCGGCGATCGACGAGATCGGCCGGATCGGCATCCTCGGACGGGGCGAGGGACGAGACGCCGATGCCGAGCAGGCGGAATTTCGTTCCGTCGGTCTCGCGCTCGAGGAGCTCGCGGCCGATCGCGAAGATTTTTGCCGCAAGCTGGGTCGGCGCCGGCAGCGACTGGGCGCGGGTGCGGATCTTGAAGTCGGTGGTCTTGAGCTTGAGGTTGATGGTGCTGCCGGCGAGCTCCTTGGCCTTGAGCCGCGCCGACACCTTCTCGGCGAGGTACCACAGCGTGCGCTCGAGCTCGCGGAACGCCGCAATGTCGCTGTCGAACGTGGTCTCGGCCGACACGCTCTTGGTCTCGCGCTCGGGGCTCACCTCGCGCGAGTCCTCGCCGCGCGCAAGCCTGGCGAGCCGCTGGCCCTCGCCGCCGAACCGGCGCATCAGGTCGCTCTCGTCGGCGCGCTGCAGGTCGGCGATGTTGCGAAAGCCCTCGCGTGCGAGCGCTGCGCCGGTCGCCTTGCCGACGCCCCAGATGAAGGTGACGGGCTTGGTCGCGAGGAACGCCGGCGCCTCGCGGCGGCTGAGCACCGAGAAGCCGCGCGGCTTGTCGAGGTCGGACGCGAGCTTGGCGAGGAACTTGTTCTCCGAAAGCCCGATCGACACCGTGATGCCGATCCTGTCCTCGACGGTGCGCGCGAAGGCGGCGAGCGATTTCGCCGGCGAGCGGCCGTGCAGGCGCTCGGTGCCGGAGAGATCGAGGAAGGCCTCGTCGATCGACAGCGGCTCGACCAGCGGGGTGAGATCGAGCATCAGCGCGCGCACCTCGCGGCCGACGCGGGCGTATTTCGCCATGTCGGGTGGCACCACGGCCGCGTGCGGGCAGAGCTTCTTCGCCTGGAACATCGGCATGGCGGAGCGGATGCCGAAAGTGCGTGCGATGTAGCAGGCGGTCGAGACCACGCCGCGCCTGCCGCCGCCGATGATCAGCGGCTTGTCGCGCAGGCCGGGGTCGTCGCGCTTCTCGATCGCCGCGTAGAAGGCGTCGCAGTCCACATGCGCGATGGCGAACTGCTCGAGGTCCGGGTGGCGCGCGAGGCGCGGCGAGCCGCAGGCCGGGCAGCGCGCGGCGCGCTCCGGCACATCGTCGAGACAGTCGCGGCAGAACCCTGCCATGTTACCGATTCGCGGTTGGCCGCAGATGGTCGCCGCAGGCGCGGCCGCGATCAAGGCACCTCGCGCTCCCAGTCCCCGCCGGCGAGCAGGCGGCGGGCGCGGTCGACCTCGGCGGGCGTCACGCCGGCCTCGGACGCGAATTGCGGGAGCAGCGTCTCGTCCTCGCCGAGGTGCGCGAGCACGCCGGCGAGGAACCCCGGCTCGCCCGCGGCGGCGCGGATCGAGGCGGGATCGAGACCCGTGAGCCCGAGGAACCGGGAGAGCCTTGCGGGTTCGGTTGCCAAGAAGTTAAGTGCCTGGACGGCAAGCGCTTCTGCGGCTTCACGCGAGCGGTTTGCGGCCTTGCGCATCATTTACTATTTGCCTTTCTTAAATGAATCCGCACTACGGTTCCATCTGGACATGGACCTCCGCGTGCGGTCATTGGCGCGACGGGCCTTGCCACCTGCAAGGGGAACGGCCGCCGGCCGCAGAGGGGACGTGTAGGGATGGCAAAGACCGTCCTCATCGTGGAAGACAATGAGCTTAACATGAAGCTCTTCCACGATCTTTTGGAAGCGCACGGCTACGGCACGGTCGGCACGCGCAACGGCATCGAGGCGCTCGATCTTGCGCGCAAGCATCATCCGGATCTGATCCTGATGGACATCCAGCTGCCCGAGGTCTCCGGCCTCGAAGTCACCAAGTGGCTCAAGGACGATCCCGACCTCAAGACGATTCCGGTCGTGGCGGTCACGGCATTTGCGATGAAGGGGGACGAGGAGCGCATCCGCGAAGGCGGCTGCGAGGCCTATCTGTCGAAGCCGATCTCGGTGGGCAAGTTCATCGAGACGATCCGCAATTTCCTCGGAAATGCCTGAAGGGACCGCTCGATGACTGCGCGTATCCTGGTGGTCGACGATGTGCCGGCGAACGTCAAGCTGATGGAAGCGCGGCTGTCGGCCGAATATTTCGATGTGATCACGGCATTGTCCGGCCAGGAGGCGCTCACGACCTGCGAGCGCGCGCAGTGCGACATCGTTCTGCTCGACGTGATGATGCCCGACATGGATGGCTTCGAGGTGTGCCGTCGCCTCAAGGCCAATCCGGCGACGCACCACCTGCCGGTGATCATGGTGACGGCGCTCGACCAGGCGTCCGATCGCATCAAGGGGCTGGAGGCCGGAGCGGACGATTTCCTCACCAAGCCGGTGACGGATGTGGCGCTGATCGCGCGCGTGCGCTCGCTGGTGCGGCTCAAGATGATGACCGACGAGCTGCGCATGCGCGCCGTCACGTCGAAGGAGATCGGCATCGAGCATCCGGCGCGCGAGGCGATCGCCGACACCGGCAAGGGCGGCCGCGTGCTGGTGGTCGACGACCGCCCGGCCTCCTACGAGCGGCTGCACGCGATGCTCGCGAGCGAGCACGAGGTCGAGGTCGAGCCCGACCCCGCCGAGGCGCTCTTTCGTGTCTCCGACGGCGGCTACGACCTCGTCGTCGTCTCGCTCGGGCTGGAGAACTTCGACGGGCTGCGGCTGTGCAGCCAGGTACGCTCGCTCGAGCGCACCCGCACGACGCCGATCCTCGCGATCGCCGAGGCCGAGGACAGCGCGCGGCTGATGCGCGGCCTCGAGATCGGCATCAACGACTACCTGGTGCGCCCGATCGACCGCAACGAGCTTCTGGCCCGCGTGCGCACGCAGGTGCGCAAGAAGCGCTACACGGAGCGGCTGCGCGACAACGTGCAGATGTCGATCGAGGCGGCGATCACCGACGCGCTGACCGGCCTGAACAACCGCCGCTACATGGAGACCCATCTCGCCACGCTGGTCGAGCAGGCGCATGCGCGCGGCAAGCCGCTGACCGTGCTCGTGCTCGACATCGACTTCTTCAAGGCGGTCAACGACACCCACGGCCACGACGCGGGCGACGACGTGCTGCGCGAGTTCGCGGTAAGGCTGAAGAAATCGATCCGCGGCATCGACCTCGCATGCCGGCTCGGCGGCGAGGAGTTCGTCGTGGTGATGCCGGACACCGACATGGCGGTTGCGACCATGGTCGCGGAGCGCCTGCGCCGGCGCATCGCGGCCGATCCGTTCCCGATCGCGCGTGGCGAGCGCAAGGTCGAGGTCACGATCTCGATCGGGCTTGCGGCGCTCAACGGCGCCGAAGACAGCGCCGCGAACGTGCTCAAGCGCGCCGATCAGGCGCTCTACCGGGCGAAGCGCGACGGGCGCAACCGCGTGGTCGCGGACGCCGCGTGAATTCCTCCGATCGCTGCGGATGATCGTCGCCGACAGCGCGTCGGAATCACGCGACTGTCGCAATTCCTACGCCGAATCGGTGTTCCGTGTGGTGCGCAATGGCCAAAGGGGGCGCGGCCGCGTCAACCATAAGAAGTTAGGTTGATCGGAAAACCCGTGCGGATCAACGGGTTGCCCGGTTGATTTCACCCGCGCTTGGGTTAGCTTCGGACACCGCGGCGGGCCACCAAAGGCCCCGGGCGTGCCGGACCCGATCTGGCGCTGCCCTGAACTGTCGATATTCAAAACCCTGCGGAATGCTCAGGTCCGCCGCATCTCCTGGGTCCCGTGGGGTTCGGCCGGACCGGAAGCGGTGAGAGTGGCCTCCTCATACCACCGCTTCCGGCCGGCCACCTTTTCCCGACATCTCAAGCGTTTGTGCCGCGATCTTCGGGCCGTGCGCGAACGGGTCTGGGCGTCCTGAAATACAAAGGGCGCCTGACCGGCGCCCCTCGAACCCGCTGATATGACGCAGCGACAGCTACTTGATCTTGCCCTCGCGGAACTCGACGTGCTTCTTCGCGACCGGGTCGTACTTCTTCATCACCAGCTTCTCGGTCTGGGTGCGCGAGTTCTTCTTGGTCACGTAGTAGAAGCCCGTGTCGGCGCTCGACACCAACTTGACCTTGATGGTCGTGGCCTTGGCCATGGATGCACCTCGGATTGGATTTGCCGGGAAAGTAGCGGGGGCGGGGGGAAAGTCAAGGAAGGGCGCCTGGCGCCACTCGCCATTCGCACATCACAGCAAATCCCGCGCGCGCCTACGGTTCACCATGCGATAGTACGGCACCGGCAGATCGTGCGCGAAGCCGGCCGCGATACGGCTGGTGAGCTCCTCCAGCACGGCGGCCGTGATCGTCGGCAACTCGAGACGCGACGCCTCGCGGATCGGCAGCCAGACCAATTCGGTGAGCTCGGTGTCGGGGCCGACGACGCCGTCCTGGCGCGCCGCGATCTCCTCGGCATCGATGGCGAAGAAGCGGGTGTCGAAGCGCTTGGTGCGGCCGGGCGGCGTGATCGCGCGGGCGACGAAATGCACCGCCGCGAGGTCGGGGACGACGCCGGCCGCCACATAGCCATCCCAGGCGCCGCCCGGCGAGCGGACCGGCGCACGGCTCTTGGTGCCAAGCAGGATCCCGCTCTCCTCGAAGGTCTCGCGGATGGCGGCGAGCGCAAAGGCGCGCGCGCGCACGGCGCTCGGCCGCCGCATCGCGTGCATGAGGCGCGCCGCGACGCGCGGCTCGAGCGGCGTCGCCGACGGCATGCGTCCGTCGAACGGCTCGACCCGGCCGCCGGGAAACACGAACTTGCCGGGCATGAACTTGTGGCCGTGATGGCGGCGGCCAAGCAGGACCTGCGGCGAGGGCCCGCTGCGGTCGATGATGATCATGGTGGCGGCGTCGCGCGGGCGCACGGTCGGATGATCGCGGACGTGGTCGCTTTCGCGCAGGCGCTCGAGCAGCCGCGCGGCGGTGTCGTTCATGGCTTTGCGTCCTCGACGCGATCAGCAGGCAGATCGTCGTCCGCGGGCTGATCGGGGTCGAAGCCGTGCATGCGGTTCGCCCACTGCCAGCCGATGATCGCGCCTTTGACGGGCTGCAGCAGGCCGAGCACCAGCGCGATGGTCAGCGGAGTCCACAGGATCGCATGCAGCCAGTAGGGCGGCGAGTACGTCGTCTCGACCAAAAGCGCGAGCGGAACGACGATGTGGCCGGTGATGAGGATGACGAAATAGGGCGGTGCGTCGTCGGCGCGCTGGTGGAAGAGCTCCTGGCCGCACACCTCGCAGCGATCGGCCACCTTGAGGAACGCGCGAAAGAGCCGCCCCTGGCCGCAGTTCGGGCAGCGGCAGCGCCAGCCGCGCGCCATCGCCTGCACGAGCGAGCGTTCAGGGCGGCCGGTGAAGACGAGGGGAGTGCTCATGACCGTCGCCTTGTACGCCGCTCGCGCGCGCCGCGAAACGGGCGATCCGCCCCGCGGTGGCGCCGGCGATGGCGATCTCCGGCCTCGATGCGTCCGCCGGACAAAAGCTCGAAGCGCAGCGCGCCGGCAACCGGCGCCGCCTCGGCGAGGCGCACCGAGACCCGGTCGCCGAGCCGGTGAGTCTCGCCGGTGCGATCGCCGATCAGGGCGTGCTTGCCTTCGTGGTAGCGGAAATAGTCGTCGCCGATGGTGCGTGCTGGAATGAAGCCGTCGGCGCCGGTCTCGTCGAGCTTGACGAATAGCCCGGCGCGGGTCGCGCCGCTGATATGGCCCTCGAAGGTCGCGCCGACGCGGTCGGCGAGGAAATGGGCGATCAGCCGGTCGTTGGTCTCGCGCTCGGCCGCCATGGAGCGCCGCTCGGTCGCCGAGATGCGCGCGCCGGTCTCGGCGAGCGCCGCCGTATCGACATCGCCCGGCAGGCCGTCGCCGCCGAGTTTCAGCGCGCGGATCAGCGCGCGGTGCACGATCAGGTCGGCGTAGCGGCGGATCGGCGAGGTGAAGTGGGCATAGCGGCGCAGGTTGAGGCCGAAATGGCCGTAGTTCTCGGCGGCGTACTCGGCCTGCGCCTGGCTGCGCAGCACTACCTCGTTGACGAGCTTTTCGACCTCGCGGCCCCGCACGCGGTCGAGGATGTGGTTGAACTGCTCGGGCCGCAGCGCGCCCGCCTTGGGCAGCGAGATGTCCAGGGTCGCAAGGAACTCGCGCAGCGCGTGGAGCTTCTCGACACCCGGCTCGTCGTGCACGCGGTAGACCAGCGGCGTGCGGGCGCGCTCCAGCGTCTCGGCCGCCGCCACGTTGGCGAGGATCATGAATTCCTCGATCAGCCGATGGGCGTCGAGGCGCTGCGGCGTCGCCACGCGGTCGACGGTGCCGTCGGGCTTGAGCAGGATCTTTCGCTCCGGCAGCTCGAGATCGAGCGGGCTGCGTGCCTCGCGGGCGCGCTTGAGCGCCGCGTAGGCCGCATAGAGCGGGCGCAGCACCGGCGCCAGCAGCGGCCCGGTCGTGTCGTCGGGGCGGCCGTCGATCGCGGCCTGCGCCTGCGCGTAATGCAGGCGCGCGAAGGAGCGCATCAGCACGCGGTGGAAGGTGTGCGAGCGCTTGCGCCCGTCGGCGCCGATCACCATGCGCACCGCAAGCGCGGCGCGGTCCTCGCCGGGACGCAGCGAGCAGAGGTCGTTGGAGATGCGCTCGGGCAGCATCGGCACGACCCGATCCGGAAAGTAGGTGGAATTGCCCCGGGCAAAAGCCTCGCGGTCGAGCGCGGAACCTGGGCGCACGTAGCAGGCGACATCGGCGATCGCGACATCGATGATGAAGCCGCCTGGATTGGCCGGGTCCGTGTCGGCGCGCGCGAAGACGGCGTCGTCGTGGTCCTTGGCGTCGACCGGATCGATGGTGACGAGCGGCACCTCGCGCCAGTCCTCGCGGCCTTCGGGCGTCGCGGGCCGGGCGTGCTCGGCCTCATGCAGAAGCTGCTTGCCGAAGGTGTGCGGGATGCCGTGGGCATGGATCGCGATCAGGCTCACGGCCTTCTCGCTCGCGAGCGAGCCGAGGCGTTCCTTCACGTGCGCGACCGGCAGGCCGAAGCGGCCGACCTTGTGCATTTCGACCGCGACGAGATCGCCGTCCTCCGCGCCGCCGGTGTGGTGCGGCGCGATCGCGAGCTCGCGGCCGGCATTCTTCTTGTCGATCGGCACGAGTCGCCCGCCGTCCGCGACGGCGCGGAAGATGCCGAGCACCCGCTGCTTGGCGCGGTCGATCAGCTTGATGACGCGCCCGCGGTAGCGGATCGCGTCGTCATCGTCCGCAGCTTCTTCAGTCTTGATGAGCGCGCGATCGCCGACGCCGGCGATCTCGCCAGGCTTGGCCTTGCGCGGCACATGGATGCGGATCTTCGGCGCTTCGCCGTGTTCTTCCGCATCCCATTCGGTCGGGACCGCGATCAATTCGCCATCGGCGTCGCGGCCGGTGATGTCGGCGACCACCACGGCGGGCAGGGCGCCGGCATGGTGCAGTTTCTTGCGACGGCGCTCGAGGCGGCCGTCATCGGTCAATTCACGTAGCATTGTTTTGAGCATGGCGCGGTCGGCGTTCTTGAGCCCGAAGGCGCGCGCGATCTCGCGCGTGCCGACCTTGCCGGATTGAGTGGAGACGAAGGCGACCAGATCGTCCTTCGAGGGGAGCCCGCGTTGCGGGCGATTATGAGCGGCCAAGAATTTGTCCATCAGGCGCTGACGGAAATATGGGGAGCGCCTGGCCGGATTGCCAGACGTTTATTTGGCGGCCTTCTTCTTCTTTGCAACGGGCTTCACAGCCTCCTTGGGCTTCTTGGCCGCGGCAGGCGCCGCCGATCGTGCGGGCTTGGTACGACGTGCGCGCGGCGCATCGCCGGTGGTGGCGCCGGCCGGTGTCTTGGTCGACTTGCGTTTCGAGCCGCCGCTGGTGCCGGCGCGGGCGTCGATGAGTTCGACCGCCTGGGCGAGCGTGACCTGCTCCGGCGTCACGTCCTTGGGAAGGGTGGCGTTGATGCCGGCGTGGCTCACGTAGGGGCCATAGCGGCCGCTCTTGACCACGATCGGGCCGCCCTTCTGCGGATGGTCGCCGAGCGACCGGCCGGGATCGCGGCCGAAGCGGCCCTTGCGCGGGCCCTTGGCGATTTTTTCGGCGATCAGCGTGACGGCGCGGTTGAGGCCGACCGTGAACACCTCGTCGACATTGTCGAGGTTGGCGTAGGTCTTGTTGTGCAGCACGTAAGGGCCGAAGCGGCCGATGCCGGCGACGATCGGCTGGCCATCCTCCGGATGCGTGCCGATCGGGCGCGGCAGCGACAGCAGCTTGAGCGCGAAATCGAGATCGACCGACGCGGCCTCGGTGCCCTTGGGCAGGCCGGCGCGCTTGGGCTTCTCGCCGTCCTTGGCGTCCTTGGCGTCGCCAAGCTGCACGTAGGGGCCGAAGCGGCCGGAGCGCAGCGTGACCTCGAGACCGGTTTCCGGATCATCGCCGAGCTTCTTCGACGGCTCCATGGCGCCTTCGCCGGATGCCGTCAGCGGGCGCGTGTTGCGGCACTCGGGATAATTGGAGCAGCCGATGAAGGCGCCGAACCGACCGAGCTTGAGCGAGAGTTGGCCGGTGCCGCACACCGTGCACTGGCGCGGGTCGCCCCCCTCGGCGCGCGGCGGGAAGATGTGCGGGCCTAGCACCTCGTTGAGGGCGTCGATCACCTGGCTGATCTTGAGATCCTTGATCTCGCCGATCGCGGCGGTGAAATCGCGCCAGAAGTCGCGCAGCAGATCGCGCCAGGCGAGCTCGTTATTCGAGACGCGGTCGAGTTGGTCCTCGAGCCCCGCGGTGAAATCGTACTCGACGTAGCGCTGGAAGAAGTTCTCGAGGAACGTGACGACGATGCGGCCGCGGTCCTCAGGGACCAGGCGGCGCTTGTCGAGGCGCACGTATTTGCGGTCCTTGAGCACCTGCAGGATCGACGCGTAGGTCGAGGGCCGGCCGATGCCGAGCTCTTCCATGCGCTTGACCAGCGAGGCTTCCGAGTAGCGCGGCGGCGGCTCGGTGAAGTGCTGGGTCGCGTCGATCTTGCGCTTCTCCAGGCGCTCGCCCTGGCTCATCTCGGGCAGGCGGCGGGACTCGTCGTCCTCCGGCTCGTCGTCGCGGCCCTCCTGGTAGACGGCGAGGAAGCCGTCGAACTTGATCACGGTGCCGTTGGCGCGCAGGTCGATGGTGCGGCCGCCGGCCTTGGCGGTGATGTCGACGGTGGTGCGCTCGAGCTCGGCGGATTCCATCTGGCAGGCGAGCGCGCGGATCCAGATCAGCTCATAGAGTTTGGCCTGGTCGGGCTCGACGAATTTGGCGACGTCGCGCGGGCGGCGCGACACGTCGGTCGGGCGAATTGCCTCGTGCGCTTCCTGCGCGTTCTTGGCTTTCGCCGTGTAACGGCGCGGCGCCTCGGGGACATAGCGGGCGCCGTAATCGCCGCCGATCATGTCGCGGATCGCGCGCACCGCGCCCTCATCGATGTCGACGCCGTCCGTGCGCATATAAGTAATGAGACCGACCGTCTCGCCCTCGATCTCGGCGCCCTCGTAGAGCCGCTGCGCGACGCGCATCGTGTGGGCCGGCGCGAAGCCGAGCTTGCGGCTCGCCTCCTGCTGCAGCGTCGAGGTGGTGAAGGGCGGGTAGGGGTTGCGCTTGGCCGGCTTGGAGTCGACGAGCGCGACCGTGAAGGCGGCCTTCTCGAGCGCCTGCTTGAAGTCCTCGGCCTCGCGGCCGGTACCGATATCGAGCCGCTGGATCTTCTGCCCGTCGGCGCCGACGAGACGCGCCTCGAAGGTTTCCTGGCGCGGGGTCGCGAGCGTCGCCACCAGCGACCAGTATTCGCGCGGGACGAATTTCTCGATTTCCAGCTCGCGGTCGCAGACGAGGCGCAGCGCCACCGACTGCACCCGGCCGGCCGAGCGTGAGCCCGGCAGCTTGCGCCAGAGCACCGGCGAGAGATTGAAGCCGACAAGGTAATCGAGGGCGCGGCGCGCGAGATAAGCATCGACCAGCGACTGGTCGATCTTGCGCGGGTTCTTCATCGCGTCGGTGACGGCGGCCTTGGTGATGGCGTTGAACACGACGCGCTCGACGTCGATGTCCTTCAGGAGCTTGCGCTCCTTGAGCACCTGCAGCACATGCCAGGAGATCGCCTCGCCCTCGCGGTCCGGGTCGGTGGCGAGGATGAGCTTGTCGGCGCCCTTGACGGCCTTGGCGATGTCGCCGAGGCGCTTCTGCGCCTTGCCGTCGACCTCCCAGATCATCTTGAAGTCGTGGTCGGGATCGACCGAGCCGTCCTTGGGAGGCAGGTCGCGGACATGGCCGAACGACGCCAGCACCTCGTAGCCCCGGCCGAGGTATTTATTGATGGTCTTTGCTTTAGCCGGCGATTCGACGACGACTATGTTCATGATCTGCCACTGGTTTTTTCGGATGCGGCGGCCGCTTCCGCGCGGAATCGATGGCCGACGTCGGGGGGAAAATGGGTAAGTCACCCCGCGCTGTCAAATCAGAGTAGGTAATATGGTAATCTAGTGAGTTGCCGAGAAGGCATTCCGGGCTGCCAGCCGCTGGCTCGATAACGTGAAAAATCAATGCGATAGCTCCAGGCGCTGACTTTTTTTACGATACCAGGCGCTTTTCGCCGGCTTTTCGATATCACCATACCGGCGCAGCCCCAAAAGTTCCCTGACGTGGGCCCGTGAGTCGCAATGCTCACAATCGAGCGGGCGGGCTCCGGGGTCAGACCAAGGCGACCAGCCCCTGCCGGCGGTCGAGCCGGCCTGCCACGTCGAGTTCCAGAAGCGTCGTGCGAACGCTTGCCGCGGACGCACCGGACAGGCGGATGAGATCGTCGAGCGCAACGCCGGCGGGGCCGAGGAGCGCCAGGATTCGCGAGCGTTCGCCATCGTCCGGCGCCGGGACCAGTGGCGCGGGCACTGGCTCGGCGGCATCGGCGCAGGGGAGCGGGTGGCCGAGGATCGGCTCGACGACGGCGATCACGTCGCTTGCTTCGGTGACGAGAGTTGCACCCTGCTTGAGCAGGCCGTTGCTGCCTTCCGCCCGTGGATCGAGGGGCGAGCCGGGTGCCGCAAACACCTCGCGGCCCTGCTCGGCGGCAAGGCGCGCCGTGATCAGCGAGCCCGAGCGCATCGCCGCCTCGACCACAATGACGCCGAGCGCGAGGCCTGAAATGATCCGATTGCGGCGAGGAAAATCGCGGCTGCGCGGCTCCCAGGCGACCGGCATTTCGGAGACGGCTGCGCCTTCGTGGAGAAGCGCGTCGAGCAGGTCGAGATGTTCAGGCGGATAGACGCGCGCGTGGCCGCCGGCGAGCACCGCGACCGTGCCGCTCGGGAGACTTGCGCGGTGCGCGCTGGCATCGATGCCGCGCGCGAGCCCGGACACGATGACGAAGCCGGCCTGGCCGAGGTCGCGCGCCAGCCGTTCGGCGAATTTCTGACCCGCCGCCGAGGCATTGCGGGCGCCGACGATCGCGAGCATCGGACGGTCGAGCGCCGCGAGCTCGCCGCGCACCGCGAGGAGCGGCGGCGCGTCGTCGATCTCGCGCAGGCGCGCCGGATAGGCGGGCTCGCCGAGCCCGATCAGCGTGACGCCGAGCTCGCGCGCTTCGGCAAGCTCTTTTTCGGCGTCCTCGCGCGAACAGATGCGCGGGCCGCGCGTCGCGCCGCCGCGGCGCGCGAGCTCGGGCAGGGCGGTGAGTGCAGCCCGAGCGCTGCCGGAGTGCTTCAAGAGCGTGCGAAAGGTGCGCGGCCCGACATTGTCGCTGCGGATCAGCCGCAGCCAGTCGAGCCGCTGCGTGTCGGTCAGTTCGACCCTGAGCTCCTGCTCGCCCGCCATGAGGTTTTTGCCCTGCCGAAATGTTCACTATTTGTTCTAGATGCGGATTGCGCCCGCGTCAAGAATGGGAACGGGGCGCAACCTTGCTATTGGAAGCGGTAGTTCAGGCGGGCGCGCAGCACATTGTTGCGGACGTGCTCGGAGTCGTTGAACGTCGCAGTGGTGCCGGCCGGTGCGCCGAGGATGCCGAGCACCGGCCCCGGAACGGCGCCGTTGAACATCGTGAAGGTCCCGGTGTCGATGTAGAGATATTCGAGACCCGCGGTCCAGCGTGGCGCGAATGCGGTCTCGGCGCCGAGGCCGACCACCCAACCGAACTGGGTCGCCGACGTGTTGAACACCGTCGCGCTGCCGGCGGCCGTGGTGTCGACGACCGTGTTGGTGATGTGCTGCCACGCGAGGCCGCCAGTGCCGTAGAACAGCCAGTTGTCCTGCGCGTAGCCGATGCGGCCGCGGAAGGTGCCGAATGCATCGACCGCCGGCGTCCCCGTCGTGGTGCAGCCCGCGATGCCGCAGTTGACGGACGTGTTGCCGCTCGCCGACGAGCCGTCGATGTCGACCTCGAGGCCATACACGAAGTGGCCCGTCTGCCAGTTGTAGCCGAACTGGGCGCCGCCAACGATGCCGCTGAAGCTCGCCGACGTCGATGTTGCCGCCAGGAAGGTACCGCCGCCGGGGATCGCGGCCGTGAGGGTGTTGTTGTCGTCGACGTTCGCCCAGCTGCCGCCGAGGTTCACGCCGACGTAGAAGCCGCTCCAGTTGTAGACGACGGGAGCCGGCGCCACGATCGGGCGCGCCTTGTAAGGCATCGGCAAGTCGGTCGCGTGAGCCGCGCCGGTGAGTGCAATCGAAACGGCGGACACGGCCGCCAGACCGGTAATACGCATGGTCCCCACCCAATGCTCAATTCAAAGGCTCAAATTACCTCTCGTTTGTGCCACGGACGCGGCGCCAAAGCTGTGACGATTCAGCAACATACGAATGGAATCGCATGCAACCAGTGGTATTTCGATTAGCCAATTTGCGACCCTTCGGCGACAGTTGGCTTTCCGGTCGATCCCAATATAGTGCCGACATGGCAGACCCCGACGACCGACAACCCGTGATGCTCCCGTTCCGCGACAAGGACGGACCGGGATGGCACGTGATCATCCGCTATCCCGAAGGCCACGCGGCGCACCCGCAAGGCCACGAGCGGCGCATCGATGGTTTCTCCAGCGAGGAAGAGGCGCTGAGCTGGATCGTCGAGAATACGGGCGAGCTCGAGGAGTAGCCGGGAGATCTCCCGCGCCCTCAGGCGCCGATCTTGCCTTCGGTCCCGGCAACGAGACGCCGGATGTTGGCGTGATGCTTCGCCCACATCAGCACGGTCAGCAGCGCGACCAGCTCGGCTTCCTGCACATACTTGCCGAAGCCGAGGAACGCGATCGTGACGAGGCTCGCGATGAGCGCTGCCAGCGACGAGTAGCGCGTGAGGAACGCGACCGCGAGCCAGACCAGGCAGAAGACGAGAGCGGCCTGCCAGACCAGCGCGATCAGCAGGCCGATGAAAGTCGCGACGCCCTTGCCACCCTGGAATTTGAGCCAGACCGGAAACAGATGGCCCAGGAACGCGCCCAGTGCAGCGAGCATGGCGAGGTCGCGGCCGCCGAAGTGGTCGACGACCAGCACCGCGACCGTGCCTTTGAGCAAGTCGAGGATCAGTGTTGCGGCGGCCAGCCCCTTGCGCCCCGTGCGCAGCACATTGGTGGCGCCGATATTGCCCGAGCCGATGCTGCGCAGATCCTGGGTGCCGGCGAGCCGCGTCAACACAAGGCCGAACGGGATCGAGCCAAGCAGATAGCCGAAGACGAAAGCGGCCGCATAGTCGAACGGATGAGGCATCGATGAGCCTTGGCGTCGTGCCGCGCGAACAGCCCGATCAAACGTATTCGAAGACTGTGCGTCCCGCAACGATCGTGCGCGTCACGCGGCCGGTGAGGCGCGCCTCGTCGAACGGCGTGTTCTTGCATTTCGACTTGAGCTCGGCGGGATCGAGCACCCAGGGTGCGTCGATGTCGAGCACGATCACGTCGGCGGCGCTACCGGGCTTGAGCGTGCCGCCGGGCAGGCCGAGCAGCTCGGCCGGGCGGCTCGACATGGCCTTGAGCAGCGTCACGAGGTCGAGCGCGCCGCCGTGCACGAGGCGAAGGCCGGCCGCGAGCATGGTCTCGATGCCGATCGCGCCGGGCGCGGCCTCGGCGAAAGGAAGCCGCTTGGTCTCGACGTCCTGCGGATCGTGGTCGGACATCACGGTATCGACGAGACCGCTCGCGACCGCCGCGACGAGGGCGACGCGATCCTCCTCGGAGCGCAGGGGCGGGGTGAGCTTGCAGAACGTGCGGTAGGAGCCGACGTCGACCTCGTTGAGCGTGAGGTGGTTGATCGATGCCGAGGCCGTGACGGCAAGGCCCGCGTCCCTGGCGCGGCGCAGCACGTCGAGTGATTCCCGGCAGGTCACCGACGCCGCGTGATAGTGCCCGCCGGTGAGGCCGACGAGGCGCATGTCGCGCTCGAGCATGATGGTCTCGGCCGCCTTGGGCGCGCCGATCAGCCCGAGGCGCGCCGCATACTCGCCCTCGTTCATCACGCCCTCTCCGATGAGATCCGGATCCTCGGTGTGATGCACGATCAGCGCGTCGAAGTCGCTCGCGTAGGTGAGCGCGCGCCGCATCACCTGGGCGTTGGTCACGCTCTTGGCGCCGTCCGTGAACGCGACCGCGCCGGCGGCCTTGAGCAGGCCGATCTCGGCCATCTCCTCGCCGCGCAGGCCCTTGGTGAGCGCCGCCATCGGATGCACGTGCACGATCGCGTTGTCGCGCGCGCGCCGCAGCACGAAGTCGACCACGGCGGGGTCGTCGATCGCCGGATTGGTGTCGGGCTGGCACACGATGGTGGTGACGCCGCCCGCCGCCGCGGCCTGGCTCGCCGACGCGAAGGTCTCGCGGTACTCGGCGCCCGGCTCGCCCACGAAGGCGCGCATGTCGACCAGGCCGGGCGCGACGACCTGGCCCCTGCAGTCGACGACCTGGGTGCCCTCGGGCACGCCGGCGGCGCCGATGCCGCGCTTGGCCTCGCGGATCACGCCGTCGGCGATCAGGAGGTCGCCGGCCATGTCGAGGTCGCGCGACGGATCGATGATCCGCGCATTGGCGAGCAGGATCGGGCGGCGGTCGGACAGCATCATCATGCGTTCGGCAGGTTGCGCGACAGCGCCTCGAGCACCGCCATGCGCACCGCGACGCCCATCTCGACCTGCTGGCGCACCAGCGATTGGGCGCCGTCGGCGACGCCCGAGTCGATCTCGACGCCGCGGTTCATCGGGCCGGGATGCATGACGAGCGCGTCGGGCTTCGCATAGGCGAGCTTCTTGGCGTCGAGGCCGAAATAGGCGGCGTATTCCTGCAGCGAGGGCACGAATGAGCCGTTCATGCGCTCGCGCTGCAGGCGCAGCATCATGACGATGTCGGCGTCGCGCAGGCCCGCGCGCATGTCGCGGCAGACCTCGACGCCGAAGCGCTCGATGCCGGGGGGCAGCAGGGTCGAGGGCGCGACCACGCGCACGCGCGCGCCGAGCGTGTTGAGCAGGATGATGTTCGAGCGGGCGACGCGCGAATGCAGAATATCGCCGCAGATCGTGACGGTGAGCCCCTCGATGCGGTTCTTGTTGCGGCGGATGGTGAGCGCGTCGAGCAGCGCCTGGGTCGGGTGCTCGTGGGCGCCGTCGCCCGCATTGATCACCGAGCAGTCGACCTTGCGGGCGAGCAGTTCCACGGCGCCCGACGCGTGGTGGCGCACGATGATGATGTCGGGATGCATGGCGTTGAGCGTGACGGCGGTGTCGAGCAGCGTCTCGCCCTTGCGCATGGACGAGGAACTCGTCGACATGTTCATCACGTCGGCGCCGAGCCGCTTGCCGGCGAGCTCGAACGAGGTGCGCGTCCGCGTCGAGTTCTCGAAGAAGAGATTGATGATGGTGCGGCCACGCATCAGCGCGCGCTTCTTGTCGGCCTGCCGATTGGGCTCGACATGACTCTCCGCCGTGTCGAGGAGAAGGGTGATCTCCTCCGGCGAAAACCCCTCGATTCCGAGCAGGTGGCGATGGCGAAAGGCGAGGGTCGCGGGCGCAAGAGTCATTAAAGCCGCACTATAGGAAGCGGCTTTGCTCGTCGCAAGGCGAGTGACTCGCGCGCGAGTCG
>Ga0126371_10001373_pt1 | contig 20531 bp, 20 predicted proteins | sample PanSoiMetaPlot_4_FD_110145 | JGI IMG/M metagenome (GOLD analysis project Ga0126371, IMG submission 110145) | Tropical forest soil microbial communities from Panama - MetaG Plot_4 | ecosystem: Environmental > Terrestrial > Soil > Tropical forest > Bulk soil | place: Panama | collected 2016-02-17 | reverse complement strand
GTGCAGCCGTCGGCCCGGAGCCGGTCGGCCGCTTGCCACACTTCGCGGAAGAGTGCGCCCGAGACCAGCAGGGTCACGTTGTCCCGTTCGCCGGCCTGGAACACTTCGGCGCGCCCGATTTCGAATGGCTGGTGCGCGGTCACGGCCGGCCGGTCGCAGTAGCGGATGTACCAGGGGTGCGGATCGGACAGGATCACGGGAAGCCCGGTGACCAGGTCCTCCAGGTCCGCGGGGCAGAACACCCGCATCGAGGGAATGCCGCGCATCAGCGCGACGTCCTCGAGGGCCTGATGCGTCGGACCGTTCGCCTCGGAGAGCACACCCGGCACCGCGCCGACGAGCTTCACCGCCAGTCCGGGAATCCCGACGTCGGTGCGAATGAACTCGAACGCCCGCATGGTCAGGAACGTGGCCAGGGCGTGCACCACGGGGATCCGTCCCCGGAGCGCGAGACCCGCCGCCATGCCGATCATCGTCTGCTCGGTGATGCCGGTGTCGAGAAAACGCGAACCCAGCTTCGCGGGCAGACCCCGAATGGCAGCCCGATTCTCGGCGGTGACCACGATCAGACGCGGATCCTTCTCGGCGGCGGCGAGGAGGGTCGACTCGTAGGTGGCCATCGTCGTGCTCATCGCACCACCAGGGGTTCGCTCTCGAGCTCGGCGGGCGCGACGCCCTCGAGCTCAGCCACTAGCGCCTCGACTTCAGACGCCGACAAACGGACGAACCAGCGGTCCGCGCGGGCCTCGATGCTCGGCAGGCCACAGCCGCGGATGGTGCGCGCCAGGATGACGCTGGGGCCTGTACCACCGAAGGGCAGTTCCTGGAACGCGGCGTGGATCTCGTCGAAGTCGTGCCCATCGACCGTCTGCACCGAACATCCGAACGCCGTGAACTTGTCGGCGAGCGGCTCGAGCGGGATCAGATCTTCGGTCCGCACGTTGGCCTGGAAGCCGTTCCGGTCGACCAGGAGCGTCAGGTTCCGGAGTCCGTGGGCCTTGGCGACCAGCAGGGCTTCCCAAATCGATCCCTCATTCAGCTCGCCGTCTCCCACGAGAACCACCACCCGGTTTTCGCCATGCGAGATGCGGATGTCGTAGGCGATGCCCATCCCCACTGACAGCAGGTGGCCGAGGGAGCCGGAGTGGAACTCGACACCGGGGACGTGCCGGTTCGGGTGCCAGTAGAGATGGTCCTTCGGCGACAGGTGGTTTTCCAGCCGCTGCCGGGCGATGAAGTCGAGCTCGGCGAGCGTGCCGTAGAGCGCCGGGACGTCGTGGCCCTTGGACAGCAGGAGGTAATCGCGCTTCGGATCGTCGAGGTGGCGCGGGTCCACCCGCAGGAAATGGCGGTAGAGATAAACCAGGAGGTCGGCGCAGGAGAGCGAAGCACCGAGGAAGCAGCCTCCGCCCCCGGCCATCCGGATGGCATGCCGGCGGACGTCACGCGCCAGACGTACGAGCTCCTGGCGGTCGAGGTCCGTCATCGCGATCCCGCCAGTTGCGGCTCCCGGCCGTGGAGCGCCGGCAGCTCGTCGAGGTGCGCCTGGTACCACGCGACGCCCCGATGCCGCTCGTTGAGCGCAACGACTTCCGGGTGCAGATCGAGGAACCGGCGGACATCCCGCACCGTGTACCGCGGCTTGATCCCGGCGAGCGCCTCGTCGACGCGTCGGATGACTTCGTAATCCTCTATATAGTCGAGCACGACGCGGTGGCTCAGCGCGCAGTGCTCTCCCGTCTCCCAGATCACGTTGCCGATCCGGAAGCGGTCGGGCTGGTTCCAGATGAACGGGGTGGTGTGTTCCCGCTCGAAGGGCTTCCGCGCTTCTTCCCACGCGGTCGCGAGCGCGTCGATGCTCATCACCTCCACGTCGAAGCCGTCCGGATAGGTGGCGGGGTGGAGGTTGGAGGCGTAGTCGAGCGCGTGTGCGTGCGCGAGGTAGTAGGCGAGCACACGGTCGATGACCGCCGGGTCGATCAGGGGGCAGTCGGACGGGATTTTCACGACGTGGCGGGCCCCGAACATCCGGGCCACGGCGAAATGACGGTCGAGCAGATCGGTCGGATGTCCCTGATAGCAGGTGACTTTTGCCCGGCCGGCCAGCGCGACGATCTCTTCATCCGCCGGGTCGGTCGTGGTCGCTACAACCACGGTGCCCGCGAGACGCGAAGCCTTCACGCGCTCGAGCATCCGTCCCAGGATGGTGGTGTCATACAGCGGGAGGAGCACTTTGCCGGGCAGACGGGACGACCCGGTGCGCGCCTGAATGACGGTGACCACATCACCGCTCACGACGCCGCCCTCAACTCGGGAGCCGCGTTCGCTTCGTCGAGCACCTGCCGGCAGACGTGGGCAATTCTCCGCGCGGAGGTCCCCCCGTTCTGCACGGGCAGGAGCCGGGACAACTCCTGGAGATCGAAGTAGCTGTGGCATTCCTTCCCCAGGGCCAGTCCGACGTAGGTCACGGACGACCACTGGGTGATGAGGACGTCGCAGTTCGCGATCATGTGGTGGACGTTCCCGTCCACGTGAATCGTGGCGTCCGGGAGAACCTTGCGGATTTCCCTGATGGAGCGGCGGGCGTTCTCGTTGGGATGAAGCTTCACGATGACTTCACGCCCGCGTGCAACTTCCTGTACGTGATTGAAGAAGGCCCGGCGGTCATCCCGCTTGAACGTTTCGCGGGTGTCGGACGTGGCCACCAGGACGTAGCCGTGATGGGGGAAATCATTGTCCCGGTAGGCGCGGCAGTTGTCGAAGTTCGGGATGCCCGTGACCACCAGCCGGTCCTGGGGCACGCCCTTGGAGATGAAGAGGTCGCGGTACCCGTCCGACGCGACGCAGAACTTGGTGTAGGCGAGCGACAGGCCGGTGGCGGCGGTGCTCGCGACCCAGCGCGGCAGCCCCAGGGACTTCACCAGCGTGTACCCGAAGTTCTCGGGGTCGGTCATCCCTTCCTGGACGAGCACGACGGGGCGGCCCCGGATGTTCCGCTGCACGATCAGGTCGGTGCAGGTCACGATGAGGTCGTAGGGACCCTGGTCACCGCGCTCGTCGAGGGGCAGACCATGGCGCGCCAGGTACTCATCGGTGTGGCGGCGCATCTGGCCGCCCAGGATGGTGAAGTCCAGCCAGCCGTGGCGGGTGAGCCAGTGGAGAAACCCGTCACAGTAGAAGGGGGTGAAGGAGGGTTCGACCCCTTCGAGGTTGGCGGCGATTTCGTGCATCATCGTGGTCTGATTCAGCGACCCACAGATGAAGAGCACGCGCGGAGCGGAGGTTCTCATCTGCACGGCGGAACCTACGCGCTGAAAGTTTTCGGCCCGCCTACGGGGATGTAACTGAACGGCAACAGTAGCCGCGGGGCGGCACCCGTTGCCGATCGCGACGCCCCGTTACACAATCGTTACGTCAATCGCCCGACTCTGTGATTTGAAAGGGCGTTTGTAACACGCGAAATGAAGAACCGTTTCCACGCAGTTCTCCAAATCACTCCCCTGGAGGGAATCTTGAACGCCTCACTTCGCCGCTTCATGCTCACCGCCGGCTTCGCGGCCCTGGTTGCCGCGCCCGCCGTCGCGCAGAACTCGGCTCCCGCCGCGCCGCAGGTGGCGGTGGGCGGCGTAGTCTACGCCCAGTACTTCTATCAGCTGAAGGACACGGCAGCGCATTTCAACGCCTTCGACGTCACCCGGGCGTACCTCAACGTGATCGGTCATTTCTCGGGCGGCATCACGACCCGCGTGACGGCCGACATCGCGCACAGCGCGGCGGTTGGTGCGTCGCAGACGTTCCGGCTGAAGTACGCCTACGCCGGTTGGAACCCTGAAGGCAGCGACCTGACCTACAAGCTCGGTCTCTTCCAGACTCCGTGGCTCGACTGGGAGGAAGCGCTCTGGGATTACCGCATGGAAGGCGCCACGGTCTTCGATCGCGCCGGGTACCTGGCCTCCTCCGACTTCGGCATCGGGGCTGACGGCAACATCAATAAGGAGCAGGTGGACTTCCAGGCCGGCATTTTCGACAACGGTAGCTACTCCACCGGCTTGGGTGACCAGCGCAAGAACATCCAGGCACGCCTCTCGGTGCGAGCGATGAATACGGATGATGCCAGCCGGGTGGGCGGCCTTCGCGTTACGGCCTTCGCGCTGGTTGGCAAGCCGGTCACGGGAGGCACCCAGTCGCGCTTCCTGGGCATGGTCTCCTACAAGTCGAAGACCCTGACCTTGGCGGCCGAGGGCGGCGTGACGGATGACTCGCTCAGCGCCAGCGCCGCGCCCACGAAGGGCCAGGTCATCAGCGCCTTCGGCGTTTATCACTTCACCGACTCCCCGGTGGCCCTGATCGCCCGCTTCGACAACATCAAGCCCAACAAGGCCGCGCTCTCCACGGTCCCGGGCTTCACCAACACCCGGCTCATCGCCGGCGTGTCGTACCAGCTGACCACCAACGTCCGGCTGCTCGGCGACGTTGACTTGCTCTCGTACAAGAACGGCTCGCCGACCCCGGCGGCCGAAGCGGCTCGCGAGCTTGCCCAGTTCCAAGCCCAGTTCACGTTCTAAGCGGGGAGACGACACGACATGAAGAAGCAGCTGACCGTCGCGGTGCTCGCCATGGGAGCCTTTACGGCCCCCCTGGCGGCACAGACCAAGATCACGGGTGCGGGATCGACGTTCTCGAACATCCTGTACACGGATTGGATGCAGACGTACAACAAGGCCCACGCCGATGTGCAGTTCAACTATCAGTCCATCGGCTCGGGCGCCGGGATCCGCCAGTTCTCGGACAAGACTGTGGATTTCGGGGCCTCCGACGCTCCCATGACCGATTCGGCGATGGGCGCGATCAGCGGCAACGTGCTCCATATCCCCACCGAGTTGGGGGGCGTGCCGCCCACGTACAACATCCCGGGCGTGACCGCGCAGCTGAAGTTCTCCGGCCCGGTGCTGGCGGACATCTTCCTCGGCACCATCACGAAATGGAATGACGCCCGCATCGTGGCGGACAACCCGGGCGTGAAGCTGCCCGATCAGGACATCGTGGTGGTCCACCGGTCCGACGGGTCCGGCACCAGCTTCATCCTCACCGACTTCCTCTCCAAGGTGAGCCCGGATTGGGCCTCCAAGGTCGGCAAGGGCACGGCCGTGAACTGGCCGGTGGGTCTGGGCGCCAAGGGCTCGGAAGGTGTCTCCGCGACGGTCAAGCAGACGCCCGGCGCGATCGGGTACGTCGAGCTGGGCTATGCGCTCGCCAACAACCTCCCGGTGGGCGCGGTGAAGAACAAGGCCGGCAAGTTCGTCGCGGCCTGGGTGCAAAGCGTCACGGCGGCCGCCGCTGCGGCGTTGAAGACCATGTCGCCGACCACCGACTTCCGGGTCTCGATCACCAATCCGGACGGGGCGGACGCGTATCCGATTTCGAGCTTCACGTGGATGCTGGTGCACAAGGACTACGAGGACGCGGCCAAAGCCAAGGCGATCGTACAGTACACCTGGTGGGCCGTGACCACCGGGCAGGAGCGCTGCGGCGAGCTCGGGTACGCCCCGCTGCCGAAGGCCCTGCAGCCCTGGCTGGAAGCGCGGCTCAAGACCATCACGGCCGGTGGCACCGCCGTGTGGAGCGGCCCGGCAGGCCGGTAACTCCCTCCAAACCGACTGTCGGCGCTACCCCCGAAGGTTGGCTACTTCGGGGGTTTCGCCGTCACGGGGGGGTGACGCAATCGTTACAAACCCGTGATGGTAGGGGAAACCACCCCCGGTAAACTCTCCCGCGCGATGTCCACCACGTTTCCCCAGACAATTACTTCAGCGCCCTCGGAGCCGATGGCTCCTGCCTCCACTCTCAGCGCCGCTCCCCGTCCGACGCGGCGCCACTACGGCGACCGGGTCTACCGGTGGCTGCTGACCGCCCTCGCCCTCACGCTGCCCCTGCTCCTCGTCGCCATCGTGGCCGAGTTGATCGTCAGCTCGTGGCCGTCGATTCACAAGTTCGGGTTTTCGTTCATCTGGACGTCGGTCTGGGACCCCGTGGGCGAGGTCTACGGCGCGGCGCCGATGATTTTCGGCACCCTGGTCTCCTCGCTGCTGGCGCTCGTCATCGCCGTACCGCTGTCCCTCGGCGTCGCGATCTTCCTGACCGAGTTCGCGCCCAAGTGGCTCCGGCAGCCGGTGGCCTTCCTGGTGGAGCTCCTGGCGGCGATCCCCAGCGTGGTCTATGGCCTCTGGGGCATCTACGTCCTGATCCCCCTGCTCCGCGATTACGCCGCACCCCCGATTCGCGCACTCCTGGGCTGGACCCCGCTGTTCAACGGCATCTTCTACGGCAACTCGATGCTGGCGGGCGGCATCATCCTCGCCATCATGATCGTGCCCTACATCGCCGCGATCTCGCGCGAAGTGCTGCTCGCGGTCCCCGCCACGCAGCGGGAGGCCGCACTGGGACTCGGCGCCACCCGCTGGGAAGCCGTGTGGGGTGCCGTCCTGCCGTACGGACGCGCCGGCATCATCGGTGCCGTCATGCTCGGCCTGGGGCGCGCGCTCGGTGAGACGATGGCGGTCACCATGGTGATTGGAAACCGGCACGACATCGCCCTTTCGCTCTTCCAGCCCGGTTACACCATGGCCGCGGCCATCGCGAACGAGTTCAGCGAAGCCACGTCGACCATGTACTTGTCGGCGCTCTTCGAAGTCGGGCTCGTGCTCTTTGTGATCACCATCGGCGTGAACGCGTTTGCCCGCCTACTGGTCTGGCGCGTGGCGCGCGGCACCGCCGTGGGAAGCAAGGCCCTGTGAGCATCCGCGTCGCCACGCGCCGCATCAAGAGCGGGTTCTTCACCGGCCTCGTGGTGTGCCTCTGCTTCCTGGCGGTCCTGCCCCTATTCCTGATCTTCGCGGATCTGGTCCACAAGGGCGCGTCGTCCATCAACTGGGACTTCTTCGTGAAGATCCCAGTCGCCGCGGGACAGTCCGGCGGCGGCGTGTCGAACGCCATCGTCGGCACCATCATCATCGTGATGATCGCCTGCGCCGTTGGTATCCCGATCGGGATCGGGACCGGCCTGTACCTCGCCGAATACGGCATCGGAAAGCTGGGCTGGTTCGTCCGGTTCCTCGCGGACGTCCTGAACGGCACGCCATCGATCGTCGTGGGCATTTTCGCCTGGACCTGGTTCGTGAAGCCGGTCCACCACTTCTCCGCGCTGGCGGGGGGGGTCGCCCTGGCTCTGCTGATGGTGCCCATGCTCGCGCGCACCACCGAAGAGATGCTGCGCCTGGTGCCGAATTCCCTCCGGGAAGCCGCCCTGGCGCTCGGATACCCCCGGTGGCGCACGTCCCTGTCCGTGATGGCGCGGGTGGCACTCTCCGGGATCGTGACCGGCTCGCTCGTGGGTGTCGCCCGCGTGGCAGGCGAGACGGCCCCTCTGCTCTTTACGGCGCTCGGGAACATCAATTTCGATACGAACATCAAAGAGCCGATGCAGACGCTCTCGCTCCAGATCTTCACCTACGCCACCGGGCCCTTCGAGGACTGGCACCGTCTGGCGTGGGCCTCGGCCCTCGTCCTCATGTCCCTCGTGCTCGCCCTCGCGCTGGCGGCCCGCTGGGCCACCCGCAAGCGGTATGGCACCTGAGACCCTGGTGCAACTCGAGACCCGCCGCCTCTCCGCGCTGTTCAACCGGAACGTGATCGTCCGGGAGGTCAGCCTCCCCTTTCCGCGCCACACGGTGACGGCCATCATCGGCCCCTCCGGGTGCGGCAAGAGCACATTCCTGCGGTGCCTCAACCGGATGCACGAGCTGTCCGAGGGCGGGTGGGCGACCGGACAGGTGCTCCTGGATGGCCACGACATCTACGGCGGCAGCCTCGAAGCCGTCGACGTCCGCCGGCAGGTCGGCATGGTCTTCCAGCGGCCCACGCCGTTCCCGACGATGTCCATCTACGACAACGTCGCCGCGGGACTCCGCGTGAATGGCCGGATCCCCCATAAGCAGATGGACGAGATCGTGGAGCGGGCCCTCAAGCAGGCGGCCCTCTGGGACGAGGTGAAGGACCGGCTCAAGGGCAGCGCCGTCGCCCTCTCAGGCGGCCAGCAGCAGCGCCTGTGCGTGGCGCGGGCCGTGGCCCCCGCCCCCGAGGTCCTGCTCCTGGACGAGCCGACCGCGGCCCTCGACCCCGCCGGGACCCAGCGGATTGAAGAGCTCTGCACCGAACTCAAGAAGCGGTATACGATCGTGATCGTGACGCACAACATGCAGCAGGCGGCCCGGGTGTCGGATTTCACGGCCTTCTTCTATATGGGCCGTCTGGTCGAGGTCGGCGCCACGCAGCAGATGTTCACCAAGCCGAACGACCCGCAGACCGAGGCCTACATCACGGGACGGTTCGGATGACCGCCCCGACGGCGCATAACGCTCCGGCCGGTACTCCGGTCCCGGCGGTCCAGCAGCACTCGATCTCCGCGGGGAGCAGCGGGCCGCCGGTGCTGGACGTGCGGCAATACGGATTCTGGTACGGTCAGCGACAGGCGCTGTTCGAGCTGGCCCTGACCATCCCGCGCCAGGCCGTGACGGCGCTGATCGGGCCCTCGGGCTGCGGGAAGAGCACGTTCCTCAGGTCGATCAACCGGATGAACGAGATTCAGGCGGGAACAAAGCACACCGGTGATATCCTTCTGGAGGGTGTGTCGGTCTTTTCGCCGGGAATGGATCTCGTCGACCTGCGGCGGCGGGTGGGCATGGTGTTCCAGCGTCCCAACCCGTTCCCCAAGTCGATCTTCGATAATGTGGCGTACGGCCCCCGGCTGAACGGGTTGTGCCGTGAAGGGGAGATGGACGCGCGGGTGGAGGATGCGCTGCGCCGGGCAGCCCTGTGGGATGAAGTGAAGGACCGGCTGCATGAGTCGGGCACAGGCCTGTCGGGGGGGCAGCAACAGCGGCTCTGTATCGCCCGCGCCCTCGCCAACAGCCCCGAGATCCTGCTCCTGGACGAGCCCTGTTCGGCGCTGGACCCCATCGCGACCGAGCGGATCGAGGAGCTCCTGGTGGAGCTCAAGAACGAGGTGACCATCGTCATCGTCACCCACAACATGCAGCAGGCGTCCCGGGTGGCGGACTTTACCGGCTTCTTTTACCTCGGCCGCCTGGTCGAATTCGGTGAGACTTCACAGATTTTCACAATGCCGAAAGACGAGCGGACCGAGGCCTATATCACCGGGAGATTCGGATGAGCCAGCAACCAAACGCGACCGAGTCGGCACGACCCGGCGCCGGCCACCGGCATTTTCATGATGAGCTGGCCGCCCTGAAAGCCGACCTGCTCACCATGTCCGCCGAAGCTCAGGACGCTCTGCGGGAAGCCGTGGACTCCGTCCTGCACCGCGACGCCGCCATCGCCGCCCGCGTGATCGCGGGCGACGCGCGCGTCGACGCGCTCGAGCTGTCCATCGAAGAGCAGGTGATCAGGCTCCTCGCCACACAGCAGCCCATGGCGAAGGACCTCCGGCTCCTCATGGCCGCCCTCAAGATCGCCAACGATCTGGAGCGGGTGGGCGACCACGCGGTGAACATCGCGCAGTCGGCGGAGCGGTTGATGGCGTCGCGCTCTATCGCGCCCGAGCCCGAGATCATCGAAATGGCACGGCAGGCGCGCACCATGCTCGCGGATGCCCTCGAAGCCTTCGTCCGCGGCGATGCCCAGGCCGGACGGGCCATCTGCCGCCGCGACGACGGGGTCGATGCCCTGCACCGCTCGGTGTTCCGGATCCTCCTGACCCACATGATGGAGGATCCGCACATCATCGGAGTCGGGATGGATCTCTTCCTGGTGAGCCGGAATCTCGAGCGGGTGGCGGACCTGGCGACGAACATCGCGGAGGACGTGGTCTTCCTCGTCGAGGGGAAGACGATCAAGCATCATGCGGAAGAGTAACGAAGACGCGAAGTCGCCAAGTCGCTAAGTAGCCACTTACCGGCTTAGCGACCTGGCGGTTTGGCGGCTTTTCGTGAACAGTTTCACCAGCACCAATCCCGCAATAAATCCGCCCATATGGGCAAAGACAGCCACCCCTCCCGTATCACCCTGCCCTCCGAGCGCCGGTAGTCCGCCAAGGAACTGCAGCAGGAACCACCAGACCAGCATCAAGTAGGCGGGCACCGTGATGGTGGTGAAGAAGATCACGAAGAAGACGAGGGTGTGGACCTTCACGCGGGGGAAGAGCAGCAGGTACGCGCCCATGACGCCGGAGATCGCCCCCGACGCGCCGATCATGGGGATGGCCGAGTGGGGCGCGGAGATGGTTTGGGCGGCGGCGGCCGCGACGCCGGAGAGCAAGTAGAAAACGAGGTAGCGGGTGTGCCCCATCGCATCTTCGATGTTGTTTCCGAAGATCCAGAGGAACCACATGTTGCCGAGGATGTGGAACCACGACCCGTGCAGGAACATCGAGGTGAAGACCGTCAGATAGTTCGGATGGCCGGTGGTGACGCACGCGTATCCCTGCCCGAGTGGGGTCGACACTCCTGGCGGCAGGCTTCGTAGGATTTCCCCGGGGGTGAGCCCCCACTGACACGTGGAATAGGCCAGCGCATGGGCTGATCCCGCTCCCTGAAAGAAGACCCAGACGAGCAGGTTGGCGACGATGATTCCGACCGTAACGGTCGGCGTCAGGTCGGTTGGATTGTCGTCTTTATAGGGGAAGAACATGCCGTAACCCTATGCATGACTTGGGGCTTGTCAATCTGCCGTTTTGGCGCTTTTCTAAGGCATACGGCTTGCTTCTAGCGACCCCCGGAAGCTCGTAGGCATCAATAACCATGGGTAAGGAGTCGCCGGTTTATGGCTGAGAAGATCATCGGCATCGACCTCGGCACCACGAACTCGGTGGTGGCCGTGATGGAAGGTGGAGACCCCGTCGTCATTCCGAACGCCGAAGGCGGTCGGACCACCCCGTCAGTCGTCGCCTTTACGAAAGACGGAGAGCGGCTGGTGGGTCAGGTGGCCAAGCGGCAGGCGGTCACCAACCCGCAGAACACCATCTTCTCCATCAAACGGTTCATGGGGCGCCGGTCGAACGAGGTCACCCAGGAGACCCAGCGGGTCCCCTACAAGGTGGCGTCGGGTCCCAACGACCTCGCCTCGGTCGACATCCAGGGCAAGCGGTACACGCCCCCTGAGATCTCGGCGATGATCCTCCAGAAGATGAAACAGACGGCGGAAGACTACCTCGGCCACAAGGTCGAGAAGGCCGTCATCACCGTCCCGGCGTACTTCAACGACGCGCAGCGCCAGGCCACGAAGGACGCCGGCAAGATCGCCGGCCTCGACGTGGTCCGGATCATCAACGAGCCGACCGCCTCTGCCCTGGCGTACGGGCTCGACAAAAAGAAGGAAGAGAAGGTCGCGGTGTACGACCTGGGTGGCGGCACCTACGACATCTCGGTGCTCGAGCTGGCCGAGGGCGTGTTCGAGGTGAAGTCCACAAACGGCGATACCCACCTCGGCGGCGACGATTTCGACCAGAAGATCATCGAATTCCTGGTGGCCGAGTTCAAGCGTGACCAGGGCATCGACCTGTCCAAGGATCCGATGGCCCTGCAGCGCCTGAAGGAAGCCGCCGAGAAGGCCAAGATGGAGCTGTCGTCCGCGATGCAGACGGAGATCAACCTCCCCTTCATCACGGCCGACCAGTCGGGCCCGAAGCACCTGAATCTCACGATGACCCGGGCCAAGCTGGAGCAGCTGGTGGACGATCTGGTCCAGCGGACCATCCCCCCGATGGAGCAGGCCCTGAAGGACGCGGGGTTGAAGCCCGGCGAGATCGACGAAGTCATCCTCGTCGGCGGTCAGACCCGGATGCCCAAGGTGCAGGAGGTCGTCCAGAAGTTCTTCGGGAAGGAGCCCCACAAGGGCGTCAACCCGGATGAGGTGGTGGCGATCGGGGCCGCGATTCAGGGTGGCGTGCTGGCGGGCGAGGTCAAGGACGTCCTGCTGCTCGACGTCACCCCCCTCTCGCTCGGTATCGAAACCCTCGGCGGCGTGACCACGGTGCTGATCCCGCGGAACACCACCATCCCGACGAAGAAGTCGGAGGTGTTCTCGACGGCCGAGGATACGCAAACCACGGTGGAGATCCACGTACTGCAGGGCGAACGGCAGATGGCGCGGGACAACCGCACCATCGGCAAGTTCCAGCTGACGGGGATTCCGCCCGCACCGCGTGGCGTGCCGCAGATCGAGGTCACGTTCGACATCGACGCGAACGGCATCCTGCACGTGTCGGCGAAGGACAAAGCGACCGGCAAGGAGCAGAAGATCCGGATCGAAGCGTCGTCCGGACTCGGTGACAAGGACATCGACAAGATGGTCAAGGAGGCGGAGGCCCACGCGGCGGAAGATAAGGACCGCCGTGAGGAGATCGAGCGTCGCAACCGCCTCGATGCGATGGTGTACGAAGTCGAGAAGAACTCGAAGGAATGGGCCGACAAGCTCGATGAGGGCTTGAAGACCCGGCTGAACCAGGCGGTGGACGGCGCGAAGCAGGCGTTGCGCGCCGGAGACGCCGCCGGCATCGGGAAAGCGCTCGAGGAGCTGCAGCAGGCCTATTCGGCCGCGGGCGCATCGCTCTACGCGCAGTCACGTGGAGCGGATCCCAGCGCGGCGGGCGCCGCGGGAGATGCCCCGCCCCCGGGCGGAGCGGAGCAGCCGAAGCAGGAGAACGTCGTGGACGCGGACTACGAGATCGTGGACGACGACAAGAACAAGAAGTGATCAACCCTTAACGCAAAGCGAGATGGCGATGTCGGTACGCACTCGGGATTGGCTGAAGTTTGTTTCGCTGGTCGGCGTGGCATTCGTATTCGGCTTGATGTTCGCGTCGGCTCTGAACCTTACGCCGCAGAGCACCGCGGCGGTGCTTCCGCATCTGCAAATGGCGGCGCAAACCCCGATTCCTCAAGGCCGGTCGGCCGCGCAGATCGGTGATGCCTTCGTCGCCATCTCGAATCGCGTCCGCCCCGCGGTGGTGTACGTCTCCTCGGCGCGCACCGAGCGGGCGGACAACAATTCGCAGGTTCCCGCGCCGTTCCGGGACTTCTTCCAGATCCCGGGACAGCCGCGGCGCCCGCAGGTCGAAGAGGGCTCGGGCACCGGATTCATCGTTTCCTCTGACGGCTACATCCTGACCAACAACCACGTCGTCGCCGGCGCCGACCGGGTCAACGTGAAGCTCTTCGACAAGCGCGAGTTCAAGAACGTGCGCGTCGTCGGCACCGACCCGCAGACGGACGTCGCGGTCCTCAAGATCGACGCCTCGAACCTGCCCACGGTGACCCTCGGCAATTCCGACTCGACGAACATCGGGGAGTGGGTGCTGGCGATCGGCAATCCGTTGGGTGAGGAATTCGACTTCACCGTCACCGCCGGGATCGTGAGCGCCAAGGGCCGTCCGTTGCTCGGCCTCGCCCGCGGCGGCCTCCAGATTCAGGACTTCATCCAGACCGACGCGGCCATCAATCCCGGCAATTCGGGCGGCCCGCTCGTGAACATCAAAGGCCAGGTGATCGGCATCAACTCGGCCATCGCCTCCGGCACCGGCTATTACACGGGCTACGGCTTCGCCATCCCGATCAATCTGGTGCACACCGTGTTCGACCAGCTCGTGGCGTCAGGCCACGTGACCCGGTCCGTCATCGGAGTCAGCGTCACTGACGCCGGCGAGGCCGATGCCAAGGCCGTGGGACTGCCGGACTCGGACATCCATGGCGTCGTGGTGGACGACTACACCGGAGACAACTCGCCCGCGAAGGACGCCGGGATCGAGCAGGGAGACGTGATTACCGCCCTCGACGGCCAGCCGGTCAACTACACGGCGCAGCTCCAGCAGATCATCGGGTTCAAGAAGCCGGGAGACAAGGTCGCGGTGACATTCTGGCGTCAAGGAGTCGGACAGAAGACGATTTCCGTGAAGGTGATCGGCGCCAGTTCCGACATGGACAAGACGCTGTCGCGCAGCAACAAGAGCGACGGGAGCAACAACGGTTCCGATGAACCGGCTTCGACACCGCGCACGGGCGGCCGCGTGCTGGGGATCGGCGTGCAGCCCCTCACGCCCGACGACCTGAACCAGGACAATCGCCTGGCGCGCGTGTCATCCTTCGGCGGCGGCATGGCGGTGACCAGCGTGTCACCCGAGGGCCCCGCCTATGGCCTGCTCTTCACGCAGGATGAGGGCCCCCTCTGCATCGTCATGAACGTCAATGGCAGGCCGACCCGGAATTGGGAAGAGTACCGCGCGGCGATCAAGGATTTGAAGCATGGACAGGTCGTGACGTTGCGGGTCTTCCAACTCGGCCGGGATGCGGGCGCCGAGAAGATCGTCCGGCTGGAGCTTTAGAGGAGCATCACGACGGCGACAGCCGCCAGCCAGGCGATGATGATCCCCTGGCCGACGTACATAATCTGAGACGTTTCAGCAAACAGAACCGCCGCGGCGACGTTGATCAGTCCCGTGGCGGTTCCTGTTTCTGCCAGCCAGCGGCCGAAGACCTTCCCCACCCGGATCCCCCGCGAAAGTACCACCAGCGCCACCCCCATCGTGAACGTCGCCAGCCGCTCGGCCGCGAGCCCAAAGGGATGAATCCCGGCGTAGAGCGCCTGCGTGCCCGGATCCGCGGGGGTCTGCGCCAACGTCCACCCCGTCCCCACCATCAGGAGGACGTTCAACGCCCAGATCCCGAAGCCGAAGGTCGCAAGCATGGCCCCGGTGCGCAGGAGCGACGCTCCCGGCGTCTCAAGGTGCCGGGCCACCAGGCCGAGGATTCCGGCCTGCATCAAGGGGAAGGAGAACAGCAGGGTCCAGTGGATGAGACGCCAGTGCGGAGTACAGGCAATGGTGGCGAGCTGGGCCGCCGCGTCACCCGTCAGGAACGGGTGAAAGAGCCCGGCCGCGCCGAACGCGAGCGCACCGACGAGCAGACTCCAGGCAGACCACCGCGGAGATCTCACAAGCTCCAATCTAGCCCCCGGCAAGGGAGCGGATATATTGCGCGAAACGCCCGAAGGAGCGGCGATGAACAGCCGGTTCAATCGGATTTTGCGCGAAGGGTTCGTCGGAGGATGCATCGGGGCGGCCGCGGTCGCCATCTGGTTCCTCCTCGTGGACACCATCGATGGCCGCCCCTTTTTCACGCCCGCCATGCTCGGCAGCGCCGTGTTCTGGGGCGTGCACGATCCCGCCAACGTCATCATCGAGTTCTCCCGCATCGTCGGCTACACCATGATCCACGTCTCGGCCTTCGTGGTCGTGGGCGTGATCGCGGCCTGGCTGGTGATGAAGGCCGAGGAAGTGCCGCATGCGATTTTTCTGGTGATCGTCCTGGCGTGCTTCTTCGAGTTCGGGTTCTACATTCTGCTGGCGGTGCTCGCGCCGCCTCTGCTGGGAGCGCTCACCTGGTGGAGCGTGGCAGTCGGGAATGCGATCGCGGCGGCGGGAATGGGCGGCTACCTGTGGCGCATGCACCCGGCGCTGGCTGAAAACCTCAGGCGGCATCCCCTCGGGGAGACGGCGGACGGGGAGTGATGCGAGGGCTGGTGGGGTAAGCCTCCAGGGGGACGGCCCGGTCGGCGTCCCCCTCGGCCGTCCCGGTCGTCTCGGCCCGGGCCGCCCAGCGGAACCAGATCACCGTCATCGCTCCCCAGAACCAGAGCGTCCCCGGCACCCACATCATCAGCCCCCCGTACTGCTGATCCGCGACCGGCGAGAGCCCCCAGACCCGGAGCGGCGCCTCGACGTAGAACTGATAGATGGGCGTGTCCGCGAGCGTGATCATGGCCCCCACCAGGGACATCGGGAGGCCCAGCAGGAACAAGTAGACCATCTGCATGGGATAGGACGCCCGCGGCAGCTCCGGGACGGGTGACAGCACCGGCCACCACATGACCACGCTGGTCGCGATGAAAATCAGGTGCTGCACGATGTGCAGGTTATGGTGCCGCATCGCCGGCTCGTAGAACCGGGGGAAGTGCCAGAAGACGATCGTCGCGGAAAAGATGATCCCGCCCAGGAGCGGTTTCGTGATCGCCCGGGCCAGCGCCATCACCCACCGGGGCTTGAGCAGCGGCCGCACCACCCAGGCCGGCGTGCCGAACAGGAGGAGCGGCGGGAAGACCAGTGTGAGGATCAGGTGCTGCAGCATGTGGGCGCTGAACAGGTACGTATCCGACAGATCGTGTAGCGGCCCGTTCAGGGAGAAGAACAGCACCAGCACTGACGCCCAGAACGAAACCTGGCGCCAGACTGAAGCCCTGGTCCCTCCCCAAAAGAGATAGAGCCCGCCGAACAGCGCGAGCCCGATCACCACCGACGGATGGACGTCCCAGGCGTCCCAGGGAGCGGCGGGTGGCGTCACTTCAACACGAACACCTTGAAGAGGAACATCAGCGCCATCGCCATGCCGAACGCCAGGAGCAGCGGGCCGCCGAAGATCATGGTGAAGAAGCGGTTGTCCATCTTCAGGTGCATGTAGAACATCACCACCAGGCAGAACTTGATCACCGACAGAATCAGGAGCGCCGGGACCAGGATGGGATGGAACGTGGGCACGTAGAATACGCCCACCTCCAGCACCGTGAGGATGAACAGTACCGTCGCTACCCGGATGTACAGGCCGGCGGTCGGGTGCGGATGCTCAGTCGCGTGGGTCTCAGCCATGGTAGACCGGTTGAATGAGGTACACGACGGTGAAGATGATGATCCAGATCACGTCCACGAAGTGCCAGTAGAGTCCCGTGATCTCGACCGTCATCGCGTTCTTGGACGTCAACTTGCCCTGCATGGCCCGGACCCACAGGGTGAAGAGCCAGAGGACCCCCACGAAGACGTGGGCGCCGTGAGTCCCTGTGAGCACGAAGAAGGTGGTGCCGAAAAGGTTCCTCTGGAGCGTGAGGCCATGCTCCACGAAGTGCGAGAACTCCCAGACCTGGCCCAACAGGAAGATCAGCCCGCCGATCACCGTGCCCATGAGCCAGACCTTGGCCCACTTCATGTCATTCCGCTGCACCGCCGCCAGCGCCAGCACCATCCAGAGCGACGACATCAGCAGATCGAACGTCGAAAACGACGTGAAGGGAATATTGAGAATGTCCTGGGGGTAGGGGCCCTGCAGGCTTCGATGACTGTAGATCAGGTAGGTGGATATCAGCGTCGCGAAGAGGAGGCATTCGGACCCGATGAAGGCCCAGAACGCCATCTTCCGGCTGTCCAACCCCATCGAGGTATGGTGACCCTCGGCAGCATGCGTGGCCGCGGCGTGACTCATCTCAAACCTCGAAGGGCTCGAAGCCCCACTTGAAGATTCCCACCAGCAGGACCGCGGCGGCGACGAAGGCCAGCCAGAGCTGACCGGAAATGAGGGACGTCGCGAGGAGCGGAAGCCCCGACGCCGCCACGAGGGGCCACCACGAGCCGTCCGGCACGTGGATGTGGCCGCTCGGGGCCCTCTGGGCGACCGATTCGGGCTCGTTCCACAGCGGCAGACGCGAATGCACCGTGGGAATCTGCGCGAAGTTGTAGACCGCCGGCGGGGACGACGTCGCCCACTCGAGCGTGGCGCCCTGCCAGGGGTTGTCGCCCGCGATCTTACCCTTGGTGCGGGTGCGGATGATGTTCCAGATGAAGATCAGCATCGACACGGCGATCAGGAACGCGCCGATCGTCGACACCAGGTTCAAGTCCGACACGCCCAGGTCGGGCGAGTAGGTGTAGACGCGCCGGGGCATGCCCAGGAGACCGATGAAGTGCATCGGGAAGAACGCGAGGTTCATCCCGATCAGCATGAGCCAGAAGTGGGTCTTGCCGAGCGTCTCCGAAAGGAGGCGTCCCGTCATCTTCGGCCACCAGTAGTACATGCCAGCGAAGAGCCCGAAGACCGTCCCGCCGAAGAGCACGTAGTGGATGTGCGCCACGACGTAGTAGGTGTCGGTCTGCTGCAGGTCGGCCGGGGGCGACGCGTGCGTCACACCCGACAACCCGCCGATGATGAACATCGCGATGAAGCCCACCGCAAAGAGCAGCGGCGTATCGAACCGGATCTGTCCGCCCCAGAGCGTCGCGATCCAGTTGAAGATCTTCACGCCCGTCGGGATGGCGATGAGCATCGTCGTCGATGAGAACACCGCGTCCGCGATGGGGCCGAGGCCCACCGAGAACATGTGGTGGCTCCAGACGCCCCAGCCCATGAAGGCGATCAGGATGCCGGAATAGACCACCACCGTGTACCCGAAGAGCGGCTTCCGGGAGAACGTGGGCAGGATCTCCGAAACCGCGCCCATGGCCGGCAGAATCAGGATGTAGACCTCGGGGTGCCCGAAGATCCAGAATAGGTGCTGCCACAGCACCGGATCGCCGCCACCCGACAGCTCATAGAAGTGCGTCCCGAAGAACCGGTCGAACATCAGGAACGCCAGCGCCACCGTGATCACCGGGAAGGCCGTGATCAAGAGGAACGACGTCACCAGCGTCATCCAGGTGAATACCGGCAGGCGCATCATCTTCATGCCGGGCGCCCGCAAGTTGAGGATGGTGATGACGAAGTTGAATCCGCCGGCGAGCGACGACACGCCCAGGATCTGCAGGCCCAGCAACCAGAAGTCGATATTGGGGCCGATCGAGTACTGGCGCTCCGTCAGGTTGGCGTAGCCGAACCAGCCGCCATTCGGCGCCACCGACATGCGCCCGGCGTGGAAGAGCGGTCCCACGAACCACGACAGGTTCATGAAGATCCCGCCCAGCAGGAACACCCAGTAGCTGAAGGCATTGAGCCGCGGGAACGCGACGTCGCGGGCCCCGATCTGCAGCGGCACGATGAAGTTGAAGAACGCCACCGACAACGGCATCAGCGCCAGGAAGATCATCGTCGTGCCGTGCATCGTGAACAGCTCGTTGTACGTCCGCGCGTCCACGATGTGGCCATTCGGCTGCGCCAGCTGCGAGCGGATGAGCAGCGCTTCGATGCCGCCCACCAGGAAGAAGCAGAAGGCGGTCCAGAAGTAGAGCTTGCCGATCCGCTTGTGATCGACGGTGGTGATCCAGCTCTTCAGTCCGGTGGGTTCGGTCATTTGAGGCTCATCAGGTAGGCGACGATGGCCTGCAGATTGGCCTGAGGCAGGTTCATGTCCATCATCACCGCCCCGGGCTTCCGGGACGGTGCGTGGTTTACCCACTGAATCAGGTCGATCGAGTCATCCGGGAATGTCGCGCCGGCGATGGTCGTCCGGCTGGCCAGATGGGTCAGGTTCGGTCCGATCATGCCCGCCGATACGCCCTGGATGGTGTGGCAAGCGATGCAGGCCCCGTGCGCGAAGTCATCCTTGCCGGTGGCCTGGATGGTGTTCGGCTTGGGATCGACGGGCGGCTGCTTCTGGTTCGCGACCCAGGCATTGAAAGCCGAGTCGGTCTCGACGAACGCGCGGAGCCGCATGTTCGCGTGGGAGTCGCCGCAGAACTCGGCGCACTGGCCCATGTACTCACCCAGCGTATCGGCCTTGAACACGATGTGGTTCACGTGCCCGGGCACCACGTCGCGCTTGGCCGCGATCGCCGGGATCCAGAAGCTGTGGATCACGTCATTCGAGGTCATATCCAGCGCGATGGTCTTGCCCACCGGGATGTGCAGCTCGTTCGCCGTCACCACGCCCAGATCGGGATAGCGGTACTCCCACCACCACTGGTGACCGATTACCTCAACCTTGAGGGATCCCGCCGGAGCGGGCGCCTGCGTCGCGAAGATCGTCCGGATGGTCGGCACCGCCACCATCACGAGGATCAGCACCGGGGCGAGCGTCCAGGTGATCTCGAGCGCCGTATGACCATGGGTCGGATGCGGGACCGGCGCGCCGGGCTTGGCCCGGAACCGGATGAGCGCGTAGACGAGGAGCCCCTCGACCACGACGAAGACCGCCGTCGCCCACGCGAAAATGCCCGTGAACAGGTGGTCGATCGCGAACCCCAGATCGGACTTGGGGTGCAGGGTGGTTTGGGGGAAGGGCCCGGCACAGGCTCCGACGGCCAAAAGGCCGAGGAGCAGCAGGCCGGGAAGGCAACGTTGGATGAGGCGATAGTGTCTATGCACGAGGGCGATCGTCCTAGTCGTCCGAGAAAAGGCGCCAAGAAGGTAACGCGCACCGGGCTCGCAATCAACGATACCGAAGTGCATTTTCACGGGCCGCCAAGCCGTGCCGCGGGCCGTCTCGGGCCGTCACAACTCGATTCCGGAGACCAGCATGCAACGCCTCCTCGCCGCGGCGCTCGTTCTTGCGGCCATCCCCCTTCCCGTCCGGGCCCCCGTTTCTAAAGACCGTGTCGCAGACGCTCCGGGGCTTGGCTATTACCGGTTCCCCGCCCTGCATGGCGATTCCCTCGTGTTCACGGCCGAGGGAGACCTCTGGACGGTGGACGCTGCGGGTGGGGTCGCCCGGCGGCTGACGAGCGGACAGGGCGAAGAGACCAACGCGACCATCTCCCCGGACGGGAAGAC
>Ga0126371_10001372_pt1 | contig 20541 bp, 13 predicted proteins | sample PanSoiMetaPlot_4_FD_110145 | JGI IMG/M metagenome (GOLD analysis project Ga0126371, IMG submission 110145) | Tropical forest soil microbial communities from Panama - MetaG Plot_4 | ecosystem: Environmental > Terrestrial > Soil > Tropical forest > Bulk soil | place: Panama | collected 2016-02-17 | reverse complement strand
GTGCGTCGATGCAATGTTGGTCAGCGATTCCGCCCAGGCCAGCGCCGCGCGCTCGCGTTGGGAATAGAGATTGGACTCGCGCCACGCATCGAGAAGATACAGACGCGCCTCCGACTCGCCGAGTTTGCGCGCCTCCTGGGTATGCATGTGCAGACAATAGGCACAGCCGTTGATCTGCGAAGCCCGCGTCTTGATCAGCAGGATCAGCTTGTGATCGAGCCCGCAGGTCTGCAGGTACTTCTCCACTCCCTGCAGAGCCGCGAGTCCGTCGGGAGCAACGGCGAACGGGTTCAGTCTTTGCACCATTTGTGACCTCCTGCGTGGGTGGCCGCATCGTCGATGCGACCAGGTTGATCGGGTCGCCCCTCGCCTACCGCGCGTCGAGTTCCGCCAATGTCCTTGCTATCGCGGCGCGCACGGGCGGCAGGTGGCCCGCGAATGCGACCGCAATGTTTCTCAGGGTCTGGCCGGTGCGCGACTTCATCGTCGCCATCCGGGTCATCCGGTCGGTCATCGCGACGACGGCGGCCGCGACCTTGTGGCGCTCGGATGCCCAGGCATCGAGCCGGGCCGCGTCGCCATCCGCGAGCGTGCGCGTCAGGGCCTCGGCGAGCGAGACGCTGTCCTGGATGCCCGTATTCATGCCCTGCCCGCCCGCCGGGCTGTGCACGTGGGCGGCGTCGCCGCACAGCAGCAGGCGGCCCTTGCGCGGGGTTTCGGCCACGCGGTGATGGATGCGAAACCGCGAGCTCCACACCACGTCGCGGATCCGCCCCGGCTGCTCGGTCGGGCCCCGCCGATCCAGCACCGCCTGCATGTCGCGCGCCGTCGGCGATTCCGGCGCCTCATCCACGGTGGCCACGATGCGAAAATGGTCTTCGGGAAGCGGCGCGACCACGACCAGTCCGTCGGGCGAGTAGAACAACGTGACTTCCTTGCGGCTCAACGGCCAGTCCATGCGAACGTCGGCGAGCACGAAGGTCTGCTCGTAGGCCGCGCCCGCGAACGTGATACCCGATTGCTCGCGCACCCTGCTGTGCATGCCGTCGCAACCGACCAGCCAGCGGGCCTTGACGGTCTGCGTCCCGCCTTCGCCCCGAAGTTCCACCCGGATGTGCGAGGCCTGCGGCTCGCAGCGGAGCAGCTCGCAAGGCCGCGCGACGTTGCCGCCGAGCGCCGCGAGATGGCCGAGCAGGCTGTCTTCGACCCTGTTCTGCGGGATCATCAAGGTGAACCGATAGGGGCTCGGAATCTCCGAGAAATCGATGGTGATGAGCGAATGACCGCGGTCGCGGATGCGGAAGATCGGAACCTGCACGCCCCGCGCCAGCAGATCTTGGCTCACGCCGGAGGGTTCCAGCACCTCGAGTGTGCGAGCATGGACCACGCACGCGCGTGACGTATTCGCGCCCGCCACTTGCCGGTCGACGATCGTCGGGCTTACGCCGCGTCGTCTGAGTTCCATCGCCAGCGCAAGTCCCGACGGTCCCGCTCCAGCGATCAGCACGTCGGTGTCGGTTGGAAGGGTCTGCATGAAATCGCCACGGTACCTTTGCGGCAACCTCGCCGCGGATACGCCGCCCGTGCAGCCATAAAGATGGGGCCGCGCATGGCAATTTTCTGTTGTTTTGGCGGCCCGCAGCGCGTCACGTGGTCGCGAACCGTATGGAGCACCACGGCTCGCCGCGAACCAGAACGCAGCAATATCCCGATTCCGAAGTTCGCAAGCATTCGCAGCAACTTTGGCGAACTTCGGAATCGCGCGTCGTGTCAATTCTCCTTCATGTTGGTCTTGGCCACGAGATCGCGCCACTTCGCGGTGTCGGCCGCGATGAATGCGCCGAACTCCTCGGGGGAATTTTTCGCCACCGGCTGGTAGCCGGCGGTCACGAGCTTCTGGCGCAACTCGGCATCTGCGAGGCCCGCCGCGATCGCGGCGCTGAGTTTGGCGATGACCGGGGCGGGGGTGCCTTTGGGTGCGACGTAACCGTTCCACCCGACCACCTCGTAGCCGGCCAGGCCCGCCTGCGCGATCGGGGGCAGGCCAGGTACGAGCGGCGATGCCTCCTGCGTGGTGACCGCGAGACCGCGCACCGTCCCGCCGCTGATCTGCGACTGCGCCGTCGAGGAGATCGAGAACATCATCTGGGTCGCACCGGACACCACGGCATTGAGCGCGGAATTCGCCTCACGAAACGGCACATGCACGATGTCCACCCCGGCCATCGATTTGAACAGCTCGGCCGCGAGATGCGGCGGCGTGCCGACGCCGGAGGACGCGTAGTTGAGCTTGCCCGGGTTGGCCTTGGCATAGGCTATGAGTTCGCCGACCGTCTTCGCCGGCACCGAAGGGTGGACCACCAGGACGAATGGACTGGTGGTCGCCAGCACCACCGGCTCGAAATCCCGGCCGAGATCGAGCGGGCTCGTCTGCAGGGCCGTGTTGATGGTGTATGACGCGGTCGCCTGCAGCAGCGTGTAGCCGTCGGCGGGCGCCGCCGCGACCGTCTGCGCCGCGATCACGCCGCCGGCGCCGGGGCGCGGCTCGACCACGATCTGCTGGCCAAGCATGTCGGTCATCTTGGGCCCCAGCAGGCGCGGCACGATGTCGGGACCGGGGCCGACGATGACGCGGATGTGACGGGTGGGGAAATCCTGCGCGTGTGCGGCCGCGGCGGTCACGACCGTGAATACAAGTGCTGCAATCCAGCGCGTTGCCGTCTGCATGCCGCGTCCTCCGTGGTCACGTCGTGAACGGTCGTTTGGCGCAGCCTAGCAAGGCCTCGACGCGCCACAACAGCTTTTGTTCGGGCACTTTGTTCGGCCCGAGCAATCGAACCGGGGCCCACTTCGCCGGAACATGCGCTGGCGCATATTCCGGCGAAGTGGGCACCGGTTCGCCGATAAGAATATGCGCCAAACAATGAATCTAGAGCACGTTCCGATTCCTTAGGAACGGAACGTGCTCTAGTGTGGCTGTCGATGCCCGAGGTCGCGCCCGAGTACCTGGAAGCGTGGAACGGCAAACCGGTCCTGCGGACGGTCTATGACGATTTCTACCAGCGCATCGTTGCGGCGTGTGCGCCCGGATTGACCATCGAGGTCGGCGGCGGCATCGGCAACGTCAAGCAACGCCTGCCGCAGGTGGTGTCGACCGACATTCAATTCGGATCCCGGCTCGACTGTGTCGCCGACGCCCAAAGGCTGCCATTCGGGGCCGACGTCGCCACGAACATCGTCATGGTCGATGTGCTGCATCACATCGAGTTTCCGCCACTGTTCTTTCGCGAGGCCGCGCGCGTGCTTCGTCCGGGCGGGCGCATCGTCATGGTCGAACCGGCGATCACCTGGGGCAGCACGATATTCTATCGGCTCCTTCACCATGAGCCGGTGCGCACGCGCGCCGATCCTTTGGTCGAAGGCAACCCGGACCCCAACCGCGATCCCTACTACTCCAACCAGGCCATTCCGACACTGCTCGCGACCCGCGCCCGTGCGCGGTTCCACCGGCTGTTTCCGGAGCTCGTCATCAGCCGCGTCGATTGGTTCGCGTTCGCCGCCTACCCTCTGAGCGGCGGGTTCAAGCCTTGGAGCCTGATCTCCGACCGGGTGGCGCGTCGCCTGCTGCGCGCCGAGCGCACGCTTGAGCCGATCGTCGGTCGGCTGGCCGGCTTCCACATGATGCTGATGGTGGAGAAGCGCCGGTCTTCAAGCTAAGCCGCAGCGGTCAGTCTTCGCGCAGAAGAGCTCGCCGCCCGCGGTCGTGACGAAAAGCGTATCGAGGCCCGCACCGCCGAGGCAGCATTTGTTCGGCAGGTCGGCCGGAAACGAATGGCTCTCGAGCACGGCGCCGGCCGGCGAGATCACATGGACGAGTGGACCGGGGCCGCTGCGCCGCCAGCCCCCGACCGCGACGATGTTGCCGTCGGCGTCGAGGCACATGCCCTCGATGCCCCGCTGCGGCCCGCGAAAGTCCCGGCCGAAGGTCTGCAGCACCGCCGCATGACCGACCGTGCCGTCCGGGCGCAGCGGATACGCACGCAGCTCGCGCGCATGTCCTTCCTTAGCCTCCCCGTCCGCCACGTAGAGCGTCGTCTCGTCGGGTGACAGCAGCACCGCGCGCGGCGAAATCGTGTCGTAGGTGACGCGGTTCGCCACCCAGGCGCGGCGGTCATTGCGCTCGAGGCGGAGCACCGAGCAATGATCGAGGAACGGGAAGATCGCCGGACCGAACGGGATCACGGCGTGGCGCGGATCGGTGAAGTAGATACGATGCCGACGGTCGACCGCGAGATCGCTCGGCTGGTTGTGGTACTTGCCACCGAGCAGCGCGTCGACCGCGGCCATGCGGCCGTCCGACGTGAACTCGACCAGCCGCCGCCCGCCCTCCTGCGCGCCGTAGAGTTCGCCGCCCGGTCCGCGTGCGAGCCCGTTCACCCGGTTGGTGTAGCGCCGGACCTCCGTCGCGGCCTTGCTGGCCGGATCGAACCGCCACAGCTTGCCCTCGTCGATCGTGCTGAAGACGACCCCATCGCCGTCGCGCACCACGCCGCCGGCCGGCCCATCGTACGGCCCTGCGACCCGCTCGAACTGCCACGCCATCATCCGCTCCTACCAGACCGCGACGCCGGGAATGTTGAGACGGGTGCGAAAGACGCCGTGATAGGTCGTGTAGTAGAGCGAGCGCCAGTCGTCATCGCCCCAGGCGAAATTGGTGCAGTGGCCCGCGACGCGCAGCCGGCCGAGCAGCCGCCCGCCTGGATCGATCACGTGAATGCCGCCCGGGCCGGTGCAATAGACGTTCCCTTCCTGGTCGCATTTCATGCCGTCGGCGACGCCCGCCTCGGTCCCGGCCAGCTGGTGGAAGACACGCCCGTTCTTGACGCTGCCGTCGGCATTGACGTCGAAGCCACGGATATGGCCGAGCCGCGTGTCGTTGACGTAGAGGATCGATTCATCCGGCGAGAAGCACAGGCCGTTCGGATAGGTGGTGTCCTCGACCACGAGCTTGACCTCGCCCTGCGGGGTGAGCCGGAAGACGCCCTGAATGTCGAGCTGGCGCTGCATGTCCTCGCCGACCATGCCGGGGATCACGAGGCCGCCGGCCGAGTCGGTCCAGTACACGCTGCCGTCCGAGCGAACCACGATGTCGTTCGGGCTGTTGAATTTCTTGCCCTCGTAGCGCGACGCGATGGTGGTGAAGGAGCCGTCGTGCTCGATCCGCCAGATCGTGCGCTGCGACCAGCCCGCGACGACCAGGCGGCCTTCGCGGTCGAACGTCATGCCGTTGGCGTGGCTCGACGGGTGGACCAGCGGCTTGGTGCCGACGCCGGGCGTCCATTGGTAGATCGTGTCGCCGATGATGTCGGTCCACAGGAAGCGCTTCTTGCGCCGGTCCCACACGGGCCCTTCGCCGAAATAGAGGCCGTGCGCGATCTGGTCGAGCGGCAGATCGGGATCGGCAATGCGCGCAAAGCCCGGCGCCGCGAGATCGATGTCCAAGGAAGCGACCCTCCGTCTGTTCGTTGAGGCCCAGCCTAGTCCCATGCCGGCGCGCGGCCGGCCGGATTGGCGATGCGGCCGTCGCTCCGACGCAGCGCCGCGATGCGGCCCATCTCGTCATCGCTGAGCGTGAAATCGAACACGTCGATGTTCTCGGCGATGCGCTGCGGATTGGACGAGCGCGGGATCGGGATGACGCCGTCCTGCTGAATCGCCCAACGCAACGCAATCTGCGCCACGGTCCGCGATCTTGCTCGCGCGATTTCGCCGATCACCGGATCGTTGATCAGCCGGCCGCGGCCGAGCGGGCAATAGCCGGTCAACACCATCCCGCGCCGACGGCAGGCGTCGAGCAGCCTGGTCTGGTCGAGATAGGGATGGAATTCCGCCTGCAACGTGGCCAGCGGCTCGGCACAGAGGCGGATCGCCTCGTCCACCATCGCGATGTTGAAGTTGGCGACGCCCACATGGCGCGCAAGGCCGTCGCGCCTGGCGCGCGCGAGCGCGCCCATCGTCTCGGCGAGCGGAACCTGCGCATTCGGCCAATGCACCAGGAGCAGGTCGGCATAGCTCACGCCCAGCGCCTTGAGGCTCGCCTCGACCGAGCGCGCGAAATCCGCCGCGCGCAGGTTCTCGTGCGAGACCTTGGTGGTGATGAACAGCTCGTGGCGCGGCACCTTGGCGATCCGTATGCCCTCGCCGACGCCCTCTTCGGTGCCGTATTTGCGCGCCGCGTCGAGGTGGCGGAAGCCGGCCGCGAGCGCGCTCGCGACGACCGCGCCGACCGGAGCCGCGAGGCCGGAGGTGCCGAAGCCGATCGCGGGGATCTCGGCGCCATGCGCGGCGAGCCTTGGGACGGATGACGGTGCCATTGGATGGTAGGGCGGTCGGGAGTGCGATTGTTAGCGGGTCCGGGCGCCCGCGCCAAGGGCGACGACGGCTGGGCTGTCGTCGCGGGGCCTCGGCCGGTGCGTCCCAGCCAACGGACGACACGTGGCGGCAGGACGTGCCGGCGCCCGACGTCGTGCCGGCAAGGAAAATTCCAGAACGGTCAATCCGCCGTATGATACGGGTCGGGCGTGGGTGACTTGTCGGGAGGGGTGGTGCCGATACCAGTCTCTTTGACCGCGCGATGGGTGCCGCTTGCACTTGTCGGCGGGATCGCCCTGTTGCTGTGGATCTCGCCGCGGCTCTTCGACGCCTCGCCGGCGTTCGTACGCGGCGGAATTCTCGTCGTCTTCACCATCGCAGCGTGGGCCACCGGATTTTTCGCCGAGGCAATCACCACGCTTCTGTTCTTCCTGTTCGGTGCCGCGTTCGAGATTGCAAAGCCCTCGGTCGTCTTTTCGGGTTTCGCGTCGCCCGCATGGTGGCTCGTGCTTGGCGGCGCGATCACGAGCGTTGCGGTCGAGCGGACCATGCTCGCGCAGCGGCTCGCAGGCCTCGTCTTTGGCTGGCTGGCGGCGTCGTATCGATCCTGCCTCACGGCCGTTGCCCTTGCGGCGCTGGGGCTGGCCTTTCTCATGCCCTCCTCGACAGCGCGGATCATGATTCTACTGCCGATCGTCCTTGCGCTGGCGGATCGGCTCGGTCTCGCACCCGGTCGGCCGGGGCGTGCCGGTCTGGCGATGACGGTCGCAGCCGCCAGCACTTTGCCGCCCGCGGCAATTCTGCCGGCGAATATTTCCAATCTCGTGCTTCTCGGCGCCGCCGATGCGCTCTATGGCATCAAGATCACCTACGGGTCCTACCTACTGCTTCATTTTCCGATCTTCGGTGTGCTCAAGACTGCGCTGCTGGTCGAAGTCAGTTATCGTCTGTTTCCCGAGCCGCATCCGTTCAAGCCGATGCCGGTGGCGCCGCGTGCGGCTGCAACTCCCATGTCGAACGACGAGTGTGTCGTTGCGGCTGTGCTGACGACGTCCCTGATCCTTTTCATCACGGACGTGATGCATGGCGTCTCTCCGGCATGGGTTTCCCTGGCGGCCGGCATCGTTTGCCTGCTACCCGGGATAGGACCGCTGACCACTCAGAACCTTTCGCAAATTAACTTCGGCATGCTGGTCTATGTCGCCGGCATCCTCAGCCTCGGCGCCGTCATAGCCGATACTGGATTGGGAACCGCTCTGAGTGGTGCGCTATTGAAGCTGTCTGGGATCACGCCCGGACACGACGTCACCAATCTGGCGATCATGATCGCCATCTTCATGGTCGTCGGGTTGATCACGACCCTGATCGGCCTCGCCGGAGTCCTGGCACCGCTTGCGGGCAACTTTGCCGCCGCAAGCGGTCTTCCGGTGCTCAGCGTTCTCATGCTGAACGTGCCGGTTATCTCAACAATGCTCTTTCCTTACCAAAATTTCCTGATCGTGCTTGGGATGCAGTATGGCGGCATCAGCCTGCGAGATGGCATGAGGTTTTGCCTGATCCAAGCCGCGCTCACGATCCTGGTGCTGTTCCCGCTTGCCTATGCGTGGTGGTCCTTTCTCGGCTATCTGCCGTGACCGTGGCACGGCGGCACGACGCGTTCGATCGCACGCGTCGCACGGACGCGCGTGAGCCGCAGCGGCCGCCGGCAATGCGAGACAAGGCGCTGCGCGATAATCAGTGCACGCCACAACACTCCGACGGCCTACTACCCGCGCAGGCCGTCGGCTGTTCGGCCGAAGATTTGAAGAGTTAAAGCGTCAATCGAACTTTAGGATTGAGCGGGCCCCTCGGAACCCGGCTCCTTCTGAAGCATCTTCCTCAACAGGGTATTAATCTCAGGAGAAGTCTGAATCTGCTGCAGGATCGCCTCTCTGAGGATCTGGAATTCCTTCTCGTCCAGCGCCTCGAGCTCTTGCGCCGAAAACATCTGTGTCATGAAGCCCATTGAACTCTCCCCTACAATGCATGCCGGGATGGCACGCTACTCACAGACTCGATGTGGCATCGTTCAGTGAAAGGCGGATTGCGGAGATTGGCCGCTCTGGCTGGGTCACCATCTCTTCGAGCACTCTCCGGAAATCCCGAAGCAAGTGATCGATCGTCTCAGCGTCGAAGAGATATGGTTTGTAGACACACGTCCCCACGAGACCGCGTGGGCCTTCGTGCAGCATCAACGTAACATCGAGGGTTGTAGTCGTCAACAGAGGCAGCAACGCGCTCGGATCGACCTCCTCCAAATCAAGACTGTGTGCTGCGCTCGCCTTCGGCTGCAACGTGGCATTCCGCAGCAAGAGCATGACGGGGGCCAGCCCGGCGGGGTCGAGGCCACGCTCGCGCTCGAAAATCCCAGCAAGCGATTCGAAGGGAAAATCCTGGTGAGCGAATGCCGCGAGGGCGGTCCCGCGGACTCGGCGCATCACTTCCCGCGGGTTCGGATCCCCGCCCATGTCCGTGCGCAGAATGACCGTGTTGGCCAACGGGCCGATGAGTCCGTCGGTTCCGGGACGGCTGCGGTTGGCGACGTTGGTTGCCACCAGCACGTCCTCCTGATCGAGATACCGATGCAACAGGATCTTCAGCGCGGTCACGAGCGCCATGAACAGCGTGCCGCCTTCCTCATGACAGAAGCGTTTGACGGATTCTGCCAGGCTCAATGGCAGCGACCATTGCCGCCGCGCCGTGCGGAAGCTGTCGCTGACGCGCGTCGGACGCGCCGTTGCGAGCCGCATCATGGGAAGAGGGTCGCGAAGCTGCTCTCGCCAGTACGCGAGTTGCGCAACGATGTCCGGAGACGACTGCCAGCGGCGCTGCCAGTGGGCAAAATCGGCGTACTGAAGCGGGGGTGGCGACAGCGACGAAGCATGTCCGGAGGAGAATGCGTCGTAGAGGGCCGCGAGCTCGGCGGCGAGCACGCTGAACGACCATCCATCACCGATGGCCTGGTGCGTGGTGATGAACAGGAGATGCTGGCGCTCGGCCAGACGCACCAGGCGGGCGCGCAGCAACGGCCCGTGTGCCAGGTCGAACGAATGGAGCGCTTCTTCCTGAATGAGCTGCTGCCCGACCGTCTCCTTTTTGGCTTCCGGCATCAGGCTCAGGTCATCGAATGCCAGCATCACGGTCAATTGCGGAGCAATGACTTGCGCGTGCCGGCCATCGACGACCGCGAAGGTCGTGCGCAAAATTTCATGGCGTTGCACGATTTCGTTGATGCTTCGCTCGAGGATCGACACGTCGACCGATGAGCCGACGCGCAGCGCATAGAGAACATTGAAAAAAGGCAAGCCTTGCAGCGCGCGCTGCAGATTCCATATGCGCTCCTGCGCAATCGAAGCAGGTGCTGCTCCATTCTCGCGGGGCACGCGGACGATGGCGGAGGGAGGTCGAGCTCCCCCGCCGGCCGCGATCAGCCTCTCGATCTGCTCTGCCATCTCGCTGACAGTGGGCGCCTCGAACAGGCCGGAGACCGCCATCTCGAGATGCATGATCTCGTGCAGCCGGAGGAGAACGCGCGCGGCCTGAAGCGAGTCACCGCCCAGGGCAAAGAAATCGTCATGAATACCAACCCGCTCGACTTGCAGCACCTCCGCCCAGACTCCGGCAAGCGTCGTTTCGAGCGGCGTCCGCGCCGCCTCGAAGCTTTGTGACGTCGGGCCACCGTTCGCCAGACCCAGTTTGGCGGCAAGGCCGATCCGCTGCACCTTGCCGGTCGGGCCTTTCGGGATCTCGCCGACAATCAGCACTTGGCGCGGGACCTTGAAGCCGGCGATGCGTCCGGCAGCAAACTGGCGAATATCCTTAGCCGTCACCGCTGAGTCGGGCCGCAGCACGATCGCCGATGCGACGTCCTCGCCGAGCGTCGCGTGCGGGACCGCAAAGGTCACCGCCTCGGCAACCGCCGGATGCTCAAGGAGGACTTCATCGACTTCCTGCGGCGCGACCTTCTCCCCACCGCGGTTGATCATCTCGCGGAGACGGCCTACGAGAAACAGATACCCGTCGGGGTCGAAATAGCCGAGATCGCCCGTCTTGAACCAACCGCAGTGGAACGCAGCCTCCGTTGCGGCCGGATTGCGGTCGTAGCCCGTCGTGACGCTTACGCCCCGCACGACCACTTCGCCAGTCTTGCCGCCGGGCAGTAATTCGCCACGTTCGCCCATGATGGCGACGTCCAAAGCGACCGGCACGCCGACCGAGCCCGGCTTGCGCCCGCGCGGCGGCAGCGGATTGCACGCGATCGGCGAAGATGTGACCTCCGTCATTCCGTACCACTCGATTACCGGGCCCTCGAACGTCCGCTCGAGTTCGGCAAAGACGCTGGGCGGTAGAGAAGCCGACGACGAGCGGACGAAACGCAGCCGATGGTCTGCGAGTCGCGCGCCGGTCTGCCTGGCGTGCGCGAGAATTGCCTGATGCATGGTCGGGACGGCCGAGAACCAAGTCGGCTCAAAGTCGCTCAACCACGCAGAAAACCGACCGGCATCGAAACCCGGGGTACATACGACGCTCGCGCCGGCCGCGAGCGAGGCCACCACGGTGCCTGTAAGCCCGTGCCCGTGAAACAAGGGCAGGACGTTCAGGCAGCGATCGGCTTCCGTCAGCGCGAGCGCCACACCATGGGCATAAGCCGACGCGCAGATGCTGGCCTGCCGCTGCAGCACGATCTTGGGCCGTGACGTCGTGCCTGACGTGGGCAGAAGAAGCGCCGTATCGCCAGGGCCGGCAGGTTCGTCCGATGGCACGCTCCCCGGCTCACCGGCGAGCGTGAAGAAACCGGCCTCGGCTGCAGCCGACAACTCGATGACGCGGACGCCGCACGAGCCTGCCGCCCGGCGCGCGGGCGAGTCGACTCCGGCCGGCGTGATCATCGCACGCGGCTGCAGATCGGCGAAATATCGTTCCAGCTCCTCGATCCCGAAGGCCGGGTTTATGGGGGCGCAGACCGCGCTCGCCGCCACGCTGAGGATCGCAACCGGCAACTCCGGACCATTCGGTAACACAACGGCGACGCGGTCTTGCCGGCCTATCCCCATGGCCCGCAGGTTGCGTCCAGTCGCGTCGATGTGCCGATGAAGTCCGCCATAGGTGAGCGGGACGCGCCCCGGGGCAAGAATTGCCGGCGCGTCCGGAATACGGTGAGCCTGATGCGCCAGCAGATCAGCAATGCATGAAAACGGAACGGAGAATCTCTGCGGTGCGGATTGTCCGTCGGGCATGGGTCCTCAACCGGCGCGGATGTGCGGGCTTACACCCGAGAGCCTGTCGACGATTGTCCGGCTGGCGCTACAGTAGAACTGGCCTAGACCGACTTGGCAATGGGGACATGGGCGACCGCCCTCTCACAGTTCTTTGCCATCGGCTCGGGAGCGTAACCTTACGATGGATTGGATACGCCAGAGACGGGCTTACCTACAATCGTAGTTGAAAACGCACGCTCACCGAACGCGAACCGCGAGCCGCGTGGTAAAGTGGGTACGAGGTGCTCCCGCGATTGTCCGGCGTGTCTCAGTTTGATTTGGGAAAAGCTGATCTCCTTCGAAGCGATGGAGCACGCATTTGTCCACCGAAGGCGAATTGGCGATAGGGATAACTCACCACTATTCCTTGGTGGACATCGAACCCGAGGAATTGAATCGGGTGCTGGATATGGTGCGGTGGCGGACGCGTCCGCAATTCCGCCTTCCGGGCCGCACCGCTTGGTGCGAGCTCGGCAAAGCCGCAAGCTTCCGGAACCGGCCGAACGTCGAGTACCGAGCCGCCAAGGTCAAGGGTGTGGGTCTTTGGAATCCCGCCGGCTATCTCCACTCCGGCGTCCAGCAAGGCCGAAGATCAGAACAGGCAACGCGCCCCAGTTCATCGGAGTATGAGCCGGCAGCTCGGTTGCGGCACTTCGGCATATCGCGGGAGGGCGACCAGTTCGTCGATGTGGCAAGCGATGCGGCTCCCTGTGGCGGCATCCTGCATGAGCGGGCGTTGTTGGAATATTCCAACGCCGCCACATTGCTCGAGCACGGAGTGCCCAGCATCGGCCCCCTCGTCGTCGTACAATACCGCGATCTGCGCTTTCGAGATGCGCCGATGGGCGCCGTCATAACGTTGTCGACCGAACAACATCCGTACCGCGCCCACGTCGACTACATTGGAGAGTATGGCGAGAGCGGAAAGTCGTATTTTCTGCGCCTCTACAGCGTTCTGGGCATCGATGGAGATCCCCGCAATCCTTTCGTGCAGTGGCAGGCATTTCGAGCCGTATGCCAGCACCTCGGCGCGCTGATCCGGCGCTTTGCCGATGCCGGTCTCTATCGCTATGGAGCACACCTGGAGAACGTCCATTTCGACGTCCACCGCGGCGAGTTGTTTCTGACCGACCTCGATTCGTCCCTTCGCCTCGACGACCTGCCCTGCGCCGCGCAGCCCTTGCAGGTGTTGCGCGACATCGCAAGCGCGCTGCACAAGATCGCCCGACGACTCCACTACTTCGTGACGTTGGACAGGTGCCCGATTGCGCAGATCCGGGCGGTCGATCCCTTTGTGGCATTTCTGCGCGGATACTTCCCGGAGCCGGAGGTCGACCTCCTCAATCGTGCAGTCGCGCCGTTGTGGCCGGCAATCATTCCGCATCTGTTCCTGCGCAAGCGCTTCCGCCATGTCATGGAGACCCGCGATCGCGATCAAATGCGGAACTACGAGGTGGACCGGGATGTCTTCTACTGTTTGGTCATGATAAGGGTACTCGATTTTTTCGCAGCGTCCGCTCTGGGACGCCGCCGCGTCTCCGGCCTCAGGGAAAACGGCATAAGGGAGAGAGCTCTGCGATTCTTGGGTGCGGAGCGCTTCGATTACATGACATGGCTAGAGGGATTGCGTTGCGCCTGACCATGACGGAGACGCGCTCCGATCTCCGACTCCCGACCATCGCATGCCGACACGCCTTGCCGGCTGCTGAAATCGAACAGCTCACGCGACCGCAGCTTTGATCCATCACTGGAGGTCATGCATGTCACAGGCACAGGCAACGTCACTTCCCGGCCAACAGTGGTACCGTACACTTGAGCGAACACAATGGAATACGCTGCTCGCATCGAGCCTGGGTTGGATGTTCGACGGCTTCGAGACCTATGCGCTTATCCTGACCGTCGGCGTCGCACTCCACCAATTGCTCGATCCTTCGCAATACGCGCAGATCCCGGCCTATGCGGGCGCGATCATTGCAACGACACTGTGCGGCTGGGCGCTCGGCGGCATCCTCGCCGGCGTGCTCGCCGACTATATCGGCCGCAAGCGCACGATGATCCTCGCCATCCTCGTCTACTCGATCATGACCGGCTTGAGCGCGCTGTCATGGAATTGGGAATCGTTCGCCGTCATGCGATTTCTGGTCGGACTTGCGATCGGGTCCGAATGGGTGACCGGGACCGCGATGACCGCCGAGTTCTGGCCGAATCACGCGCGCGGCCGCGGCATCGGCATCTTTCAGAGCGGTTTCGGAATCGGATTTTTCCTGGCTTCCCTGGTTTGGCTGTTCGTCGGAGCGACCGGCCCCGGCGCGTGGCGAACGATGTATCTGATCGGCGTTCTGCCGGCCCTGCTGACATTGTGGATCCGTCGCGCGATTCCGGAATCGCCTCTCTGGGAGCGCGCCAATGAGCGGCGCAAGGCGGCATTGCAACGCATGCGGGCGACCGCGCCTTCCGCTGGTGAAGACCGGGCGCTGACTCGTTTCACGCTCGCGGGACTGTTTGCCACGCCGGCGATCCGCAATCGCACGATCATCGCTTTTTTGATGGCGACGACGTCCGCCGTGGGATTCTGGGGCATCTCGACCTGGGTGCCCCCCTATGTCGGTTCGATCGCCGCGAAGGCGGGGCTTGAAGCGCCGCGGTGGGCGAGCTTCACCGGAATGGCTTACAACGCCGGATCGATCGTCGGCTATGTGGGATTTGGCTTTCTTGCCGATGCCTTCGGCCGCAAACCCATCACCCTCATCTTCTTTGCCATGTCCCTACTCCTGACGCCGGTCTTTTTCCTGTGGACGAACGAACTGAGCATGCTGCTTGTGGTGGCGGCATTTCTGGGCCTGTTCGCCTCCGGCCAGTTCACCTGGATGGCGGCGTGGCTGCCCGAACTGTTTCCGACGCAGCTCAGGGCGACCGGCGTCGGCCTCATATTCAATGGGCCGCGCGTCCTGGCGGCCCTCGGCGTGTTCAGCGCCGGCGCATTGATTGTCTATTTCGGCGGGTACGGCAACGCCGCGATGATGGTCGCGATGATCTATATTCTCGGCCTGATCGTCGGCCCGTCCCTGCCGGAAACGCGCGGCCGTCCGTTGCCTGAATCGGTCTAAGGCCACAGGGTCGGCGGCTGAAATGTTCGACCGCGGTTTCCACGTGCGCGGACGCGTCCCGACCTGCTCACTCGGCGGAGTCGAAGGCGCCCCTCGTGCAATTCAAAGGTGATCGCGCGGCCGCTCGCATGAGCTACTCAACACGCCTGCGCTCTTGAGCTACATTCTTGCCAATCTACCATTTTGCGCAGAGCCAGGATTAGCCAGAAGCACCCGAAGCATAGAATCATGGTTTTCACCGTCACGCATAACGTTCATATCGAACGCGCGCCCGACGGATGCATACGTCAGCTCAGGCACCCCCAACAGCCCTATGTTGCCGGCACCTTATCGGGACGGTCGCTGGCCGCGCAGTACGTTCAGGAGGTGGCCGAAACATTTCAGCTTCCGCCTGACGCCTTGACGACATTGGAGAGCCAGTTCCAGCCGACGAACGATTTCTCGAGCGAACCCAGCCGCCTGCGCTTCGCCGGCGAGAGCGCCCTGCCGGGCACAAGTACCCTCGCCTACGCCCAAACGCTGGGCGATTTGCCGATCTGGGAAGCAGGCGTGAGCGTGACCGTCCTGGCCGGGCCGGACCGCGTCACCAGCTCATTTAGCAGCTTTCACCACAACGCGACGATCGATGCGCCGGAGCGTGAATTCCGTTCTTACAGTCTGGGCGAACTCGAAACCCTCCTCCAACTCAGCCAGAGCAAGCGCAACTTGGAAGTCACTTCGCAGCGTCGGCTGATCTATCGCTACGAGATAGCGCAACGCGCCGATCCCGAGGCCACGGCGACTTCGGCCCCCCTGCAGATCCCGAATCCGACACTACCTCTGCCTCCGGTCCGCAACACGCTGACGGACGGGGCTCACTATGTCGTCGTCGAGGTGCTGTTCACGACCAGGGACCGCGGCAGAGCGCTTCACTGGCGGGTTTTCATCGACGAGCAGACCGGATCGGTGTTGTATCTGCGCGCACTCGTGACGTGCATGCTCGGCCATGTCTTTCATATCGATCCAGTCAGCGACACCGGCAACGGCGCGCTCACGGGCTGTTCCGGCCACACGATGCTCGATCCGGTCCGAACAGCCGTCACGCTGCCGCTCATTCCGGCCAGCCCGCAATCGCTCACCAGCGAGTTCGTCAGCGTGAGCGATTTCAATTCGCCGAACGTCCCGCCCCCAACCTCACCGCCGGCCAACTTCGCCGCGCTCGCCTCGGATAGTTCCGATTTCGGCGCCGTCAATGCTTTCTACCACCTCGATCGTTTCTTCCGTTTGATGAGCGGCCTTGGCATCGATCCGGCGGCCTACTTCAGCGCCACCAAGCTTCCACTGCTGGTCGACCACCTCGACACAACGGTCGTCATGCGCGACGGCCGTCCGACGGGCCCGGGCCCGGTTGGCGGCTATGTCTATGGCAATCCTGGCGGGGAAGGCTGCGCGCGCATCGGGCTTGCCTATACGGCCATGGCCTGTACGAGCCCGGTGCTGGCAGCTTGCGATCAGCGCATCGTCTTTCACGAATGCTCGCATATGATCCTGTGGGAAAGGACCCACCACGGACGCTTGAGATTCTGTCACAGCACCGGTGACAGTCTTGCAATCATCTTCGCCGACCCGCAATCGACTGCGCCCGATCGATTCCTGTCGTTTCCGTTCATTCCCCTGGCGAATCGGCGCCACGACCGTGACGTCGCCGCCGGTTGGGCCTGGGGCGGTCCGAAGGACAAGGGAGAGCGTGACTATCACGCCGAGCAGATCCTCGCGACGACGCAATTCCGCCTGTATCGCGCGGCCGGCGGCGACGACGACCGAAAGGCAGTACAGACATACGCATCGAGATACATGCTGTATCTCATCATCCGCGCCGTCGGGCTTCTCCCCTCGGTGGAAGTCGCCCCGACGCTGTCCGTCGATGCGTGGGTTACGACTTTGATCAATGCCGACGCCGGCACCAGTTCGTTCGAGGGTATTCCTGGCGGCACGCTGCACAAGCTCATGCGATGGGCGTTCGAGAAGCAGGGCCTCTATCAGCCGCCCGGCGCGCCGGCCCCGCCGAATGTGATGTCCGCCGGCGCGCCGCCCGATGTCGATGTCTACATCGACGACGGCCGCGGCGGCGAGTACGGGTATCTCCAGGAATTCTGGAACAACCCCGACATCTGGAATCGCAATTCGCCCGACGGCGGCTCGACGCACGACCCGCCGATCGTCGGGGTGGCCAACTACGCCTATGTGCGCGTGAAGAACCGCGGCACACAGACCGCCAACAACGTCACGGTGTCCGGTTATCACGCCGACCCGGCGTCCGGCCTCACCTGGCCGCATGACTGGAGCGCAATGACGACCGCCGCGTTGACGGCGGAATCGATCGCCTCCGGCGGCTCGGCGGTTGTTGGCCCGTTCATCTGGACACCGCAATTCCGCGGCCAGGAATGCATGCTGATGATCGCCAGTGCCGACGGTGACCTGCCCAACAACGATCCTGCGACCGGACTACCTTGCGCGCAGGGCCCTACGCCGCACTGGCGCTTGGTGCCCTTCGACAACAATATCGGACAACGCAACGTCACGCTGGTCGCCGAACGCGCCGGCGCGGTGTGTCCCTCGACAGTCGCAGCATCACGGCAGGACGCGCTGCCGTGAATGGGTTGGGATGACCTCGATTGCGCCCAGCTCCTCTATGGCCGGGCGACCTGCTTCCAAGTGTTGAGCGGGGGGCCTGCATGCAGAAGGGCCAAGATCGGAACGCCACCCTCCCGCTCCTCCCGTCGCCAAGAAGCAACGAACCGGCACGCTTGGCGCGGCAGGATTTTAGCAAATTTGTAGATGCATGCGTCCGCCTCGGGATCGCCAACCGAGGACGAAATCGGCCGTCGGCAAATTCGCACAAACAGCGGCAATTTCGTACAAGAGCAGGCCATTCAAGTGCGAATAGATTTCTCAAAAGATTTCGAACGATTGGACAGCAAGGTTACGGCGCAAGCGGCAAGGCCGGGCCAGGGTCGGGGGCGAGGAGCGTGTCGCGCTGCGCCTCTTCGCCTTCGCGGTCGTAGGTCTTGTTTGCGCCGTTCGCCGCCTACTTGGCGCAGAAGGGCTGATGGCACATTCCCGGTTCTTCCTGCGCGAGGTAGCACGGGCCAAGCGAGGAGTTGCAATGGACATGCCGACGCCTGACGCTCGAACCGAGGCACCCGCAAGCCCGACGGACGCAGCACGGGCAAGCCCGACGGAAACACCACCAGCGAAGCCGGCGGCAGCGCCGAAGCGCCCGCCGCACAAGCCCTCGCGCATCCCTTCCGTCATCGTCGGCGTCGTCGTCGCCTCCGTCGTCGCGCTGTCGCTCTGGTACCTGCTGCGGGGTGAACCCCTGCTGGTGCAGGGCGAGGTGGATGCGACGCGGTTCGACATCGCGGCGCGGGTCGATGGACGCGTTGCGGAGATCCCGGTCGTGCGCGGCCAGAACGTCGACGCCGGCGCGGTGCTGGTGCAGATCGACAACCCGGAAACGCTCGCCAAGGACGAGCAGGCGCTCGCCGCCAAGGTGGTCGCCGATGCGCAGCTCGCGAACATCAATGTCGGCACGCGCAAAGAGGTCGTTGCGGCGCGCAAGGCCGCGTATGAGCGGGCGCAGGCGGCCGAGGTCCTGGCGCAGCAGACCTATGACCGCGTCCGCGCATTGGCCGGAACCGGCAACGCCCCGCAGGCGCGGCTCGACCAGGTGACCGACAACCTGCATGAAAGCGAGCGCGCCATCGACCAGGCAAAGTCGGCCTACGAGCAGGCGGTCAACGGCTACACCGTCGAGGAACGTCAGATCGCCGCCGCCGATGTGCAGAAGGCGGTCGCCGACATCGAGGCGGTTCAAGCGACCATCGACCAGATGGTGATCTACGCGCCGGTCGCCTCGCAGGTCTACAAGCGCAATATCGAGCCCGGCGAATATGTTTCGCCCGGCGTGCCGCTGGTGACGCTGATCGATCTCAACGACACGTGGATCCACTTCGATCTGCGCGAGGATCTGGTCAAGACGCTGAAAGTCGGCGACCGCTTCGACGTACGAATTCCCGCGCTCGACGACCGCCGCATCACCGTCGAGGTCAGGCTGATCGCCACCAAGGGCGAATATGCGAGCTGGCGCGCGACCCGCGCCACCGGCGATTTCGACCTGCGCACGTTCTCGATCCGCGCCTACCCGGTCGAGAAGCTGCCGGAGCTGCGACCCGGCATGAGCGCCTACATGGATTGGCGGGCGCGCCAATGAGGCCGCCTGCGAAGCCCGGCTTCCTGCTGGTCGCCCGGCGCGAATGGCGCTGGCTGCGGCATGACCGGGCGGCGCTGATTCTGATGTTCGGCGTGCCGCTGTTCGCCTTCGCGGTACTCACCGCGGTCTTCAGTCACCCGGTGATTCGCGGGCTCGGAACGGTCATCGTCGACGCGGACCGGTCGGAGACCTCGCGCGCCTTCGTCGAGCAGGTGGCCGCCTCCCCCAGTCTCAGCATCGTCGAGCGCGCTGGCGACCTTGCCTCGGCGGCGCGGGCGATACGCTCCGGCGAGGCCCTCTCGGCCGTCTACATCCCGGCGAATTTCGAGCGCGACCTGAAGGCCGAGCGCCGACCGCTGGTCGTCGCCTTCTACAGCCAGCAGCAGCTGACCGCGGCGGGCGTCGCGTCGTCGGGGTTGAGCGACGCGCTGGCGGCCGCCAACAGCAACGCGGCGCCGGCGGCCCGCGCCGCACCGACGGCGGCGCGGGTCGGGGCGCTGGTCCCCGAGACGATCGTACTGGTCAACCCCGAGCGCAACTACGCGCAGTTTCTCCTGCGCGCGCTGCTGCCGATGATCATCCATGTGGTCATCGCGCTCTCCGCGGGCTACGCGGTCGGCTCCGAGTTCCGCCGGCGCAGCATGCGCGTCTGGCTCGCCTGCGCGGGCGGCAATCCGATCGTGGCGCTGGCCGGCAAGCTCGCCCCGTTGTTCGCCATCTTCTTCGTCATCATGCTGATGGTGTCGCTGGTCATCGAGGGATTTTTCGGCCTCTCGTTCCGCGGCAACGCGCCGATGGTCATCGTCGCGGGATCGCTGACGGTCATCGGTTATATGTCGGTGGCGGCGCTGCTGCAGCTTCTGACGCGCGACCTCGTGACCGGCCTCAGCCTCACCAGTCTCATCGTCTCGCCGGCGTTCGGCTACCTCGGTGTCGGATTTCCGATCCTGGGCATGAACGCCTTCGCGCAAGCCTGGGGTTCGATCCTGCCGCTGCGCTGGTACATGGCGGTGCTGTTCGGACAGGCGGCGCGCGGGCTGCCGGTCCACGCATCCGCACCGGCGTTCGCCGCGCTCGCGGCGCTGGCAACGCTCTACACGCTGCTGGCGCTGCTGCGCTTGCGCGCGGTCGGCCCAGCCATGGCCCGCGGCGCGCCCGCGCCCGCGCCCGAGCCAGCGCCGGCTTCGGCCGCGACGCGCGGCATCGGCGGGGCCTTCGCCGCCGAGTGGCGGCGCGTGCTCACGACGCGCGCCGCGTTCACGCTGCTGATCCTGGCGCCGGTGATCTACGGCGTCTTCTACCCGCAGCCGTACCTGACCCAGATCCTCCGCAAGATCCCGATCGCGGTAGTCGACAACGACCTGAGCGAGCTCAGCCGCAACATCGTGCAGACGCTCGACGCGAGCGGCGCAGTCAGCGTGGCGGTCCACGCCGACACGCTTGGGCAAGCGCAGGCGGCGCTCGATCGCGGCGAGGCCTTCGCGGTGGTCGGCATTCCGCCCGGGACGCAACG
>Ga0126371_10001371_pt1 | contig 20544 bp, 19 predicted proteins | sample PanSoiMetaPlot_4_FD_110145 | JGI IMG/M metagenome (GOLD analysis project Ga0126371, IMG submission 110145) | Tropical forest soil microbial communities from Panama - MetaG Plot_4 | ecosystem: Environmental > Terrestrial > Soil > Tropical forest > Bulk soil | place: Panama | collected 2016-02-17 | reverse complement strand
GATATTCGTGCATCGCCCGACGCCAGCCAGACGACCACGTGAGGTCAGGAGGATCAATAAAGATCCCCCCATTTTTCGGGAGTGAGGGCTGGGGCAACAACATCACCTGTGATTTTCATCTTTCCCTTGAGCAAGCCGATGATATCGTCTTTCTCCTTTTCGGTCGGCACGAGCTTGGCTACACGCTTCCCGCGCTTGGTGATCACCACCGCCTGGCGTTTGGCCTGGACCTCATCCATGATGGCGAGGCAATGAACTTTGAACTTACCGGCGGGGATCGTTTTCATGACCATAGTCATTATACCATGGTCATAAGCCCTAGTGCCCGTTCAGCAGCAGTTTCTGCACGCGCCAGTTCAACAGCTCAGCCACATACAATTCATTCTCGGAAGGGCAGGCGATCTCATGAATCCAACCAAATTGCCCAGGTTGTTTGCCCGACTTGCCGAACATTCCAAGCACTTTTCCGTCGAGGCTGAGCTTGTAGATTCGTCCGGGAAATGCGTCAGAACTGTACAAGACCTGATTCGGCGGCGGCGTAATGCAGATCGCCCAAGGGGAACCGGGCATTCTCGCACCCGATGGGTTCGCGCTTATGTTGCCAATTGCGGGTCGAGCATCGGGCGGGACGGGGACATCAATGACGATCTGGCGCAGAAATTTTCCTTCTCCATCAAACACCTGGATACGGCGATTGCCACGATCGGCGACGTAGATATTTCCTGCCGCATCGACCGCGATGCTGTGTGGGGTATCGAATTGCCCGGGCTTGTTGCCCGGTTCACCCCACGACTTGAGCCAGTTGCCATCCTTGTCGACCTTCGCAATTCTCGAATTGATGTAGCCATCACTGATGTAAGTGTTGCCCGCGGCATCCCACGCCACATCGGTTACTTGCCGGAACAATCCGTCTTCAGGGGACAGCGGAGGATGCACGTGCTTTAAGGGACCGGTTCCCTCGTCAGAAGCTTCCTGCTTACGACCGAAAACCATCGCGACGCGACCCTCAGGGTTGAACTTAACTACGACGTCCGAGCCTTTATCCGTAACCCAGATACTGTCGTGTGGATCGACCTTGACGCTATGTGCATAGGACCAGGCATACAAGTTGTGGCCAATCTCACGCACAAACTTGCCGTTGGCATCAAATTCCAGAAGTTGAGCCGCGCTTGCTCCGTACGCCGGCCCTGTCGTGTTGCCGCGAGAGAAAACGAAGACATGTCCTTTTGAATTCACCGCGACGCCAGCCACCTCACCGAAATACACATCCCATGGGAGTTGTAGGAAGTCGGGCACCGAGCGGTATGGAATCTCCGGCACCGGGGACTGTTGCGCGGAAAGCGAATACGCCGCAAAAAACAGGACAAGCAGGGATCGCCTCAGCATAAGAAGACTCCTTCGAGAGCGTTTGCCAATAAACTCGGCGACTCGATCTTGGGCCAAAGTTTACGGGAGGAGAGCAACCGCGGCAATTAATCCTGCGAACGCAGAGGAGCGAGGATGAAACTCACAGCATGATGGGTGACAAGAACGGCATGCACCGGGGGGGTACCCAATGCCTGTCGAGAGTTCGTTCGGTGCTGTTTCAGCGATTGCCGTACCTTTCACTCATGAATTCCGCAATTCCCGCATACGCCTTCGTCAGTGTTTGCTCATCCGGGAGGAAAACGATGCGGAAGTGTTGCGTGCCGGGTTTCTGACCGAAGCCGGAGCCGTGGACGACCATGACGTGCTTCTGACGGATGAGTTCCTTCACAAAAGTCTCATCACTGTCCGGGATCTCAATGCGCGGAAAGGCATAGAACGCGCCGCGTGGAGCAACACAGCTGACGCGTGGCGTCTGCTCGCACCACTGCTGCGTGAGATCGCGGCGGGAACGCAACTTCCGTTTGACCTCGACGAGATGATCCTGCGGACCTTCCAGCGCTGGCTTGATGGAGTATTGCTCGGGATGATTGGCGCAAAGTCTCGTGCGTAATAGGCGATGCACTCCCTCGGTATAGGTCTTCACCGCTGCCGCATCGCCGGAAACGATGCCCCATCCAATACGCCATCCCGGCACGAGATAGTTCTTCGACATGCCTCCGAAGGTCACGCAGGGCACATCGGGCGCGACCGAGGCGAAGGCGATGTGCGCCGTGTCTTCCAGGATCAGCTTGTCGTAAATCTCATCGGAGAACACGACCAGGTTGTGGCGGCGCGCCGCTTCCGCGACTTGTTCGAGCATTGGCCGCGTGCACAGCGATCCCGTGGGATTATTCGGGTTAATCAGCACGATAGCGCGTGTATGCGGCGTGAGTTTGCGCTCGATGTCGGCCAGTTCCGGTTGCCATCCGTCGTCTTCGTTCAGGTCGTAGGGGTTCAGCCGTATTCCGAGTTTGCACAGGACTGCCGAATAGAGCGGATAGTCGGGCTTCGGGGTGAGAACGTCTTCACCGTCATTGAGCAGAGCGGTTAAACAGAGATCGACGGTCTCGCTGACGCCTGTGGTTACGAAGACGTCGCGAACTGTCGTAATTCCCTTGCGAGCGGCCTCGCCCCGAATTGCCTGGAGTGCTTCGGGAACACCAGGTGAGGGCGCGTATCCGTTCTTGCCGTCGCGCATGGCCTGGTAAACGGCCTCGATAATATGCTGCGGCGTCTGGAAGTCGAAGTTGAGCGGATCGCCAACGTTCAGAGGAAGAACTTTGTGTCCCTGAGCGGTGACTTCATCGGCAACGCAGGCCAGGTCACGAATCGCGTAGCGGACGTTATTGAGGCGCGAAGCAGCACTGATCTGGGAAACTTGTGTGGTCGGAGCCATGCAACCCCCGCTGCGGCATCTGCGCCGCAGTTCAACGGAAATTCTAAAGCATGGCGGGAGAACAGGGAAACTCAGCAACGACTGAAGAAGCGCGCTTATCGAGCGTCGGAACTGAAGTTGAAAATTACTTCTTCCACAGTTTGAGCAGGGCCCGGAGCATACTTCCATTTCTTCAGCGCCTTGGCAGCGAAATTGGCGAACATGGGGTTGCCACCTTTGATTTCAACATTGGAGACATCGCCGTTGGGAAGCACGCTAGCCTCCGCGACTACGCGTCCCTGGAAGTGGCCTTTCCGGAAGAATTCCGGATACTCCGGTTCGACGCGCACAACGATCTTACGTCCGCTCTTAGCAGTCCCCTCGGCCAGTGCGGACGCAGGATGAAGCGTCAAAAAAAGCAGTGTGAACGCCAAAGCTGACATAAATTTGCGGATCGGAGACGAGTCGCGGAGTGCGACAAAAGACGAATTCATTGGGCGAACCCCCAAAAGCGGGCAGAGTTAAAGGCTGGAGGGGGAACGCCTTGATGTCACCGTATGTGGCAAAGCCAGCGCGGGCAAGATTACCTGGGTAAGCGAGAAAAGTCACGCGTCAGGCGTTTTAGATGTCTGGTCGGGTGCTCGCGACGATGTACCTACCCTGATGCAGCAACCGGAACGGTTACGGATGCAACGGCAAAAGCCCAGGTCGTAGGTTTTTCCTGACGCCTGCCGCCCGACGCCTGCCTTACTCCGCCCGGTCGATCTGCGCCTTCTGCAGCTTGTCGGAGAAATCTACGTACACCGACTTCCACTCAGTGTAGAAATCGATGGCGCCGATCCCGCCTTCGCGGTGTCCGTTGCCGGTGGCCTTTGTGCCACCGAAGGGCAGGTGCACCTCGGCGCCTATGGTCGGAGCGTTGATGTACGTGATTCCCGTGTACAAGTCGCGCATCGCGGTGAACGCCTTGTTCACGTCTTTGGTGTAGATCGCGGACGAAAGCCCGTACTCGATGCCATTCGCGATCTCAATCGCTTCATCCATGCCATCACATGGGATGATGCTTACCACTGGCCCGAAGATTTCTTCCTGTGCAATGCGCATCTTGGGATCAACATCGATGAAGACCGTCGGTTCCATGAACCAGCCGTACTGGTAATCGCCCTTTTCGAGGCGATTGCCGCCGCAGACCATCTTGGCGCCCTCGTTCTTGCCGATCTCGACATAGCTGAGGTCCGTCTCCAACTGCTTCTGGTTGATAGCCGGACCCATCTGCACAGTTTCGTCGAGCCCATTTCCCACCTTGAGTTTTTTCGCGCGCTCGACCAGCCGCTCGTGGAATTCGGGGTAGACCCCCTTCTGCACGATGATGCGGCTGGTCGCGGTGCAGCGCTGTCCGGTGGTGCCGAAGGCGCCCCAGAGCGCGCCTTCGAGGGCGAGCTCGAGATTGGCATCGTCGAGGACAATCATGGGATTCTTACCGCCAAGTTCGAGTGAACAATGCTTGAAGCTCTGCGCGGCGATGCCGCCAATGATCTTGCCCACGGCAGAAGATCCGGTAAGCGAGACCGCTCGCACATCCGCATGCTCGGCCAGTGGCGTGCCAACCTCAGCGCCAAAACCAGTCACGATATTGATCACGCCTTTGGGCAGGCCGGCGTCACTGAGAGCGCGCACGAGGTTGAACGTCGAAAGCGGAGTGTCCTGCGCAGGTTTAATCACACAGGTGTTACCGCACACCACGGCTGGCAATAGCTTCCACGAAGAGATCGCCATGGGGAAATTCCAGGGCGTGATCATGCCGCAGACGCCGATGGGCTGGCGCACAGCCATGGCGAACTTGTTCGGCATTTCCGACGGAACCGTGGGTCCAAAGAGGCGGCGCCCCTCGCCGGCGTTGTAATATCCGGCATCGATCGCTTCCTGCACATCGCCGCGGGTTTCGGCAAGGACCTTTCCCATCTCGCGAGTCATGTCGCGGGAGTAGTCTTCCTTGCGCTCGATCAGAATCTCTGCGGCGCGGAAGACCATCTCGGCGCGGCGCGGCGCTGGCACAAGACGCCACTTGGCGAATGCGCGCTTAGCCGCATCGACCGCCGCGTTCACGTCTGCCCGGTTCGATTTCTGGAAAAGGCCGACCACTTCCCGGGTGTCGGCGGGATTGCGGTTTTCGAAAGTTTCTCCACTCGAGGAGTCGACCCACTCGCCGTCGATGAAGTTCTTGAAAACGCGTGTTTGCGTGCTGCTGAGGCCCGCTGGGGTGGCTAGAGTTTCGGTCGCCATGATGACGTCTCCTTACGCTGAAAACCATGAATGCCCAAACCTTTTGATGCTACAACCTGCGGGAAGGAAGGGGCAAGGCGGGGCATATACCTGCGACTCAGTTTGACCGCTTAGCGGTTACGGGGATCTCCCCCATGAATCCTGTTGAGGGGGATTCCTCGCTCCGCTTGAAAAATGGCTGCGCTCGGGGATCACGCCCTGGCGGGTGGTAGAGTTCTAGAACGAGGTAAATGATGCAAGAGTTCGCAGGCATCAAGATTCCGCAATCGTTGGAAGAAATCATCAGTCCGCAGAATACCGCCCTGGTTGTTTATGACATGCAGGTGGGAATCGCGGGTCAGATTAAGAACGGGCAGGAGATCACAGAGAAAGTCAGCCGTATATTGGCTGCGGCCCGCGCCGCCGGAGTGCGTACTTTTTTTACGCGACACATGTCATTGCCGAAAGAGTTGATGGGAGCCTTCCAGTACCGGACCGCGATGGCATGGCAGCGCGTTGGCTCCCCTGAAAAAGTGAAGCCGATGTTCCTGCGCGACAGTCCGGGCTTTCAAATCATCCCGGAGTTGCAGCCGCTCCCGAGCGAAGGGATTATCGACAAGATCACCATGTCGGCCTTCGAAGGGACCTATCTGGGAATTGCACTGCGCGATTGTGCGATTCGCAGCTTTCTGATCGTCGGGATTGCGCTCGAAATTGGAATCGATCCCACGTGCCGGCAGGGCGCCGACCTGGGTTTCTGGCCAATTGTGGTTCAGGATGCCTGCGGCTTCGGCAATGAAGAAGCTGCGAACCATTCCGCGGCGTCACTCAAGCACATGGGCGACACGACCATTACGGATGCGCAGACGGCTTGCACGTTGCTTGGCCACTGCGTAGATGTAGCCCGCGATGGAGGGCGCTTCCGTGTTACCTGAGGAGTATTCCCAGGCCTGATCCAGGCGTGGAGAGCCTCGGAGCGCATTTGCAGCTTCGCGTACACTTTCGCGGCGCAGATTTGCCCGACCCAGAAACGGGGCTCCATTCCGAGCGTGACATGAAATTGCTCGACTGATTCCGCGTGTCTCCCGGCGTGATACAGGAACTGCCCGCGCATGGCTCCGGCGATCAAGGAGAATGGATCCAGCACGAGCGCTTGTTGAATGACGGCGAGGGCTTCCTCATGCCGTCCGAGGTTGGAAAGCACGTGCGCCAGGTAGAGATGAGCCGTCGAATAGTTTTCGTTTAGCTGGATGGCCCGCCGCGCGGCCGCCTCCGCAGCCTTGAAGTCCCAATCGAACCAGAACTTCACATTGCCTCAGTCGAACTTATTGCCGACGGGCAACGACACTACGACCACTCCCTCCCTATTCTTAAAATGGCTCGGTCGTGGGCCCCTCCCTTGGGGAAGGAGCCACGTACTGGGTTACGCGGAATTCTTCCTCTTACGGCAGCAGCCCGCCGACCGAGCCATCTTTGCCTCTAGAAACTCTGAACGGATGGACCTCCTATGACATCTGAGAAAACACCGGATACCACGAACTTCATTCGCGAGATACAGAAGCTGGCCAGACTTGCTGACGAACTAAGCTGGAGTGCCTATGAAATAGGTGCTGAGTTGGATCGGTTGCAGCAGCTGCTTCTTATGAAAGAACACTCCAACTTCAACCGTGTTGCCACGCGCGGCAACAAACCAAACTAATGTCTACTGTGAGGCCGTTCCCACCAACTTTGGCACCATTCGTGAAAGACGAACTTTGGTCCCAGGGATCAAGTGTGGCCCTGAAAGGTTGCTCGCAGGCAACTACAGATCGCGAGGAATGTGAAATTCTTAAGGGTTTGCTTGAAGTGCGAGGATTGCATACCTTGGGTGACCTTCAAATTCTTATTGTCGAAGATTTCGAGCCGTTCAGCACACATCTCTGTGGCATTCTCGGTAGTTTAGGATTCACAAACGTGGTTCAGGCCCGGGACGGCGAGCAGGCCGTTGAGTTAGCGCGGGAGCTCCAGCCCGGTCTAATTCTGCTGGACCTCGGATTGCCGAAACTAGGTGGCTTGGAAGTTGCGCGGCAGGTCAGAACCGTCTCTCCGCAATCGCAGATCCTGATCGTCAGTTCAGAGACTTCCGAGGAAATCGTCGAGGCGGCCATGGCAGCCGGGGCGCGCGGATATGTCTTCAAGTACTGCGCCCGCACTCATGTGGCAGTCGCGCTCCGCGCCATTCTGAATGGGGAGACGTTCGTCAGCCCGAGGTCGAATTAACTGGCGCTAGTGTCTCCCGCTTGAATCTTCTGCGAACTGCTGCGGCAAAGATGCGGCAATTTGGAGAAAGTCGTGTTTGGGTAATCAGGCGGGAGGGACCTTTACACGCATAGCAGCCCGTAACCACAACCAAGCTAGCAAGACAGCAATCGGTAAACCGAAAAGGCTCTTCGCGGGCGCTCGTCCTCTAATGACTTCCGCAATACCAAACACACCACAAGCCACATACCGCTACGCCATCCTGATGAACACCCTGCGCCGATAACATGCATCCATCTCGGCGCTTTCCGTTTCCTTCGACGCACTCCACTCTCCCCCTACAAGTACGGCAGACGAAACACTTCCGGCCACTATAACGAGCGCAATTACCCGTCCGTCATTCTCCTCCGTGCTCACGATGTCTCTATTGTGACTCTGGCCAATTTGTTCGCGTTGTGAAAAGTCCCACTTCTCGCAACTGCAGCGAGAAGTGGGGCACCCGATTTCATTTTTACATCAACTGTCCTATTTGATGTTCACCGTGACGGGAGGCGACGCAATGCCGTTGACCACCACTCGCACATCGCTGGGGCCAGGTTCGACTTTCCAGTTGAGATCGAAGTTCGTGGATGCCGGTGTGGTGTATGCGATACCCATCGTGCTGTGGTCGTGGGTTCGTGCGTAGAACACGTGGAAACTCACCCGGTTCGTGATTTGGACCAGGGGATAGTTTGTTGCACCCTGAACGTCATCTCCGTATGCCGCACCCTGCGAGAATCCGTTGAAGTTCAATCCCGAGACCTGGTAGGTATGCCCGCGGCTAAGCATGGTGGGCAGTGAGAGAATCTGCGGCAGCCACGCGCTCTTTGGAGTCCCGCCGTTCTGAAATACCCACACGTTGGCAAAGTCGGTGTACAACACCTGGCCCGTCGGCAGCAGCAGCATGTTTCCATAGTAAGACGAGATATTCGGCGCGTCGGCCATTCCGCCCGTCACGTCTTTGTACTGGGTTCCATCCCAGGTGAAGAACTTGGAACCAGTGTTGTAGATTCCAGGGCTCACCTGGAAGAGAACGTTGCCGCCCGGCAGCAGAGCGGCCGGACCGTCTGCGGAGTCCATTCCATCGGGAATGTCCGGCCCGGCGGTCCAGGTCTTGGTTTTGGTGTCATAGGTAGCTGTGTGGCCGGCTTCGCCGGGTGTCCCGTTCGCACCAATGTAGAAAACCGTTCCGTCGGGCCGCAGAACGCCCGGGCCGATCTCATAGGACGCGTGATGGGCATCGGGATACGAATCCCATAGCTGCACGGGAGTGCCACCCGGAGCCGTCCACTTGCCACTGGACGGATGATAAATCTCATATCGTTTTCCGGCCTTGTGGTAGTCGCCCACGTACGCGTCGACCGTCAGTACCGTACCGTTTGGGAGAAGCGTCCAACCTTCTTCGTCGTAAATATCTTTCTTGCCTTGGCCTGTGGCCGTCCAACTCAACGTCGTGGAATCAAGCAGAGCGGCCTCGGTAGTGCAGCAGCTGGCCTGCATATAGGTGCCATCGGGCAAAACAATGCCTTGTGCATCGCCGATGTAGTGCCAACCGGTCGGCGGGGCTACCGGCGTCCACTTATTCGTCTTCGGATCATAGATTGCACCCTGGTTGGTCCAGACTGCATTGCAAAAATTGTACTCTCCACCCTCAACGATCACCCGGCCGTCGGTCAATACGGCCGAACCGAAATAGAGCGGAGCGTAGCCGGCGGGCATCGGCGCGATCTTCGTCCATGTTCCCTTCACGTAGTTTCCGAATGCATCGGGGCTCAGACGGTACCAGTGAGGTCCGCACTGTTCGTGCAGGATTACTGTGCCGTCGGTGAGCAAGAGAGGATTGCTGAGTTGAAGGTTAATATCGGGCTGGTTGGGCAGCGGTACCCAGCGTTGTGCGTTCGATAACTGGGTTGCCGCCACGAGCAAGCTGAGGGCAGCGAGGAAGGTGCGCAGGGTCGTCATAGGAATTCTCCAATGATCTTCTTTTGATCTTTCGTGTGGGCGATGAGAGGAGGAGCGTTCTGCGCGTCATGCAGCGTTGAGGTTCTTACAGTCGGGGTTCCCCAGGCGGAACGTCTTCTCTCGGTCGAAAAGCGTCCAGCATTGTACCTCGATTTGTTCGTAAGGACCGTCAAGGAATGTTTTTCGTTGTGTCGGTGGAAATCCTGGGCGGCAGAATGGTGTCTGGTATTGCCGATTATGCAAGCTTCGGCGGAGATTTCGGTGTATGCTGTTGGCGAATTTTCCTCAGTATTCAATCGATTCAATAGGCGGCCTTGCTTGTGGATTGGCATGTGCCGGCCAGTTAGGGAGGGTTGGCTTGCGTCTCGAAAATCGTTTTCCTGTACTTCTACTTCTGTTGATCTTTGTCTCAACCCTGTCGGTTTCGCTGTCGGCCCAGAAAGTCACGGTGGATGCCGATCCGGCCCATGTCGCCAATACATTCAGCCCGCCGCACGCCCTGGGTGCGGCGATCGACCGGCTGCGCACCGGAACACCGGATCATCTGCTGAAAGATCCGCTGCTGAAAGAGATCCTGGGTGCGGGGTGGGGCACGGTCACGTATCGGCAAAACACCGAGCTGATGGTCGAGGCGTGGCACTGGAATCCGTCAGGGAAGTGGAGCAACGCCGAGAAACAGGAAGGATATTTTGTCGGCGATGCCGAACCTGCGGGAGAAATTCACAGCTCATGGGCGTATCCGCTGCCGCATCGTGGATTCAGCCGCGGCGATGGCAACGGCTGGTCGCGCCTGACCGATGGCGACATTCATTCGTATTGGAAGAGCAATCCCTACCTGACCAAGACCTTCACCGGCGAGGATGACTCACTGCATCCGCAGTGGGTGATGATCGATCTGGGCACGAAAATCGATGTCAACGCGATCCGCATTGCCTGGGCGGATCCTTACGCGACCAAGTACGCGGTGCAATTCTGGACCGGCGAGATGGAGCCGTTCTACGACGGCACGATGAAGGGCACCTGGCAGACGTTTCCTCTGGGAAACATCACGCAGGGCAAGGGCGGTACGGTCACCCTGAAGCTGGTGAATTGGATGATCAATGTGCGCTACCTGCGTATCTGGATGACCGGATCGTCGAATACTTGCGACACCCACGGCTCCGCCGACAAGCGGAATTGCGTCGGATATGCGGTCAGCGAACTCTACGTGGGCGCGCTCAGCGAGGATGGCGCTTTCAACGACTATGTCACCCACTTCCCCAGCCGCGATCAGACGATCACGTGGCCGTCCTCGGTCGATCCCTGGCATGCGGAATCTGACTTGGATCACAACCGCGGCGATCAAGTCGGCTTCGACTTCTTTTTCAACTGCGGCGTCACCCGCGGTCTGCCGACGATGGTTCCGATCGCGATGCTGTACTCGACGCCGGAAGACGCGGCCAACGAAATCGCTTATCTCTACAAGCGAAAATATCCGATCTCGTGGATTGAGATGGGCGAGGAAGCCGACGGTCAGCATATGCTCCCGGAAGATTATGGCGCTTTGTATTTACAGTTTGCTACCGCGATTCACAAACTCGTGCCTGAGGCCAAACTCGGAGGCCCACCGTTTGAGGGCACATTCGGCGACGTGGAAGTCTGGCCCGACGCCAGCGGCAAGGTCTCATGGATCGGGCGCTTTGTGGACTACTTGAAAGCGCATGGCCGTCTCAAGGATTTCACGTTTTTCTCCTTCGAGCATTACCCGTATCAGGATCGGCCGAGCTATTCGTGGGCCGATCTTTACCCGGAGCCGGACTATGTCCATCACATCGTGCAGGTGTGGAAGGACAACGGCGTACCGCCGAACATTCCGTTCTTTATGACGGAAGGAAATATTGGCGGCGGCGCCCCGCCGTCAACGGTGAAAGCTGGACTCTGGCTCGCCGACTACGTCGGGAGCATGATGGCCGAAGGCGCGGGCGCAACCTACTACTTCCACTACATGCCCTATCCCGGCAATGTTTCGGGTTTTGGAAACTTCCTGATGATCGACAACGACTACAAGGTGGTGGGATATCCGCCGCAGTACATTGCGGCGCAATTGATCACGAAAGACTGGGTGCAGCCCATTGATGCGCCCCACAAACAGTTCAAAGCGGCCAGCGACGTGAACGATGCCGCCGGACATGTGTTGGTCACCGCCTATGCGGTCGAGCGTCCGGATGGACAGTGGTCGGTGATGCTGGTAAACCGCGATCAATCGAACGATCACGCAGTGAAGATTGCCTTCGATGCAGGAAAGGCAAAGCGCCATTTCACCGGACAAGTCGATCGCATCACGTTCGGCCCGGACGAGTATCAGTGGCACCAGGAGGGCGTCCGTGGCCACGCCGATCCGGACGGCCCGCCATCGCGATCGACGGTGCCGGGAGGTCCGGATGCGCTGTATCAAGTTCCCAAAGCGTCGATCACGATCCTGCGCGGAAAACTAAGCCAATAGGAGCCATCCTCAGAAGAAGCGCCACGGATTTTACGGATCTCCACGGGGAGATTCGTTCATGACATGCACGCGTGAAAACCGGCGCTGATCCCTGAATCTGAGATGCACGTGTAGGGCGGACGCATTCGTCCGCGGCTACATTTTTAGGCGCGGGACCCAGCGCGGCACGGTCCTCCGATATTGCTCGTAAGACTCGCCAAACTGCCGCCTCAGGGTTGGCTCCTCGTAGAAGACGACAAACAGGTGAGCGATTAGCAGCATGATTCCGGCGTATTCGGCGACATGCACCGATCGGAACATCGCCGCTTTTGCCAAAATCGCCAGCGCCACGCCGAGATACATCGGGTTACGCACGTATCGATGCAGCGCCGTCGTGACCAGGAATTTTGTCGGTGCGATCGGCGCCGGGGTGCCTAGCCCTCTCGCCGCGAATTCCCACGCACAGCGAAAGTAGATAGTCGCTCCAGTCACGAACCCAATACCGCCGATCCAGGTGAGAACTCCGCCTTGCGGACGGGAGAAGCCCCCCACCAACCACCGCGGAATCAGGATCGCGACCGTACCCGGCACGAAGATGGTGAAGAGCAGCGTGTTGACGATCGGCCAGAATCTACGCGGCATGAGCGCCTCGGGCCAAGACAGCCGGCACAACCTTACTGTAAAATTAATCACGGCGGAAGAGCACCAAGACGCAGCTTCAGATTCTTCCCGAGTGGATCCAGACAATTCCATCCACATTGCTCTGCAAGGTTGATGCCGAGCGCTGCGCACACATTCGAAACATCAGGAGAGATTCAGCATGGCAGTAGGCGCCAAGATTGCAAAAACAGCCGACCGCAAGAAGGTCATGGACACCACCAAGAGCACGGATTGCCCCAAGTGCGGCAAGCCGACCCGTATCGTGAAGCGGGTGAAAGACCGTGAGCGCGGCGTCCCCGGCGGGATTTACATCTCGTGCTCGGCGTGTGAGTTCTTCGAGAAACTATAGGGCTCAGTGGCTCAGCCGCTGCACGGCACCGTGGACCCGCTAAAGAAAACCGCGGACCTGAGTCCTTTCTCTCCTTCAACTCCTTATCCGGGCTCCGGTCAATCTGGAGGGCTTCCTCGCGTTCACCGGAGACCTCATCGATGTTGGCCTCTCCATCTTCTTGAAGTCCGATGAACTGTCGAACTTTTACCTGCCCGAAACTATGTTCTAGAATTTGACAGCTAGCTTCAAAAAGGCGAAGAGACAGCGCAAGCTGATCGTGACTCAGAACTTGAGATTTGGCGCAATCCTCACCATCTCGAATCTTTCTCTTGCACCTGGTTCTCATCGAAAATTGTCCACAAGAATCACATCGCTGGTCAGTCCATCGATTTGTGTGTAGAGGATCGTCTTTTTGTCGGATGACAGAGCCAATCCCGGCGCCTCGCGTGCGGGAGGATTCTCAAGGTCAAACGCTCGCCAGGTACGACGGCTTTTGAGATCAAAAAAGGTGATCGCAGGCTGTGCCCTGGTGTCGAGGTAATAGATGCCGTCGTCGACCAGCGCCCAATAGCCCCAGTAACCCGGTTCTAACGAGCCTACAATCTCTTCCTCATCGCCGCCGCTCGTCGGAATGCGCCAAATTCCAGGCAGTGTCGGGCCTTTCGCGTAATAGACAAATCTGCCGTCGGACGACTCGACGGCAGCAAATCCACCCTGATGTGTCACTTGCACTGCCGATCCGCCCGAAGATGCCATCTTCCATATTTCCCAACCGCCTGAGCGATCGGAGGCAAAATAGATCCAACGCCCGTCGCCCGACCAGTTCGGCACGACTTCTCCCGAGGGCTCGCTGGTAAGCCTGCGTGTGGGCCCGCCCTCCGAACCGAGCGCATAAATATCAGCATTGCCGGCGGCGCGAGAGTCGAAGGCGATCTGCCGTCCGTCAGCAGACCAACGTGGAGTTCCAGTATGAGAGTTGAAACGGGTTAGCTGAATTGGACCAGTTCCGTTACTCTGGCACATCCAGACTTCGTATGTCCCGCTGCGCGTTGACTCAAAGGCAATCTGACTCCCATCCGGTGAGAACTGCGGACCACTTTCCATCCTGGTAGAAGCGATCAAGCGATGGGGAGAGCCGGCATGACGCGATGCATCAAGTCTCCGCATCCAGATGTTAAGATTCGCCCTCTGGCGCACATAGACTAATTTGCTTCCGCGAATGGAAGGCTGGACTCCCTCGTCTCCAAACTGAAGTCGCTCAGGCTGGCCGCCGTGAGCGGAGATCTTCCACAGGGAAGCGTCAGTCGCGAGCCACCCGGCACTTCCAAAAACGATGTTGCGACCGTCACCCGTCCAAGCCAGCCCCCAGTTAAATGCGCGGCCTGAGATCAGGTGTCGTTCCGGCCCGCCAGGAATCGGAATCGTGTAGATGGCCTGAACTCCACGCGAAACTCTTGCAAAGGCCAACGTTTTACCGTCCGGCGAGAATTCAGGATTGACGTCACCTCTGGAACGCAAGCTGACGAAGGCCATTGCTGGCTGTTCGGGTGAAGATTCATGAGCCTCAGCACCGGCAGAGAGAAATGGAGAGGTTAGCCTGCGAGCGTCAAGCGACTCGAAAGACATCAGGTACATTGACAGAGCCGGCTCATCACGGGAGGCACGATCGGAAAACGCCAAATAGTTTCCGTCGGGAGACCAGGCGAGACGACCGGCGTACCAAAAAATTTCGTAAAACTCTCGTTCTTCCCAAAGCGTTTTGCGCAGTCTACGCTCAGCGCCCCCCATTGCCGGAATCACGTAAATCCCCGATTCGCCCTGTGAGATCCGGCAGAATGCGATGTAACGGCCATCGGGAGACCACGCCGGATCAAAGTCGATGGAGTCTTGTCGCGTGAGACGAAGCGGTTCCTCAGTTCCAAGGACCTTCACATACAAGCTGAAGTGAGGCCCGGATCCGCCATTCCAGGAAAAAGCCAAGTGCTGACCGTCGGGCGACAAACTCGGTGTATATTTCTCGCCGATGCTGGTCAGCGCGGGAGTAATGACTGGTTGCTGGAGCTGCCCGCGAAAAGATCGGCTGTAATAAACAAGCAGCAGCGCAAGCACACCGATTGTTAGTGCGCTCAGAACAGTGCTTCTTTTTGCCAAAGAAGATTGCCTGGGTCGAACCTGAAACGATTCACGGCGCCTTCGGTCCTCCATCGAAGGTAGAACGATTGCGGACTGTTGCAGCTCCAGTGGAGCGATAAACCGGTATCCACGTCGAGCCACTGTCTCGACAAAAACCGGGGTCTCGGCGGAATCGCCCAAAGCGTCCCGTAACCTGCGGATGGCGGCATTGATGCTGTGATCGAAGTCAACAAAAGTATCGGCAGGCCAAAGCTTCTTTTGGAGTTCCTCGCGAGTGACAACGTCGCCTGGCCGTTCCAGGAGCGTGGCCAGAACCTGGAAGGGCTGCTCCTGGAGCTTTACTTTCACTCCGTCACGGCGCAGTTCACCGGACAACAGATCGACCTCAAAGATTCCAAACCGGACCCATCGGGTTATGTTTGCGCCAGCCACCGCCCCTGCCCCAGTGTTGTCGGAAAGTCTAGCAGAACACTTGCGTGCTCTGATCCGTGATTCCATCGGGCTGATGTCTGCGAGAATTACGACCGGCGGCTCCGATTGGAGACGCCAAGTTGCCCGCTCTTTGAAAACTAGGGCGCTATAGCAAGCAAAAGGAACACGCCGAAAATAATGATGTGGACCATGCCTTGCAGCACCGTCGTGCGACCCGTTCCAAGGGTCAGGATACTCACAACAAGAGTCAGGGCAAGGAGGACTTCTTCTTTTGGGTTGAGGCCGAGTGTCAGTGGTCGGCCCAGAAAAAGCGAGATACCGGCCACGGCCGGAATGGTCAGTCCGATGCTAGCCAAGGCGGACCCGAGAGCCAGGTTCACGCTGGTTTGCAGATGATTCGCAGTGGCTGCCCGATACGAGGCTAAGCCTTCCGGAAGCAGGACGAGCGCGGCGATGACGATTCCAACCACGCTTTTGGGTGCACCGGCCGCTTCGATCCCGTGCTCGACGGCAGGGGTAAGCGCCTTCGCCAGCGCCACCACTATGACCAACGATGCGAGCAGCAATCCTGCGCTGGCCAGGGCGACTTTGTTCGACGGCCGAGCAGCATGCACTTCTCCCGCATTTCCGCTCTCGGGAAGAAAATACTCGCGATGGCGGACAGTCTGTACAAACACAAATGAACCGTAAAGGATCAACGAGACAATGGCCGCAAAGGCAAGTTGCGATCGACTGAAGGTAGGCCCCGGGGTAGTGGTAGTGACGTTGGGAATGACCAGAGTCAGCGTCGTCAGCGCGATTAAAACGGAAAGGGCTGCATTTGCGCCCCGCAATTGGAAGTCCTGCTCGCGATGCCGCAAGCCACCCGCGAGAAGGCAGATGCCGATGATACCGTTGCAGACGATCATCACCGCGGCGAACAGGGTGTCTCGTGCCAGGCCGGCTGTCTCTGATCCGCCTGCAATCATCATGGAAACGATGAGTGCCACTTCAATCGTTGTGACAGCCAGAGCCAGCACCAGTGTGCCGAAAGGCTCACCGACACGAAGTGCGACAACCTCAGCATGATAGACAGCAGCAAAAACGGTGGCGATTAAAGCAAAAGCTTCCGCGGGAGTGAGCGCACTGCTCGCGCCGAGTACAAAATGCGCCACAAGAATGATTAGCCCGAGGGCGGGCCAAGTCCAGGACCACCAAGGAGTGCGAGCTGAGTGTGCCAGAGCCATAAAAAGAAGCTGCGTCCTGTAAGCTGGTTCGCACAATCATACAGCCTTAGAAGAAGAGGTCAGTTTGGTGCTGACCATTTGATGAATGGCACCGGAGCTTCCGTCAGGATTCTAGTTCGCGAGTGTGACCATCACGCCGGCGGAGAGCGCGATATTGTTGCTTGTATCGGTACTGCGAATCGTCAGCAGGTGCGGTCCATTGCTGAACTTCGTTGTCGTCAACGAGTAGGTGAAGCCGACATTCACCGGAGAAAGATTCGGATACGCCTGCGCGACGTCGGGACGAGGCTGCCCGTAGTCCGCCGCGCCATCGACCACGCCGTCGATCAGGACCTCAACCTTCGACACCATTACATCGTCGAACGCCCATCCACTCACGGTAGCGACTCCTCTGAGCGTTGCCCCCGGCACGGGCTGATCCAGATTTTGAACAGGTGCGGAGATGTCCGGTGCGGGCACGGTCTGGTGTAACTGATACACGATCGTGCGTGCTGCCTGATAGTCGCCTGCGATCACGTAGATGTCGGCTTCCTCGACGAAGCCCGGAGTGATGGTCCAATTGGGCAGGGCCGCGAAGTAGTTGGTCGAATTGTTTTCCGGGCCGCCACCCGGATCGCCTGGGTCAGGAGCAACGAAGCCGATATAAATGGGGCCTGACGATGGAGAAAAGACCGTGAGCCCCGCATTGCTTGAATCCACCAGCGCGCCCCAGCGCTCCAGCACCGTAACTGGCGGATTTGGCTGCCCAAGATCAGGGAATTGCGTCACCTTTACTGCGCCATTGCTCCACGGATTCGCGCCGTCGTAGTAGGCAAAGTGGATATAGTCCCGATTGGTGTAGACGGCGGGGAACTCCTGGCCGCCAGTACCGTGCGTGTCGCTGCCCAGGTGCGTAACCTTGTAGTGGACCTTGAACGTATGGGCACTGGTCGTGACGGCTGATACCGTCTGCTCGACCCGCATGTCGCCGGCAATCGGTTCAGTCGGGCCGCCGCCATAGAAGTCCGGACTCCACTGCAAGGGTTGCGCCTGGATGTAGATCGAGTCGGCGGCCAGCGTCTGGTTGATCACTGGCGTGCCGTGATCATAGCTGTCGCCCGCCAGCGTGGGATTCCAGTTCACGTCGCTGCTCGTGCGAAACGCCGGCTGTACTTCGCGTCCCGTGTCGTGGCGGTTCACGAATTCGGTTCCATTGACGCTGACCTCGACGATGCTGCCACCCCAAGTGGTTTCCAGTCCGATCCGTGCAACGTCTACGCTGTTGCCAGATTCCAGATAGAGGCGTGTTCCACTCTGGTAGGTGCGCACCAGGGATTCGGCGGTGAGTGTGATCTGCGCACTATGTGAGTGCCCGCCGCCGGTGCCCGACACGGTAACCACGACCGGACCGATGGCGGTGGAGTCGGCCAGTTTAAAAGTCACGGTCTGGTTCGCTCCGGCCGCGATCGCGAACGACGACGAAGGCGATACGGTTACTCCCGTCGGAACCCCCTGCAACGATACATTGACCGAACCGGCGAAGCCGGGGTCGCCATTAATCGTGATGGTCACAGCCGTGGTCGCCGTGCCCACTTGCGCGGACACAGATGCCGGCGAGAGAGCGAGTGCGAAATCGGCCGGCGGCGGCGAAGAATGCGAAGAGCCGCACCCACCGGTTATGCAGAACAATGCTGCCAGAACTAGCAGTACTCCAGCCGCCCCAGGGCCCGCAACCACCCGTGGCTTGCCATCCATCACGCCCCCTCGCGTAATACGGACGGCCCGCGATGCTATAACGGAAGCCGCGGGATTTCAAGGTGAGGCTACGGATTGTTTCTCCGTCTCGCGTCCGGATGAGATAACCGGTGCCGGTCTGAGGGTTCGCCCGCGGACTACGCGCACAGAGGGACTACGCGACAAACTCCACTGCGCCCGTCGCCAAGTCGTACATAGCGCCCGCGATCTTGATGCTTCCTTTCTTTTCCATTTCGTCCAGGATGGGGCTACGGCGCCGAATGTCCGCCAATCCGACAAGGACGTTGGCTCGTGCCACGGCATCGACGTAACCCGGGTTCTTGCTCGATTTCTCGCCGTCAAACTTTGTCGCTGGTATCGCAGATTTAACCCGTGCCAGCAGCCCAGTAAGGTTGCCCAGGACAACGTCATCAATTGCACCCTTTACGGCGCCGCAAGCGGTGTGCCCTAAGACCAGAACGAGCTTTGCCCCCGAAACCTTGCAACCGAACTCCATGCTGCCGAGCAGGTCATCGTTCACCACATTGCCCGCTACTCTGCCCACGAACAAATCGCCAATCCCAGCATCGAACACGATCTCGGCTGGCACTCTGGAATCGAGGCATCCGAGAATGACCGCGGCAGGGTATTGCCCCGGCACACTGGATCGTTTCTCGGCCAGGTAGTCCCGTGGTGCCATCTTGCCGCTTCGGAAGCGCCCGTTCCCTTTTTTGAGTTCGTCGATGACCTGCGACGGCGTCATGCTGTCCCGTTCTTCTTTGCTGAGAGAACGGCTCAGGTCAGGGGCAAACTGCAGGGACGAGAAAGCCAGATGAGGAACGGCGCAGGCGGCGCCCGCTGCGCAAAGAAACTTCCGACGGTCAACGATCGAAACGATGGAATTGTCTTCTCGTGGCTTTGCCTCTCTTTTCATTGTTCCTCCATGTTGATTCCCGATTTTCTCTGCCTGGGATCTGTCGAGGTTCGATACGCAACGGCCGGTGGCGGCGGTTGTTAGCGGTTAGCGCTGGGCGACCCGACATTGTTGAGTGTTGAGACCTCCTGCGTGAACTGTCAGTCATGCCAGTGGGAAGGCGAGCGATGTAAGCGTGCCATGGGCCAGGATTTCTTGGAACCTGTAATGAGTCACTGCAAGCTATCGATACTGCTCCGTTCTATCCCGCGGAGAGACTGACATGAGACCCTCCGTGAATCGGCCACTCGCAACGGGGATTAAATTCTTAGTCGTGCTGATGATTGCGTGCAGACATCAGGCTGTCACCTCCTCCGTCCCCGAACCAATCTCGAAGCCAGCAAAAACCGCCTCCATGCAACCGGACCAGGTCAATACCGCCGGATGGGAAAAAGCTTGGACCAACCTGGTGAACGTCGTAGAACAATCGTTTACTCCTTCGCTTCCGAAATTGCTCGCAGTGGAAGTCGAATTGGTTGTGGGGAACCCCGGCGCTCACCAGGACGAATTGACCCTGATGGTTCTGGATGAACGGGATCAAAAACTCGCTATCGTGTCGCAAACGGTAGAAGAGGCAAACTCGGAGCGGGTGTTGTTTACTCTGCCAAACGGCGGAATCGAATTAGCACCAGGGCAGGTCTATCGGATGCGATTGAGCGGTGGCGCTACGTTTGGCTGGAAATATGTGGTCGGCGGATACGAAAAAGGCGATGCCACCTTCAACGGAAAACCACTCTTGTCCCAGGCGCGAAGCACCTTCTTGTTCAGAACATTTGGTGATAAGTAAGGCGCAGCGGAAAATTTCCCGAGCATTTCGGATGAGGTTCGCGAGAAGGATTATCCTCGGATCTGCTCGAGAATCGCCCGCGCTTCGGCCGCCGGATCGGCAGCCTCGGCGATTGGACGTCCCACGACGATATGGCTGGCTCCGGCGGCAATCGCCTGCGCCGGAGTCACGACACGAACCTGATCTCCAACGCCGCTACCGGCCGGACGTATCCCAGGGGTGACGATCGCGAACTCACCTCCGAGCCTGGCGCGCACGGAGGAAGCCTCGCGGGCCGAGGTGACAATACCTTGGCAGCCGTTGGTAAGCGCCAGGGTGGCCAGCCGAACGACGCTGTCTTCCACACCTCCGCTTAGACCGATCGTCTCCAAATCCTGCCCGCCCATACTGGTTAGCACCGTGACCGCGAGCACCATCAGGTCCGGGCGGACCTTGGCGGCTTCGGCGGCGGCGCGGATCATCTTTGTGCTTCCCGCCGCATGGATCGTCAACATACAGACGCCCAGCTTTTCGGCCTCGGCAATGGCCGCCCCGACGGTGTTGGG
>Ga0126371_10001370_pt1 | contig 20559 bp, 13 predicted proteins | sample PanSoiMetaPlot_4_FD_110145 | JGI IMG/M metagenome (GOLD analysis project Ga0126371, IMG submission 110145) | Tropical forest soil microbial communities from Panama - MetaG Plot_4 | ecosystem: Environmental > Terrestrial > Soil > Tropical forest > Bulk soil | place: Panama | collected 2016-02-17 | reverse complement strand
CGGACGGCCCCTGATTTTTCGAAGGGCCATGAATTTTGCAGCTTCCTTTGCCGCAGGGATATCAAACTCCGCGCACCGACCTTCCATTTCTTCCCTCAGCACGGCTTCCAATTCTTCCGTCATCTTTTGGCGTCGCCGTCCCAAGGGCAAAATCTTCAAGCCATATTGAAGTTCCATCAGGGTGACGGTGGTTGTCCAAAGCGATGAATCAGGCTGTCGATCCATCCATGCCAGCACGGCTTGATCCGGAACTTCACGCATCAATGCGGAAAAGACGTTTGTGTCGAGGATAATCATGCCCCGAAATCCGGAGGTTTGATGGTAAAACCGCGCAACTCTGGGATTTCTTCCCCTTCCTTGAGCCCGATTCCACGGAAATGGGCAGCGATGCAGGTCCCTAGACCTTTGGGATTTGGGCCTGAAGCCTCTTGCTTGGCAGCGTCGCGCAGGATTTCCCGGACTTCCTCTTCCATGCTGCGGCCGTGGCGCTTGGCACGGCGCTGCAGTTTCGTCTTTACAGATTGTTCCAAGTCGCGCACGACCAGTTGCGCCATGAGACCTCCTGGCGACGCAATTCTTCATTTTGATATCATGATATCACAGTCTAACAGAAAACGATATCACGCTATCAAACGTTTAGTAGAGCTGGGCGAGGTAGGTGCCCATCTGGTGTTTCCAGTAGGGCCAGTCGTGGCCGCCTTCGGGACCCCAGTTGTCCACGGAGTGGCGAATGCCCTTGCTGTTGAGGACTTCGGAGAGGCGATAGGTGGGCCCGCTATGCTCCCACGGGCCCGTGCCGGTAACGAGGTGGATGTCGCACGATGCGAGATTTTCGTAATACCAGGGATCGGAAAGATTGCCGAGGTAGTCGATGGGGTTGTTGAAATAAAAATTGTCGTCATAAAGGCCGTCCATGAAATTTCTGAGGTCGTAGACGCCGGACATGGCGAAGCAGCGCTTGAACACGTCGGGGTGCTTGAACAGGGCGTTCGCCGCATGGTACGCGCCGAAGGAAGAGCCCATCGTGGCGATACCCTCGCGGCCCTGGCAGGTGTCCCAGATAAACGGAACCACTTCTTCGCGAAGGTAAGAGTCGAAAACGGTTTGCACGTAGCTGCGGTGAAACGGATGGGCGCCCTTGTTATAGAAGCTGAGGCCGTTGATCGAGTTGACCGTATAAAGCTTGATACGCCCGGCATCGATAAACGGAGCGAACGCGGCAACCATGCTTTGCCCCTCGAGTTCCCATTCGTCGCCGGCACTTGTGGGAAAGCCGATCAACGGCGGGCCCCAATGGCCGTACATGACAACGCCAAGTTCGAGGCCGAGACGCGGGGAATGCCAGCGATGATATTCGCGTTTCATGTTGGGTGCGCTCCTGTGCGGGACAAGAGTATGCCAGCGGTGGGGCAGGGGAAGCAATGAAGAGAAGTGGCGAGCGGCGAGAAGAATCGAAAATAGAAATTGCAAAATAGAAATAGCGAAGAATCGCGGTCTTTCGATTTTAATTGGTACTTGAAGTTGATGTTGCACAGGCTGGAGTGCTTGGCCAGCGGGTTTGCGCTGAGAGGGAATACGGGTAGGATAGAGGGCAGCTAGGGATGGAATTCTGCGGATTTTCGTTGAGAAGCCAGGTGAGGGACATGATCCAAATCGAAAATGCAAGCCGCCGTGGATTTTTGAAGGGGATTGTGGGAGCGGGCGCGTTTGTGCTGAGCGCGCGGTATCTCCCTGGAAGCCTGCTGGCGCGGGAGCCTGGCGCGGCCGAAGGAATGAGGGCCGCGGCGCTCGAGCCGAGCGTGTATCTGGCCATCGCCACGGACGGAACCGTTTACATCGTGGCGCACCGCACGGAGATGGGCAGCGGAAACCGCACGGGATTGCCGCGCATCGTGGCCGATGAATTGGACGCCGATTGGGCAAAGGTGAAAGTGGTGGCAGGAACGGGCGACGCGAAATACGGCGACCAGGACACGGACGGGTCGCATTCGGTGCGAAGCTTTTTCGACACGCTGCGAGAATCGGGAGCGACAGGGCGGCTGATGCTGCTGCGCGCGGCAGCACAGAAATGGGGCGTGCCGGAAAAGGAATGCACGACAGAACCCGGGATGGTGGTGCACGCGAAGAGCGGGAAGAGATTGGGTTACGGCGAACTGGCGGAGGCCGCGGCGAAACAGTCCGTGCCCAAGAAAGAAGAGTTGCAACTGAAGGCACGCGGCGCGTGGCGGTACATCGGAAAGCCAGCAAAAGGTTATGACCTGACGGACATGTGCTCGGGCAAGGCGCACTACGGGCAGGACGCGCACATGGAAGGAATGTTGTACGCGTCGGTGATGCACCCCCCCGTGTTCGGGAGCGCGGTGAAGGGTGTGGACGATTCGGCGACGCTGAAAGTTGGCGGAGTGAAGCAGACGGTGAAACTGGAGCCGTTCAAGCCTCCGGTGGTGTACCAGAATCTGGGCGGCGTGGCGGTGATCGCGGACAACACCTGGGCGGCGATACAGGGAAAGAAAAAGCTGAAAGTGGAGTGGACGCCAAGCGAACACGGCAAGTGGAACTCGGACGCGTACCGGAAGGAACTGGAGGCAACTTCGCTGAAGCCGTGCAAGGTGGTGCGGGAAAACGGCAATGTGGATGCGGAGTTCGCAAAGGGCGGGAAGGTTGTGGAGGCGCAATATTACGCGCCGATGCTGGCCCACGCGACAATGGAGCCGCCCGCGGCGCTGGCGAACGTGAAAGACGGAAAGGCAGAGGTGTGGGCTCCTACGCAGAACCCGCAAGGAGCGCAGGAGGCGATTGCGGCGGCGATTGGCGTGAAAAAGGAAGACGTGACCGTCCACATGATGCTGACGGGCGGAGGATTTGGCAGGAAGTCGTTCCCTGATTTCATCGTGGAATCGGCGATTTTGTCGAAGGAAACGGGAAAACCGGTGAAGGTGGTGTGGAGCCGGGAAGATGACATCAAGTTTGACGTGTATCACTCGGTGGCGGCGATGTATTTCAAGGCGTCGCTGGGCGGGGATGGAAAGCCAGCGGCGTGGCTGCAGCGGAGCGTGTTTCCGCCGATTGCGTCGCTGTTTGACGTGAATGGTCTGTATGCGGACGCGGGAGAGATCGGTCTGGGATTCAACGATGTGCCGTATGCGCTGGCGAATCACCGCGCGGAGAATGGACCGGCACAGGCACACACGCGGATCGGGTGGTTCCGGTCGGTGGCGAACGTATATCACGCGTACGGGATTCAGTGCTTCACAGACGAGTTGGCGCATGCAGCGGGGAAAGATCCGATAGAGTATCAACTGGCGCTGCTGGGACCAGACCGAGTGATGCCGAAGACGGAATTGCCGAAGGACTTTACAAACTACGATGCGGAATATGACCAATACCCGATTGACACCGCGCGCTTCCGGAGGGTGGTCGAGATGGTGGCGGAAAAATCGGGCTGGGGCAAACAAAAGAGCGGGAACGGATTCGGGGTGGGGATCGCGGTGCACCGCAGCTTTCTGACCTACGTGGCGACCGTGGTACAGGCGGAAGTGAAGGACAACCAGGTGAAGATCGGTCGCGTGGATACGGCGCTGGACGCGGGGACGGTGGTGAATCCGCTGACGGTCGAGCAGCAGTTTGAAGGCGCGGCGGTGATGGGCACGAGTCTGGCTCTTTATGGGGAGATCACGGCGACGAATGGGGTGATCGACCAATCGAATTTCGACACCTTCCAGGTGGCACGGATGAACGTAGCGCCGCGGGAGACCAACGTGCACATTGTGGCAAGCGAGGCTCCGCCGGCGGGGATCGGCGAGCCGGGACTGCCGCCGTTTGCACCGGCGCTGTATAACGCGATATTTGCGGCGACCGGGAAAAGGCACCGGGAGATGCCGCTGGCGAAGGTAGGGCTGGCGTAGGCTGTAGGAATGGCGAGTAATCGGTAATCAGTAATCGGTGAGCAGAGAGCGGATAATAGGGAGCAGGAACCAAGGGCGCGGCCGGGGCTGCGCCCTTTTGCTTTTTGAAGTAGGATGCGGGTCGGTTGTAGTTTTTGGAGCGACTAGAATTCATTTGCGCCGCAGGACACTGCGAACTGCTTGTAGACGTTGAGATCCTTCGGGCGCGGACGGCGCGCCCTCAGGATGACAAATAAGCAGAGATGGTGCCCAGAATTCGACAAAGTTTCTTGTCGACGCCGCGTGCAGGGCACCCCGTTTGGGGAAGATCGTGGTGGTGGAGACGACGTGCAGGCAGGGGTGCCTGTGCCAATCGAATTCCGGAGGGAAGCAGTGAGGAGAGTGGCGAGAATTTTTGTAAGGCTAACGATGGCCGCAGCGGCGGTGATGATGCTAGCAGGGCCGGTGGGGGGGCAGAGGCGGCCGGTGCTGGGGCAGGTTGATGTGCCGCATCCCTATTACTGCCGGGAATTGTATTTGCCGCAGTTGACGAGCGGGCCGAGCTGGTTGAGCTGGGGACCGGATTCGAAAGAGTTGATTTATTCGATGGCAGGGTCGTTGTGGCGGCAAAGGTTGGACTCGAAAGAGGCGATGCAGCTGACAGACGGCCCGGGATATGACTACCAGCCGGATTGGTCGCCGGATGGGACGAGCGTCGTGTACGTGTCGTACCAGAAGGATGCGATGGAGCTATGGCTGCTGGAGGTGGCGACAGGAAAGACAAAGCAGTTGACGAGTGGTGGAGCAGTGAATGTGGAGCCGCGGTGGTCGCCGGACGGAAAAAGGATTTTGTGGGTTTCGACGCAGTACCACAAACGATTTCACGTGTTTGTCGGGAACTTTGTAGATGGACAACTGAAAAATGTGACTAGGCTTACGGGGGAAACGAACAGTTCCCTGCCCCGCTATTACTACAGCTCGTATGACCTGGAGATTAGTCCTGTTTGGACGCGGGACGGAAAAGAGATTTTGTTTGTTTCAAACCGGGGACACATGCAAGGCACAGGTGGGTTCTGGCGGATGAAAGCGCAGGCGGGGGCGGCAACGATAGAAATTCATTATGAGGAGACGAGCTGGAAGGCGAGACCGGATTTTTCGCCGGACGGATCGCGAATAGTGTACAGCTCGTATTTGGGAAGGCAGTGGCACAACCTGTGGCTGCTGCCGGCGAAAGGCGGGGATGCAATTCCACTGACGTACGCGGAGTGGGATGAGACGAACGCGCGGTGGTCACCCGATGGGAAAAAGGTTGCGGCGATTTCGAACCAGCCGGGGGGAACGGAGATTTTCTGGGAGACCATTCCCGGAGGGCAGCGGGAAGTACTGAAGGTTGAGACGCAACGGAAGTTGCAGCCACACGGGCAAATATTGATCAAGGCGAGGCAAGCGGAACTGTTTTCGAACCATGCACGAATGTCGGTGACGGACGAGCACGGGAAGTTTTACGCGCCGGAGGATGCGTGGATTTTTGCGGACGATGGATTCGACCGCAAAGAGCAGACGTTTGAAACACATTATTTCTATCCGGAAACGGAACGCGACGTGACGGTAGAAGTGCCCCCTGGGAAAGCAAGGGTCCGCGTGTCACGCGGGATGAGAGAAAAGGCTTTTGAGCAGATCGTGGAAGTAAAGGCGGGGGAGACGCCGACGGTTTTCGCGGATTTGCAGCCCATCGATTTTGAAGCGCCTGGCAGCGGGCACTGGGTGTCGTCCGATTTGCATGTGCACCTGAATTACGCGGGGACGTACCGGAATTACGCGAGCCACGTATGGACACAGGCGGAAGCAGAGGGGCTGGAGGTAATTAACGAACTCATTGTGAACAAGGAGCAGCGGATTCCGGATATTACGTTTGTGGCGCCGCCACGAATTCGGCCGAGCGATTGGGAAGCGCTGCTGGTGCGGGGGCAGGAATTTCATACCAGCTATTGGGGGCACCGGGGCGTGCTGCGGTTGAAGGAGGATGTGCTGCTGCCGGGGTATGCGGGGTATCCAGACACGGCAGCGGCGAGTTTGTACCCGATGAATGCGGACGTTTATGACATGGCGCACGCGCAGGGCGCGCTGGTGGGTGCGGTGCATCCGTTCGACAGCGTGCCGGACCCGTTTGCCAAACCAGGACAGAAGATTACGGACGAACTGCCGGTGGATGTGGCGCTGGGGAAGCTCGATTACATGGAGATTGTGGGGTTCAGCGATCACCAGGCCACGGCGGCGGTTTGGTACAAGCTGTTGAACCTGGGATTCCGGATTCCGGCAGGCGGCGGAACGGACGCGACAACGGATTATGCGGCACCGATTCGCGGACAGATTGGGTTTGACCGCGCGTATGTGTGGACGCCGGAATGGCCGGCGAACGTAGACACGTGGCTGGACGGGTTGAAGCAGGGAAAGACGTTTGCGACGAATGGGCCGCTCGTTGAATTTACGCTGGGCGGACAGATGGTGGGCAGCGAATTGAAGTTTGCTGTCGCGCAGGAGGGAGTTCCCTTCACGGCCAGGTTGAGATCGATTGTGCCGGTGGAGCATTTGGAGGTGGTGTGCAACGGGAAGGTGGTGAAGCCGTTGATTGCCGCGACGGCGCAGGATACGGGCGATTTCAGCGGGGAGATTCCGTTGAAAGATAGTGGATGGTGCGTGCTGCGGGTGTGGAGCGAAAAGGCGAAATATCCGGTGATGGACAACTACGCGTATGCGACGACTAGCCCCGTGTATGTGACGATAGGCGGGAAGCGGGCGTATGCCAAGAGGGACGCGGAATATTTTGCGGCATGGATTGACCGCACCATCGAAGCGACGGGGCAATATGCGGATTGGAATTCGGCGGAAGAGAAGGAGTTGGTGATGACCAGACTGCGAGAAGCGCGGCGGATTTTTGAAGACATGAAATAGAGAATCGAAAAGGCGAAAACAGAAATTGTCTTGCAGCACGGCACAACAAAACGGAGTCCCCACACGCAAAATCGGCGTGTGGGGCACCCAGAAGAGGGCGGAATAAAGCCGGAATAAAGCCGCCCCTACACAAGGCGGAGGATGTGAGATAGAATTCCGGTGTTCATGCATGGCAGCGTACCCTGTGGTTCGTTTCAAGAGCATGACAGCTTCCTTTCCCAGAATCGGGGCAATCGCTCAGACCCCCATTCCGTAACACATATTAAAAGGACGAAGAGTTCATCAACAGCCAGAGATTCGGGTGCGGATGCGCGTGAAAGCAACTGAGGGGCGTTTCGTGCGGACACGAAACGGCAAGGTACGGCGGACACAGGCTAAAGCCTGTGCTACCAGGAAGGAGGGCGCATGATCGTCGGTGTGCCGCGAGAGATTTATCCGAAGGAGCGGCGGGTGGCGCTGGTTCCGGCGGTGATTCCCAATTTGAAGAAGGCGGGCCTCGAGGTGTACGTGGAAGCGGGCGCGGGGCTGGCCGCGGGTTATCCGGACAAGGAGTATGAAGAAAAGGGTGCGAAGATCGCGGCGGACCGCGCCGAAGTGTTTCGCGCGGCCGATATCATCGTGCAGTTCCTGTGCCATGGCGCGAATGACAAGAACGGAAGCCAGGATTTGCCGCTGTTCCGCAAGGGCCAGGTGCTGGCGGGATTTTTGCGCCCTCTGGGAACGGCAAAAACACTGCAAGAGATCGCCGACCGCGGCGTGACTTCGTTCGCGGTGGAGTTGATGCCGCGCACCACGCGGGCGCAAAGCATGGACGTGCTCTCGTCAATGGCCACGATTTGCGGGTACAAGGCGGTGCTGCTGGCCGCGGAGATGCTGCCGCGAATGTGTCCCATGTTGACGACGGCAGCGGGCACTATCGCTCCGGCGCGCGTGCTGATCATCGGCGCCGGTGTGGCGGGCTTGCAGGCAATCGCGACGGCGCGGCGATTGGGCGCGGTGGCTTCGGCCTATGACATGAGGCCGGCGGCCAAGGAACAGGTGCAGAGCCTGGGCGGACGATTCGTGGAGTTGCCGATTGAGGCGAAAGACGCGCAAGACGCCAGGGGCTACGGAAAAGCGCAGGACGAAACTTTTTACCAGCAGCAGCGGAAACTGCTGGGCAACGTGATCGCGGAAAGCGACGTGGTAATTACCGCGGCGGTGATTCCGGGAAAGAAATCGCCGGTACTGGTGACGAAAGACATGGTGGAGCGCATGGCGCCGGGGTCGGTGATCGTGGACCTGGCTGCGGAGCGCGGCGGCAACTGCGAGTTGACCAAGCCGGATGAAATCGTGGTGGCTGATGGAGTGACGATCATCGGTGAGTACAACCTGGCAGGTACGGTGCCCTACCATGCGAGCCAGATGTTCGCGCGGAACGTGAGCGCATTTTTGCTGCACCTGGTGAAGGACGGCAAGGTGCAGATGAACCTACAGGACGAAATCATCCGGGAAACGCTGGTGACGCGCGAGGGAGAAATCGTGAACGCCCGCGTCCGGGAATTTTTTCAGATGCCGGCGCTGGCGGGCGCGCCCGCGGGAGGAGCGCACTGATGCAGCTCGATTTGGTGACAAGCCTGTACGTTTTCCTGCTGGCGGCGTTCATCGGCTTTGAGGTAATCCGCCGGGTCTCGCCGTTGCTGCACACGCCGCTGATGTCGCTGACGAATGCGCTGGACGCGATCGCGGTGGTGGGTGCAATCATTCTGGCGGGCGAAGGTAAGAGCCTGCTGGCAAAAATACTGGGAACGATCGCGATCGTGGCGGCCACCAGCAACATCGTCGGCGGCTTCCTGATCACGGACCGGATGTTGAAGATGTTCAAGGCCAGCGGGCCGAGGAAACCGTAAGCCCATGTTCGCGAGCGAAACGATTCTGGAAATTACGTACCTGATCGCGACGGCACTGTTTGTGTTGTCGCTCAAATGGTTGAGCTCTCCTGTGACCGCGCGGCGCGGGGTGCTGGCCGGCGAAATCGGCATGGCGCTGGCGATTCTGGGTACGCTGCTGCACAGGGGCATCGTGGACTACACGTGGATCGCGATTGCGCTGGTGCTGGGGACGATTATCGGCGTGCCGCTGGGCCGCGTGGCTATGACTGCGGTGCCGCAACGGACCGCGCTGAGCCACGCGTTCGGCGCGCTGTGCGTGACGATGGTAGGGACGGCGGAGTTTTACCTGCGCGCGCCCGATGTGCCGAGGTTCATGATGAGCGTGCTCTCGCTCGAAGTGATTCTGGGCGCGCTGACGTTTACGGGCAGCTTGATGGCGGCGGGGAAACTGCAGGAAGTGCTGCCGCAGCGGCCCATCACCTACAAAGGGCAGAATTTCGTGAACCTCGGTCTGCTTGCCGTAGCGATCGGCATCGCCGTCATCCTAGTGTTGCAGCCGGAAAAAACATTTCTCTTCCCGTTCATGATCGGGATTCCGCTGGTGTTCGGAGTGATGATGATCATCCCCATCGGCGGTGCGGACATGCCGACGGTGATTTCACTTTTGAACTCCTATGCCGGCCTTTCTGCGGCGGCGATGGGATTTGTGCTGGGCAGCAAGCTACTGATCGTGGCGGGCGCGCTCGATGGAGCATCGGGCTTCATCCTTTCCGTGAACATGTCGAAGGCCATGAACCGCTCCTTTACGAACGTGCTGTTTGGAGCCTTCGGGCAGGAGCAGGTGAGCGCGGCGGGGGCCGCGGAGGCCAAGCCCGTGCGCAGCGCTTCGCCCGAAGAGGCGGCGGGCATTTTGGCGGCGGCCAGCAAGGTGGTGGTGGTGCCGGGCTACGGCATGGCCGTGGCGCAGGCGCAGCACAAGGTGCGTGAACTTTATGACGCGCTGACCAAGCGCGGCGTGGACGTGAAGTTTGGCATTCATCCGGTGGCGGGGCGCATGCCGGGGCATATGAACGTGCTGCTGGCCGAGGCAGATATTCCCTACGACAAACTGCTCGAGATGGATGACATCAACGGGGATTTTGGACAGACGGATGTGGCGTTGATAATCGGCGCCAACGACGTGACCAATCCAGCGGCGCGCACGGACCAGAGTAGCCCCATTTATGGCATGCCGATTCTCGATGTCGACAAGGCGCACACTGTGATGGTGATAAAGCGCGGCATGGGCGCCGGGTTCGCGGGCATCGAAAATCCGTTGTATTACATGGATAAGACGCTGATGCTGTTTGGAGACGCGAAGAATTTTGTGGGATCGATTGTGAAGGAGATCGCGGGAGACCACGCGTAGGAGAAAGTGACGAGTGACAAGTGGCGAGCGGCGAGAAAGAGACACCGGCACCTGCTCGAGGACGGAAGAGGTTTAATACAGAGGGCACGGAGAAACAGCACAGAGAACGGACTGAGACAGTCCCCTAGTTAAAGTCTCCGGTACCGGAACTATGCGCGGAATCAAGCCGGTTCTAAGATTCCGGAGAATCGTCTCGGAAGTTACCCCCCTGGCATTCATGTGACATTAACCGCCCGAAAGGGCTGCGCCGTTATATACTTACGGCGTTGGCTCCAGGCATTTCAGGGGGCCTCGGTTATGGGTGTGTTCGGGTCGCGACCCCATCATGGATGAACAGAAACCCAAACAAGGCCGCAGCCAGGAAACTGGTGGAGGGCTGCGCGCGCCCGCGAAGGGGGAAAGCGGGTCGAGCGAGGTGCCGCTCGATAGTGACGGCGCGACCTTTTTAGATATTCCGCCGCGCAAGCCGCCCGCAGATCCGGGCGCAACCATCGTACAACCGAACGCGTTAGAAGGCGGGACGTCGGCGAGAACCCCGACGGGGCCGCGTTCCTACGTGATGTCTTATCAAAATGTGGTTTTGCAGGAAGGGGACATTCTCGGAGGACGCTACGAAATCCTGCAACTGTTAGGCGAAGGCGGGATGGGAGCGGTCTATAAGGCGAAGGACCGCGAGGTAGAGCGCATTGTCGCGCTGAAATTGATCCGGCCGGAGATGGCCAGCAATCCTGTAATTCTGGCGCGCTTCAAACAAGAGCTCCTGACCGCGCACCGGGTGACACACAAGAACGTGATCCGCATTTACGACTTGGCGGAAGCGGACGGCGTGAAATTCATCACCATGGAATTTGTCGAAGGCAACGACCTTCGGCAAGTGCTGCGGGAACGTGAAAAGCTTTCTCCTGATGAAGCCGTGGACATTATCCGCCAGGTTTGCATGGCGCTGGACGCGGCGCACACGGCGGGAATCATCCACCGCGACCTGAAGCCGCAAAACATCATGCGCGACAAGTCTGGCCGCATTCTGGTGATGGACTTCGGATTGGCGCGTTCGGTGGAATCAGAAGGCATGACGCAAACCGGGGCGCTGCTGGGAACGATCGAGTACATGTCGCCGGAACAGGCCATGGGCAAGCCGCTGGACCAGCGTTCGGACCTGTTTGCCGTGGGCTTGATTTTCTACGAACTGCTGAGCGGTAAGATGCCCTTCAAGGCGGAAACTGCCATGGCCAGCCTGCTGATGCGCAACCAGGAGCGGGCCGTGCCGGTGGCGGACATCGATGCGACCGTGCCGGCGGGCCTGAGCGACATTGTGGCGCGTTGCCTGGAGCGCGATCTGGACCGGCGCTATCCGACGGCGGCGGAAATCATCACCGATTTGGATGCCTGGCAAGGCAAGCGGCCGGTGATGGCGTCGATCATCATGCAAGCGCCGAAGCCCGCTAGAAAGATTCCGTGGAAGTGGGTGGCGCCAGGGGCCGCGGTGGTCGTGGCCGCCGGTATTTTCCTGGCGATACCCAAGACACGGCAGATCGTTTTCCATCCTGGGACTACCGCAGGGCTGCGAAGCATAACGAGCAACGGCCTCCCCGCCTTATCACAGGGTAAATTCGTGGCGGTCATGCCGTTTCGGGTTTTGGGTGACGCGGCGAGCATAGGGTACATCGCAGATGGACTAGGAGAATCGCTGTCCGCGAAGTTATTCCAATTGAAGGAAGTGCATGTAACCTCTGCGGATGCGGGCAGGAAAGTGGATCCGAACATGCCGCTGCCGCAAATCGCGAAGAAACTGGGCGCGAACATGGTGGTGCAAGGAACGGTGCAAGGAAACGCGGACCAGTTGCGAATCACGGTGAAGTTGGAAAATGTGGTGGAAAACAAGACGATATGGAACGAGGACTTTTCCGGTGTGCCGGGAGACATCCTGGCGCTGGAGGACCGAATCTCTGGGAAACTCGTAACGGCCATGGGAGCCAACGCTGCCGACCTGGGAGTGGCGGACGCTGGGGCGCATCCGACCGACAATGCAGACGCCTACGATCTTTACTTGCGCGGAAGGAATGCCATGCGAGGGCAATTCGATCCGAAGAATTTCCAAACGGCGATCGATTACTTCAACCAGTCGCTGAAGAAAGATCCGAACTTCGCCTTGGCTTATACGGGACTCGCGGATGCCAGCCTGCGGATGTACTCGGCAAAGAGGGAAGCGTCCTGGTCTGAGAAAGCTCTTACTGCGGCGCGGCGCGCGGCGGAGTTAAACGACAAGTTGCCTGAGGCGCATATGACCCTGGGGACGGTTTACCGGGCCACAGGGCAAAACAGCCAGGCAATCGCGGAGCTCAAACGCGGGCTAGCCCTGGCCCCCAATTCGGATGAGGCTTACAGCGCGCTTGGCAATGCCTATGCAAGTATTGGCCAGAAGGATTTGGCAATCGAGGCATTGGAAAAGGCGGTTGAGATCAATCCCTATTATTGGATGAACGCGAACTCCCTAGGACAGGCGTATCTCTCCTTTGGCGACAACGAGCGCGCCCTGAAAGCGTTTCAGCAAGTAGTGCAACTGGAACCCGACAATGCCAGTGGGTATAACAATGTCGGGGCCGCATATTTCAATATGGGGAGATATGAGGACAGCATCTCCGAATTCAAGAAATCGCTGGAGTTGGTGCCTGATCCACAGACGTATTCCAGCTTGGGTACGGCATTGTTTTATCTGAAGCGATACACGGAGGCCGTGCCGATGTTCGAAAAGGCCGCGGAGATGAGTCCCTCCGACGAAGGCGTAATAGGTAACCTAGGGGACGGCTACCGATGGGCGGGCCAGCAGGACAAGGCCAATCAAACCTACAAAAAGGCCATCGCGCTGTGCAACAAGGACCTGCAAGTGAATCCCCGGAACTCCAACGTGCTAGCGCAAATGGCTCTTTACTATGCAAAGTCGGGCGATCCGACCAAAGCACGCGAATTGTTGCTCCGTGCGAAGAATATCTCCCCCGGAGCGTTTACTCTCAATTACGCAGGTGCGACGATAGAGACAATCGCGAACAAGCCTGCGGAAGCGGTAGCCGAGCTCAAAACAGCCATCCAAAAGGGGCAACCTGTCTCGGATGTAGAAACGGACCCCGAATTCACACCTCTGCGGACACGGGCCGACTATCAGGCGTTGATCAAAGAGCCCGCGCGGAACAAATAAGAATAGGATAAGGTTGGTCGAGAACGCTGTAAGTAGCAGAAACCGCCGGAACACGACCTGGCCGTGGGGGCGTTTCTCTAGTGCCAAAAAACTGGGGGCAAGCCGAAGCCTGCCCCCCGAGCGAAAACGTAAGGATCACTTAACTTTGCGCTAGGCCTGGATGTTGCGAATGGACTTAAGGCCCACCAGCCCCGCTATAAGACCGAACAAGAGAAGCACAGCCGAGGAGGGCTCCGGCGCCGTGACCGTGGAGAAAGTCGATGTCACGGTCACACCCTGAAGGAAAGGCTCGCCAGCGATACCTTGCAGGCCGATAATTACGCCACATTCGTCGCCGTCCGGGGTGAATACACCGTCCACGAAGTCATCCGAATCAGAGCAGAGGGTCGCCCCAGTAAAAGAAAATACATTATTTCCTAAGGGGTTACACGTAAACAAGGAGCCCGCCGGCGGGGGCTGTTCACAAGAAAAACTAAGGGGAGTACCCATCACGGAGACGGGATTAAAGGCGAGGTCGAACATGGAAACAGGCGCACCCGACTCATTAATGACGTCCTCGATTGCAGTGCAAGTGTCTGTAGTAGCGCCAGTACAGTTAAAGGTCTCAGAGACCGTGACACTCGTCTCACCTGGAGTAAGGAGGACGGTCTTGCAGGCGGGTTGCCCCACCCCGCCACAACCCTTTGTGAAGACAAGTGGATCCGTCGTGTCGGCAAGTATGGCCGGGGCCGAAACGCTCAGGAATACGGACACCACGAATGCAGCCAGGAAAACCATTGGGATGAGTGGTTTCACGGTAATTCCCCGTTCCCATCAAGATACAGTACCCCAGGAATTGATTAGGCAATTTGAGGACCGTAGCAACGGCAATCCGCCACCGCAAAGTCCTTATGCTAGACGAACTTAGGGCTTCAAAGAATTCTTGCAAATCCACTGTGTGCAATGTATTTCTCAAAAAGGGAGGCTAACCTGCTGCAATTGCGCAAGCTGAATAAGGCTTAAACCATCAAGACGCCACGCTGGCGCTGCAGTATCCCAGGAGCCTCGGCCAGCGGAAGATTGCGTTCATCAAGGGCCAGGCGTTCAGCGGCGCGACGGCGATAGCCCCTAGGATAGGTTAGTGGACCCGCCAGGATTCACATCGTTCGGAGAGAATCGAGCGATGACTTTTCCACTAAGCATCCTCTTCATTGTTGCCAGGAGTACGTCCATTTAATCGCGAAACGCGTTTCCCGGACTTGCGGCGGGTTGGCCGGCGCGATGCTTGCGAACTGCGTTCCGACGTTGTAGATGACATAGAGGTCGCTGTCGGGACGGTAGTTGTAGCGCAAACGAAGATTCGCGCTGACCGCCTGCGTGTTTGAGGTATCCATCTGAAGGAGGCTTGTGAAGGTCAAAAACCGGTTGAAGGAATAGTTTCCCTGGAGGCTTGCCAGAACCACGGAGAAATTGCCGTTGGGGAGCGGCAAACGAAAGCGATCCCAAGTCTCTGAGAATGACACAGAGAGTTTCGTGGTCGGCCGGTAATTGGCTCGAATCCGAAGTTCGTTTAATGTCCCGTTGTAATAGCTGCCGAAGCGTTCGAAGAAATTGTAGGTAAAACGCCGGTCTTGTCCTGACCCGTAGGTGAGTTGGTGGCGAGTGAAGTTGTAAACTCCAACCGGAATGAAGACGTTTTTGTAGATGTGGAACGGCGCGGTGATGCGCTGCGTAAACACATCAACGATATCGTCATCCGTGTAGGCCCCGTTGTTGAATTCCGCGCGGAAGGTATTCTGCCATTCCTGAGTGGACACGCGGCCCTCCGTGTCGGGAGCGTGGAGGAGGAAGCCTTCGAACTGGAGTTCTCTTACTCCCCGGATCTCCGGCCGCATTTTGAAGGTGAGGTCACCGTAAGTTTCATTTGAGTCGGTCCGTTCAATAAAACCCACTTCTGGATTGAAATTCGGCCCAATTTTTCTCCTTTCGACAATTCCGTCCAGCCAGTTAGACCGGTAATTCAGCGTGGCTCCTACGTCGCTTGCTCCACTGGGATCTCCCGGAGAGCGCGTCCCTGCAATATGCGCATCAACAAACCAGTCCTTGAGGAACACCAATCGGGTGTCTACACCTCCGGTTTGATTGAAGGGGTCGGCGACGTTGCCTGATCGCTTATCGATACCCATAACACCAATATAAGAACCGGCCCACAAGGATTGTTTCACACGCACAATCCCATAGTTGGCATACGGATTCGGCCCGCTCGAGCGGGTGTCGACTTCCAGGATGCCGATTTCCGTGCGCCCGATGGTCCCGGTGAGTTTCGCGCCGCCGTTAATGGGCACCTGCTGGCCCGTGGTGGGATCAATCCCAATGTTGCGGCTGAAGAACAGTTGATCCTGGTCGCCAATGTCGAAGCTGAATACGCCGGCGTTTTCGAGGAAGAATGGACGCTTCTCCGGAATGAACACCTTGAACGGCGTGAGGTTAAATGGTTCCAGGTCGACGTCCGTATCGGCAAAATCTGTATTGCCCGTCAGATTAAGGACAAGATTTGAAGTAAGGCCGTATTTGACATCGAGCCCACCCGTTAGGGGAAATCTCGGGTCCTGGCCCGTTTGCTTGTCGTATTGCGCCAAGCCATAGGGCTTTACGATGAAGAGTCTTCCACTCCCGATATCGTGCATGCCGGTGAGCATTCCAGCGTGCGATACCTTGGTCAGCCCGAAGCGTCTTTCGTAGGCCCTCCAGAGATCTTGTTCGTTTTTTCTGCGTATGAAACGCTTGAAGTTCAATCCCCAAATGACATTTTGGGACTTCGTGAAGTTGAGAGTCTTAAATGGGATTTCGACGGTTGCGGTCCAGCCATCCGGCGTGATTCGCGCCTCAGAGGTCCACACGCCATCCCATCCGGGGTCGAAATCGCTGCCTTCGATGTTCGGGGCGCCTTGTTCCTCGACGATGAGCCCATCGACCTGCGTACCCAAAGGGTTAATCTGGAAGACGTAGCCTCCGCGCCGGTCGAAGTTCGCGTCGATCATAATCTCGAAATGGTCATCCAGGTCCTGGTTGACGTCCCGTCGAAGTTCGGTGGCAACGATCGCGGAAGGTTTCGAGTCATAACAGTGAATGCCGAAGTAGACGGCGTGCCGGGTATACAGAATGCGCACTTCCGTCTTTTCCGTTGCTGGTTCTCCCTCGTAGGGCTCTCGTTGCCGAAAATCGCTGATCAGCTTGGCGGATTGCCAAAGGGGATCGTCGAGGGTTCCATCGAGCTTCGGTACCGTGTCCACCCGGGTTGCCTCCGCAAAGTGCGGAACGACCCCAACTTGGGCATTGCCGGGCGCGCATTGCACCAACAACGATTGCCAGAGCGCTCCAAGGACAAAAACACGCTGCAACCAGCTGCTGACGTCCTTGGGCAGTCGGCTTTTCACAAAGGCCTATGGATGCGTAACCGCTTCGTAGACCGCCATGCGGGCCACGGATTTTCCGTCCGCCTCTTGCTCCGGTGCGTAGACGCGATGAGTCCCGAAATCGATCGCTAAGCTATGTACTTTCTTTTGCACGGGAAAATCCTCTAACTTCCGGTAGTGATCGGGATCGTCCATTTGAAAAACGGAGATCGCCCCGCTCGAACAAGCAACATAGATGCGCTTCAATCCAGGATCAAATTTGATGACGTCGGGATCTCGGGCCATGGGAAGAAAGGCGATGGGTTGATTTTTATCGAGATCAAACACGGTCATCAACTCGTTCCCCTCGCAGGACAGAAACGCCCGGTGATGTTCGGGGTCAAGGGTCATGCCATGGTTCCCTTTGCAGCGCCCCACAGGATACCGGCCAATCACCTGATCGGCCTCGGGATCAATCACCGCCAGGAGGTTGTCGTCCTGGAGGTTCACATAAACCTTGCGCGCAACCGGATCGTATTGTGGCATGCCCGTTTCGCTATCGAAGTGCAGGGTCTTAATGATTTGGTCGCTGGCCACATCGACGATGGCCTCGGCTTTTCCTCGTTCGTCGGATACATACAACTTGTGAAAAGGAGTTGCATAGGCGCTGCCGTCCGGCTTGCTTTCCGTTTTCAGCTTCTTGACAACCTTCATCTGCTTCATATCAACGACGCCGATCGTGTTGTCGCCGGCATTTGACGTATAAAACTTCTTCAGTTCCGGCACGTATTCGACGCCTTCCGCGCCGGGCGTGTCGGTGACCGTAGCCAAAACCTTGTCCGTGCCTAGATCAATTACATAAGTCTGGTTTGCCGCCAGGTGTGCTGAAATCAGGTAGCCGTCGTCCGTATCAATGGCGAGGTAGTCGAACCGCTTACCCGGAGGGCCGGGGAGATCATATTCCTTGATTTTCCTGAGAGTGTGTTCCTGCCCATGCGTAACGATGGCGCCGGCTAGCACCATTGTTCCGAGGACAAGCATCTGTCTGGTTCGCATGGAACCCTCCCGTGATTTCGTCCACTGCTAATTTTGACCCTTAAAGAGCAAGACTCCGACAACCCCCGAGGCCAGGATGAGAATCGGCTCCGGAATTTTCTTCAGTCCCAGCAGCGCTGCAAACGTAAGCACCGCAATCAGGACGGTGGGGACGTCCACAAGAGCGCGCCTGCCAAGAATCACCGCGGCACCCGCGATGGCGCCGACGGCCGCCGCCGTGACGCCCTGAACAAAAGCTTTCACCTGCGGATTTTGCGCGAAGCGGCGGTAGTACGGCGCGAGAAAAATCACCAGCAAGTAGGGAGGGAGAAAAACCGCGACAGCGGCCGCACCAGCGCCCAGCAAGCCGGCAACCAGGTAGCCGATAAAACCCGAAGTAATGACGATGGGACCCGGCGTAATCATAGCGACCGCTACGGCGTCCAGGAACTGGCGCTGCGTCAACCAATGAAACCTGCCGACCACACCTCCATAGAGGAACGGCACGATCGCCAGGCCGCTGCCGAAGACAAAGGCACCTGCCTTGAGAAAGAAAAAAAACACGGACGCGAGTGTTCCTGCCGAGGCGGCTCCGAGTAACCCGGTAACCAGCCATGGGGCGACCACCGGTGCGAGAGTGGGTTTACCCGCTAATTTCGGTGGGGCTTGCAGAAGGAGGGCTACAAATCCGGACAGCACAAACAGCCAAACGATTTCAGATTGTGTCCATACGGTGGTGAGGGCCAAGGCGCCGAACAGAACCCAGAGGACATAATCCCTGGCCAGGGTTTTCTGAATTAGCTTCCACGCGCTTCGCAGGATAATGGCGCTGACGGCCGCGCCGATTCCATAGAACATTCCCTGAATCCAAGCGAGCTGGCCAAAATGCACATAGAATGCTGCCAAGCCGAGAACCATCAAAAACGATGGAAGGATAAAGGCGGTACCTGTGAGCGTGGCCCCCACCGTGCCACCGTGCAGCCACCCGATGTAGGTGGCGAGTTGCGCCGCGAGAGGTCCGGGACAAAGCTGAGAAAAGGCAAGCCCCTCGAAGTAATCTTGCTTGGAGATCCACTTTCGCTCTTCGACAAGATCCTTTTGCATGTAGCCAACCAGGGCAATGGGTCCGCCGAATCCAAGCGTTCCGAGACGAAGGAAATAGAGGAGCAGCGCTCGCAGCGGTGGCTGCACGGCTGTGGTCTCCGCCAGGGTCAGGCTCGGGTTCCGCACGTGAGTGCAAAGCCCCTTTCTACGGCGTCATGCGATGGGCCGGCGTTGTGGGCTGGATTTCTTCCGGAGGCTGAACCGCTACAAAGGCCCGGTACAGCAGCAGGTCGTAAACGATCTTCAATCCTCCCGCCAAGAAAAAGGGGATATTGACCAGAGACGGGCGGGCAAACAGCATTCCGGCGAAGAGCGGGCTAATGGCGGCACCCGTGGTGCGAGCCACGCCCGTGATACCCGCCGCGGCAGATCGCTCTTCGGGGCTAACGACCGCCATCGTGTAGGACTGCCGTGTCGGCACGTCCATCTGGCTGATGCTGAATCGCACCAGAAGAACAAAGACCGCCAGCGGGAGAGTTGGCATCAGCGGAACCAGGATGAGCAGCACATTCGAGGGAAGATGTGTGACAACCATTGTCTTCACAAGCCCGATGCGCGACGCCAGCCGCGACGCCAGCAGCGCTGAGATCCCAGCGAACATATTGGCCCAAAAGAAAATCGCTCCCAAACCCGCCGGATGGACTCCGAAGCGAAGATAGAACCAATAGGCAGCGAAGCTCTGCACCACAAATCCGCCGGCAAATGAATCGAGCGCGAAGAGGCTGGATAGCTTCAGCACGACATGATGAGAGCGGCCCACCCCAAAGAAGGTCTTGAGATTTCGGACAGAGGTTGCTTGAGGCTCACGGACTTCCGTCTCGGGAGTTAGCCGGGCAAACAAAAAGGCCAGGATTGCGCCCAGCACGGCGTAGGCGATAACCACTACCCGATAACTGGTGACGGGCGGCATCGCAGCTCCTTGAAGAACGCCCGTAACGGCGCCCGCCGAGAGCGCCCCGAGCGCCGTCGCGAGGGAACCCGCGAGCGTGTACCAGGCGAACACTTCGGTGCGGGCTCCTGGAGATACCACGTGAGAGAGGGCCGCCTGCTCGATCGAGAGAAACGGTCCGACCTCGTTGCCGCTTGGACTGATCACGCCGATCGTTCCCGCTACGACCAGAAAAAGAAAGTTATGGGTACCGGCGAACGCCACGCCGGCGCCGGCCATCAACGCTGCTCCCACCAGCAGCATCCGCCGCCGGCCGATGCGATCCGCGCGGGTGGTCAGAAATAGCGAAATCAGTACATCGCCCGCGAGGGTCAGGCTCAGAAGAAGCCCGGTTTGGCTTTCACTGAGCCCGAGACTCACGAGGTAAAAGACCAGGATGACCGACAGCGACCCGTAGGCGAATAGACGGAGGAAACGGCTTGCAAACAAAAGCCATCCGTCCCGTGTAAGGCCTCGGAGTATGATCGGGATCGTCAAAGGCATCTCCACCCTGCGAAGGAACCGGACTATTTGACCGCGACGCGGCTCAAGGCCGCCTTGATTCCAGTGCCGACCGACTGCGGATCACCGACCGCCCAGAAATGCATGAAGAAGAGCCGCGGCTGCTCCGTGAGCATGTGGCTGTGCAGCGCCGTGACGGTGATGTGGTGCGCGCGCAATTCCGACAGTACCGGGTTAACTTCGGACGCGGTTAGCACGAAATCGCCCGTCGTTGCCACTTGACCGGAATCGCCGGCCTGGAAATTGATGGCCTCGGCCACGCCGGCGACTGGTGGAACAACCATGTTG
>Ga0126371_10001369_pt1 | contig 20563 bp, 22 predicted proteins | sample PanSoiMetaPlot_4_FD_110145 | JGI IMG/M metagenome (GOLD analysis project Ga0126371, IMG submission 110145) | Tropical forest soil microbial communities from Panama - MetaG Plot_4 | ecosystem: Environmental > Terrestrial > Soil > Tropical forest > Bulk soil | place: Panama | collected 2016-02-17 | reverse complement strand
ACGCTGATGGTCTTCTTCGTGTTGACCAACGCGCCGTTCGCGGCCTTTGGCAACTACTTCCTGCCCATCCAGATCGGCGCGGAAGACATGGCGTTCCCGCGCTTCAACATGATGTCGTTCTGGGCGACTTTCCTTGCCTTCTGCATCCTGGTTACGGCGTTCTTTGTTCCCGATGGCCCGCCGATCTCAGGTTGGACGGCCTACGCGACGCTCAGCGCCGTTGGTCCCGACTCCGGTCCCGGTGAAGGACTAGGCCAGACTCTTTGGGGACTTTCAATCTTCGTCTTCTGTATCGCGTCCTTACTCGGCTCGCTGAACTTCATCGCCACAACGCTCGATCTGCGAACGAAGGGAATGACCCTCGCACGCATGCCGATCTGCACATGGGCCTGGTTCATCACCTCGTGCATCGCGCTGCTCGCCTTCGCGGTCCTGATGCCGGCGTGCCTCTTGCTGATCCTCGATCGTGTCGCCGGCACGAGCTTCTTTATTCCAGCCGGCCTAGTAATCAGTGATCACCTGCAACCGCATTCCGGCGGATCACCGCTACTCTGGCAGCATCTATTCTGGTTCTTCGGGCACCCCGAGGTCTACATCGCCATCCTGCCAGCGATGGGAATCGTGTCCCACATTCTCATCAACAGCATGCGCCGTCCGTTGCTCAGCCACAAAGTCATCATCTATTGCATGATGGGCATCGGTTTCCTCAGCTACATGGTATGGGGACATCACATGTTCGTCAGCGGCATGAATCCGTTCTCATCGCTGGTGTTCTCGTTCCCGACATTGATGATCACCATCCCCGCCACGATCATGACGTTGATCTGGCTCGGTAGCCTCTACGGCGCGCGACTTAGAATCACCGCCGCATCGCTGTTTGCTCTGGGATTTCTCTCGATGTTCGTCAGCGGCGGCGTGAGCGGCTTCTTCCTTGCACAACCCTCGATCGATATCTACCTGCACGCGACCTACTTCGTCGTCGGTCACTTCCACATGGTGATGGGAGTTGCCGCCATCTTCGGCGTTTTCGCCGGCACCTACTTCTGGTTTCCGAAAATGACCGGACGCATGATGAGCGACTCTCTGGGCAAACTCCATTTCTGGCTCACGTTCATCGGTACCTACTGCATCTTCATGCCATTCCACTATCTCGGACTGGCAGGGAACGTTCGTCGCTACTCCGCCTTCGTCGACGACTTCCTTGTCCCGCTGATTCCGGTGCATCGCTTCATCACGTTTGCTGCTCTGTTCACCGGAGCCGCGCAACTCATTTTTCTCTACAACCTGATTCACAGCCGCTTGCGCGGCGCTCCCGCTCCTGCCAACCCGTGGGAATGCACGTCGCTCGAGTGGACGATGCCGTCGCCTCCTCCATTCGATAACTTTGGAGGCAAGCACCCGGTCGTCTATCACGACCCCTATCAGTACGGCGTAAAGAGTTCCACCGGCGATTACCTGATGCAAGATTCACCCGAACAAGCGCAAGCTTGAAGAACCGATAACAGGGAAGTCAAGGATTTGAAATGGCAACTGTAGTTCAACCGCCCGAGCTTATACATAAGGACGCGCCTCCGGAGAAACAAAACTCCGGCGGAGCGGGCTTCGGCAACATCGTTCCTGCAGGGGACGCGTTGAAGGCATTGCAAGACCCGTCGCAGGAAGCGACGCGCACCGGAATCTGGGTTGGTCTCGCGGCCATCACCATGTCCTTTGCCGCGTTCACCAGCGCGCTCCTCGTTCGGCAAACAACGGGGACGGACTGGCATCACCTGACAATCCCTCCGATTGTCTTCGCCAACACGATCGTCTTAATCGCGAGTAGCGTCACGCTGGAAATTGCTCGTCGTCGCGTTGCCGCCTACGCGCGCCATCAAAGTACAGACCGAACCGTCGCTCTGCGCTGGCTCATCACCACATTGGTTCTCGGTCTGCTTTTCGTGGCCGGCCAGTACGCGGCCTGGGCGAAGTTGCGAGCCGAAGGTCTCTACCTCGCCAGCAATCCGAACAGCTCTTTCTTCTACGTGCTGACTGCGGTGCATGCGCTGCACGTGCTTGGCGGCCTCGGTGGCTTGATGCGCGTTGTCGCGAAGGTACGAAATCCAGTTTTCAGTCTCCGAAAAAGCACCATGGATGCCACGTCGTACTACTGGCACTTCATGGGAGTGCTGTGGCTCTACATTTTGTTTGTGATGTGGATCAAACTTTAAATGCATTGCCGACTCCAGGAGGGTTTGTGAGCGACACCCACGCGACCATGGGACATGTAGGCGGAGTGCTCGAAGCATCTCCGTTTTCGATCCCGTCTAAAAAACTGGTGATGTGGCTGTTTATCATTTCCGACGCGGTAACGTTCGGAGCCATTCTTTTCGCGTACGGCTTTCTCAAGAATGCCAGCCCCGACTGGCCCGAGCCCTTCAAGTTCTCACCGAGCATTCTGAACGTCATGCTGATGACGTTCATCCTGGTCAGCAGCAGCCTCACCATGATCATTGCGGCCCGCGCTGCCAAGGGTGGCGACAAAGCCACCGCCATCCGCTGGACGTTCATTACCGTCGTCGGCGGCATCCTCTTCGCGCTTCTCCACATCCGCGAATGGTTTGGGCTGATCGGCGAAGGCGTGCGTCTCTTTCAGAATCCGTGGGGTTCGCCCATGTTCGGCGCCGCATTCTTCGCGATCACTGGCCTTCACCTGACGCATGTGATCGGCGGCGTGATCGCGCTCACCGTTGTCGCGCTCGGCTATAAGCGTGGCCGCTACAATGCCGACGACATCGAGATCTGGTCCTTGTACTGGCACTTCGTCGATCTCGTTTGGATGTTCGTGGTCCCGATGGTCTACCTGCTCAACGTTGCTCGTTAATCTAGGAGCGCACCAAAAGAAGCGCACAACGAAAAGGTGAATTGGAATGAACACGACAGAGAAAACGAGCGGCAGCCTCACCACCGATATCATCGTCTACATTTGCATTTTGGCCCTGTCGGGAGTGCAGGTAGTGCTCGCTTACCAGCACGCCGAAGGCACACAACTACTGGTCCGGATGCTCGCGGTCGCTGTCATTCAGGCGGCGCTGGGTGTCACTTACTTCATGCATCTTCGGGAAGAGCAAAGAAGTTTGCGCCTAGCGCTCATCCCGGCCACAATTTTTGTCTTGCTCATGATGAACATGTTCTGGTCTGATAGTTTCCGGCTGGAACACATGCGGCCGCTCATCAAGTAAGCTCTGGAGGACATTCGATGCGCGATCTTTTCTCGCGCGTGCTAAAGCGCTTGGGACTTCCGATCGCTCTCTTGCTTCTGAGCGGAGCCTGCTCCGGGCAAAGTTGTTCATTGTGTTACTCACAGGCAGCATCATCCGGCAAGCGCATGATTCAGGGCTTGAAGAGCGGCATCCTGGTACTGGTGGTTCCACCTATGTTCATGTCCGCCGGAATTACCGTCCTCGCATATCGGAAACGCAACCAGTCCGGGCAAAAACCCAGCTCCAAACTCTCCAATAATGGTTGGTAATCGCGCTTGTTAGGCCGTCCCGCTTGGGTTACGTCCGTCCACGTAATCGCACGGCAATTACTCATTTCACAAAATTCACACCCACGCGCCATCGCCTTCGCGCCTCAAACAGGCTAAAATGTCTGCCGCCGAGCGGGTCGACGAAGGAGAGTTTGCGATGCAATCAAGCCGTTGGACTTCGATTTCGCGAAAAATCGCCAAGGTTCTTTTTATCGGATGCTTGGTTTCCGCGTTGGGCGCGCAAGTCGGCCAGAAGCAAATTCTTTACGGTTCTCCCGACGACTGGACCCACCATCGCATAAGGTTCAACACCGCTGCCCTCCGCCAACATCCCGAGATCGCCGCCCGCGAGCCACGCGCCGCCCTGCAGTTGTATCGCGAGACCATGAGAGCCTTGCGGCCGAATGTGGCGCCAATACAAACTGCACCACTTGCTCCATCCACTCCCCATGCGGATTGGAGCGTAGCTTTTGGCGCCGGCGTGAAAGTCGCGCCCGACCTGTTCCCGGCAAAATGGAACTCCGATCCCCGGGTGGCTCCAGACTGCAATAAGGACTACGTAGTCTACGGCCTGAACGCCGCGGGCACGCCAAACACGGCGGGTGGGCAGGCCAATTTGGTTGCGTTCTACAACCTCTATAGCGGCTGCACGGCACTCCCCTCTGCGGCGGTCAGCAGCCGCTCATTCTTTTTGCGTATAACGTGAGAAATTGCTCGTTAGCACGGATTTTCGGTGTCTGTGTCCACGAAAGTCGGCACGTGCTAACGGGCCCAGTGAATAGTTTTGCCAGACTCCCTATATCCTCTCAAACTGCTTGACGCCCACCTCAACTTCCAGGCGCCGTTTTCTGAAGATCGCTGCAGCCACCGGCGCGCTTGCCATTGGCGCGGACGCATCTCTGCTCGAGCCCATTCATCCCGTCGCGACCCGCGTCGAGATCCCGCTGCTTCGCCTCCCGCGAGACTTTGACGGTTTCACAATTGTCCAGCTGAGCGATTTTCATTTCGATCCATACTTTTCGGCGATCCCCATTCGCAAAGCTGTACGCTTGGCCAAGGATCTGAACCCCGACTTGGTCGTTCTCACGGGAGACTTCGTCAGCGCACCTGTCGTCAGGGAACAAGCAAGCAACAACCGCGCCTCGATGCAGGCCTATCCATGCAGCGAAATTCTGAAAGACCTTACCGCACACCAGGGCATCTGGGCCGTGATGGGAAATCACGACGCAGCGACAAGCTCCACTCATGTCCAAACGGCACTGATGCAAGTCGGAATTCAGGTTCTTTCCAATCGCGCTGTTCTCATCGAACGCAGTGGACGGCGATTCTGGCTGGCAGGTATCGATGACGTCCTCGTGGGTTCTCCTAATCTCAAGATGGCTCTGCGCGATGTACCGCCTGCCGAACCTGTGGTTCTACTCGCCCACGAGCCCGACTTCGCGGACCGTTCCGCCAATCACTCCGTCGATCTGCAGTTGTCCGGGCACTCGCACGGCGGCCAGGTGCGTATTCCTTGGGTGGGTGCTATCTATCTTCCGCCGATGGGAAGAAAGTATCCGCGTGGGCTTAGGAAGATCAAAGATCTGATGCTCTACACAAACGTTGGGCTCGGCACTCTGTACGTTCCGGTGCGCTTTGCTTGCGCACCGGAACTGACCTTAATCACTCTACGATCACTCGCGCCCGCCTGACGCGCGCGTTGCCGAGCAACTACTCGGTTACGAGCTGCCAAGCGCCTTTGTCCGAGCGAGCAAAATTCACAACACCCTTCGTTGGTTCTGCGTGGTAGAACTTTGCGCCATATTTGTCGATCAGCGTTCCGCGGTCCCACGTGTTGAAACTCTTCACCAGGGATCCGGATGCATCGAACAGATCGCCAATCCTGTTCGGTTGCCACGCCCACATGAATTCGATGGTGCCGCGTCCCATGCCGCTCATCGTGACCTTTGGCGATCCAACCAACTTCCTCTGTGCGATCGGAACGATGTGCAGTTGGCTGTTCCCTTTGACGTCCTTCGTGTTTGTTACACCAGAGATCTCCGACAATAGCTTTTGACCCGCGGGCGTAAGCTGCACTGGCGTAAAGTGGCCATTGTCTTTGCCAAGTATCAGCAGTCCGGCCTTTTCCAGGAGTCTGTAGTTTGGGGCATTCGGCCTTTCCTGAACCGAGGCCACAACATTGCCGGTTTCGAAATGAATCGTCTGCGGGCCGTCCCCGTTCAGGGTTTGCTCAACCAGGTTGACCGCTTCCGACGCGGGCAGCACCTTCCCGTTCTGCACCACGTAGTACGCGGCCACGCCCACGATGGCTAGAATCATCGCTACGATCAGTAACAGCGGTACCACCGAGGACTGCTGTTGTTCCATTTCAATCTCTTGTTCGAACATGGGGGTCACCCCTCCCTCTTAAGAACTGGACGAATGACATCGTTCAAAATGGCTGTCCAAGCCGATTTTCGGCGACCTGCTCATAGAATGATGTGACTTGGCTCACTCGGCCCGGGGTCGCGGGTCACAGCAGAGAGTCGGGCGCACAAAAAAAAGAAAAGTCGCTTCGCAAAGCGACGTTGGAGAGTCTTTTGTCAGGAACGGGCCGCTCGATCAACCTTTACCAGCTACGGATTACCCGCTGCGCTTCCGTTTTCGCTGTGGTGTTTTGCGTGCCATATCGGCGAGCGAAGTTTTCTTCATCAGTTCATTGATCTGACTCCGTACTCCCGTCCAAGACGAGTGCAGCGGACACAGATTTTGGTCATCACACTGATCCAGTCCAAGCACACAAGTTTGCGTGTGCTTCGCATCTGGACTTGCCGCCAGAATTTCGCTCACCGTAATCTTCTCGGCGGCTCGTGCCAGTTCATATCCCCCCCGCACTCCCTTGAACGAACGCACCAGCCTCTTGCGGCTCAGGTTCCGAAGAATCTTCCAGAGAAACGGCATAGGGATCTGCAGGGCATCCGCAATTTCGCGCGCCCCGGTCAGCTTCCCCGACGGCTGTGCGGCCAGATAGGTCAAGGCCTGCACGGCATAACCCGCGGATCTGGAGAACATGGCAATCTTCCCCCACCGCCGAGTATTGGGGTCGCGTTTTTCCGCTCGCAAGGACACAGACAACGGAATTGTTAGGAGCCACTCCATTTCGGGAATGCCTGCCACCCGTTTTGATCGAAGCTGCAATCCTTTGCACTCCACCTCCTCAGGCCCAACTCAGGTCGCCGATAACCCCCTTGATTTCAGCTGGTTATAAGGCTATAGTGCGTGGCTGCTCAATTGCTTTTCTCAAATGTAGTTCTGGGATTGGAAACAGAACGATTGACTGGGTGGAATATGGCTCTGTGGAAACTCTGGCCGGTTTTCGTTTTAGCCACCATTCCCGCGTTCGCATCGATTCGGGACAGCCGTGGTCTGCGCGTGAAAGCGGTGAATGCCTCGGAACTGCGGGATGAACTTCTTCAAAAGGCGCCAATCCGCAGCGCTCAGTTTGCCGACGTTCCTCACACCAGCGCCCGCTCGCAATGCGAACAAACCCAACCGCCCGAAGCGCTGACTACGCCGAATCCGATCTTCGACAACACAGACCCGAGCCTGAAAATCAAAGTTAGCTTCATCGTCGGCACCGACGGCCGCGTCCACAGTCCGTTACTCCTCGAAAGCTCCGGAACCACTGACGATCACGTGATCTTGAACACCGTGCGCGCCTGGCGTTATCGTCCCGCGATGTGCAACGGCGTACCAACCGAAACCGAAGGGAAGGTCGAGTTTTCAAGCCGCTAAGCCTGACCTTTGATCTAAAATATCGGGATCAGCGTTAATGCCAGACTTTAAGAAAGATCCCGCGAAACCGCTCAGCGGTTCTCCGTCTGTTCCCGGCGATGAACTTGGACTCGATCCTGCGGCAGAAGAATTCTTCAAGCGATTTCAGTCCGACCTACAGCGCACCCAGCGTGACGACCCGCTCGCAGCGGCGGTCGAGGTCATGCAGAGACTGGCTGCTGAATCCGCTGGAGACGCCGTCCTCGACCGATTCGATGAAGTCCCGCCTCCGGTCATGAACCGCACCTGTTCTGCTTGCGGACATCAAAGCCGACCGGGTAGCCGGTTCTGCGGAATGTGCGGACTGCCTCTGGAAGTGAAGGTGACCGAGCAGGCGCCTGAGCCACAGTCAACCGCACCCTCACCTGAGACACCCGCAGGCCCGCATCACTACCACCACCACTATCATCACCACTATTTTTCATCGAGTCCGGACTTTCAACTGAATGCCGGACGCCCCGCTGAAAACCCGGTACGTGATGCTGGGCGCTTCCGCAGTCCTTCGGCTCCGCAGGTGATGAGCCGCGCCGAAACGGCGGTCCGCAAAGTCACGCAGGATTGGGTCGTTGCGTGCAACAGCAAGCAGCTCGACGACCTGGTGAGCATCTACGCCACTGACGCGATCGTCATGCGCTCGAACCATCCGCCAGTGCGCGGCACTCCTGCGATCCGCGAATTTTTCTTCTCTGCACTCGATTCGGGACTCGGCGAAGTAGAGTTGGATGTTCTTCGTGTCGATGTTGTTGGAGATATGGCCTACGAGGCAGGACGCTGCAAAATGCTGGTACCCACGGCGATGGGCAAACGGCGAGAGGAGCGCGGCAAATATCTCATGATCCTTGCCAAGCAATCGAACGCGGAGTGGCGAGTCGTCGCCGACTGCTGGTCCAGCGATTTGACTCTGCCGATCGGAGAATCCGAGGTACCGAAGCCCAGCGCGCCTCCTCCACCAAAGCCACCAATTCCGCGGAAAACAACCTAGGAAGCGAAAAGAGAGCTAGCTCGAAACGCCCAGCTTGCCCAGGTCCGTCTTGAGTTGCTGTAAATCGTCCATCTCAATGACGTTCATGCCGAACCGTTTCGCGACTTCCAGGTTCAGCGCGCGGTCGTCGATGAAACAGCATTGCTCTGGAACCTGCTGCGTGATCTCTAGCACCACCTTGTAGATGTCTGGTTCCGGCTTGCGCAGCCCCACGAAACACGAACTCACAAACAATTTAAAGATGCGGCGCAATCCAAACTTTTCTATCCGGTATTGATTTAGATCCAGCGATTCGTTGTTGATCGTCCCCATCAGGTACTTCTCGGAATCCGTCAAGGATTGCGCAAAATCGAGCACCGATTGATCCGGCCGTGACAACGCGAAGATGTACTGGCGGAATTCGTCTGGCGTGAACGGTCGAGGCCGGTAAAAGACCGTCCGCGTCAGGTATTCGTTCAAATCAATTTTTCCGCGTTCAAACGACGACACGACCAGTTCGTGCCGGTCGGCAAATTCTGCTTCGTCCAGCTTGAAATGCTCGAGCGTCTGTTCTCTCTGCTTGCGGTCCCATGCGTTGGTCAGCAGTACGCCGCCTACGTCCCAAAAGAGCGCTGTGATCGTCGGCAACGGATCCTCCTTCAGCGGCGGTAGATCAACGTATCCGGATGGTAGTTTCGCCAGTCAAACCAATAGTCTTTGATCGCGGGTAATGCAGTCAGGCACTTTCCTATAGACGGTCCGCTGACTGCGCATCCTTTGAAGTTCCACTCACTGCCATTAATCGCATCTACCAGCAGAAAGTCCGTCGTGCCGCTCTTACGGAAGAACTCGACTTCCTCGCCATCCAGTCGGCTGACGAACGCTCTCACCGACTTCCCGTCCGGTCCACCAAGAACCAGTATCGGATTCCCGCCCAAACGGTCCTGAATCGGACTCTGCTTGAAGATGGTGTCCACCGGGTACGCCTTGCTTTCGCTAGAAAGCTCCAGTCCCACGACCACGTCGCGTGATTTCAACTCGGTTCCGGGAAAGCTGATGACAACCGGAAGCTTCTCGACTTCCGCCTCCCACTTGCTGTCGTACTCTTTCTTGTACTTTGCGACTGGAGCAAGAACCTGTCCGCCCGGCGACTCCGACTTCCACAGACCGAAACTCAATTCATCGTTTGGCACAAGTTCCAATACGGTGCCCTGCAATGGTCCGAAGATCGCCTTTCCGGTGATCTGCTGCCACCACGTCCCAGTCTCCTTGTCGCGCATCAGGAAATTCTGATTGTTGATGCCCGCGAGATAAAAATTCAGGACCCTGCCTGCCGCCGTTCTCTTCCACACCAGACCGGTGTGACAGAGCGTTCAATATGTGACTGCTACCGGCACGCCGCCGACAAAATCGTTCACGATGTGGTGATACGCCATCTGGCTGACGGGATACGCCCGCGCATCGTTGTTGAAATTCAGCGCAAGAACCATCTCCCCAGCGTTGAGCTTTGCGCTCTCCGCGGATATAAAGCCAGGTTGTGGCACAGGATGAAACATCCACTCGAAGTAGTTCAGATGCGACATCGTCGCGCACGCCACTACCAGGATCATCACAACGCCGAGGCCCGCGCGCCCCCATTTACCCACTCTCGGCCACAGCGCCAAAGCGAGAAGGGCAGATATCGCTGCTCCAACCAGAGTGCCCAGATATGCCCATCCTTTGACGATTACAGCGATCGAGAGTGCTCGTGGAGACTGATAGTGAAATGGACGAATCACGTACGCCGGAATCAGGAAAAGTGCCATCGTAGCCAGAGCAAATATGGCAAACGGCATCCCCAGCCAGACTGATCTGCGCTCAATCAATTTCGCTTCCATAGAAACGTGTTTGGATCTTCGACTCGAAGTTGTTATGCGATTTTATCGAATTATTGCGAACCACGCCGTTCGCACCGAGTTCGATTCAAAATACTACGCCCCGATCCAGACTGAATCGGGGCGCGATGGGTTGAGTGGTAAGTGTCTATTGTGGTGTGAAGTTCTGGTGATAGCTCAAGCTGACCACGTCCTGGAACATTGGTGTTCCTGGAGGCAGATTGGCTGGGTTCAGGAATTGCGTATCGAAGAAATAGTTTCGTTGGGGTGCGCCGTATACGGCGTTGCAGCACTTGAACACGCCCGTGTTGTATTGCGAGTAATACATGCTGATCAGCGAGCCGGCGTAGTTCACGCTTGCGCCATTCGCCCCACGGTTCTCGAGATATCGGAGGAAGTTGTGCATTCCTCCGTCGGTGCCGAAGTCCTTCAGCCCGGCAGCTGTAGCCCAACCCGGTTCGGGGAACGGCACGCTTTTTCCGGCCGCAACCGCCATGCGGTAGTAACTGGTGTTGCCCGGGCGGCTGTTTGCAGCTCCCGGATACTGGAAGCTCTCCCGATCGGTCCAACCGGTCTTCACCGTCGGAGCGTTGATGGTGGTCGGCGGATTAGAAAGCAGCGTCACCGAATCAGCAATAATTGCAGATGCCGAATGCGGAGTCTTGGGATTGCCGCCGCTAGGCCAGAACGGGTCAGACGATCCGCTGTTATAGTCGCCGAATACGTAGACGGGTTCTTCCGAAACCACGGTAAAGCCATTGCCCGTTGTCTGTGGCGCAATCGGATGTGGCAAGTAGCTGGTTCCGGTTCCATCCATGCCACCATCCACCAGTCGCAGCGAATGGCGTGGACCCGTGACCATGTTCCACTCTGCGGTGGGCGTGCCGGTCGCAGTCGCGTAACAGGCTACCTGATTTGTCGTGTTGGTTCCCCAGATGTAGTAGGGTTCGGCCATGTGTCCGGACGCAATCCCGAAGCCTGCGCCCAGATACTTCTCGCCCCAGTTATCCAGTGCGCCGGTTGCCTTTCCAGCGACATCTTCCGGCGAATAGGCGTAGTAGCTGGTTGGGTCAAGCTTCGTGTCGGGCAGGCCAACCGAAGAGGCACTGTTGATGCTATCGTTCAAGCCGGACATGCCTGAAAAGTTGTTATAAAAAGCGCCGAGAGGATTTGCGTCTGCAACCATTCCCCGATGATCTGAGAAATACACGATGTAGCCGTTCTGTGCAGTTGAATCAACACTCTTTCCACTGCCGGCGGTGTACGGGGCTTTTCCTTGTAGCCATAACCACAAATTGCCGGCGTCGAGCTCCACAGAGTTCATAATCCCGTTGGGGCTGCACGATGCACCAGGATCACCGAGTGGACGGCTATCTCTCGGTTCTCCTTCACGTGCATCGTAGAAGTTAATAGGAAGCCAATTGGTCGCAGTACCGGCGCCTACCGCCTGAGCCGTTGTCTTGCCGTTCTGTAACTGCTGCAGGATCAGAATCGCCGGGCTGATTGGGTTAGAGCACTGTCCCGCTGGATATTGCGGATACAACCCCACCGGACAAGCACCCGTTCCGCCACCGTTTGGTGCGGTCGGCGGCATATCGAACGGACGACCAAATCCGTATCCCAGCCACTGATTCGTGACTCCGTGCCACGCGCCTCCCGAGTCCACATACTCGACGCGTAACCACACGCTTTGGCAGATGGTCGCTGCATTCGTAACCTGTCCATGCAGGGGCCATGAAGCCGGCGTGCCGCACCCGGTCGGTGCTGTCACCCAGTTGTTCGTTGATGTCCCCGTCAGTGCGGTCGCGAAATACATGTTTCCAGCTGTTGTCGCGATGAAACCAGCAGAAGGTGTGCCAAGCTGCACATCATCCGCATCAAGCGCACCTGCGCCGCGCTCCGGGTGCAGGGCGGCCAGAGTATCCGCAAGCAAGATGCGAATTTGTGCTTTGTTATACAGTCGCGAGTTGCTCAAAAGAGTCGTATCGCCAGGCGTTGGACGGCGAACGATATCGATTGCGCCCACTTTCGATGACTGCACGAAAGGCAACTGCAGCTTCGTCGCGCCAGTGAGGCCATTGACGATAAAGCTGTGGAACGTTATCGTCGAAATTCCCTTCCAGCCATTGTTCGCACTGCCAGTTTGCGGAAATCCGCCCGTCCAGCTTCCCGCCGGAAGGGCTGCGCAGTTCGCGGCCGGTCCGGCACCAGGAGCTGGCGGACAAGCGGCGGCGGCGCTGGGTATGTATACGCTCCCTGTATACCCGTTGCTTGTGGGCCACCCGTTTTCCAGTTGGTCTGCAACCACTTGACCGACGGCGGCGATCTTGTCGGTAAAGGTTAACGTCGAACCGGACGCCAGGAAGAGGTTACCGTTCGTGTGGACACGGCCTCCGAAATTGAACGCGGGACCAGCGAAATAGTCGCAGTCCCCGTCGCAAAAAATGCCAAACTCGAACGCCGGGAGCATCGCAACTTCGACCGTGCGCGTAAGATTCACCGATGCGCCGGTGGGTGTGATCATTGCGTTGTTTGTGGACTCTCCAGCCGTTCCATTGCGGGTCGCAACCACTTGCAGGTTGAACGGAATGAGCGACGCCACCATTCCCTGGTTCGGTCCCGAACCCACGATGTCCCATGCGCCTGTGGGATTCCCGGCTCCGTCAGACGACGGCCAAGTGATCGACTCGACATAATTCATGTTCTTGATGTTCGAGCCGCTTACGGTGGTGGGATAGTTGGCTGGTCCCGTGAGCGCCGTAATAGCTGCCGCATTCGGCGTTTGCGAAGTCTGGTACAGCTGGGACAGCTGCGCAGTCAAGTTCTCGATTCCAGCTTCTGCGCCATAAAAAGCAATATTGCTTTCGAGGTCATTGCTTCCCATATGCTGTTCATTGTTGACCATGTACAGAAGCCCCACTGCTACCGCTGACAACAAAAGCATCAGCAATAGAGCGGCGATCAACGTGAAGCCCCGTGAGTCTCGTCTAGCCTTTCCCATGTCTCTCCCCCAACTTCCAGGCCACAACTTGGCCAAGCCAAATCATTGGCAAACAGTGGTGTTGCTACTGTAAGAATTGCAGAAGCTCATATTGCGTGCGCTTACCGAACTCGCCAAATACATGCTCTGGGCGTTTCTAGCGCCGTTTAGCACGCTCTGTCCCATTACCCACATGTTGACCTTCTGAATCAGCGCCGGGGAAAGTCCATTTCCCACCGGATCCTGCTGATTCGCACTGATGGTGCCTGCAACTGAATTGACCACGTCGAAGGTGAACTGCAGGTTGATAATGTTGTCCGCCACCGGAACCGCATTGAGTCCGTTTACCTGTCGCATCAGACGCGGGGTTTGAACCGTGCCGCCCGCGGCTGGGACCTGCAGGAAATAGGTGACCGCATTCAGCCGGCACACGCTCATCGTCGTTCCGGCCACAAATGCGCCTGCAACCGCGGCAATACTGTTAGGACCCGTCTGGTTGAAATTGAGAGCATCGCCACCCGCGAACAGGATCGTGGTGTTGTTAGGAATGCCTGTGATCTCACCCACGGCGGCGGCGGTTTGTATCAGACTCGTGCCCTGGTTGCCCGTGCCATTTCCCGGTGTGCTCACAATAAACAGCAACAGATCGCCCACATTGAGACCACCCGGCGACAGAATATTGTTGGGCAGCACTCCGCCGTTCACAATCGCCACGTTCGCCTGCGTTGTGCTCGGGAACGTAAATGTGAAGTTCGTCAGCGGAAAGTTGTAGTCGCAATAAATCGAAGTGATACTGTCGTTTACCACGCCCGGAGCGCTCGGAATGGCCACTCCATTCTGCACTCCGTTGCTAAAACCCGGCAAAATCCCATACATGTAATTGATGGTTCCGGTTCCGCTCTTGGGATATGTTGCGCCAGGGACGTAGCATGTCCCGGCTTGATTGCAACCAACATTGATCGCCCCACCATTGGTTGCCAACTGCAAACCGCCCGAAGGAAGTCCAGCACCCGCCATGCTGAGGTCGTTCGTCATCATCTCAATTGCGGCGCGTAAGTTTTGCTGAGTCTCGGCGCGCTGCGTGATCGTGGTCGTGGCTGTGACGCCCATCTTGAACAAGCTCATCAGGATCAGGATGATCATCAGACCCAAAGCTGTAGAGATCGTCAGTTCCAGAAGACTGAAGCCGCGTTGTGATTTTGCACTGCGCATTTTCATATGGATCAGTGATAACTCGAGATCAAGCTGTTTACGGTGTATGTCGTTGGGGGCCAACCCGGCTTCGTATAGGTCACCGCGATCGTGACCGCGATCAGGTTCGAGTTCACCTGCCCACTGGGCAAAAGTACTGCGTTGAAAGTAATCGTGCGTGTGAAGTTCGATAGGCTCTGCGTGGTATCGTCCGCCGTACCCAGTACACCGTCAGGGCCGGGTAATACGAGACATTCCACTCCACCAGGACAAGCGGCACCCGTATTCGGATTGGTGCAAGCCACATCATCCCCAGTCCCCACGAGCCCATCGGGACCCGCACAAAGAAGCGGTTGGGGACCACTCTGGAAAATTCCGCCATTGGCTGTGTTATCGATCGACGCAAAAGGAAGTTGTTGGCTGTTGCGCGCCGTATAGATACTTTCCAGCGCATCGAGTGCTTTGTGTCGAGCGATCAGATCTTCTTGTGCCGACGACGTCGCTTTGATGGCGGTCGCGAAAGATGCCATCAATGCGAGCAGGCCGACCGTCATGATCGCAATCGCGATCATCACTTCGATCAAACTGAACCCACGCTGATTGGATTGCTTCTTGTCCAAATCGGAGTCCCTCATTGCTGCACCCACGTGTTCACGCCCGCTACCGCCTGCGACTTCCAGCCGCGGATTCGCCCCGTTGCTCCCCAAACCGAGATCGCCCGAGCGTTATAGAAATTGGCGTCAGCCGGAGTCAGATAGACAACGCCACTGTTGTAGTTACCCAGGTTGTCCCGGGAACTGCCATCCGGCATGAAAACCACGTACTTCAGTGGCGCCCCTGCGAGGTTCTGACCGAAATCAATTGCATTCGCGCCGCTGCCAAAACTATCTGGAGCGCTGGTCGGCAGGTTCGCGATTACGGCGAAATTTACATCCGAAGGCAGACTGTACGTGGTCACCTGTTGCAGAGGCGGTGCCGCACCGCCTCCTACCGCGGGAGGCTGATACTGAATCTGCATCGTCCCAGCCGGGAAGCCACCAGGATTAAAGTTGACGTAGTACTCATGACTCTGCGTAATGGCCATGTTGCGCGTGTTTCGCAGGACCATTAGCGTTGTGTCGTACCCGGAATCCACATGGCTGCGCTTTAGCACCGGTTGCAACGCAATGAACCCGATGGCAGTGAGAATCATGACGATGCAAATCACCACCATGAGTTCAAGCAGCGAAAAGCCTCTTTGTTTGTTCGGTGCCATAAATTCCTTAGCGTTCCCCGAAAGCCCGAAGTTCACGAAAAAAGATGCTCGTCCGCGTAGCAGGAATATCCCCTGTGCCAAACGCGGAATCGCACTTATGATCCTAGGAACGTGTCTCTATTGCGTCAAAACACCGCCGTACCGGGCCGGTCTAGGTCCTTAAGTAACGTAATTTTAGGGAGATCACTATGGTGATTTCTGCGGGAAGAAGAAACGTCGCGTTTGTGCGATAACTTCCTCATCGAAACGCCCACAAGTCGCGCTGGCAAAGCAGGTTGACGATTCACCACTCGAATGACGTCAATCGGCCTTCACGTGACCTCGGTGACTCGCGCTATGTAAAGTCCCGCAGACAACCAATTCACGCCGTTACCCGGGTAACTTGTGAGTGCGCCAGCGTAACTTTAGGATGCGAATCATATGGCGCTAGCGAGCCTCGTAGTGTGTGCGCACGAGCCTACGACCAGGGTCCTGCGTCGCGTATTGGAAGCCCTTGGATTAGTGGTCGAGCACCGTGCCTCCAGCGCGGCCGCCGAAGAATGCCTTTCGCACGTCCGCTTCGATATCGTCGTCGTCGATTGTGAAGACGAACAAAGCGCGATCAGCGTCCTCCAGAAAAGCCGATCCACCGGCCCCGCGCCCGTCACCGCAGCCATTGTTGCCAGCGAAAACGACGTACGGAAACTTTTCGCCGAAGGCGTGAACTTCGTCCTCTACAAGCCGGTTTCTGAAGAGCGAGCGATCAGTAGTTTTCGCGCGGCCCGATCCATGATGAAGAAGGAGAGGCGTCGCAATCGCCGTGTCGATGTCCAGGCAAAAGCGACCCTCGATTACGCCAACGTGGAGAATGTTCCAGCGACCCTCATCGATCTCAGCGACGAGGGCACGGCGGTCCAAAGCGATCGCAACGTCCCGCCGGATTGCCGGGTCTATTTCCAGTTTGCCTTGCCGGGACACACGTCGCTGATCCGCCTTTCCGGCGAGGTCGTATGGCGCGATAGAAACGGTCGCGTCGGCATGCGTTTTGTGAATGTGCCGACCTCTTCTCGTCGCGTTCTTGGTAACTGGCTCAAGAGCAACAGCCCTGAACCAAGCACGGGTCCTCAGGTTCCGCGCACGAATGCGCCTATTCCGAAGACGAACTCTGCTACGCCAAAAGTTTCGAAAGACACTCCAGAGAGTGGAATTGCGCGTCTTCGATCGACCCCCGGCAATCGCCGCGGACAGTCCCGCCACGCCTGCCGCCTGAGCGCCGACGTCTATCGCCAGGGCTCGGGCGTCCCGAATCGCGCCAGCTTGACTGACATCAGCGCCGGTGGCTGCTACGTCGAAATGCCAACGCCCTTTCCCTCGGGAACTCAGGTGGAAATCGTGGTGCGCACGCAAGAAATGAAGCTGAAGACGCACGGCGTCGTGCAATCCACGCATCCGGGCTTTGGCATGGGCGTGCAACTCACGCTGCAAAGTGAAGACGACCGTGATCAGGTTCAGTTGCTGATCCGGCTTTTGTCGGACTCAGCCGATACTTCCGACGTGGGGCCCGTTGCAGACCCCTGGACCCGCTAGTCTTCCCGCCTACTCCACGATTCAGGCTCGCGCGGAACTTCCGCAGCTACCGCCGTCTTGAAGTAGTCCAGCGACATCCGCAGGCCGGTTTCCAGATCAATTTGCGGTTCCCATCCCAGCAGCCGCTGCGCTTTGCTGATGTCGGGGCGCCGTTGCTTAGGATCATCGACCGGCAACTCCTCATATCGAATCCGGCTCTTCGATTGCGTGACGCCCAACACGCGCTGTGCGCATTCCAGAATCGTGAACTCCGTCGGATTTCCGATGTTCACTGGATCATGCTCATGCGATCGCGAGAGCCGAACAATACCTTCAATCTCATCGCTCACGTAGCAGAAGCTGCGCGTCTGGCCACCATCCCCGTACACGGTGAGGTCCTCGCCCCGCAGAGCCTGTTTCATGAAATTCGGTACGACGCGGCCGTCGTTGATCTGCATGCGCGGTCCGTACGTGTTGAAGATTCGTACAATGTGTGTGTCGACGTTGTGATAGCGGCGATACGCCACAGTCGCAGCTTCCGCGAACCGCTTCGATTCGTCGTATACCGATCGCGGGCCGATCGGATTCACATGTCCCCAGTAGGTCTCTTTCTGCGGATGCTCGAGTGGGTCGCCGTAACACTCTGATGTCGATGCGATCAAGTACTTGGCGCCGTACTTCTTCGCCACATCAAGCGCATGAAACGTCCCCAGCGAACCCACCTTCAGCGTTGCGATTCCATGCTCGTGGTAATCCACCGGGCTTGCGGGACTCGCAAAGTGAAAAACATAGTCGACCCGCCCGCAATCAAACGGCTCGTTCACATCAAGTTTTCGGAATTCGAAACGCGAATCCTTCTTCAGAAGATGGTCAACATTCGCCATTCGGCCGGTCAGCAGATTATCGACGGCAATGACCGAGTAACCATCCGAGAGCAGGGCATCGCACAGGTGCGAGCCCAGGAAGCCCGCTCCGCCGGTTACCAGCGCGCGCTTCGTCGTCATAGCTCCTGAGATTTCCTGTTGCGTCCGTTGCCTTGAGCGGGCAGCGCTTCCGGAAGCGCAGGCGCGCGCCCGACGCTGTAGTAGGTGAATCCGTTGGCGAGCATCACTTGCGGATCGTAGAGATTTCTTCCGTCGATCACGATCGGATAACGCAAGCGCGCGTTCAACTCGCGCAGGTCCAGGCTCGCAAATTCTTCCCACTCCGTGAGGATCAGAAGTGCGTCCGCGCCATTGGCCGCATCGTAGGAGTTGGTCACGAAATCAACATTCGCCTGCAGCACATCGCGCGCGCGATCCATTGCCGCAGGATCGTATGCCGTGACCTTACATCCTTCCAGCACCAGTGACTGGATCAACAGGATCGCCGGAGATTCGCGAATGTCGTCGGTTCCTCCCTTGAATGCCAGCCCGAGCACGCCGAGCCGTTTGCCGCGGAGCGTCCACAACGCGTTGCGCACTTTGCGCAAGAAACGCTGGCGCTGATCTTCATTGATGCGAATCACTTCATCGAGCAGCCGGAATTCATATCCGCACTCCCGCGCCACCGACCGAAACGCCATCAAATCTTTCGGGAAGCACGAGCCGCCATATCCGATTCCCGGATTCAGGAACCGCGGTCCAATACGCGAATCCGTGCCCAGGCCCTCCCGCACCTGTTGCACGTTCGCGCCAACCGATTCGCAAATCGAAGCGACTGCGTTGATGAATGAAATCTTCATCGCCAGAAACGCATTCGACGCATGCTTGATCAGTTCCGCGCTCTTGGCGCTGGTCACGATCAATGGCGGCGGAATCTGTGCTCGATCAGGCTGAGGGATCGTATCCGGCTGCTTGTAGTACGAACCGTCCGAAAGGGGCGCATAAATCTCGCGCAAGACTTTGGCGCACCGCTCCGAATCAGCTCCAACCACGATCCGGTCCGGAAAAAGAAAGTCAGTCACCGCCGTCCCTTCGCGCAGGAACTCCGGATTGGACGCCACGTCGAACAACTCCGGATCCGCGCCGTTCCGCTGGATGATCTTGCGCACCCATTCGCTGGTGTACACGGGCACGGTGCTTTTTTCTACGACGATTGTGTAGTCATTGATCGCTCCAGAGATCTCCCTCGCCACCGACTCGACGTACGAAAGGTCGGCGTCGCCGCTATCCGTTGGCGGAGTGCCTACCGCGACAAATACCGCCGCACTGGCACGAACTGCCGCCTGCAAATCGTCGGAGAAGGTCAGCCGCTGCCCATGATGGCGCGACAGCAACTCAGGCAGGAACTTCTCATGAATGGGCACATGCCCCGCCTTCAACGCCGCAAGCTTTTCGTGGTCGTTATCGACTACGACGACGTCATGACCAAGATCCGCAAAACAGGCCCCCGCGACCAGCCCGACATATCCAGAACCCACAACCGCAATGCGCATGAAACTTCCCCCGCACCAGTAGTCGATTTTAATACTGAAATCGCGCTCGGAAGGAAATCGGCGGCATCCGCCCGTCACTGAACCTACTGTAGCAGCCTCGCGCCGCAAGGAATCAGGGACGGCCAGGGGTTGGGCTCAACCTAACAAACATCCGCAGATTTGCCATGCCCAACCATCACGAAATGTCGTGACGGCAGTCACCGAGCCGGCGGCATCTCCGCCTCACAATCAACTCAGGAGGCATGCATTATGCCCATCCTGATAATGGCGCTCATAGCGCTGGCGGTGTTCGGTGTTATCGGCGGCTTGCTGACTGCCGCGGTGATCCTCGAGACCAAGCGAGCCAACGCGACCGACGAAACCGCTAAGACGGGGAAGACCGCAGCCTAAGCTGCATCAAATTGGTTGATCAGGGATTTGTCCTCTCATTCAGAGGGTTGACGTAAGCGATTACACCAGCTTGTGAAGCCGGAGGATCTGCATGAGGCGCTTGGCCCACTTTTAAATTGGCATTAGCCCCGACCGGCGTAGTAACTGCACGACACCCCCTTGCCCTCTATCACCTTCCTCTCTCTAACCACCGCGATGCAAGCGCGAAGACCCCAGAGAACTACCCGACCGCAATGTGCGGCCCGTGTGTGGTTACTTTTAGTCTCGCGCCTTTGGAACATGTAGTCTCTGCAAGCCTAAACCTATAATGCGAACAGGCCGATCCATGGCCCTCTGAAATCGCTTCGAAGCCATGTCTAAGTCAAGTCAACTGAGCGTGAAAGCGCCCACTGGCGCTTTGTGGATCTACAACCCGTGGCTGGACCTAATGGTGGGCTGCGGCGCGTGGTCCGCACCGCTTCTACTGCTGACGTATGTCTCGCTGAGTTCGAATGCCTTATTGTGGTCCGTCGCCTTCTACGTGATGGCGCTAGTCTTCAACTATCCGCACTACATGGCGACCATTTATCGCGTGTATCACCGCGAAGCCGATTTTAATCGTTACCGAATTTTTACGGTGCATATTACGTT
>Ga0126371_10001367_pt1 | contig 20587 bp, 15 predicted proteins | sample PanSoiMetaPlot_4_FD_110145 | JGI IMG/M metagenome (GOLD analysis project Ga0126371, IMG submission 110145) | Tropical forest soil microbial communities from Panama - MetaG Plot_4 | ecosystem: Environmental > Terrestrial > Soil > Tropical forest > Bulk soil | place: Panama | collected 2016-02-17 | reverse complement strand
CAACGCTCTCATGGCCGGCGATGCTCCGCTGCCTCCGGCACCAGCGTTACGTCATCCACCCAGGCGTCGCCCGAGATATGAATGTCGGCGTTTGTGCTCGGCTCCCGGCTCACGCACACCTCGATGCGATGTACACCCGGCGCAGCCGCCCACTGTGCATCCAGCAAGGTCCAGGCGGTGGTTCCGCGCACGTCCTTGGTGGAATGGACCGGCACGTTGATGTTCCCCACAGCGCGCAGGTGAAATCGAACGCCTTCATCACCGGTAACCTCGCGGGTTTTCACCCAACCCGAAAACAGATACTTGGTCCCCGGCGTCACCACTCCCAACGCGCAAGCCACTTCCGTGCTCGGGTTGTGCTTTCCGTCAAAGGTCAGGCGCAGCGACTGTTTTCCCGAGAGTTTTTCCTGCGTGTCGTACTCGGTGTGCACGCCTTCCTCGAGCGGTTTGATGTTCCACGCGAACGGTTCATCGCTGATCCCCGATTCAAAGCTGGGGTCCCACAATACCGACCCTTGCGGCTGGATGAGCGTCGGTAGGCTCATCGTCCCCGTGCCCTCGTCCCACACCCGGCGAGCGGCTGCGTAATCGCCGTTATTCAAAAGCGCGGAAACGAGTTTCGTGAAATCCAAAAGTTCCAGTTTTGGTTTGAGGGTTAACAATCGCATCCACATGGTCTCGGCAACCGCTAGTTGATGCGAGTCGACGGCCTCTGCGATGGCACTGATGTAAGCTTCAGGAACCGAAGGCAGCAGATCGTTCAGGATACCGTTGATATTCGGGTCGGCACGGTAGACGCGCGAAAACACCGCACCAGCCCGACGTGGATCGGACTTCAGCGTCAGCTTCAATTCGGCAAACGCCCCCTCGAGATCGCCTTGCCGCAGCAGAAAATTTCCGTAACGCCAGGCCACGTCGGCAGAAGCAGGATAGGTCTTTTTCGCGTGTTCAAACGCATTGCGTGCGCCGGCAACGTCGCCGTCGAGCTCGTAGGCAGTACCCAGGTCCAGCCACGCTTCGGTATAGCCGGGATTGAGCCCGACCGCTTTTTGCAGGGACCTGATCGAAGCCTGAAGATCCGGTTCGTCCAGATTGAATTGCTGGTAATGCCCGAGCCTGTACCAATACTCCGGATTCCGCGATTCCAGCCTGACGGCCCACCCGAGCTGCTTTCCGTCGTCGCCTTCGGCCTCGCGGCCTGCAATTCCTGAACGCACTCCGAAAAAACACACCCACACCGCAACCAAAACGGCGCCCAGGACGACGACACCTCGCGAGAGGGAATCAGAGAGGCGAAGAATCATCGCAACCAACTGTGCCTAGAGCGAACAGGAGAAGCAAGAATAAATTTGAAACGGGAAGGAAGGAAATTCGTTCCACAGTGGAACGCTCTACTTGCCCTGCCAAGCCACCTGCGTCTCTTCGGCACGTCCACGGCGACGCACGTCAATTCCCAGCCGCTTGATCTTCTGATTTAACGTGGAAAGCGGAATCAGGAAACGTTCCGCCGCTTCGGTCTGGTTCCAGCCCGTGCGTTCGAGCATATCCACGATGATCCGGCGCTCCACTTCGTCAATGATCTGGAAAAGCGAGGGGTTTGGATTGTCGGCAGCGGTCCGCGCTCCGGGTTCGCCCGGCAGCGGCGGCAGAAATTCGGAGAGCTGCAAACGGACGCCCCGTACAATTTCCTTGCTACGCAGTGCTTCGGGCAGCAGGTCCACGTCCACGCGTTCCTGCGTGGAAAGCACCACGGCGCGTTCGACCACATTTTCCAGTTCGCGAACGTTGCCCGGCCAGTCGTAGTCCATTAGCAGTTTCATCGCCGACGGAGTGAACTGCCGCAGCGGTTTGCTGTTTTCCTGGCAAAAACGCTCGAGGAAATGCGCCAGCAGCAGCGCAATATCTTCACGGCGTTCGCGAAGCGCCGGGAGGTGGAGATGGATCACGTTCAGGCGATGGTACAAGTCTTCACGGAAGCGGCCTTCTTTAACCAGCGACAAGAGGTCGATGTTCGAGGCGGCCACGATGCGCACATCTACTTTGATCTGCTCGGTGCCGCCCAGGCGCATGAACTCGCGTTCTTGAATCACGCGCAGCAGCTTGGCCTGTGTCTCCGGGCTGACCGTGGCAATTTCATCGAAGAAAATCGTGCCCTGATCGGCCACTTCGAAAAGGCCTTTTTTCGAGGCCACGGCGCTGGTGAACGCGCCTTTTACGTGCCCGAAAAGTTGCGATTCCAGCAGGTCCACGGGAATAGAGCCCGTATTTACCGGAACAAACGCACGATCGGCACGCGGCGAAGCCGAATGAATCGCCTTGGCGATCAACTCCTTGCCCGTGCCGCTCTCTCCGCTGATCAACACGGTCGATCGCGAAGGCCCGACCTGGGAGATCAAATCGAACAGCGCCAGCATCTTGTCGCTCTTGCCGACGATGTTTGGAAAATTGAAACGTTGCTTCAGCGCCCGCTTGAGCTGCAGGTTTTCCTCGCGCAAGCGATGCGCTTCGACCGCCTGGGCCACCTGCGCCAGCAATTCGTCGTTGGACCACGGCTTGGTGATGTAGTCCATGGCGCCGCTCTTGAACGCAGCGCGCGCCATTTCAATCGAACCATAGGCAGTAATCAGCAGGATCGGAAGGTGCGAATCTTGGCGGCGAATGTCCTTCAGTAAATCAATGCCGTTGCGATCCGGCAAACTCACGTCGAGGAGCAACAGATCAAAGGGTTGCTCACCGAGGCGGGAAAGCCCGGATTGCGCGGTTTCCGCCATAAAAACCTGGTACCCCTCCGTCTTCAACAGGAGTTCCAGCCCCTCGCGGATTTCCGCTTCGTCGTCGATAACCAGAATTGAACCTTTAGGCATGGACCGCATTCCTTACGGCCGGAAACTCCACATGGAAAGACGTGCCGCGTCCCGGAGCGGATCGCACATCAATCTTCCCGGCATGTTCTTTGATAATCCCGTAGCTCACCGAAAGGCCCAGACCGGTCCCACGTCCGCCGGGCTTGGTCGTGAAAAAAGGATCGAAAATCTTGTGGATGTGATCACGGGGGATGCCGCTGCCCGTATCCGCCACTTCGATCTCGACGCTGCCGTTGTGTGCTGTGGTGCGCACTTCGAGGATGCCTCCCGTGGGCATGGCGTCGCGCGCGTTCAGGAACAGATTCAAAAAAACTTGCTGCAGCTTGTTGGCCGAGCCGCGCACCGCCGGAATTCCCTCTGTGAGATGCTTCACCACCTGGATTTGTGACGTCTTCAAGGGATGGGCCACCAGCGAGAGTGTCTCTTCCACCACCCTATTGACGTCGACATCGGCAAGAGCGCTCGGTCCAGTACGTGAAAAATTCAAAAGATTGTTGACGATTTCGCTGGCACGGAAAGTCTGCTTAACGATTTTCTCGATAATCGCCTGCCGTGGATCGCCCTCCGGCATCTGACGCGCCAGCATCTGGATATAGTTGGAGATCACCGCCAGCGGCGTATTGACTTCGTGCGCGACGCCGGCCGCCAACAATCCCAGAGAAGTCAATTTCTCGGTCTGGGACATCTGCTCTTCCATGCGCTCGCGTTGGGTCACATCGTCAAACAGCAGCAGTCGTCCGATTCGCTCGCCCGATTTGCTGACCAGCGCCGTGATGGAGACGTTTACCACCATGGCGTGGCCCTGGTGCTGCAGCCTCTGCTTGTATATGCCGGTTACCTGTTCTCCTTCGCCACGATAAGAAATCTCCTGGACGAGCTCGGAGGGCAACAACCGGTCGAGTGCCTGCCCGACGGCATCCGCCCGCGAAACGTGGAAGAGCTGCTCCATCCGGCTGTTCCAGGCTTCCACGGTACCGTACAAATCCACGGCCAGCACACCCACATTGAGGGATTCCACGATGTTCTCGCTGAAATCCTTAAGCCGCGCGACTTCGAACGCTTTCTGCTCCAACGACGAGTACAACTGGGAATTGTCGAGCGCGATGGCCAGGTAACCGGCGATCGTCTGCACCAGTTCCACATCGTCACTTGAAAGAAAATCTCCGTCCACCGTTTTCCCAAGCCCCAAAAAAGCCACCGTGCGCTCGCGAATGCGGCAGGGAATGAAATAGTTCAGGTCAAGCTGCTCGACGGTGTGGCGAACCGAGTCGGAAACATCCGGAACGTTGCGCGCCGACTCAAAGAAAATCGTGTTGTTGGCAAGCTCCGCCCTTTCGGGCCTGAGAAAACCGAGGTCCAGTTTCTCGCTCAAGCGCACGCCCATCGAGCGGGCCAGCCGCATCTGGCCGGGATTGTGCGGGTCTTCTACAAAAATGGCCAGCCGATCCACAAGCAGCGTCTGCGACACGCGATCCATCACCGAACCCAACATCGGCTCCAGCCGCACTTCGTTCGTCAGCGTCCGGCCGAACTCGATCAACGTGCGGCGGTAATCCAGCCGGTCGCGGTAGAAGAAACGGTCGAGTCGCGCCTGAATGCCTTCACGGAACGGCTGGAATAAAAACGCCGCCACCACGATGGCGATCATTCCGCCAACCGAACCCGTTGTCTGTTGATGAAAGATTTCTGCGATGAGCGCTACCAGGCCAAAATAAACGGCGGCCACTGCCGCGGTCGCCGCCGTATAGGCCAAGCCTCGCTTAAAGATGATGTCCACGTCCATCAATCGGTAGCGAATGATGGCGTAACCGAAACACAACGGAATCAGCACCAGGCTCAGCGCGGAAAACTGCATCCAGGACATCGTGGCTGCGTCAAAAATGTACGGGACAATGTAAAGCCCAGTAAACGGAAGGGTTCCTGCCAGCGTTCCACCGGTCAGCCACTTCAACTGCTGCCGCAGAATCCCCGAGCGCGTCCTGCGATAACTCAAATGGAAAATCAAGCCGGCGGCTAGGAAATAGATACCCAGGAATGCAAGCTCCAGTTGGTCCAGTGCCACGCGCGACCGCGTCGTGGGAACAAATCCCTGCGCGTTCAGCGCGACCATCAGGTGGATCCCCAGCAACACAAGCGGCGGAGCGTAAACCGCGAGGTATTTCAACAACGACTTGCGGGAAGATTCCGGCCGCTCGGGAAATACCAGCGCAAAGTGCAGTAGCAGGGCGGGGGCCAACAGCCGCGCCACAACACTCGACCAATAAACTTCCAGGTCAAACGTATCCAGCTTTCCGCTGTATTGGAACGAATAAAGAACAAAGGAAACCAGGCAAAAGACATAAAAATGCACCGCTCTCGGCGCGTTCCATCGTCGTGCAAAAATGAACAGCCCGATAAACAGGTACAGTAAGCCAACAACGCGGAGATAGTTCTCGACGCTAATGGGTTTATGCGGTGGCGTGGTAATCAGGCGGGTTTCGAACTCTTCCCCGTTGCGCTGCAGTTTGTAGCGCAGCAGTGTCCAGAGCCCGGCTCGGTAGAGCCGTTTGGCGATGGCTGCGGCCTTCGGCACGGGCACGTCGTTGATGGCCACCAGGATGTCGCCGGCGTGGATTCCGGCGGCAGAGGCCGGCGAATCCGGCGCCACCTTCCAGGCTTCAACGCCCGCAGGGCCGTCGGTCCAGGCAACACCGTCATCGACAAGGTCGTAACGCGATCGCTGGAGGAAGTTGTACCAAGAAAAGATGATCGCTGCCAGCGTCGCCAACGCCAGCACCACTGCCCCTACCCGAACGCGTAGCTTCTGTCGCATCGCCTAGAGTTCGACTGCCTACACCCTACCTTGCCAAAAAGCGCTGCAACTCCTATTCCAATCTTCTGTAGACCTGTTCCGTCGTAAGAAGATGCAAACAAGCCACTTATAGATGCCTGGTGGAGGCGGGGCGGGCTATATCCAGTTTCCTATAGGGTGACTACAGTTTCCCAGAGGCCCTTTACCAGCTAGAATTGCCAGCTCAGACCGCCTCGAAAACTGCGAAACGCAGGCACGAGCAGAACCTGGCCTTCTCTTGTGTTCACCGAGACATACCCTTGCGCGAGGAGGTTATCGCATTCTGCGTTAGCCTCAAGGCGCCCGAACCAGATCTTGGGCAACGGCTGCCGAATACCAACGTTCAGATAAGGGCTGACCTGGTAGGCAGCCTCACCGTAGGAATCGACGCGCGAAAGCGCCGAATCGTTAATCCACTTGTAGCCTACGGTGAAACGCGTCGCGCTCTGCGGGATCTTGGCGGCAATCTTCACGGCCGCGGATTGCCGTTGCGCATTGCGCAAGCCCTCGCGCAATCCACCTTCCATCTCTGCGACGGGAACCAGGGCACCGGAAAACGCGTAGATGGCCGTCAACTCCAGGTCTTCGCTGAGCTTTTCTCTGAGCGCAACCCGACCACCCCAATCGCTTGCCGCCCCGCCGTCATAAGCGAACCCTTTTGAAAAGAAGTCCTGGAAGTATTCGGCCGCCGGCAGTGCATTGCCTCTTCCGAAAATGGCGATGTGGCTGTTGTCGTCGTGAAACGCCGCAATCTGAAACACGCCGCGCCCTCCGAGCTTGCGCTCGACGGCAAGTTCTTCGTGGCGTCCGCTCTCGAGAACCGGATGACCTTTGTGGAGCAGCAAGGCCGGAAAAGTGTCGAGTTGGTTGAGTGCGTCCTTCAGGGCGCCGGGGGCATCGGTGCCTTCCAGTTCCGCACTCAGCGTATCATTCGGAATCGTCCCGTTCGGCAAAGCCGCGTAAATCACATCCACGTACCAGTTCGGACTTACGCGCGTTTCCAATTTGACGCGCGCGCGCAGATCGGACGCCGGCGTACCGAAACCCACAAGGACGTATTCGCCACCCGCGCGCACCACAAAACGATCGCCCAAGGCGAGCGTTTCGGTCTGGTCCAAACGCACGCCGCGGAAGGTCAATCCACTAGCTCCCACCTTGGCTTCCCGCAGGACAATCGTGCTCGACGGCCCGTTGTCAGGGGAACCGGTCGGCAGCCACACCGTGGCGATGCCGCCGGCCGGGGAATCCTCATCCGGCGTCACCTGTCCGGCAAATACAATTTGATTTGCGCCGCTGATCCGCTGGTCGTAGGCGAAGGCCGTACTGGGCGCCGCCGCAACATTCGAAATCGAACCTGGCCGCCGCGCGCCATCGGTCAGTGCCACCATCCCCAGCGGGCGCTGCGCGTGGTGCTCGATGATCACCGACGATGCGATCGATTGCGAACCGTCCTCATCCCATTGCAGAACCGGCCGCAGTCCCGGCGCGGACCGTAACACCCACTTCCAATCGTCCGCTTCGGCAGAGGTGGCCGCAGGCGGCCGGCGCAACTGTTCGATCGAAGCGAACATGGACTCGAGCTGGATTCTGACGGTGGTGGTCAGGTTGGCCGAAATCCGCACGTGTTTCTGAAGGAACGGGAGGTAGCCGGCAAGCGTCACGCGCACCGTGTACGCACCCGGAACAAGCTTTTCTCCGTTGAAGATGCCCTGCGTATTGGTCAGCAGTTCGTAATTGCCAGTCACACCCGGCGCTTCCGGGAGGATCGCCACGGTGGCACCGAGTTGCGGAATTCCTGTCGAATCCCGCACCTGACCCCTAAGTCTCCCGGCGCTCGGGACGGCTTTGCTTGCGGTTTGTGCGGCAAGCCGAGGAGCACATGTCACACCCAGAGCGGAGGAAAGAAAGACCCCCAAGCACAGGAGCGGGCAGTGCTTCACTCGCTTACCTCCCCGGCGCAACGTTCGCAGCCGTCTTCTGCTCTACCGGATTCTTTACCGTGAATTCGGCGGAGCGGGAGATGGTGGAATTGGACAACAAATCGGTCGCGTTGACCTCGAGAGTATACTTCCCCGGCGCCAATGTGGCTAGTGGCAAAAGCCTCTCGATGGTGACCTGATCCCCGGTCTGCTTCATGTCCGCCGAGGACTCTTTGAACTGCATCACTTGCTGGTCACCCTTTTTGACCGTGTAAACAAAGTTGGCGTTGCTTTTGTGCGTCTTTTCGTCGCCCTTGAGGTTGTACACCTGCATGTAGATGCCCAGTTTGTCAGCGGTTGTGAAGTCAGCATCGAGCCGCGGGCGCACCTTCGAAGAACCAAGCACGAATTGGCCCGTGCCGATCTGCTTGGCCGGCACATGTTCGATCTGGTCGGCCAGGATCAGGGTACTGGCATCCAGCTTTTCGTCCTCGTAACGAGGCACGGCCAGGCGCGAGTTCACGGCACCGACGTTGCCGCTGTTCACATCCTTAATGACGACGTCCAGGCGGTAGAGACCCGGCCGAAGCGGAAGCGCCTTCTGGTAAACCGATGACTGCTTCATCGCTTGTTTGTAAAGGGTTTCCGGATAGTCGCGCGTGACCGGATCCTCAAAAGTCTGCACGATGCGCCCGGTCAGCGTACTCACACGCCCGAAAATATTCAGTTCGGCCGTGTAAACGCCATCCTTGTCCTTAAACTGTAATTGATTGTTGGGCACTTGCACGGTCACCGGCACCAGCACCGTGTCGTTTGTGACCTTCAGGAAATCGGTGCGATAATTGAACTTCACCTGGTCGCGCACCATGCGCGAAGTCACCAGTGCCTCCAGATCCTTATACTTTACTTCCGGCGGACGCTGCACTTTGGCGTAGAGCTCCAATCGCGTGAACTCATTCAAGCTGGCCGGCTCGCCGCCGAGCGAGGTGCCCAAATGCGTACCGTCAGAGCGTGTAAAGCGAGCGGTCTTTGAGGCAAGTCCCATCGATTCCATTAACGTCAAACCTGCGCCGGGCACATACAGCAGGGCGTCCTTTTCCGACGGATCCATCGTTAGGTGATATTCGCCCGAGCCGCTGGGGTCCACAAACTCCAATTCCACGTTTTCCTGAATCCCCTCGAGATACCGGTACCGCCAGCGTTCCCAAGGGTAGGTCGTCGTCGAACCGCCGCCTTCTTCCATCGGACGATCGTAGGTTCCACCGGTCGGGTGCGATTCAATTTCATCCGGTGCCCCCCAGATGATGTAAATGCGCCCGCGGTCGGTCTTCCATCCCGGAATGCCCGAAGCGAAATGCTCGTTGGCGTACGCGATGCGCCGGTAGTGTTCCTCTTTGAAATCGTTGTCCGGCATGTCCGGATTGCTGCTGCGGCGCAGCCAGAACTGCTCGATAAACTGTTCCCGTTCTTCGTTGGTTGACAACTGCAGAAACGCGCTTCGCTCTTCGGGCGAAATAATGTAGACCACATCCTCGTTCAGCCAAGTCTTAAAGGAGTTGTCCAACTCCTTAAAGGTCTTCTTCATCTTCTGCTTTTGGTCTTTCGTCAACTTTTGGTTCTGCGGCGGCGTTTGCGCGTTGGGATCGGGAGCTTGCGTTTGCTGCCCGGCGAGGGGAATTGTGAGCAGAACGTACGCCGTCAGGCTGGCGGTAAACTGGCGAAATGTCATAGACATAGAGACACCCTTACAGCTTTTGAATTCTAAACCCCTGGCGTGGCGCCGTCAAATCAGGAACCTCATAGATGCAAAGACATTTATCCCGATGCTGGTTAGACGGGGACGATGACTTGAGCGTTGCTCAAAACATCGGAGAGAGAGGCGAGACAACGAGGTTACTGAACGCGGTGATTGTGGACTTCGCAGCCTACCAGGGTGTCAAAGATGGCCAGCACATGCCGCCGGTACTCGAGCATGCGCGAGAAAACATCTCGCAACTGCGGTTCGCGCTCCGCTTCGCGGTGCCACTTGGCCAGTACCGCGGGAGGTACTTCGATGTCTTGGCGCAGCTTTTCCGCAGAATGCCCCCGCAGAAACAATCCGTAGAAAAATGCCGCTTCTCGCTGCGGATATTCGAGATCCACGGTGACTTCGGGTGGGACGAAGGTGGACAGAGTCGCCATAGGAAAAGCGCAGTTTACCCAAAAACCTTTCCGCGTCAAGTGGGACCCGGGCTCCCATGCACCCCCTTGGTCAACCCCGGCCGGCCCGTTTTCGAGCAGACCAGCAACCTTGGCCTCTCTTGACCGCTTCCAACCGGCATAGGATGCTTATGTCTATGGGAAAGTTACCCAAATCGTCGCTCCCGAGCCGCGCCATGGGGCGCTTCCTGCGTTTCGGGCTGCTCCGCGGCCTGCGCAGCGTAGAGATTGACCCGGAGGAGTTCCGCCAGCATCTGGCAAACCGCCACAATCTCTGGATTCCTCATTTCAGCCGCATGCGCGACGTGCCCATCGAACAGCTCGACGCCATTGCCGAGCGACTGATCCAGGATGCCCAACGCCTCGCCATGGCCCAGGGTGCAGGCTTTGGCTTGGGGGGCATCATTACGATACTGCCAGACGCCAGCCTCCTTACGATCATTACTCTTCGGCTGATTCAGCGGCTCTGCCTTCTCTACGGGTTCGAAGAAGACCAGTCCGAGCGCCGCGTGCAGATGTGGCTGGCGGCGGCGGGTGCCACCGGGATCGATCTCGGAAAAGACTTCGCGGAAAAGCAGCTCGCCGAACGCTTGGCTCCCCGTATTGTGGGGCGGCTTGCTGTCCGCATCGGCGAAGAGAGCGCGGAAAAATGGGTGGGCCGCTTGGTGCCGCTTGCCAGCTCCGCTATCGGCGGCGCGATGAACTACGCCTTCGTTCGCTCCTGGGGCCGCCGTGTGCAGCGCTAGCTGCGCGAAAAGCATTTGGCCGATCGAGCCTCCGCCGCCACACCGATTTCCCTGGCCCGGGCCATTCCGATCCGCTGACCGGTATTTCGTTCGCGGAGGTCCCATGACACGTCTTCTCTTCCATCTGGGCGTGAACTATCCCTGGGCGAGTTATGGGGAAGATTTTGGTCGAAATCCATCCGGGCATCGCGGTATTTCCCGCCCGGAGGTAAATTCCGCTATCGGCAAGGAATTCGCGCGTATCCGCGATTGTGGAGCGGGCGTGGTGCGCTGGTTTTTGTTTGCCGATGGCCGCGGCGGCTTTCTCTCAGAGAAAGACATTCCTCAGCGCCCGGATGAATTTTTGTTCCGGGACATCCGCAGCGCGCTCGAACTTGCCCTCCGTTTCGACTTAAAGATCTGTTTTTCCCTGATCGACTATCCGTGGCTCCAGGAACCTACGGAAAAATCGGCGCTACACCCCCATCAAAAAGTCATGCAATTTGCGGCCGGCCGCGAAGCGTTTTTGCACCGCATCCTGATCCCGATGTTCCGCGAATTTCGCGAGCACCCCGCGCTTTTCGCCTGGGAAATTGCGAACGAACCCGAATGGGCCATCCGCGAATTCCATCACAAGCCCACCGCCAGAATGCATTTTGCCGATTTCCGCGCCTTCGCGGAGGAAGTCGCGCAAGCTGTCCATGAATTCGCCGCCCTGCCGGTAACGCTCGGTTCGGCGCGCCTTGATTGGCTCCGGGCCTGGAACGAACTGGGCCTGGATTTTTACCAAGCGCACTATTATCCGGCACAAGACGCCGAACGAAATCCTAGCCTTGCGAAACAACTCGCTTCTCTTTCCGAGATGGATAAGCCGCTTTGGCTGGGCGAGCTTCCGGCGCGCGACGCGACCACACCAGACTACTCGGTCGAGCGCTCGCTCACCGACTGCCGGGAAGCCGGACTGCTCGGCGCCGCCATTTGGCGCTGGACCGAACCCGAGCCCGCCGGCACCGACGTGCATCTCGGTCGCGTCGATCCCAAAGTTCTGCGAGCCTGGAATGCTGCTGCACGCTCGCAAAGTGCGACCGTTTAACGAGCACCGGAGACCAAAATGCCAGTTCCTTTGCGTCTCGGTCTTTTGCGTGCTTTCGCTTTCTGCCTTCTCGGGTTGACTGTTTTTGGCGCTACCGTTCCCGCCCAAGAACCTGCCGATGATGCCGACTTGCGGAAACAGCTGGTGCTGGCGCAAAGCTTGTTAAACAAAGCCAGCGACCGCGCCGCCGTGCTCTACTTCATCGCCGGAACCCACGCGCTCTTGCACGAGCCCCGCGAAGCCATCGCCACCCTGAAGGAATGCATCCTGGCCAAGGAAGGCTTCGATCCCAGCGGCGACGCTATTTTCGCCGGTCTGAAAACGTCTCTTGACTTCCAGCACCTGACCGAACAAGTGCACCGGGAATTTCCGGAAGTCAGTCACGCGCGCCTCGCCTTCACAATCGTCGAGAAAGACCTGGTACCCGAAGGACTGGCCTACGATCCTACGCAAGACGCTTTTTATCTCGGCAGCCTGCACCGGAAAAAGATCGTGCGAATTCCCCGGGAAGCGCCAAACCAAATCTCCGACTTTGTTCCCGCGGAACGCGATCACCTGCTTCCAGTCTTGGGAATTCGCATGGACCCGAGCGATGCCACGGTCTGGAGCGCCTCCTGGCTCGACAATGGCCCGAGCGAATTGCTGCACTTCGACCGCCACGGTAGCTTGCTCGGCCGCTACTCGCTCGGCGATGAGAGGAAACATGGATTCAACGATCTGGTCGTTCTTCGCAGCGGAGTGGTCTATGTCACCGACACGGCCGACAACCAAGTTTTCCGCTTCGATCCAAACTCAAAATCCTTTGAAGCCTTGGAATTCCCCCGCGAACTTCTCATGCCCAACGGCATCGCCCTTACCGACGACGAAAAGCTCCTCTATATTGCCGACCAATTCGGCATTTTCCGATACGATATTCGTTCCGGCTCCTGTATAGAGCTGAAACCAGGCGCTTCGAGCACCGTGTCTGGCGCCGATGGTCTCTACTGGCACAAGGGCTCGCTGGTCATCGTGCAAAACGGCATCGGCTCGCCGCGCATCGCCGCTTTTCAACTGGCGTCCGACGGCTTGCGGGTAACCAAAACCACCGTCCTTGAAAATCGCTCCCCATTTTCCACCCTGCCGACCACCGGCGCGATCCGCGGCGACGACTTCTATTTCATCGTCAACAGCCAGGTCGACAACCTGAACGGCGATCGCGTCTTGGACGTGACGCGCCTCGCCCCGGTGCGCATTGCCACCGTTCCGCTGCCATGAATGGGGGCGACCGCTTGCGGCGCTTCGCTGGAATTTCCCGCGCTTCCGCCGTAGAGTGGAAAGAGTCGATCCGTTATAGAAAAGAGGCTTTATGCATTCGCTTCGGAAATTTCTGGTTGCCGCCACCGTTCTGATCTGCGCCGCGGGCTTGTCGGTTGTTCCGCAATTCGCCGCCCCGGCCTCCCAGCCGACTGGCGATATCGACCACGGCGCGCAATCCAGCGACGAACCGACCCCGGCTTTCCACGCGCAGGCACCGAAAGAGGCCCTGCCGCCGACCATGGAGCCCACGATTTTCCAAGACGTCCAGACCTTCAATGCTTACGTGGTCGCCGGTCGCATAAAGAAAGTGCTCTACCAGCAGCCTTGCTATTGCCACTGCGACCGCAGCCAGGGCCACGGGAGCCTGCTTGACTGCTTCGTGAGCCGCCATGGCTCGGGTTGCGACATTTGCCAGAAGGAAGACTTCTACGCCTACGAACAGTCGCACAAGGGCAAGACTGCCTTGCAAATCCGCGAAGGCGTCCTGCGCGGCGACTGGCAGAAGGTAGATACCGCGAAATACGCAAAGAACTACCTGCCGCCGCTCGACAACCCGGCAAAGTAGCCGCCCGTCGTCCGTTCTACGACATGACCCGCAAGGTTCACGCTCCGGAAACTCCGGCCACGGCCTTTCTCCGCAACCATGACGTGAGTTTCACCGAACATCTCTATTCCTATGTCGAGCACGGCGGCACCGCCGAATCCGCACGGCAACTGGGCGTCGATGAACACCTCGTCATCAAGACGCTTGTGATGCAGGACGAGGACGCCAAGCCGCTGATTGTCCTCATGCACGGCGACCGTCAGGTCAGCCTGAAGAATCTGGCTCGTCAGATCGGCGCTAAACGAGTCGAGCCCTGCAAACCGGAAGTCGCCCAACGCCATACCGGCTATCAGGTCGGCGGCACCTCCCCTTTCGGCACTCGCAGAGCCTTACCCGTCTACGTCGAACGGACGATTCTCGAGCTCCCGTTCATGTTGATCAACGGCGGCAGCCGTGGCTTTCTCATCCGAGCCGTCCCCCAAGTCCTGACCAACTTTCTCGACGCCAAGCTCGTTGACTGCGCCGGCAGGGAGTAGTCGAGCTCTCGGACACCTTCCGCCTTCTGTTACACTCGGTTGCTCGAATTGCGCCGGTTTGAAGCGAACTGCAGCAATTCGCGTCAGGGGTTACCTATGAACCGTCGTTGCATGGCAATCTGCTCGGCTGTGCTGCTGGTACTCGGCGGCGGCCTGACGCTGTCGACTTCCTTCCCCACCATTGCTGCGGGCGATTCCAATTGGGGCTTTTCTCTTAACAATCTCGACCGCACTTGCAAGCCTTGTGAAAACTTTTACGAATTCGCCATGGGCGGCTGGAGGAAGAGCAATCCCATCCCGGCGGAATATCCCACCTGGGGAACTTTTGCGCAATTGCGAGACAACAACCTCACCGCCATGCGCACGATCCTGGACGCCGCAGCAGCCTCCCAGGCTGCCTCCGGATCCAACGACCAGAAAATCGGCGATTTCTACGCCTCTTGCATGGACACGACCGCCATCGAAGCCGCAGGCGCCAAACCGTTGGCTGTCGATTTCGCTGCGATTGACGCCATCACCGACCGCAAGTCTCTCGACGCCGAAATAGCGCGCCTCCATCACGACGGCCTCAACGCTGGGTTTGTCTTTGGCGCCCTTCCGGACTTCAAAAACAGTTCGCAAATGATCGCCCTCGCGCACCAGGGAGGACTTGGCCTGCCCGATCGTGACTACTATCTCCGCGACGATGAACCATCCAAACAGTTGCGCGGCCGATACACCGAGCACGTCGCGAAAATGTTCGAACTGGCGGGCGACACTTCCGAAAAGGCCTCCGCCGAAGCCAGAACCGTGATGGCTCTTGAAACTTCCCTGGCAAAGGCCTCCCGCACGCGCGTCGAGCTTCGCGACCCCGACAAGAACTACAACAAGATGACCCTCGTCCAGCTCAAGACGCTCACCCCCGACTGGTCCTGGGAAAATTACCTGCAGGCCGTCGGTGCGCCAGCGGTGGCCGACATCAACATCGGCCAGCCCGATTTCTTCAAGGAGCTCGACCACCAGCTGGCCGACACCTCTCTCGCCGATTGGAAAACCTATCTGCGCTGGCACGTTCTTCATCACGCAGCGCCCGCGCTTTCTGACGCTTTCGTAAACGAGAATTTCAATTTCTACGGCAAGCAGCTTTCCGGAACCAAGGAACTCCAGCCGCGTTGGAAGCGCTGCGTGCAATCCGCAAATCAGAATCTCGGCGAAGCACTCGGTGCAGCCTACGTTCGCAAATATTTCCCGCCGGAAGCCAAGGCCCGCGCCAAGGAAATGGTCAATAACCTCATCACCGCGCTGCGTTCCGATATTCCCACGCTCTCCTGGATGGGCGCACAGACCAAGCAGCAAGCTCTCGGCAAGCTCGAGGCATTCACCGTGAAGATCGGCTATCCCGACAAGTGGCGCGACTATTCGAAGCTCTCGATCGATCGTGGCTTGTATCTCGGGAATCTCCGCCGCAGCGAAGAATTCGAGGAGGCGCGCGACCTCGCCAAAATCGCTAAGCCCGTGGATCGTTCCGAATGGGGCATGACCCCACCCACCGTCAATGCCTACTACAACCCGACCTTCAACGAGATCGTTTTCCCGGCGGGGATTCTGCAACCGCCGTTCTATGATCCCAAAGCCGACGATGCGGTGAACTACGGCGGCATCGGAGCGGTGATCGGCCACGAAATCAGCCACGGCTTCGACGATCAGGGCTCCAAGTTCGACGGAAAGGGCAACTTGAACAACTGGTGGACCGAGGAAGACCGCAAAAACTTCACCGAGCGCGGCGATTGCATCGTCGAGCAATTCAACGGCTATGAAGTCGAGCCCGGCCTCCATCAGAACGGCAAGTTGGTCCTCGGCGAAAGTATCGGCGATCTCGGCGGACTTGCCATTGCCTATGCCGCCTATGAAAAGTCCATCGAGCGGAAGCGCCCGGCCGACATAGACGGGTTCAGTCCCGAGCAGCGTTTTTTCCTCGGCTGGGCCCAGGTCTGGGGAGCCAACCAGCGTCCTGAAGCCGCCCGTCTGCAAACCAACACCGACCCGCATCCGCTGCCGCGCTTCCGGGGCAACGGCCCACTGTCCAACATGGAAGCCTTCGCCAAAGCTTTCGGCTGCAAGAGAGGCGACCCCATGGTCCGTGAGCAGTCCTGCAAAATCTGGTAGCGACTACCACCCTCCCACCGCAAAGAAAATGGCCGAGTCGCTGGTTGGGCCGCTGCTCCGGTCGGGTGATACCCGGGAGATGCGTCTAACGCATGGGCACATCTTTGCGCAGGTACACGTCGGTCTTGTTCAGCCAGTCTTCGCGCGGCGGGTTGAACACATCCAGATCCAGCGTGTCTTCGAGGGCCCAAGCTTCGTGCGGCATGTTTGAAGGAATACAGAGCACTTCACCGGCGCGCACGACAATCTCTCTTCCATCAATCGCAAACTTCAGTGCGCCTTCCAGGATGTAGGTCACCTGTTCGTTGTGGTGGTAATGCCGCGGCACATGCGCGCCCTGTTTCAAGAACACGCGCGCCAGCATCAGGTTGTCGCCAACGACCATTTCACGGGCAATCATATCGTTGAGCTCTTCCCGCTCCACCTTGTTCCAGGGGACATGTTTGCACTCAGCCTTTTCGCTCATGGTTTCTTCTCTCCATAAAGACGCGCGGCATTGTCATGCAGATAGTTTCGCGCCAATTCGAGTGCTTTCGCTTCGCTGAAAGCGCCCTCGTCGACCAGTTCGGCGAGCGCTGCGGCCAGCCCCATGCGGCTGGTGCGCGCCGCCAGCCACATGCTTTCTTCGGCGCCCAATGCATCGTTGAACGGAAACGCGTCCGAGCCGTACATCATTTTGTCAGGAAACAGCGTCAGCAGTTGCTTCATCACCAATTTGAACTGCGAGGGATACAGCATCTCGGATTGGAACGAAGTATCCAGATAAACATTTTTCACGGCGGTCAGTAGCGCGGCTTCCCGCTCATACGGCCAGCCCCCGTGCACCAGCACAAAGGTCACGTTTTTGTAGCGCGCATCCCTCAGCACATTTTCCAAGTTCAGCACATTTCCATTGTGCAGGCTGAAGTAGTCGCCAATCCCAACCGCGCTGTGAAAATGCATCGGCAGGTGCAGTTTTCCGGCCTGCTCGGTGATGCGGCGGAAAATGTAGTCCTGAAAAATCCGGTACTCGTCGCGCGCCGGCACCCCGCCCGAATGATACTTGTTGTAAATCGCCTCGGCCGTGTCTTGCGAGGGGTCGCCGAAATGCAGGCTGCGGAAGTAGGCCGCCTCGAATTTGATGGCTACGCCGCCGCGTTTCTGGTTGTCTTCCATGGTCTTCTCGACGAAGGCCACATATCCGGCAAGGTCCGCGGGCAGGCCCTCAATCCCTGCCTGCTTCTTCCACCGCCCCAGCATCTTCTCCTGCAGCGGCACATACACGCCCATGTCTGGCGTGCTAGAGGCCTGGTCTTTGTTGTCGAAAGGATAGAAAAACGAATCGCCGAAAAATACCCAATGAAACCGCTTGGTGTCGAGATAGGCCGGCATCATCGCCCGATTTGCCAAACAAATATCGACGTTCAACTTGTCGAGAATACCGTCGAAATACCCGACCCCACCGCCCTTTTCCGCCGCAGCCTTCTTTTCCGCCAGCCACTTCGCATGCTCCGGCTTGAAATCATCGTAGGGGTACCCGAAAAGCGCCTTCGCGCCGGCGACAAACTCCGGATTGTCATCGCGCAAGCGCAGCGTCGCGCTTTCATCCGGCGGCGAAGCCATAGCATCCACGTCGCTGTCGTCGGCGTAGCCTGGATGGGCGTGGTTGTCATACATCGGGATCTTGTCGATCTGTTCGAGCAGCCGCTGATAGGTTTTCGCGACATCTCCTGAGGGATACGGCTTGGCCTGGCCAGCCGCCACCTGGGCGGTTGTCGCGCTCACAGCTACTGCCACCAAAAATTCTATCCATCGCCGTGTTTTCAAATTTCACTCCCCCAGGTCGCTCGGATCCACGCGCTCGCCCGGCTACCGGGCTACCGAGACTTTCTTCCAATTCGCTGAAAGCTTCTCGATTCGCGCGAGCGCTTCTTCGAGCAAATCTGTGGCACTCACCAGGGAAAATCGCAGGTAGCTGCGGCCCTCGGCTCCGAAAGCGGCTCCCGCAATTCCCGCGACGCCCGCTTCTTCGAGCAGCAGGCGCTCGACCTCGGCCGCCGGCAGCCCGGTATCCTCGATATTCACCCACGCGTAAAATGCTCCGTCCGGAGACTGGCATCGGAAGCCCGGAATCCGATTGAGCTTCTGCACAAAAATATCTCGCCGCTTGCGGTATTCCTCGACCATCGCCGCCACGGCGTTGCTCGAATCCTTGAGCGCTTCGATCGCCGCCACTTGCGAAAACTCCGCCGTGCAGGTAAAGGTGTTCAGCACAAGCATGTCCAGCGCGTCGATGACTTCCTTTTTCGCGACCGCGTACCCCAGCCGCCAGCCGGTCATCGCAAACGATTTGGAAAATCCGTCAATGATCACCGTGCGTTCGGCCATGCCCGGCAGCGCCCAGATGGATTTGTACTCTCCGGCGAACAGGATACGAGCATAAATTTCATCGGAGATCACCCACAAATCATGCTTCTTCGCAAGTTCAGCGATGCCCGCAACGACTTGCTCTGTAAATACCGTGCCCGTCGGATTGTTCGGCGAATTGAAAATCAACAACTTGGTTTTGGGGGTAATCTTGCCGGCGATCTCTTTTAAATCGGGTTGAAACTCGTTGTTTTCCCGCAGCGCGTAGAAAACCGCTTTTGCGCCCAGCCCCCGCGTGAACGAGGGATAAATCGGGAAACTCGGATCGGGATAAATTACCTCGTCGCCCGGCTCGACAAGCGCCATCATCGCCAGCGCCAGCGCCATCTTACAGCCGGGAGCGACCAGAACCTGCTCGGGCGCAACATCCAGTTTTCGAGTGCGCTTGAGGTAGTCAGCAATGGCCGAGCGCAGCGGCGCGATGCCTCGCGTGGCCACGTAACGGTCGCGGCCCGCCGCAACGGCCTCCTGGACGGCCTTGACCACGGGCGGCGCCGCATGAAAATCGGGCTCGCCAAGTTCCAGGTGAATGATCGAGCGGCCCTGAGTTTCGAGTTCCTTGGCGCGCGTGAAAACCGCCAGGGCCCCCTCGCCTGTTAATTGATCAATACGGGAAGCAATTTTAGCCATAGCCGAAAAATCATATCACTTTGCGCAAACCTCGCGCGCCGGCAAGCAAAACGGGGCGTCATCTCTGGCGCCCCGTCGTCTTCTGTGCCTGTGACTCGGTTTAGAACGCTAGTCGCAACGAGAATTGAATCAACCGCGGCGTCCCGACCGTCGAAAAAATCTTCCCAAACGGTCCGTCGTTGCTGGGATTCCCGGCTGCGTCGTGCGAAATCGTCTCGACATCGTTGATCGGGGGGTTCGCGAAGTTTGCGTGATTCCAGACATTGAAGAAATCCGTGGTGAACCGCAGGTTTACCCGCTCCGTCAACTTGAACGTCTTGAGCAGCGAGAAATCCCAGTTCTGCTGGTATGGGCCGCGGAAGGTGTTGCGGCCCAGGTTGCCGAAGAAGGTCGTGCAGAAGTTCGCGTTATGCACCGGGTCGCAGGTCGTTGCCGGATTCGCCGGGTCAAACGGATAAAGCAATTGAGCGGTCGCAAAATCATTCACATTGAGGTAACCGTCCAACCGATTGTGAATGTCGCCGCTGGTATAAGCACCATGGGCCGTCGCTCCAGCAACCAGGCTTCCGGATAGGGTCGGCGTGTAGCCGGGGCCGAGGAACGCAGTTCCCGCTCCCGAGTCGGTCACCGTGAATGGCGTTCCCGACTGAACGACGGTGATTCCGCTGATCGCCCAATCGCCGAACGCGGCCTTTTTCCATCCCGTGGCCCCCGAGAAAAACGGTAGATCGTACCGGTAACTCACGACAAACCGGTGCGTGCGATCGAAATCGGAGGGCCCGTAACCGGTGCGCAGGTCCGCTTCGTTGTTATAAGCCGTATTGAGCGCCGTGTTACCGCTCGAGTTGGCGTCGGTCGACCTCGACCAGGTATACGCCGCCTGGAAATAGCCACGCCCCCAGCGCCGGGACACCGTCGTCTGCAGCGAGTGATAGTGTGCGTACGCGGAGTTGTCGAAGATCTGGAACCCGCCGTACCCGTTGATGGCCGGAATCGGACTGCGAAGTGGCCCGTTGTTAATGGTGTTTTCGGTGATGCTATAGGGGTTCCCGTTTACGTCGGTGACCGTGATGGGATTCTGCGGACTGGCGAGCCGCGCCGGAAGATTCGTGCGCGTCTCACGCAAGTGAATCGAATGCGTTCCGACGTAGCTGACTTCCAGAATCCAGTCCTTCCCAAGATCATGCTGAACGCCTAGGTTCCACTGCTGGGTGCTCGGCGTAACAAAGCGCCGCGGAACGGCCAGCGTGAACAGGTACGGCGTCGGAATGGATCCTGGGCTGCCCGCGGCGCAGGTAAACTGTCCTGCTTGGGTAGTATCTCCTCCCGGTCCCGGGATTCCTCCTGGCCCGGGGAACCCGATAAACGCCGCCTGGCAAGGAAGGAAATTGGGGTCGAGT